>WNFW01006972.1_pt1 | contig 10759 bp, 8 predicted proteins | sample 5400131 | NCBI WGS metagenome assembly WNFW01 (sample SAMN13153362, study PRJNA577476) | soil metagenome | isolation source: 20 cm soil or saprolite under grassland replicate 1 | place: USA:California | collected 2016-06-15
ATATGCCGGTAAAGCCTGAGCTGCTCGGCTTGGCCGGCGAGATGCCCGGCGGAAAATGCGTCCTCGATCGTTGCGTATTTACGCAACAAGGCCGCCGCGCCCTTTGGTCCGACCCCGCGCGCGCCGGGCAGCCGGTCGGACGGGTCGCCGCGCAATGCGATAAAATCCGGCACCTGGCCGGGCTCGACGCCATACCGCTCGCGCACCTCGGCGGGACCGATGCGCGCCATTTCGCCGGCCCGCACCGGGTGGAGGATCGTGGTCCACGGCGAGGCGAGCTGGAACGCATCGCGGTCGCCGGTCGCGACGAGCACCTGCCCACCCCGCTCCTCCTCCGCCGCGACCGCGGCGGCGAGAAAGTCGTCGGCCTCGTAACCCGGCGCCTTCGCGGTGGCGAAGCCGCAGGCCGCAACGAATTCGGGCAGGATTTCGAGCTGCTCGATCAGCTCGCCGTCGAATTGCCGTCCGCCCTGGTAATCCGGGAACAATTTCTGCCGATAGGTCGGCGCGCCGGGCGTGTCCCAGCCGACCAGCACCGCGCGCGGCCGCTCATTGGCGTAGAGGTTCAGCAGGAAATTGCTGAAGCCGATGATCGCGCCGCCGCCGCGATTGCCCTTGCGGCGGATCGTCTTTGGCAAGGCGTGGTAGGAGCGATGCGCGAAATTGTCGCCGTCGACGACGAGCAGCGGCCGTGAGGTCACCTTGATCATGACGCGGCGCTCTTCGCCGATGGCCTCACGCTGCGGAACGTCACGGAATAGCGCAGTTGGTCGAGCGGCGGGATGCTGTGCTCCCAGTCGCGGCGCACCGGCCCGCGCAGCAGATAGGCCGAGCGCGGCGCAAGCTCGATCGCGGCGCGCCGCCAGGTATTGCCTTCTTTTCGGCGCAGGCGAAAGCGGCATCGCGCGCCGAGCGAGATGCCGATTACCTCGTCGAAGACCGGCCGGTCGCGGTGCCAGCCGATGCCCGCGCCCGGCGCATATTCGGTGATCAGCGCATGTTCGAACGCGTCTGGTGGAAGGCGAGAAAATGCGGCGGCCCGGTCGCGCAGCGGCAGCAGAAACTCGGGCATGTCAGACGCCGGCCGCACCCGGCTCGATGCGAAATCGTAATGCCAGCCAAAGGAGACGGTACGGCGATTGCCGAAATAGCCGTGAAACTCGAACGGCTTGACCCGGTATTCGAATCCCTCGGGCAAGCCGGCCGCCGGCTCGCCGAGCAGGCTCAGCTGGGTTGCAGTAGTCATACGACGAGGATTTAGGCGCAGCTCGGGCTCATCGCAAAAATTTGTCATTCCGGGACGGTCGCAGGACCGGGCCCGGAAGCCAAGAACACGGACAAACGCCGGCGGTGCTCGATCGGCTGCACCTCTCTGGATTGGCTCGTGTTCATGGATTCCGGGCTCGCGGCTTCGCCGCGCCCCGGAATGACGATCGAGAGACGTCGGACGACCGAGCGAAACGAAGTGGCTCGGCTACCCCTTGATCTCCATGTCCTCGTACGACGGGAAGGGGCTCATCCAGACATCGGTGACCGTGTGCTTCGTAACGCGCGGCCCGACCCCCATCAGCGCGCGCAAATCCATGACGGGCGCGAACATCGCGCGGTCGATCGTCGCCTGCTGGATCTGGAAGAGCATCGCCTCGCGCTTCTTCGGGTCGCGCTCACCCGCCTGCTTCAAAAACAACTCGTCAAGATCGGGATAGCCGCCGAACGCATAAGCGCCCTTCGAATAGATGAACGACTCGACGCGGCTCGCCGCGTTGCCCGAATTGCCGGCGCCGATCATGACGACGCCGTGCAATTTTTTCTCGATCCAGTTCCCGTAGAAGGTCGCACGTTCCATCTGCCGCATCTGGACGCGGATGCCGGCCTTGTTGAGATCGTTCATGATCGCATCGGCGACGGTCGGAAAGCCGGGGTTCGGCGTGAAATCGCCGGCGTCGATGCCGTTCGGGTAACCCGCTTCGCTCAGAAGCTGTTTCACCTTTGCAGGATCCGGCGGCAAGGCCGGCGCCTGCAATGCGTATTCCATGACGCGCGGCACGATGACGCCCGCCGGCGGGCACAGACCCATGCAGGCCGCCTCGTTGATCGCCTGCCGGTCGAGCGCGTAATTCACGGCCTGCCGCAGGCGGATGTCATGCCACGGTGATTTCGGGTTCCATTGGTCCGGGAACTCGATCCAGAAGATCGAAGCGTGTTTCGACGGCACGACCTGCAGGCCGGGGGTCTTCTGGATGTCCTCCGCGTCGGGACCGTCGAGCGCGTAGGCGATGTCGGCCTCGCCGGTCTTCAGCATCAGCGCGCGGGTCGTCGCCTCGGGCACGCTGCGCATGACCAGGGTCTTGACGTTCGGCACGCGCCGCCAATAGCCGGTAAAGGCCTCCAGCACGACCTCGACGCCGGGTTGGGTGCTGACGAATTTATAAGGGCCGGCGCCGATCGGGTGCTTCTTGAAACCGTCATCTCCGACTTCCGTCATGTATTTCTTGGGCACGACGATGCCGGCGGCGGTCGCGGTCGTGCCGTAGAACGTCATGAAATCGGGCCACGGCTCCTTCAGGTGAAACCGCACCACGCGCGGATCGACGATCTCGACCTCTTTGACGTGCTCCTTCAGCGTCTTGGCGCCGGTGCCGTTGTAGCGCTCGAAGCTGAACTTGACGTCCTCGGTCGTGACCGGGTCGCCATTGTGGAAAGTGAGTCCCTGACGCAGACGGAACTCGTAGGTCTTGCCGTCCTCGCTCTCTTCCCACGATTCAGCGAGGCTCGGACCCATCTTCTGCCCGGGATAAGAGCGGACGAGCGCGTCGTGAATCGCGTAGAGCTTGCCGAACGGCGTGATCTGTGCCGGCGCGCTCGACGGATCGAACCAGGCAGGCGCGATCGTCACATGCCAGGCCATCACGGCGCGCCCCTTCGGCGCCGGACCCTCGGCAGCGAACGCCGCCGTCGCGCAGGCGAAGATCCCGAGCGACAGCAGAACCGCCGCCACGCGGCGGCGCAGCCCGAGCGACCTCATCCGGCTCCTCCCGACGGGAGCGGGATTGTCGGCCGATTTACCGGGTCGCGGCAACCGGCTTGGCGCGACCCTCTCCGCCGGGAGAGGCGCGCCCCTCCCTAGGGTATTTCGCGTTGCGGCTGCCCCAGGCACGCCGGGCTCAGCCGCCGGCAGCTGGGCTTACGAGTTTATCCCCAGCAGAGCGGCCAAGGCGTGCACACGGGCCGGTAATAGTACGGCCGGTACCAGCCGTAATAATACGGCCGATGATAGTAGTGGCGCGGGTACCAGTACCGCGCGTGCCAGTAATGGTGCCGATAATGCGTGCAGTGCCAGCGAAAGCCGTTCCACCAGCAGCGTGCTTCGGCCGGCTGCGACCAGAACACCCCGGCGAACATCAGGACGGCAAGTGCCATAAGGATCTTCTTCACGGCATCCTCCGCGGTATAACGCCTGGCTGCTAACGCTGGGGTTGGGCAGATTGCTCCCGGCCCGATAACACCGAGGGAGGCAGGCGTGACGAGCGTCGACCAGCAGAAGATCAGGCGCACACGCACCGGCCTGATCGTGCACGACCCTGCCCTGGCACAGCCGGGCTATACGCTATTCACGCCGATGTATGGCGACGGCACGGTCTATCTGATCGATATGGCCGGCGAGGTCGTGCACCGCTGGCAGATGCCGTACCGGCCCGGCCTGTACGCGCATTTCCTCGATAACGGCCATCTGTTCTACGGCGGCAAGGTCATGGAGGACCTGGACCGCTTCGAGGCCTGGCCGCGCTTCAAGGCGGGCGCCGCGCTGGAAGTCGATTGGCAGGGCCGCGTGGTCTGGGAATTGCGCCATCCCGACCATCACCACGATGCGCGCAAGCTCCGCAACGGCAATGTGCTCCTGCTCTGCCTCGCGCCCTTATCCGAGGCGATCGCGCGGCGGGTCAAAGGCGGGCTGCCCGGCACCGAGGCGAATGGCGTCATCTACGCCGACTATCTCCTCGAAATGACGACATCGGGCGAGATTGTCTGGCAATGGTGCAGCTGGGAACACATGGAGCCGGAGCGCTATCCGATGACGGCGCAGGACATGCGCCACGAATGGACGCACGGCAACACGGTCGCGGAAACCGCCGACGGCAACATCCTCGTCAGCTTTCGCAACATCTCGACCGTCGTCATGATCGAGCGCGCGAGCGGCAACATCGTCTGGCAGATCGGCGGCCCGCCGCTGGCGCAACAGCACGATCCCCGCCCCTTGCCGAACGGCAACATCCTGATCTTCGATAACGGCACGCACCGGCACGACAATCCGGTGACGTTCTCGCGCGTAATCGAGGTCGATCCGAAAACCAGCGAGATCGTGTGGCGCTACACCGATCAGTCGATCTTCGAATTCTTCAGCCCCTATATCTCCGGCGCCCAGCGCCTCGCGAACGGCAATACGCTCATTTGCGAGGGCTGCCACGGCCGCCTTTTCGAGGTGACGCACGAAGGCGAGACGGTCTGGGAATATGTCAGCCCGCATTTCTTCCAGGAGCCGGGCCGGGTCGGGCTCAACAACTGGGTGTTCCGCGCCTTTCGCTACACCGAAGAAGAAATATTGTTGGCTTCAAAGGCTTAGGATTTCGCCTTTCGGCTGGGCCGGGGAATCGCAAAGCTCTGTTCCGGTCCGGCATTCCCCGGTCGTGGGCCAAGTAGAACCTCGTGGCATTAATCCACGTTGAAGGGGAGCCTGGCGTGCATCCCACTCGCGCCGGCATGACATGGAACACGACGACACGAAGACCTATTGCCCCGTTTGCGAGCGAGCGATCAAAACCAATGCACGGGGTTTGCTCCACCGGCATAACGCAGGGACGGATCGGCATATATCGTCCGAAGTCTGTCCGGGTTCGGGGCAACCGGCTGTAGACGAAGAGACCATCCTTGCTGCCGCAGCTAAACGGCGGCGAGAAGCATTGCGCCAGATGACCCGCTCCAGATCAGGTGAGCGGCCCTAGGCGGGTAACGCCTCCCGCTGACCACCGCAGGTCATGGCGCTCGTGGGATAACCTCGAACTGAACGTGCTGCGGCACCGGCTGGGGAGTTGAGCGCAGCCGCACCGGTCGCGACGCCGACGATAACAACACTGGCGATGGCAGCCGAAATAATCATCACCAGTCGGACAAGGCGGTCCGCCACGGGCCGCTACGTGATTTTGCGTTCTGATAGAGGCAAAGCAACGAGTTCCAGCGTCGGCAATTCTCGGCTTTCGCTTCTCACGTATCCGTCATGGCGGGTGCTTGTTGCGCCGCTGGCCCAAAAGCGAAACGATGGCCCTCACGAACGGGGAATCTGGGGAATGTCGGGTCAAACAGATTGATGCGAATGGCGCCTGGAAACGGTTTGCCTTTTGCTAAGCCCACGGCCCGTTGCTTGCCGGGCTCACGTCGGGAGGACCTCCCAACCTCAGAGTCCAGAGAGGAGGGCAGATGAAGGCGCACATCGTCGGCGGCGGCTTTGGGGGACTGGCAGCGGCCGCCCTTCTCATCCGCAACGCGGAGGTGTCCGGGGCGGATATCACGATCTATGAGGCGGACGAGCGGCTGGGCGGTGGATTCTTTCTCGGCGGCAGCGCGGAGAGCGGCTACAACCTGCCGGGCTCCGTGTTTGACAAGGAATTCCGCTGCACGTTCGATCTGCTCAAGTCGATCCCCTCCGCACGCAATCCCTCTATTTCCGTCACGGAGGATTTCTTCGCCTTCAATACGGGCGAGCCGTACCATGACCGGGCGCACATTTTAGATCGCAACGGCCGGATCGTGCATGGTCCGCGTTACGGCCTCAGCCTGTGCGACGGTCTCAGTCTTGGGCGGGTCCTTCTGATGCCCGAAACGATGCTGGACGGGCGGCGCATCGAAGAGTTCTTTTCCCAGCGGTTTTTCTCGACCGAATTCTGGTTCCTCTGGTCGACGATCATGGGGTCGCTGCCTCAGCACAGCGCGATCGAGTTTCGACGCTACATGAACCGCTTCCTGTACTTGTTCGGACACCTGTCGGACATGACCGGCGTGATGCGCACGCCAATCAACCAGTATCAAGCGTTCATAGAACCTCTGGTCGCGTGGCTCCGCCCGCGCGGCGTGAACTTCCTGACCGGCACCTTCGTCCGGGACATCGGCTTGGCGCCGTCGCCCAACAGCATAACGGTCAACCGGCTCGAGTACGAACGGGACGGAGCGTCCGCCTCGATTGCGGTCGGGCCGGAGGATCTCGTGCTCGTGACCACAGGATCGCAAGCGGCCGATTTTTCCACGGGATCGATGACCGAGGCGCCTAGTCCGCGGCCGAGCGGACGGTCCTGGGCGCTATGGGAGCGCCTCGCGCAGGGACGCACGGATTTCGGCAATCCTGACGTTTTCTTCGGTGCGGCCCGGATACCCGACTCGCTCTGGGTGACCTTCACAGTCACCGACACAGGGACCGAATTCAGCAACCAAATCGCCGCGCTGACCGGCAGCGAGTCGGGACGCGGCGGGCTGCTCACGCTGAAGGACTCGGGCTGGGTGTTGTCGTTATCCGTCTTCCACCAGCCGGAAATCATCGGCCAGCCGCCTGGCACGACCGTCTGGTGGGGCTACGGTTTATATCCCGACCGCAACGGCGATTTCGTCGGCAAACGCATGGACCAATGCACCGGCGCGGAGATCCTGGAGGAGACGCTGCGGCAACTGCGGTTCGATAAACAGTTGGACGCGATCATGGCGTCATCGATTTGCGTGCCTTGCTATATGCCCTACGTCAACAACATCTGGCTCCCTCGGAGCCGCGGCAACAGGCCTCCCCCCGTTCCAGAGGGGGCGACCAATCTTGGACTCATCGGCCAGTACGTCGAGGTGCCCAGGGAAATAGCCTTCACCATCGAGTGCTCCGCCCGCACGGCGTGGGAAGCAATTCACCGCCTGCTCAAGCGCGGCCCCGCGCCGCCGCCGGTTTATCAGGGCCAGTACGATCCGAAGGCGCTGTTCGACACGCTGAAGGTGTTTGCAGGGATTCGCTGAGTCGGTCTTGCGCTGGCGTAGTTCGCGAGCAGGCTGAAGCCATTCTACTCGCCGTCTGCTGGCGAGATGACCGAACACAGGTGCTCCTTTTTTTCAGGTGCATGCCTTGGACCCCGGAGTCGATGAACGACACTCCCGAAGCTTTGGATTATCCCCGTGCTAGCGCCGTAGTAATCACCAACCGCTCGTTACGGCATATCGAACAAGTGCCGAAGATGCGCTGAAACGATGCGGAGTCGGCGAGCACGCTGGTGACCCGCTGCACATCACGTCGCCCGTTAAAGGCTAGGCTTTCGGCAAGACAGGCATCGCAGTAGTTATTGCCTCGACTACCGAACAACACGTTAGCGACTTGGTCCATCGCATCCATGACATTCCCCCCCTCGTCATGTGTGCAGAACCAGCTTTATAGGTCGTCCGCTCGCAGGATGCTGTGACATTTCCGTATCGAATACTCGCGCGCCGGTTGCATATAGTGGAAGCAAGCGAGCGCGACCCCACTTGCGAGCGAGTTTCGCATCGAGGTAGTCGGGATCGGTTTTCTAGCTTTCGACCGCTCCGCCGAGCTGAGAGGCCGCCGAAACTGATTTATGATAAGCTTCGTTGCGCAAGCGCAGCGGAGCGGGGCGATGAGCGACATCCCGAATTGGCACATCGTCGGTGACTGGTTCGACAATTGCAGCTGCGCGATTGCATGCCCCTGCACCTTTGCGCAGGCGCCGGATAACGGCTTTTGCGAGTCGGTACTGTTCTGGCATGTGCGCGAGGGCCATTACGGTGACGTCAAGCTCGACAATCTGAGCTTTGTGCGGGTCGGCCGCTGGGAGGGCGATCTGTGGGCGCGTCAGGCGAGCGGCGTCGCCGGACTCTATATCGACGAGCATGCCGATGACCGGCAGATGGCGGCTTTGCCGGCGATCATCGGCGGCCGTGCCGGAGGCTTCCCCGGATGGGTGAATGAATGCTTTGCCGGCGGGCGCCAGGCCCGCGGCGTCGAGCGCGCGAAGATCGCCTTCGAGATCGCGCCCGACCAGGCGCATTGGGGTGTCGAGATCGTCGGCAAGGTCAAGGCCTGGGCCAAGGCGCTGACCGGCCCCACGAGCAATCCGGGGAGCTATCCGCGGCTGATGAACGCGCCCGGCAGCGAGACCGGGCCCGGGCCGCAGCTCGTCACCTGGGGCAAGTCGACGATCCTGTCGGTCGATGCCTACGGCTTCAAGTTCGAGTACACGTCGAATTCGGCGAAGCACATCCCCTTCGACTGGACGGGCCCCGCCCCGTACCGTCCGGCCGTGACGGCGTAGGTCTGCCGAAGCCTTTCAGACGGTTGCGAGAAGGCGGTCGAGTGCGGCGAGGACCGGCGGCTCGACGAGGGTCGGCGCATGTCCGACGCCAGGGACGCTGACCAGCTCGCCCCTTGGCAAGGCTGCGACCATCCGCTTCGCCTGTGCTTCCGACAAAACATCGCTGTCGGTGCCCCAGACGATTTGCGTCGCGCACGGCAACGTCTCCAGCACCGGCCACAGCGGCGGCCGCTTTGGCGGCCCCTGTTTGATGCGCTGCTCGATATAGGCCGGGTCCATCTTCCACGCCCAGCGCCGGTCCGTTCCTTCGCGCAGCACGCCGCGCGCTGTTTCCTCTTGGTCCTCGAGCGGGCGCGCCGCGGTGATCGGCGATATCTCGCGCCGGTATTGCATCGCCTCGTCGAGGCTCGCGAAATCCGCCGGCCGGCTGCGCACGAGCCCGGTGATGCGGCCGCTGCCGGCCTCGACATCGGGGCCGATATCGTTGAGCACCAGACCGCGCAGCCGGTCGGCATATTGCGAGGCGTAGACCATCGCGATGACGCCGCCCATCGAGGTGCCGATCAATACAAAGCGGCCGATGCCGAGCTGATCGACAAGCGCCGCCAAATCGCCGGCCTGATCGGCGTATTGGTAGGCGTCGTCCTGAGACCAGGCGCTCTCGCCGTGGCCGCGCACATCCATCGCAATAATGTGCGCGCGATCCTGGATCCGCCGCGCCAGCGCGTTGAACGCCTCGGCGCTCGATGTGTAACCGTGCACGCAGATGACCGGTAATGCATGGGGCCGGCCCCATTCGAGATAGCGCAGCCGAAGCCCGTTGATAGTCAGGTGCTTAGCAGCGGGTTGCGATCGGGTCGTCATTGACGCGTCCTCCCTTGGCCAATTGCTTATCTTGCTAAACCCCGAGCCTGCCCGTACCTATGATTTTTATTCCCTCATGACGGCCGGGCATCGGCCGCCGCGGCAGGCGAGGTGGGCGATGAAGCTCCAGGACCAGAAGCTGTTCCGGCAGCAATGCTACATCGATGGCGAATGGGTCGATGCCTATGACCGGGCGACGGTCGCGGTCAAGGACCCGGCCTCGGGCGAGACCCTCGGCACGGTGCCGAAGATGGGCGCCGATGAGACCCGCCGCGCGATCGAGGCGGCGGACAAGGCGCTGCCCGCCTGGCGCGGCAAGACCGCCAAGGAGCGCGCCCAGATCCTGCGCCGCTGGTACGATCTGATGATGGCGAACCAGGACGACCTCGCCACGCTGATGACCGCCGAGCAAGGCAAGCCGCTTGCCGAGTCGAAGGGCGAGATCGCTTATGCCGCGGCCTTCATCGAGTGGTTCGGCGAAGAGGGCAAGCGCATCTACGGCGACACGATCCCCTCACACGGGACCGACAAGCGCATCGTCGTCATCAAGGAGCCGATCGGCGTCTGCGCCGCGATCACGCCGTGGAACTTCCCGGCCGCGATGATCACCCGCAAATGCGGCCCGGCGCTCGCCGCCGGTTGCACGATGGTGTTGAAGCCGGCGACCGCGACCCCCTACTCCGCGCTCGCGCTCTGCGAATTGGCCGAGCGGGCCGGTGTGCCGAAGGGCGTCTTCTCCTGCGTGACCGGCGGCGCCACGGAGATCGGCGGCGAGATGACCTCGAACCCGATCGTCCGCAAGCTGACCTTCACCGGCTCGACCGAGATCGGCAAGTTGCTGATGGAGCAGTGCGCCGGCACGGTAAAAAAGGTCTCGCTCGAACTGGGCGGCAACGCGCCGTTCATTGTGTTCGACGACGCCGATATCGAAATGGCGGTCAAGGGCGCGATCGCGTCCAAATACCGCAATGCCGGTCAGACCTGCGTCTGCGCCAACCGTATCTTGGTGCAGGACGGCGTCTATGAGGCGTTCAGCAAGCGCCTCGCCGAGACCGCCGGCGCGATGAAGGTCGCCAACGGCTTCGAGCCGGGGGCCGTAATCGGACCGCTGATCGACATGAAGGCGGTGGACAAGGTCGAGGCGCACATCGCCGACGCGCTCAAAAAAGGCGCCAAGGTGGTGATTGGCGGCAAGCGGAGCGTTTTGGGCGGCAGCTTCTTCGAGCCAACCGTGCTGACCGATGTGACAACCGACATGATGATCACCCGCGAGGAGACCTTCGGGCCGGTCGCGCCGCTCTACCGTTTCAAGAGCGAGGACGAGGCGATCCGGATGGCCAACGACACCGAGTTCGGCCTCGCTGCCTATTTCTACAGCCGCGACATCGGCCGCATCTGGCGAGTCGCCGAAGCCCTCGAATACGGCATCGTCGGCATCAACGAGGGTATCATCTCGACCGAGATCGCGCCGTTCGGCGGCATGAAGGAAAGCGGCATCGGCCGCGAGGGATCGAAATACGGGATCGAGGATTATCTCGAGGTGAAATACC
>WNFW01003614.1_pt1 | contig 10757 bp, 9 predicted proteins | sample 5400131 | NCBI WGS metagenome assembly WNFW01 (sample SAMN13153362, study PRJNA577476) | soil metagenome | isolation source: 20 cm soil or saprolite under grassland replicate 1 | place: USA:California | collected 2016-06-15
CGACGAGTTGATGTCAGAGATGGAGCGGGCACAGTGCGCGCTCACAGGCTTGGATCCTGTCGATGTTGCGCGCAGCCGACCGCAGCCGGGGTTTTTGATTTCCGGGGCTTTGCTTATCGCGCTGGTGGCAACAGCGATCTTCTTTCTTGCGCGCACACCCCACGAGAATGCGCCGGCCAAGACGTCACTGGCACCATCGGGTCCGTTAGTCGAACTCAACGGAAAGGAGAAGAGCCCAGCCCGTCGCACGCTAAATCCGCAACCAGCGGGTGTCGCTACCCATGCGGAGAACGGAAGAAAGATTCTCGATCTTGAGACCACTTCGTGGAACGCAGCGCTTGCCAATTACAGAGAGCAGATCGCTCACTATAATTTTGCGGGAGCGAGTGAGGCAATCAAGAATGTACAATTAAGCGACGCGTCGCTGAAACAAGCCCAAAACACAGCAGAAAAAAGAGCGCAATGGCTAATCGATTGGAAGAATAAACTAATCGACGATCTTAACCGGGCCCATTTCTCCGGCGCACTTGCAGATAGCAGCGGCGCCCAATACACGGGTATAGCCAGCGCGAGCGATGAAAATCTAAGTTTAAAGCTTCCGCACGGTATCGCACGACTTACGTGGCCGGAGCTCGTGCCAAAGACGCTTCTTACAGTTTCCATCTCATTCATCCAACCAAGCGCGCCTGACGCGGCAGATCGACAATGGCGCTGCGCCGCGTTTGCAAGTGAATTCGGCCAGGCAGAAGTTGGTCGACAACTCGCGGAGGCGGCCGGGAAGGCCGAGCCCCAATATCGCGAGCAGATTTTACAGCTGTTTCCAGATATTCCCCAGTCTCGTTAGATAAGAGCCAGCAGCGGAGGTCTTTGACTTCCAAACAGTTCCGTTCAACACCAAGCGTCAATTTTGTTAGCTCGACTTTGTGGATTGAAAGCGATCTCCACAGCGAACCGAAGATGAACGAATTCCGCGCCCGGAGGGTCAGATTTACACGGACCGTTGCCAGAGTAGATTTTCGCGCGACCTTTTCGATCGCGAGCATGGAACAAAACCCACCACCGCCATTTCCTTCTCCGGAAGAGCTGAAGACGAAGATCGCGGAGTTTATGAAGTCAAACTTCGGAGATCATGTCTCGGTCGCGACTTTTACCCAACCGGAGCCTGCTGCCGCGAGCGAAGAGCCGCCGCCGGCGAAAACGAGCGGTGAAGAGTTTGTTTTTAATTTTCTGCCGCGCGACATCAAAGCGCATCTCGACCGCTTTGTAATTAAACAGGACGAGGCTAAGAAGGTGCTCTCGATTGCGGTTTGCGATCATTATAATCACGCCAATTATCTCCGTCTGCTCGAGAAGGAAGACGCTGCCCGGGCCGAGGAAACCGAATACGCAAAGCAAAATGTGATTTTGGTTGGACCAACCGGTGTCGGGAAAACCTACCTGATCAAGCATATTGCCGAGCTCATCAAAGTTCCATTTGTAAAAGCGGACGCCACCAAGTTTAGCGAGACTGGTTACGTGGGCGGCGATGTGGAGGATCTGGTGCGTGAGCTTGTCCAGAAAGCAGATGGCGACGTCAACCTCGCGCAGTTCGGAATCATCTATATCGACGAGATCGATAAGATTGCGTCGGCGGCAAATTTAATCGGGCGCGATGTGAGCGGGCGCGGTGTTCAGACGACCTTGCTCAAGTTAATGGAAGAAACCGAGGTGCCGGTGCGGAGCATGAATGATCTTCAGGCGCAATTGCAGGCCGCGTTCGAGTTCCAGAAGCGCGGCAAGGCGAAGCGGGAGACGATCAATACACGACATATCCTTTTCGTGGTGAGCGGTGCTTTCGAGCGATTAAAACAGCAGCTCTCGCGGCGCATCTCACAAGGTCAGATCGGATTTAGCGCCGAGCCGGTGAAGGTAATGGACAACGAATTATTTCAATACGTCACAACCCAGGATTTCGTCGAGTACGGGTTTGAACCTGAATTCATCGGCCGGTTGCCGGTGCGCGTGGTCTGCGAAGACCTTGATGCTGATGATCTCTACAAGATCATGAAGTTTTCTGAGGGCAGCTTGCTTCGGCAATATGAGCGCGCATTTCGCGCCTATGGGATTGAGATCAGCTTTGATAATGAAGCCTTGCGCTTGATTGCCGACGCTGCGGCGAAAGAAAAAACCGGTGCCCGCGGGTTGTTGACCGTGTTCGAGAAGTTATTTCGTGATTATAAATATCACCTCGCGGGATCGGGCTTGAGCCAGTTGCGCGTTACGGCCGAGCTTGTGCGCGAGCCGAAGCGGGTGCTTGATCGATTATTGGCCGAGGGACACAAGATCGAGGCGCAAACGCTCGAAGCCGACGTGCGTCAATTCGCTGACAAATTTAAAAACGAGCACCAATTGGAAGTTGTCTTCGATGAAACAGCAGTGCGGCGTCTAGTTGAACGCGCGCAAGCGGAGCGGATGAGCATAACTGACCTTTGCGCCCATTTATTTAAGGACTACCAATTTGGATTGAATCTGATCAAAAAGAACACCGGTCGAAAAGAGTTTGTGCTTAATGCCGAGGCCGTCGATGCCCCGGATAAATTTTTGAGCGAACTGGTGGTGCAATCGTACTATCCAGTTGCAGCGGCGCAAAAAGGCTGATTGTCGATGAAACGGTCGCTGGTCACTACGCTCATAATTGGTTTTTCTGTTTCTGGGATCGTCAGCGTGCTGCATGCGAGCGGCTTGATAGCGCGTCTTGAGATGGCTGTTATCGGCCTTTTTTCTAATTACGCCAGCGCTGCGAGAGTCATCAGTGAGAGGTGGCAGCCCGGCATTGTCTTACCACTCTCGCTTGGCGTTGCCTGGCTAACCCTGAGCAGTGTGCCGCGGCGCCGCATCCGCTTATTGGTTCTTTTTTTATTGATCGAATTGCTAGGTCTTTCCTGGGTCTGCTCGCTCTATCGCATTTTCTTCCAACCGCTACCCTCCATTCTTGTGGTGGTCATCACATGGCTCGTGGCGGAGGGATGGATTGTCTTTTTGAGGCGGGACCGCGCGCATTTGTCCAGAACGTTCTTCACCGACCGGTTGTCGAACAAAGAACTTCGTCGCCTCCTCGAGGGCGCAATTTCGTTCGATCTGCAGCCGAGAGGACACGAGGTGAGCGTCATCGTCTGCGACGTTGCCAATAAGCACAGCCTTGCTGAAGACTCCGGGCCCACGGTCTTTGCCGAAACTACAGAAAAGTTCATTCGCAACGTGGCTGACCGTCTCCTGGAAGCGGGAGGTTATATCCAAGCCGCCGACGGGGAGGGCGTTGTCGCCATTTTCGGATTTCCCGACGGTAATGCCGAACACGCTGACAAAGCCGTTCACGTTGCGCTCGATTTGGATCGGCATTATCGCGAGTGCCGGCAGAATAACGGAGAAATTCCCGGAAACTGCGATACCCACGTCGGCGTCAGCTCTGGCACGATAATTATTGCACCGGTGAAAGCTGGCAAACGCCCGGCGCTCTTAGCTAGCGGCGAGCCGATCGAGCAGGCGCGCAGATTCTGCGCCGCAAATCGTCTCTATGGATCGCATATCCTGATTGGCACGCGCACTTTTGATCTCGCGAGCAACGGAATTGTCGCCCGACCAATCGATTTTCTTATGGAAACGGATTCGCAAGATCGACATGAAATTTACGAGCCGCTTTGGCTTGCATCTGAAGCCAAGCCGGAGCATATCGCGCGCCGGGACTCTTTCTGGAACGGGATCGTGCTCTATCGAGAAAAACGTTGGGCGGAAGCGTACACAGCATTCCAGAAGGCGCGGGGATCGGATGACGAGGACGATGCTCCGCTGCAGTTCTATTTGCGTCGGCTCGAGCCGCTCGCTTTGAATCTCACGGAGATGTCCTCCGACTAAACCTGCGCACTCGTTTTGAGAAAGACCGAATATCCGGCCGTGCTCCGGAATTTGATTACGCAACTGCGACAAATGCCGGGAGTTGGGCCTCGCTCGGCGGAGCGAATTGCACTTTGGATCGTGCGTGCGCAAAACGATCAGCCGGAGCAGACCGCGCGCGCCATCACTGACACTCGTCAAGCTATTCATCCATGCGAGCTCTGCGGGTTCTTCACCACGGGAGAGATCTGCGAGATTTGCGCGGATTCCTCGCGCTCATTGGAGTTGCTCTGCGTTGTCGAACAGCCCACTGACATTCTTCCCCTGGAGAAGACGAGCGCTTTCCGCGGCCGATACCATTCTCTTGGAGGAAAAATTTCGCCGCTAGATCATATCGGCCCCGAGGATCTGCGGATCAAGGAATTGCTCGAACGTCTGGATCGAGAAAAGATTTCCGAGATCATTTTTGCGCTTCCCTCCGATGTCGAAGGTGAAGCAACGACAAATTACCTTGTCGATCTTTTGAAAGAAAAGCCTTTGACTATGACGCGAATCGCCCGCGGTTTGCCGGCTGGCGGGGGTTTGGAATCCGCTGACGAGCTGACGCTTTATCAAGCGCTATCGGGCCGAACGAAGCTGTAATTGTGGAGCGTGAAGGCGTTAAAGAGATGAAGCGCTCTATCCGCCCGTCGTCTCTTTAACTTTTCAACTCTTTAACGGTGGGTTAACTTTCGCACAATGTCCTGCGCGAAAATCGATCCGACGCTCCACCAGGCACAGAAGCCGCCCTGGATCAAAGTGCGGTTGCCTTCGAACCCGGTTTTCTTTTCAACTAAAGCGCTTATTTCCGATTTGCGGTTGCACACCGTTTGTGAAAGCGCGCAATGCCCGAACCGATGGGAATGCTGGAGCCAGGGCACGGCCACGATGATGATTGCGGGCGATCGATGCACACGCGCATGCGGCTTTTGCGCAGTGACAACGGCGAAACCATACGCGCTGGAGGAAGACGAACCGCAACGGGTCGCCGAGGCGGTGCGTCGAATGAAATTAAAACACGTCGTGATCACCGCGGTTGCACGCGATGATCTGAAGGACGGCGGCGCCGCTCATTTTGCGCGGACGATCGCCGCGATCCGCGAAATGGATCCATCGGTGATTGTCGAAGTTTTGGTCCCGGATTTTCACGCGCAGGATTGGTGCATTCGAATCGTGCTGAACGCCGAACCAGACATTTACAATCACAACATGGAAACCGTTGAGCGCCTGACGCCGCTCGTGCGCTCGCGTGCCAAATATCGCACCTCGCTGCAAGTTTTGCGGCGCGCGAGAGAATTGTCGCCGAAAGTTGTGACCAAGAGCGGTGTGATGCTCGGCCTCGGCGAGAAGGAGACTGAACTTTTCCAGACGATGGACGATTTGCGTGAAGTCGGCTGCGAAGTTTTAACAATGGGCCAGTATTTGCGCCCGACCCCAAAACATTTGCCGGTCGTGGAGTACATTACGCCCGATCAATTCAATTATTACGGCGACATCGCGCGAAAAAAGGGATTCCTGTATGTCGCCTCAGGTCCACTCGTCCGCAGCTCTTATCATGCGGCCGATTTTCACCCGGTGGCGCGCTGATGACGATAGCGGACCGGGACAGGATCGCACAAATTCGTTTAACGGCTGCTGCGATCATTCCGGCATATCGCGAAGAAAAACATATCAGTGACGTTATTCGTCGAACGCGCGAGCAGCTCGATCACGTGCTCGTTGTCGATGACGGCTCGAGCGACAAAACCGCGCAGTGCGCGCGCGAAGCCGGCGCTGAAGTCATCGTTCATAATCAGAACCGCGGAAAGGGTGAAGCGATTAAGACAGGCTTGCGGCACTGGTTGGACCGACAATTCATTTATGTGATCATTCTCGATGCCGACGGTCAGCATCTCCCCGAAGAAATCGAGCGTTTTATCGGAGCAGCGGCCCTGGGGGCGGATCGCAGTGTTTTCCTCGGTAATCGCATGAACAACCTCACCGCAATGCCATTTGTTCGACGCATTGTGAATCGTTACATGAGCAATCGGATCAGCCGCACCTGCGGGCAAGAAATCCCGGACACCCAATGCGGCTTTCGCATGTTAGATCGACAATTGATTCCTGAGTTGCTCGTCGGGGCGCGCCGCTTCGATTACGAAACCGAAATGCTCATCATCGCCAGCCGCAAAGGTTATCGGATCGAATCAGTTCCGATCACTACCGTTTATTCCGACGAAGTGAGCAGCATCCATCCAGTGCGCGATACTCTCCGCTTCTTCAAACTGATGCGTCGATATTCGAAAGGGTGGGGCGATTGACCCCATTTGCCGCGCAAATTCGTGTAACCAGCGGCGCCGCACTTCCATTCACAATGCGCCGCATACTGACGTGACTACAAATCACGGTTTTTTTGCGGGTAGAGGTTTAGCGCTCTTGAGGATTTCCGCTTCCGATGTGAGTTTGGCCGGTTTGCCGCTAAATATGAGGCGATTTGGTTTTTCAGCGAGCGTTTCGACAAGTGCCTTCGCGTGCGTAGTGACCACTTTCAAATTCAGGAGAACTATGTGCAGTTGCTTCATCTGTTCCTGAAGTTGTTTGTCGGTCGTGCTGATGAATGTGTCAGCCGTTCCCAACACTGTGTCCGCACCTTTGGTCACAGCGTCCAGGTTTTTAACCACGTTCTGTAAATTATCCACGTCGATTTTTAGCGAATCGGCCAGGGGCCCCAGCTTCGGCATAAATTCTCCTAGATTACCTTTCAAATCTGTAACCGTGACGTTGAGGTTATCTAGCAACCTGTTCGCGTTCTCGAACAACGGACCGGCCGCCGCTGTAATCTGTTCGATGCCATAAGCGGGATGGCCTTCGATCGCAGCGTTGTTCGCAAGTGTGTTGCCGTCCGGCGTGCCCGCGGAGAGCGCGACAAATTTCGGCGCGAGTAGCGTGTCTGAGCTAAGCGTCGCCGCCACGTCCGCGGGCAACGGCGGAATCCCGTCGTCAAGGCTAACCGTCACCCGCACTGCGTCTCTTTTGTTTGGTGACAATTCACGCTCCTTTGCAGTCAAATGACGCATCGCGATCACCCGTCCCGCTGGCGCACCGGCATAACGGACCTCGGAGTGCACTTTAACACCGGTGACGTCTTCGTAGTTGATCTGCAAAGTGCGGGCCGGTTTTTTCAAGCGATAGCCGGAAAGCGCGATGGTAAGGGCCGCGAGGAGGACCAAACTGGTCAAGATCACCGAGACGGCCACGACGTAGTCGGAGAAATTTCGTTTCATGGAGTCTTATGATGAAAGCGAAACCGGGCGTTCACGAACGGCCGCGGCTTCACGTGTTGATGATGCTCGTGCTCATCCTGCGAAAGATTCAACGGGATCGGCCCGTCTGCTTCGCCGTTGATAAACTGGTGCACTTCCGCGTTAGTGCTCGTGCGAATTTCTTCGGGTGTGCCTTGTGCGACGATCGAACCATGACCGAGCATGATCATCCGCGTCGCGATGCGAAAAGCACTCGTCATATCGTGCGAAACGACCACTGCCGTCACGTGGCTTCCATGAGCCAGTTTAAGTGTTAACTGATCGACAACCGCGGTCATAATCGGATCGAGCCCCGAGGTGGGTTCATCGCTGAAAAGCAGTTCCGGATCGAGCGCGAGTGCGCGCGCCAGACCAACCCGCTTCTTCATTCCGCCGCTGATCTCAGCCGGCTTCAAATCTTCAAAACCGGTCAGCCCGACCATCTGGAGTTTTTGCTCCACGATCTCTTCGATTTCGTCAGGGGACTTGTCAGTGTGTTGAAAGAGTGGCAGCGCCACATTCTCGCCGACAGTGAGCGATGCCAGCAGGGCACCGGATTGGAACAGCATTCCAAAGCGTTGCCGGACACGTCCGATCTCACGCTCGTTCATGGTTGCGATTTCTTCGCCGAAGATTTTCACAGAGCCGGAAGTCGGTTTCATCGAACCAATCATATGCCGGAGCAGCGTGCTCTTGCCACAACCGCTCCCGCCCATAATCACGAGCGTCTCGCCACGATGGACGTTGAAGGAGATATCGTTGAGCACAGTGCGATCTCCGAATTTCCGGACAAGATCGACAACTTCGATGATGGGCGCTTCGTTGGAGTTCATACAGCAAAAAAGAAGACTCCGGTAAGCACCGCGTTCGTGACCAGCATTGCAAGCAAAGCTTGCACGACCGAGGCGGTCGTGGCTTGTCCTACACCTTCCGCGCCACCTTCGACATGCAACCCGGCATTGCACGCGATCGTAATTACAATCCAGGCGAAGACGGCGCTTTTGATCATTCCCGAATACAAATCCCACGTGTCCGCACTTTGTAAGGCGCGCAAGACATAGCCGGCAGTATTAAAATCAAGCGCGAACGTGCATACGGCCCAGCCGCCAAACACGCCGATATAGTTTCCGAAGATTGTGAGCGCCGGCAGCATCACGAGCATGGCCAGGAACCGCGGCACAACCAGATACTGGACTGGATTAATCGCCATAACTTCCAGCGCCTCGATCTCCTCGGATACTTTCATGGTTCCCAGCTCCGCCGCCACGGCGGAACCGCTGCGACCGATCACGATCACTGCGATCAGGACCGGCCCCATCTCGCGTAGGAGCGTCACCATCACCAGGTCGGGCACATATATTTCCGCACCGAGTTGTTGGAGAGAATGGGCTGCCTGCATGGCGAGCGTGACGCCCACGCTGAAGGCCGTCAGCGCGACCATCGGCGCCGCGCGCACTCCGATGAATACCATCTGCCGGAAGACCGGCGAGATTTTGAAAAACTGACCAGTAAACGGCGCAATCAAAATCCAGTACAGCAGGCTGATATTAAGTTGGAGATAGTTTTTCAAAATGCGGTACGCGGACGCGCAGAATGACAAGACGCGCGGATCGAAGAAAGCGGAAAGTTTAGCGGCTAGGAGGATGACCAACGCGGAATCGAGGACGGCCCCGGCGGTCTGTCGGTACTGCGTGCCGTCTAACAAGAAAAAGATCAGCTGCGGCTGGCGGGAGCGAGCACAAACTGCAATAAAGATGTTGAAGTCATATGGATGTTCGCATCAGAACGGCCAGCGGTTGGCTGCGTCGCCCAGTTAGGGGGTGTGCGCCCGGTTGTGTAGAGCCGTTGACCACGCTTCGAGACTCTGCGCTGACACGGTGGGATAGCTGCCATACGACACGGTGCCGGTTCGACGATCGACGTGAGTATAGCCGCTCAACGTGCCGGCGACTCCCAATCTGATTGGAGCTTCCCAGGTAGTGCCGCGGAGGATCGGAACGTCGACGCCGCCACAACCTTCCGAGAAATAACGCGCGAAGTAGGTCGCGGCCAGCTGATGGGCGCGATCCTGGGTAATCTCACCAGCCGCGAATGCGAACTAACAGGCGAGCACAGCGCAAAGCGTTAGCAGTGTAGCTTTCAAATCAGTCCGCGCTTGCGAAGATCGCCGAAGTTTCCGCCCGCGGAGCGCTCGATCATGTCGATGGTGAATTTGAGCAGGCAAACTTCCCAGGCGTCGTCCACGCCTTGAATAACAGCGCTGAGCGGTTCCTCCGCGTCTTCCACGCGTCGTTTTGTGCGCGTAACGACGGCGTCAACCGAATCGCGGATTGTCTCTTCCGTTACATTCGTTTTACGAAATTGAAATCCGTAACGCAGCACCGCGATGTTGCGCGCATATTCGCGCAATTGATCGGCATAACGCTGCGCTTTCTCGCCGAATCCTTCGAGCAGCAAATGACTGAAATGTTCCGGAGTGAGAATTTGCGGGCGCTCGGCGTGAATTTTTCCGTTCCGAATCCGGACCTGATCGACGCGGTCCATCAACTCGGAGATGAGATAGAAGTGAAAGCTCGTGGTGCCGAACGTTGCGATCTGCTGCTCGGGCGCGAGAATCACCTGCGTGTTCTCAATCGCGTAATCAAAATCGTCTTTTCTCATCATTTAAGCGACAATGTAAGGTAGCGCTCGCTTCTAGCAAAACGAAACGCCGTGACGCGGTTTCTGAGGTCAATCGTGCCTACTGTGTGATCGGCATCGCCATCCCTGGCACCGATCGTCTGCGCCATTGCATAACGGCTTCGCCGGTAAAGATCGCGAGTGCGATCCAAATCAATGCAAAGGTAACGAGATGATTGCGGGTGAATGGTTCGTGGTAAGCAAACACGCCGAGGAAAAATGTGCCGGTCGGTGCGAGGTATTGCAAAAAACCGAGGGTGGTAAGGCGCAAATGCTGCGCAGCGTGCCCGAACCAAACCTGCGGCAAGGCGGTGACAATGCCGGTGCTCACCAACAAGATCGACAGTGAAATGTCCGTCGACCCGAATATTAATTGTCCGTTCGTCTTTAGGAAGATGAGATAGGCGATGGCCAGCGGAACGAGCAAAACCGTTTCGATAAACAAACCAGGAATTGCCGCCGTGCCGGATTTCTTCCGAAGCAAACCATAAAGTCCAAATGTTGTGCACAATGACAACGCCACCCATGGAAAACGTCCATAACCAAGGGTCAGATTCAAAACGCCCAGTGTTCCGAGCAGAACGGAAACCAATTGCCATCGCCTCAGCCGCTCCCGCAGGAAAATCGCGCCAAGCAAAACGTTCATAAGCGGCGTCATGAAATACCCGAGACTCGTCTCGATAACGCGCCCTATGTTCACGGCCCAGATGTACAAAAACCAGGTGATCGCGATCATCGAGCCGCTGGCCAGACAATAGAGTCTCGCGTGCCGCGACCGAACATTGGTTTCCACTTCGGTCCAACGCTGCTGCCAGCTGAGTAGCGCGATTAAGAAGATCGAGGTCCAGACAAAACGGTGGGCGAGAATTTCAGTGGCTGGCACCGCTT
>WNFW01011928.1_pt1 | contig 10757 bp, 6 predicted proteins | sample 5400131 | NCBI WGS metagenome assembly WNFW01 (sample SAMN13153362, study PRJNA577476) | soil metagenome | isolation source: 20 cm soil or saprolite under grassland replicate 1 | place: USA:California | collected 2016-06-15
CGGCTCCTCGCTGCGCTGCTGGCGGGCGACGCTGCGGGCGGCGACCGGCGTGGGAAGCAGTCGGCCGCGCTGCTGGTGGTTCGGGATCGCGGCGGCTACGAGGGACGCAACGACCGATACATCGACCTGCGGGTGGACGATCACCCGGAGGCACCGGCGGAGCTCGCCCGCTTGTTCACCGTGTGGGACGACACCATGCTGGTCCGCCACGACCCGCCGCTGGAGGCGACCGAGGAGCTCGTGAGCGAGCTCCAACGCCGCCTGGCGAAGGTCGGACGGTACGACGGTCCGCTGAACGGCGAGCTCGACGAGGCAACCCGGCTCGCGCTGGCGGACTGGGCGGGCTGGTACAACCTCGAAGGCCGGCTGCGCGAGGACGGTCGCGTCTCGCGCCACCTGATGACGGAGCTCCGCGACATCACCCCGGAGGTGTCGTGACCTGCGCGGCGCTCAGCCGATGGCTCCCTTGACGAGTCGCACGAGGAACGAGACGCCGACGTAGGCGCTCAGGGCGAGCACCGCGGCGCCGGCGATCACCGCGATCACGAGCCCCAACGCACCCGTCAGGCGCGATTCCCAATCGAGGCGCGTGTCGGTCACCGTGAGGTAGGTCTGCCCGGAGTCGGGGACGGGAACGCCGACCGGCTGGTTCGCTCGGGAGGGGGCGGCGGCCGTGGGCGCGGCGCCCTGTCGGAGCGTCATGAGGTACGCGGCCGCGCCCACGGCCGCCGCTACCAGCACCACCAACAGGTACGCCATCGATCGCCTCGAATGCGAGCCTACCCCTCCGAGCGGCCGCGAACGAGGAACGGCGACCACCTTCGGGACGGAGCAGTTCGTAGGATAGCTTCCCGCATGCGTCACCCCTTCCGCGTGGCCTCGTTCATCCTCGTCGCGACCTTGCTCGTGGCTGCCGCGTGGATCCGCCTTCCGTACTACGCGATCGGTCCCGGACCCGCTCGCACCGTGACGCCACAGATCCGCTACGACGGTCGCCCGCGGTACGACCCGACGGGGGCGCTCGAGATGACCACGGTCAGCTACCACCAGGTGACCCCTCTGCAGACGATCGCCGTCTGGCTGGACCCGAACTGGTCGTTGATCCCTCAGGCCGACCTGTATCCGACGGGCAACGTGTCCTTGGAGAACCAGCGATCGATCTCCGAGATGGACCAGAGCAAGATCGACGCGTCCTCGGTCGTGCTCCGGCGGCTGACGGCCTACCCGAAGGCACACGGCAAGGGTGCCTTGGTCGAATCCACCGTCCCGGACTGTTCCGCGGATGGACGGTTGTTCCCCGGGGACGTCATCACCGCGGTCGACGGGCACCCGGTCCGCGACACCGCGGACGTCAGCCGGATCCTCGACGGCGCGAAGGAGGGGCAGCCGCTTTCGTTCCGGCTCGATGTGGATGGGAAGGTGCAACGGACGACGTTCGCTCGGGAGCCATGTGGTCCACACAAGGAGTTGCTCGTCGGGTTCCGCTCGATCGACGCCTTCCCGTTCCCGATCTCGATCGACAGCGGCGACGTCGGAGCGGGCGATCTGACCGGTGGCCGGACGATCGCGGGCACGGGGACGATCGACCTACGCGGTCACGTCGGGCCGATCGGTGGGATCCGCGACAAGGTCGTCGCGGCACAGGATGCCGGAGCGAGCATCTTCTTGGCCCCGGCCGACGACATGCCCGAGCTCGCGAGCGTGGATACCGGGTCGATGAAGGTGATCCCGGTGGCGACCTTCGCCGACGCCGTGCGAGCACTCCGGCCTGGCGAAACGACGACGTGAAGTAGGCTGCGGCCCATGTCGACGATCCGACTTCCGAGCCGGTCACGAAGGTGGCCGCTGGTGGTCATCGGAGCCGTCGTGGTCGTGATCGTCCTGTTCACCGCGCTCTCGGGCTTCGTGATCGATCTGCTCTGGTACCGGGAGATCCAGCAGAGCGGCGTGTTCTGGACGGTCCTTCGAACCAAGACGGTGCTCGCCGTGGTGTTCGGGCTGCTCTTCTTCGTGATCTTGTACGTGAACCTGATCATCGCGAGGAGGATCCGGCCGACGACGCGGATCCTCTCGCCGGACCAGGAGGTCCTCGAGAGGATCCGCGACGTCACCGACCCGCTCGTCCGGTGGGCACTCCCGCTCGGTTCGGCCGTGCTGGCGTTCCTGGTGGCTCTCGGCGTGACGGGCGAGTGGAGCAACTTCCTGCTATGGAAGAACTCCTCGGGCGTCACGTTCGGGACCCCGGAGCCGCTGTTCAACCGCGACCCTGCCTTCTACGTGTTCTCGTTGCCGTGGCTCCGCTTCCTCCAAGGCTGGCTGTTCTCCACCCTCGTCGGCGTGACGATCCTCGTCGGCATCGCCCACGTCCTGTGGGGCGGGATCCGTCCCCAGGCGCCGATGTTCGCGGACAAGGTAACGCCGGCGGCCCGCGCGCACCTGTCGGTCCTGCTGGGGCTCATCATGCTGGTCAAGGCGTGGGGGTACTGGCTGGGCCGATTCGATCTGCTGACTTCACCCCGGGGCGTGGTCGAGGGCGCGTCCTACACGGACGTGAAAGCGCAGCTCCCGGCCCTCAACTTCCTCACGATCGTCGCCGTGATCTGCGCGATCCTGTTCTTCGCGAACATCCGGCTGCGGCAGTGGAGCCTGCCGATCATCGCGGTCGGACTGCTGGCACTGGTCTCCGTCTTGCTGGGGGCCATCTACCCCGCCTTCGTGCAGCAGTTCCGGGTGAAGCCCAACGAGCAGCAGTATGAGCGGCTGTACATCCAATCGAACATCGCGGCCACGAACCAGGCGTTCGGGTTGAGTCAGATCCAGGCAGAGCAACGAAACGTGTCGGGGCCGCTCACCGCCAAGCAACTGGCGGATAACTCCGGGACGGAATCCAACATCCGTGTCTGGCGCGGGAACCCCATCCTCAAGGAGAACCTCGAGTCGCTCCAGCGGTTCAAGCAGTATTACGACTTCAACGACGTTGATGTGGACCGTTACTCCGTGGACGGACAGGAACGCGTCCTCATGGTGTCGGCGCGCGAGATCCACCAATCGGGGCTCGAGCCTTCGGCACAGACCTGGCAGAACGTCCACCTCGCGTACACACACGGCTACGCGGCCGTTGCAGCACAGGTCAATTCGGCGACCTCACAGGGCCAGCCCGACTTCGTGCTGCAGGACCTGCCGCCGACCACCGTCGACCCAGCGCTCCAGATGAGCCAGCCACGGATCTATTTCGGAGAGAGCAGCGACGTGCCTTTCGTGGTCGTCAACACGGGCGTCGCCGAGCTGGATTTTCAGGAGGGGACGACAACGACCGAGCAGTACTCGGGGACCGGGGGCATCCCGTTGTCGAACTTCCTCCGCCGAGCGATGTTCGCGTGGAAGTTCCGCGACTACAACCTGCTCGTGTCCGGAAGCATCAACGCGAGCAGCCGGATCATGATCTATCGCGACGTCCAGTCGCGCGTGCAGAAGGCCGTTCCCTTCCTCAAGTTCGACAACGATCCGTACCTCGCGATCGTCGACGGCAAACCGCAGTGGATCTGGGACGCCTACACCTCCACGAACGAGTACCCGTATTCGCAATCGGTCGATCTGGGGCAGATCGCGACGGCGCAGGATTCGTCCACCTCGGTGCTGGCGGGGCATACCAACTACCTGCGCAACTCCGTGAAGGTTGTGGTGGATGCATACAGCGGGAGCATCACGTACTACGCGGATCTCTCGGAGCCGATCATCCAGGTGTGGGCCAAGGCGTTCCCGGGATTGTTCACGCCCATCAGCGAAGCTCCGACCAACCTTTCGCAGCACTTCCGCTACCCGGAGAACCTCTTCCAGGTGCAGGCATACCAGTACGCCAACTACCACGTGACGGACGCGACGCTCTTCTATCAGAAGCGGGATTTCTGGGCGATCCCGGATGATCCAACGCCCGTCGCCGGCGGGGGCGCGGCGCCGACGAAGCTCCGTCCGTATTACCAGCTGATCCGATTGCCGGGCGCGAGCACCGAGCAGTTCCAACTCGTGCTGCCCTTCGTGCCGGCAGATCGCCAGAACATGGTCGCGTGGATGGCTGCGCCGTCGGACCCGCCCGACTATCAGCCGGACGGCAGCAAGCTCACGGTGTTCCGGTTCCCGGAGGGTCGCACCATCGAGGGGCCGGCGCAGGTCTTCGCGCGGATCAACCAGGACGGTACCTTCTCTGCCGAACGAACCCTGCTGAGCCAGGCCGGTTCCGACGTACTGTTCGGAGACTTCCTCGTGATCCCGATCGATAACTCGTTCCTCTACGTGCAGCCGGTCTACGTGCGAGCTCAGCAGGAGGCCGCGATCCCGGAGCTGCACGATGTCGTGATCGTGAATGGGAGCGGGGGTGCCGTGACGATCGCACCGAACCTACAGGATGCTCTGCGGGCGGCGGTCACGGGCCAGGTGCCCTCGGGCGGTGGCGGCGGTGGCGGGGGGACCGTGCCGCAGCGGATCCAAGCATTGCTCACGCAAGCCCAGCAGCATTTCGCCGCGGCCCAAGCGGCCCTCAAGGCCGGGAACCTCGGGACGTATCAGGCAGAGATCAGGGCGGCTCAGGACGCGGTTGACACAGCGGCGAGGCTCGCGGGAACCACGTCATCCCCGAGCGGGACGCCGACTGAACTGGTCGAGGACCCAGACGCCCGATTGCCGCGATCCGTTGCCACTGCGACCGTTGCCGCCGAACGGGAGGTGCGCCTCCGCGCCCGAGGTGGAGTTGTTCACGCTGACCATGCCGGCCGAGACGCGCTCGCGGAAGCGGAACGCGTGCAGCGGGTCGGTCGTGTAGATGGACGACGAGAGCCCGTACCCGTGTCCGTTGGCGAGCGCGATCGCCTCGTCGAACGTATCGAAGCTCGCGACCCCGACGATCGGGCCGAACGTCTCGATCCGATAGAGGTCGTCATCGGCCCTGACGCCGTCGACGATCGTGGGGTGATAGAAGAAGCCAGCTTCGGGATCGTCGCCGACGAAGCCTTCGCGCGGCGCCGCTCGCGTGATCCGTCCGATCGCGCTGGAACCGTGGACCTGGTGATGATCGCGGATCAGCTCGAGCCAGTCTTCGAACCGCGCGGCGAAGCGCTGATCGATCATCGGACCGTAGACGACGTCGCGGGTCGGGTCGCCGATCGGCGCCTCGGCGACCGCCTTGGTGAACCGATCGACGAAGTCATCGTGGATGTCCCGATGCACGATCGCCGTTCCCAGAGACGTGCACCGTTGCCCGGCGGTGCCGAACCCGCTGAACAGCGCACCCTCGACGGCGAGGTCGAGGTCGGCGTCGGGCATCACGACCAGCGGGTTCTTGCCGCCGAGCTCGAGGCACGGGGTCTGCAAGTGTCGGCCGCAGAGCTCACCCAGCCGCTCGCCGACGGCGGTCGATCCGGTGAAGCCCACCTTGTCGACGACCGCTTCGTCCAACGCGCGTTCCAGGCCGGCGAACGTCTCCGATCCATCCACCAACACCATCTGGAACGTCCCTTCCGGGATGCCGGCATGCAGGATGAGGTGCGCGAATGCCTCGGCGATCGCGGGCGTGTATTCCGCGGGCTTCCACACGACGGCGTTCCCGCACAGGAGCGCCGGAACCAGGTACCAGGAGGGCACTGCCACCGGGAAGTTCCCGGCGGTGATGATGGCGGCGACCCCGACGGGGACCCGGAACGTGAAGAGCTGCTTGTCCGGCATCTCCGACGGCACCGTCATCCCGTAGAGCCGTCGCCCTTCGCCGAGGAAGAACGAGCAGGTATCGATGACCTCTTGGACCTCCCCACGGGACTCCTTGATCGGCTTGCCGATCTCGTGGGTGATCAGCCGAGCGAGCGCCTCGGCGTTGTCTTCGACGAGCCTCCCGAGTTGTTGGATCGCGCGGCCGCGGACGGGCGCGGGGACGGAGGACCAGGCCGGTTGCGCCGCCTTCGCGGCCCGGCATGCTTGGAGGAAGGTCTCGGCGTCACCGAGGTGCGCCTCGCTCACGATCTCGTCGAGCCGAGCCGGGTTCGCGATCGTGCGGACGCCTCCGCGCGCGTCTCGATCCGGCTGACCGTTCACGAGAGATCGGATCGTCTGCATGGCTCGATGGTACGTCCGCAGACGAAGCGCGCTCGATGCACACGTGAGGCGCTGGCCGGTTGGGGAGGGCTTTGCTAGCCTCTTCCTGCGGGGTGGAGCAGTCCGGTAGCTCGCTGGGCTCATAACCCAGAGGTCGTAGGTTCAAATCCTACCCCCGCGACGAAGAAGTCCCAGGTCACGGCCCCGGCGGGAGAGTCCCCACCGGGGCCGATCTGCAAGAAGATCGCAGAAGGCCGACGGCCGCCCAGCCGGTAACGCGGCGATCCGGAGCCGTAAGGCTGAGGTGCTGGAACTAGACCCGGTCCCCGGGCCGACACTCGATCAGTCGAACGCCGGCGCCCGTCGCACAGGCGTCCGCGAGGTTCCGCCCGGATAGCAGCCTTGGACGGCGAAGTTGTTGTGGAGGGATGCAAACTCACGGCTCTGCCGGCGCTCTCGACCTTCGTTGATGGCCGTACTGACGACGGGGAAATTGGTTGTGGGTCAACTGGGATCGAAATGGACACCGTTGCTCGTCGGAGGCGCCGATGGTCCCGGCCGGGGTAGCATCGCTCTGGGTACGGGGAGGGGCGCCGTGGCGAACAAGGACGTGGTGGAGCGGCTGTCGAGGGTGCCGATCTTCTCGGGCTGCTCGAAGAGGGACCTCCAGACGATCGCGAAGGCGCTCCGGCCGGTCGACCACCGGGCCGGGTCCGTGGTCGCGAACGAGGGCGAACCCGGCGCGGGGCTGTTCATCATCGATTCGGGAGAGGCGCAGGTGACGATCGGAGGCAAGGCGGTCAGCACCCTCGGGGCGGGGGACTTCTTCGGAGAGATGGCGCTGTTGGACGGCGGGCCTCGCACCGCCACGGTCACCGCCAAGACCGACCTCTCGTTGTTCGTCCTGACCGAGTGGGTCTACCGCGGTCTGCTCACCGAGCATCCCCCGATCGCGATCCGCACGCTGGAGGCCGTCGCCGCGCGCCTGAGGAGAGCGACGAAGAACGCCACGAGCTGACGGCTCCTGCCGTCGCTCATTCGGCCCTGCCGGGGGTTGAGGCCGTGGAGCCCGACCATCCACGCGGGAAACGGCGACAATGAGAGGCGATGCAGGCGTGGGATGCCTTCGACCGGCTGCCGCGGATCATCGCGCCGGCGCTCGTGCTGCACCGGACGAGGCGCCGTGATGCCTGAGGCGCCCGAGGAGCTCGTGCGGTTGGGGGAGCAGCGCGCGCAGGCGCGCGCTGCGAAGGACTTCGCGGAGGCCGACGCGATCCGTGACCGGATCGCGTCGGCCGGCTGGACGGTCGTGGACGAGCCCGACGGAACGTACCGCTTGGAACCGGACGCAGCAGAGCAGGAACGACCGCTCAGCGCCGACGACGTCGCGAGCGTCCTGGATGAGCCCGCGACGATGGACTTCAGCGTTCACTGGGTCTGTGAGGGGTGGCCCGAGGACGTCGAACGGGCGGTCGGTGCCTTCCGAGCCCACGCCGGCCAGCGGAGCGTCCAGTACGTCGTGGCCGACGTGACGGGCGCGGACCCCGGTCGATGGGGCGAAGACGTCGAGGTGCTCGCTCTGGAGTCGGGGACCGGGTGGGCGGCCGCGCGCAACGCCGGTCTCCGGCGTTCGCGCGGCCGCATCGTGCTGGCGATGGACGGGTCGGTCGAACCGACCGGGGATGTGTTCGGCCCCTCGGAGAAGGCCCTCGCGGATCGGTCGGTGGGCGTCTGCGGCCCGTTCGGGATCGTCACCACGGACCTGCGCCAGTTCGACGAGGCGCCCGGCGCCGGTCCGTGCGACGCGATCGAGGGTTACCTGATGGCCTTCCGTCGCGAGATGCTCGCGGAGGCGGGCTTCTTCGATGAGAAGTTCAAGTGGTACCGGACCGCCGACATCGAGTGGTCGTTCCGCGTCAAGGACGCGGGATATCGATGCGAGGTGGTCGCGCTCCCAGTCGACAAGCACGAGCACCGGATGTGGTTCGGAACGCCGCCTCGCGAACGGGCCACGTGGTCCAAGCGGAACTTCTACCGGTTCCTGGACCGATGGCGGGACCGGTGGGACCTGGTGCTGTCCGGCAAGCCGGAGGAGGGGAACGACGACGATGGCTCGTGATCGGTGTCTCGCTCCCGGCCGAGGGCCGGATGTCAGTCCGCGGGGAGCGGCGGCGCCGGAGGGATGACCGGCCTCGGCGCGCGTCGCGTGTGCACGGCGGTTGCCGGCCTCGACGCGACCGCGGCCGCGGCGGCGGCGCGCTCGTCCTGCTCGCGCCTGGCCGTGTCCGGGTCCGGGACGCGCTTCGTCCCGGTCGCGTAGGCCTCGATGTCGTCGCCGTCGATCGTCTCGACGACGAGCAGGAGATCGCGGAGCTCATCGAGGAGCTGACGGCGATCCTTCAAGATCCGGTCGGCCTTGTCGTGCGCCTCATCGAGCAGCCGCCGCGTCTCCTGGTCGATCAGCTGGGCCGTCTCGCCCGAGATCTTGGGCTGCTGCCAGAACGCGTTGGGGTCGTCGCGGCCGAGGGACAGCGGGCCCACCTTGTCGCTCATCCCGTACTCGGCCACCATCGCGCGGGCGATCTGTGTCGCCTTCTCGAGGTCGTTCTGGGCCCCGGTCGAGATCTCGCCGAACACGATCTCCTCCGCGACTCGACCCCCCATCGCGAACGCGAGCATGTCCTTCAGCTCCGGCTCGGTCGCCATGTACCGATCTTCCAGCGGCCGCGTCATGGTCAGGCCCAACGCTGCCGTGCCGCGCGCGACGATCGTCACGCGGTGGACTGGGTCGAGGTTCTCGCAGAAGTGGGCGACGAGCGCGTGGCCCATCTCGTGCGCGGCGACCCGCACCTTCTCGCGGCCGCTGATCACCCGCGATTTCCGTTCCAGGCCCATAGACGCCCGGTCGATGGCCTCCTCGAGCTCCTCCATCGTGACGGAGTTCTTCTCCCGTCTGGCAGCGAGGAGCGCCGCTTCGTTGACCACGTTCTCCAGGTCGGCCCCGGTGAATCCGGGCGTCCGCGCCGCGATCATGCGGAGCTCGACGGCGGGATCCAGCGCGACCCCTCGTGCGTGCACGCGGAGGATCTCCTCCCGGCCACGGAGGTCGGGCGGGTCCACCACGACCTGTCGGTCGAACCGGCCCGGGCGCACCAGCGCCGGGTCAAGGACGTCCGGACGGTTGGTCGCGGCCATGATGATGACGCCCTTCGACGAGTCGAACCCGTCCATCTCGACGAGGAGCTGATTGAGGGTCTGCTCGCGCTCGTCGTGGGCTCCGAACCCCGCGCCCATGACGCCGGAGCGCCCCTTGCCGATCGTGTCGATCTCATCGAGGAACACCAGGGCCGGGGCCTTCTCCTTCGCTTGTTGGAACAGCTCGCGAACCCTGGCTGCCCCGAGGCCGACGAACATCTCGACGAACTCGGAGCCGCTCATGAAGAAGAACGGAACGTTCGCCTCACCGGCGACCGCCCGTGCGAGCAACGTCTTGCCGCACCCGGGAGGGCCGAGCAGAAGCACACCCTTCGGGATCCGACCGCCGAGGCGTTGATATTTCTTCGGATTCTTCAGGAACTCGACGATCTCCTTGAGCTCTTCCTTCGCCTCGTCGACGCCGGCCACGTCGGAGAAGGTCGTCTTCATCTCTTTACGGTCGTAGATCTTGACCTTGTTCTTGCCCATGTTGAGCGGGTTGGCCGCACCGCCTCCCACCCTGCGGAACAAGAAGTAGTACGCGATACCCATCAACAGCACGAGCGGCAGGATGCTCGCGAGCAGCGAGAACCACGGGCTCGGCTGGGTGCCGGTGTAGTCGATCCCTTTCGCCTGCAGCTTCGGTTCGAGCGTGGTGGACGGGTCGTAGTTGGAGCCGGGCAGGGTCGCCACGAAGCTCTTCTGGGTTCCGTCGTCTGCCGTATAGGTGCCGGACACCTGCGTAGCCGAGATCGTGACCTTGCCGGTGATCTTGCCCTGGTCCACCAGGTCGTAGAACCTCGATAGGTCGATGCTCTGTCGGGATGCCGTCGAGAACCATTGGTTGAACGCGACGAGCCCGAGGACGACCAGGGCGATCAAGATCCAGGGGGTGAGCCGTGTCCTGGGGATGCCGGGGCCGGACGGCCCATCGGACCCAGAACGGCGACCATCGTTCTTATCGTTGTCGGGCATGCTCGCTCCATCATGGCATCGACCTGCCCCAATGACAGGCAACGCGGTGGACTCGCCGCCGGAACCGCTGCGCCAGAGGGTCGGCTCGGCCTGGACGGCGCGCGCTACCCTGATGGTCCATGGCGCAGACCGCCCAGGACGACCCGGCACTCCGCGAGCGCTTCGAGCGCGACGTCTTGCCGTTGTTGCCGTCGCTCTACGGCGCGGCGCTCCGACTCACGCGGAACCCTGCCGACGCGGAAGATCTGGTGCAGGAGACCTACCTCCGGGCGTACCGAGGCTTCGCCGGATTCCAGGAGGGGACCAACCTCAAGGCGTGGCTCTACCGGATCTTGACCAACAGCTTCATCAACACCTACCGGAAGAAGCAGCGCGAGCCACAGACGGTCGAGGGGCCGGACGATGCAGACGAGTGGTACCTGTTCGACCGGCTGGGCGGGCAGAGGGTGGAGGGCTCGGCGGAGGACGAGGTGCTCGATCGCATCCCCGATGAGGCCGTGAAGGCCGCC
>WNFW01004350.1_pt1 | contig 10756 bp, 6 predicted proteins | sample 5400131 | NCBI WGS metagenome assembly WNFW01 (sample SAMN13153362, study PRJNA577476) | soil metagenome | isolation source: 20 cm soil or saprolite under grassland replicate 1 | place: USA:California | collected 2016-06-15
CCGCTGGTCACCAAGGACAAGGTCATCGGCGCGGTTTACGTCGACAGCCCTTTCCGGGCAGCGATCTTCGAGGAGAAGGACAAAGAGTTCCTCCAGGCGATCTCTGACCTCGCGGCAATCGCGATCGACAACGCCCGTCAGTACGAGCAGTCTGAGTTCCTGCGCCAGGTGTTCGAGGCCCACGTCAACAAGCAGGTGACCGACTATGTGCTGACGCGGTCCGGCCGGACGCTGCGATTCCTGCCGGGCGAGCGGCGCGAGGTCACGATGCTGAACTCCGACATCGCCGGCTTCTCGGCCCTGACCCAGAGCATGGACGCCGAAGAGCTCGTCCGATTCCTCAACGAGTACTTCCAGCGCATGATCCGTGTCGTCCTCGACCACGGCGGCAACATCGACAAGTTCCAGGGCGACGGGATGCTCGTCGTCTTCGGCGCCCCGAACCCGATGCACGACCACGCGGAACGCGCTCTCAACGCGGCACTGGCCATGGTCCGGGAGATCGACCGTTTCAACCGCGAGCTGGTCGACTCGGGAAAGTCCGCGATCGCTGTCGGCATGGGCCTGGACACCGGGGAGGTCGTGGCGGGACACGTCGGCTCGGACGACCGGATGGAGTTCACCCTGATCGGCGTGCCCGTCAACAACAGCGCCTACCTGTCGAAGGTGCGGCCGGCCCGGGTGCTGATGTCGGAGACAACTCGCTCCCACGTGCCCGAAGGTTTCCGCGTGTCGGACTACGAGCCGATGCTGCTGAAGGGAGCGAAGGGACCGCAGGCGATCTACGAGCTGGCGATCTCCATCACAGCCGAGTAGCTAGACGAGCCACGGAACTGAACGGATAGTCCGGGCGAACCGAGCTTAAGTCAGAAGGAAACCTCTGACAGTCCGGACCATCCGGGCAATCTCAGCCCTGGCACTTCCCCTCCCCACTTGCTGGGGAGGGTGCCCCTGCCCGAAGGGCACGGGCGGGTGGGGGCTCTCAGCCCTGGCACTTCCCCTCCCCACGTGCTGGGGAGGGTGCCCCTGCCCGAAGGGCACGGGCGGGTGGGGGCTCAGCCCTGGCACACCCAACGGCCGGCACCATAGTGCGAATAGAGCCACGCCGCCGCGAACGCGTTCGCCCGCGGGTCGAAAGGCGACTGCTTCGCATAAGGCGTGCCGCCCCAGGTGCTCGGCAGGAACTGGAACAGGCCCGACGCGCCACTGTCCGAGTTGACCGAGTTCGGGTGGTAGCGGGACTCGCACCATGCAACGTTCATCGCCCACTGCACCGCGGCCGGACCAAGCGGACTGAATGCGTCGGTGATGTCCTTGGCGATCTCCGGCGGCGGTCCCGGGTGGTTGTAGCGCACGGCGATCGCGGCGGCCTGGGCCTGCGCGGCAGCCAGAGCGGCCTGTCTGGCCTGGTACTCGGCCAGGCCCTGCTTGAGCTCCAGCGACCACGACTGGACCTGCGCCATCTCCGCGGCCTGGACACGCTGGGGGTTCTTGGTCTGCTGCATCACCGAGTTGCGATCGAAAGCGCTCAGCTGGGTCACGGCGACCGCCACCGAACGCTGGGCAGGCGGATCCAACCGCGGCAAGATCACCGTGACCAGGATCACGACCCACACGAGCACCGCACGAAAAAGCGGTAGCAACCCCTATTGCGCTCCTTCCTTGGACTCGCCCTACCCCTAGGGCGGTTTCAGGCCTGAGCTCGGAGCGACGTGGAGAAGACTCGCTCAGGACTTGGGAATGTGCCACCTTACCACATGGTCTGCGACGTTCCGTAGGCGTACGCCCGGGTACCAAAAGGGCTAAGCGGTTGCTGCGGCGACCGTCCCCGTGGTCACTTTGTAGGCGAACACCGGCCCCTCAAAGCCCTTCAGCTGGAGTCCCACGCGCTCGGCTTGAATTTGCTGAGCCTCGAGCCAGTCTTTGACGCGCCGGTAAACCTCCTCGGAGAGCATGACCTCGCCCGCCTGCGCCGCCCCCTGAAGACGCGAAGCGAGATTTGTCACTTCGCCGAGAACGCTGAGGTTCGCGGACTCGGCGAGGTTGCCGACCACCGCCGGCCCAACCGCGACGGCGGCGCCGACCGGCAGTCCGGCAAGGCCGGACTTGTCGATGATGGCAACCGCGGCGCGCAGAGCCTGCAGCGTGTGATCGACGCTCTGTCCCGATACGTTGAACGTGGCCATCACGGCGTCGCCCGCGAACTTGTCGACGATCCCTTTGCGGCGCTCGACCTCCTGAGTCGCCCATCTCTGCAGGGTGGAGATCCGGTCCGCCAGCTCCGCGGGCGGGGTCTGACCGGCGAGGCGCGAGTAGCCGCGCACGTCCGCGAAGAGAACCGAGACCATCCGCTCACCGGGCGTGATGCGGGGCGACGACACCGGCTCTGCCCCCAACTCGGGCGCCTCGCTGATCTCGAAGCCAAGTCGAGTTGCGGCTTGCCGAGCGATCTGTGCGGCGAGCCCAGCAGATGCGGCATCTGCCATCAATGCAATCTGCTCCAATCGCCTTTTCGCCGCGTCCGGATCGCCGTATCGGAACTCTGCCTCAGCCAGGGCCGCGCCGACGTGCCACGCATCGAGCAGGAAGCCGCCCGATTCGAAGGCCGTCACCGCGCTCGCCAGTTCCCGCTTGCTGTCCTCGAATCGACCCTCAGCAAGGGCCAGCCGACCGCGCGCCGCGGCCATGCGGGGCGAGGCGAGCGCCTCCGCCTGCGTCGGCAGGCTGTCCATGAAGGAGCGCAGCCAGGCTGGGTCGGAGCTCCCTTCGGCCACCGCGTCGGCAGGCGACCCGATGCCGCAAACCAGGGGTGGAATCGCTCGCGCCTCGGCGTCCGCAGCGGCGCGGTCATCGACCGCGAGGCGGCACCTTATCCTCGGCATGGCGTCGTAGATCATGTCCTGCGCGTCGCTGCGCCTGGACACGGGGGGCATCAGGGCCATGGCTTCCTCACCGCGAAGGTACTCGGCCAGGACGAACGCGAGGAGCACGTCGGATCGCCACATCATCTTTTGGTGACCGGAGTCATTGGAGCGCTGCACAGAGGCGGTTGCGTGATGAAGAGCCTCCACGAGCTGCCCCCGGTGGAGCGCCGCCAATCCGCGGATGTAGGGCAGCCACGGTTCGGTCCCCGTGGGAAACGCCGAATGCAGCCGGTCCATCCACATCGCCAGCTCGCGCCCGCGGGCCAGATGGATGCACAGCCATGCCGCGTTGTACACGGCGTTCCCAACCGGGAAGCCCGCCTGGGCGGCGACAGCCGAGCGATAGCTTTCGTCCAGATGCGCGAAGCCCTGTTCGACGCGGCCCAACTGCATCTCGGCGATGGCCATGAAGTTCAACGACCACGCCTTCGCCCCCACCGCCCCCGCGCCTGCGGCGACCTCGTTAGCCCTAATGGCGAAGTCCAGCCCTTGTTGTGGATCCTCATTGAAGGAGGCCAGGCCTGAAAGACGTATGTATGCGATTGACAGCGCTTCGCTCGGGCCGAGTGGTTCGAGCACTGCGCGCGCCTTCTCGAACTCCTCGCGTGCTCGAACCGTCCGGAGCAACTCCCACCAGCACCGTCCGAGCAGCACGCGGTAATGGGCGGCGACGGCGGCGCGGCCAGCCTCCTCCAGCTCAGGAATCGCCTGCTCCAGAAGGCGCTTGGCGGTAGGCGAATCGTTGTTATTCCAGTAGGAGTCGGCCGCCTGGCATTGCATCTCGGCTCGCTGGACAGGGTCGGCGACAAAGGGCGTCGCCCGCTCCAGCAGCTCGGCTGCGTCGCGGTAGGCACGCGCCTGAATCGCGCCTTGCGCGGCTGCCACGCACATCGCTACGGCCTCGTCGTTGCGTCCGGCCATGAAGAGATGGTTTGCGAGCTCGACCGGAGCACGATCCAGCCGAGATTTGAGGACATCTGCGACGCGCGAGTGAATCTGCCGTCGCCGCGGCACCACCAGGTCTTCATAGATGGCCTCGCGCGTCAACGCATGCCTGAATCGATACCTTCCGGACCGGCGGTCCTCCTCCTCGATCAGCTGGGCGCTGACACTGGCTTCGAGCGCGGCCAGCGCGCCGGCCTCGTCGACCTGGGCGACCTCCGCCAGCGCCGGAAGATCGAACGAGCGGCCGAACACAGAAGCCGCGGAGAGGATCGCGACATCCTCCCCGGACAGGCGCTCGAGCCGCTGCAGGATGGTGTCGCGGACGTTGGGCGGAATGCGAATCTCAGCCACGGACTTGCGGTCCCATCCCGTTTCGGTCCGGAACACGTCGCCCCGGTCGATGGCATCGCGCAACATCTCTTCGAGGACGAATGGGTTGCCCTCGCTTCTGTCGTGCAGAAAGTCTCGGAACTCATCTGTGACCGACTTCTCCTCGAAGATCGCGCACACCATGTCCGCGACCTGCCTTGGGTTCAACGGTTTCAACTCGACAAGCTCCACCTGACCGTTGCGCCGCCAGCCCTGGATGGTCGGGAGCAATGCGTGCTTGCGGTGCATCTCGTCGGTCCGATACGTGGCGACGATCAGCACGTTGGTGGAGCGCAGACGCCGGGTCGCGTAATCGAGCAGCTCACGCGTCGAAGGATCCGCCCACTGGAGGTCTTCCAGGATCAGCAGAAGTGCGCGCTGGGTGGCTGCGTCGCGGAGCAGCATCAAGATGGATTCGAAGAGGCGCATCTTGGCCTGAGCTGCTTCAGTCGCGCCCGGCGACGGTCGGCCTAGCTGGGGAAACAGCTGTGCGAGCTCGTCTGCGGCCGGGCCCAGCCGTCGCGCGAGCTCGCTGGTGTCGGTTTTGGCGAGGTAGTTTCCAATTGCCTCCAGGAATGGCAGGTATGGGAGCGACAGCTCCGCTTCACTGCATCCGCCCGCCACGACGATGCAACCCAACCGGCGGGCGCGCGCAGCGAGCGTGTTGACCAGGCGCGTCTTGCCCATGCCCGCCTCGCCGCCCACGATGACGACGCCTCCGTCGCCCCGCAGCGCGGACAGCAGCGCGTCCTCGAGCGTCGAAAGCTCGGAGTCGCGGCCGACCAGAACCGGGGAGAGTACGCGGGACAGCACCATCGTCAGAACAGGTGGGTCAGCTTATTCCTTAGGAGTTTCCGGCCGGGCGGCTCGATGTAGGCCGGAAGCATCGCTTTCACTGTTGCAAAGGCCACGTCGGTCAGCGCCGCGGGATCCGCGCCTCTGGTCGAAAGCGGCTTCCCGATGACGACCCGGATCGGCTTGCGAAACCACAGGTCCTTGGTTCCGGACAGCGCGACAGGGACCACAGGCACGCCTGCTTTGATCGCGAAGTGGGCGAATCCCTTGTGGAAGGGCAACAGCTCGCCCTCCGCCGGTCCGTAGTTGGCCTCTGGAAAGATGGCCACGGCGCCGCCCATCTCGAGACATCGATCGACGTGGCGGAACAGCGCGCGGTCGCCGTGCCGCTCCCTTACCACCGGAACGTAGCCGCCCGTCGTCCGGACGAGCCACCACTGGAACTTGCGGTTCACGAGCTGCGTCGGGTCGGCGAGGAAATGGAGGCGCGGTTCGACCGGGAACAGCAGGAGAAGCGCGAATTCGTCCAACCAGTTGAGGTGGTTGGCGATCACGACGTAATGGCCCGAGCGCGGGATGTTCTCGCGCCCTGTGACCTGGAATCGGAAGCACAGCTTGAGGAGCGGGATCCCAACCACGCGAACGAGGCGATAGGCGAAGTTCGCGCGTGGGCTGACGGGAAGGAGGTCGGCGGCCGGGAGGGTGGCACTGGCTGTCGCCATGCCGCGGAGTCTATTCCGCTAGAGGCCACCATTCCAGGAATCGGTTGTAGCTGCCGAGCGCGCCTTTGACCACGTAAACCGGGCCGCTGATCTTCGCCGCATCCTGGGTCGACAGCTTGCCGCTGCTGACGTAGGCCTGCAGCTCGTTGAGCAGTGCGTTCAGCTGGTTGTTGCAGGCCTTGTTGTCGCCGCGGGCGGCGGAGGCGGAGGCCGCGTTCAGCTTGGCGACCAGGCTGTGCTTCTGCCCGGCGTTGAGCGATGGCAGGCCGTTCACGAGCCCGGCGATCACCGACAGCGCCTGGGGCACCGTCTTCACCGTGACGGTGGTGCTCGCCTGACCCTGACCGCCGTCGTCATCCCTGACCGTCAAGGTCACGGTGTAGTTGCCCGCCGCTGTGTACGTGTGCGAGGCCGAAAGGTTCGCGCTGCCACCGGGTCCGTAATTCGACGATGAGGTGGTGCCGTCGCCAAAGTTCCAGATCACGGAATGCGAGTCGGCGACCCCCGGGTCCGAGAAGTTCCCCGTGAACCCGACCGACTCCTGGGCCACCAGGAGCGACGGCGCGGACACGCCGGTGATGTGGGCGGACGGCTTGACGTTGATCCCCGTGACGGTAGTCGACTCGCTGTCCGACAGGGCGCTGTCCCTGTCCCTCGCGGTGAAGGTCACGATATAGGTCCCGTCGTCGTCGGGCGTCAGACCGAACGATGGACCGGTGCCGCTCGCAAACTGCGCGCCGTTCTTCGTCACCTGCCACGAGTAGATGAGGTCGGCGCCGTCGCCCGCGAAGGCCGTCGTGGCCGCGCCGGTGAAGGGCTCGGTCGAGCCCTCGAGAACCTCGGGCGGGTCGGTGACGATCCGGGCGTTTGGAGCGACTGCGTGGACGGTCACGGTGAATGTCCCGGTCGTGGCATGGCCGTGGCCGTCATCGGCTGTGATGGTCACGCTCTGCGGCACCGCCTCGTCCGATGCGGCCCGCGTCCACGACCATGTGCCGGCCCCGGTCTTGGTCACGGCGCCGCTGGATGCGGAAAGCGCCACCGTGTCGCCGTCAGGGTCCGCGAACGTCCCCGTGTTGGTGGGCGCCGTTCCCTCGTTGACGTTGACGGCGGCTGTGTCGGCCGCCACGGAAGGAGCGGAGTTGGTGCTCGCGGCGACCCAGGTCTTGAAGGCGAAGTCCTCGCCCCACTGGCTGCCCGTCAGCCATGTCGAGCCGACGTAAAGGCGGCCGCCCGTGTACGCGTCGAGGGTGGAGCTGTTGTACCAGGTGAAAACGCCGCCGACGGTCTGCACGACGATCGCGTACCTGGTGCCGGATGTGATGGAGATCGTCGGGTTGAGGGCGAAGTCGTGGAACTGCCTGCAGCACGTGAAGCCCGAGAACGCGCTCGGGCTGCCAAGGGTTATCCCGCTCGGGGCTCCGCTCGACGTGACTGTCTGGATGCTGACCAGGATGCTGGCGCTGCTGGACGTATCGGATGCGAGCGACACGCGGTCGAGCTGACCGGTCATGCCCGCGGTGAATGTCTGGGCGAGGACGGGAATCAGCTTCTGGAGGCTGTAGGTCAGCGTCTGGGACTGGTCCAGCGCGTCGGTAGTCGCCTGCGCGGGAACCGCGATGGCAAGCGAGAGCGTCGCCGCCACCGCCGCCGCGAACGAACCCCGACTGACACCTCTCCGGAACGAATTCTTCACTTGGTCAAAGTGACGGAGGGGCTGCGAATTTCCTGCGCGGGACAGACGCCATTTTCGGGAATTGTTTCGAGAGCGGGGTCAGTGTCTTGCTGTGAATCGGATCTCGCGCCTGCGCTGGTGGTGGCAGTCGGTCTGGGCGCGCCAATGGCCGGCCTGGGCTTGACGCGTCGGCGATGCGGCGCGCCGGGCTGAGCAGCAAGAAGCTCTGGAGCGACTGACCCCGCCTGTACCCTGTCGCGATGCAGCGGGTTCCGAGTCGATCGTCGCTTCGGCGGCGATCTCTCCGAGGCAACCTCGGGGAACTACCGGAGCTTGAACATCACATCGCATGCGCGCCACTCCGCTACCGCGGAGGCAAGCGCAAGCACGACGGGACAGGTCGGGGCCCGCTGCTCAACCGGTGATGTCGCCACGCGAGCGGGCCATGACAGCCCTGGCTTACGCGTTCCTCGACGGCGATTGGAGCAACCAAGGACTCAGTAGCCGGGGCGCCCTCGTCGTCGGCAACAGCCGGCCGCCCCTCCGCAAGCTCGTTCGCCGAGTGCTTCGCGCGTATCCGCGGCCGCCGTGGGACCGCGTGCGCGAGCTCACCGCGTGGCTGCTGGCCGTCGACCTGACGAAGGACGACCCAGACTGGACGCTTTTTTTCTCCCCCACCCGGTGGCTGATTTACCAGCCCGCGATGGGCGAGATGCCTTGGCCCGTCCCCGCGATCCCGACGCTGGGCGAATTGAGTCACTTCTTCGGCTTGACCAGCTCCGAGCTCGAGTGGTTCGCCGACGTCCGATCGCTCGAGCGACGCGTATCAGACGAGCGCTTGCGGCACTACCGCTACCGATGGGTGGCCAAAAAGCGAGGTGGCGCGAGGCTCATCGAGGCACCCAAGCAACGCTTGCGCGAGATCCAGCGCCACCTCCTGCGCACGATTCTCGACCGCATCCCGCCGCATGAAAGCGTGCACGGGTTTGTGCATGGGCGATCGGCCGTCACCTTTGCGCTCGGCCACACGAGCTCTGAGGTCGTGTTGCGCCTCGACCTCGAGAATTTCTTCGGCTCCATCAACGCCGGTCGCGTCTACGGCGTCTTCCGGACGGCGGGCTATCCAGAGTCGGTCGCTCATTCGCTTGCCGGGTTGACGACCAACGCGATGCCGCTCGCGGTGTGGCATGACGCGCCCGTTGCCGTGCGGGAGGACTTCATGTCCGGCAAGAGACTTGAACAACCGCACCTGCCGCAGGGTGCACCGACATCGCCGGCGCTTGCGAATCTCTGCGCCCATGGGCTTGATCGACGGCTGTCGGGCCTCGCTGTGTCTTTTGGAGTTAGCTACTCGCGGTACGCGGACGACTTGGCGCTGTCAGGCGCACTTGGCCCGTCATCGGTCGCTCGCCTCATCGCGCTCGCGACCCAGATCGCTCACGACGAAGGCTTCAACATCCGCCCGGCAAAGACGCTGGTCATGGGCAACGGTCACCGGCAGCGGATCGCGGGCATCGTGGTGAACCAGAAGCCAAATCTCGACCGTCCGTCGTATGAGCGGTTGCGGGCCGCCCTGCACAACGCTTCGGTACGAGGCCTCGACGCGGCCAACGTGGGCGGCCGCGATCGGTTTGGCCAACATCTGAGTGGGCGGGTCGCGTGGGCGGTGAGCCTCAATCCGGCTCGCTCCCGCAAGCTTCGGCCGCTGCTCGCGAAAGCACTCGGAACGCCGCCCGACGCTTGAACGACGCGTCGCTTGACACTGTGGTCGAACAGGCACATATTCGCGACGGTCCAGCGGTCGAATCCCGTATTCACGGCCCGTTACCTGGAAGGCCAGCAACAGCCTGGCCGAGGAGTTACGCCATGAGGCGCGCAATCGCCGCCCCGATCGCATTGGTTCTGCTCTTGCTCAGCGGAGTCACCGCTGCCGCAAGCCAACCCCAACGAATTGCGCTGCAGTTCCCTCCTTCGATTCCATTCGCCTGCTTTACTGCGAACGGCGACCTTTTGTTTGAAGGGACCGTCACGGCCGTGGTCAATAACGAGTACCTCACGATCTACGAAGACACTCCCACGAGCTTCAGGGCCTCCATCACGGGCCACCTCGTTGTGATGTACACGAACAGCAGCAACGGCAAGTCTCTGACCGCAAACGTCAGCGGGCCGGGCTTTGACTCGTTCCGCAATGGAACATTCATCAGCATCTCAACCGGGTTGAACGGGAGCAATACGATCCACGCGGGTCGACTTGTTTTCAAGATCGATCCCAACGGCGTGGCGACGTTCACTGCGGTGGGACACACGCTGTTGGACGTCTGCGCCGCTTTGGCCTGACCGACGTGGCCCCGAGCCGCCAAAAAACACTTGGTGCCGGCGCAGGGATTCGAACCCTGGACCATCGGTTTAAAAGACCGCTGCTCTAACCAAGCTGAGCTACGCCGGCTCGATAGAAAGGCTCGGATGTCTGGTGGTCGGGATCAAGTTTCGCAGGAATCCAGGAGGTCCAACGCCCTCGCCCGAGCCGTTGGCCACCGACCAGACGCTGAGCTTCCCCATCGCCCAGGACGTCGCCGATTTCGATCCCGCCCTGATCTCCACGGCCGCGGACGTCGACATCCTTCGCAACGTCTTTTCCGGCCTCTACAGGTTTGACGATCAGCTGCACGAAGTCCCCGATCTCGCGGTCGGCCAGCCCACTGTGTCGGCGGACGGCCTCACCTATACGTTTCGGATCCGGACCGACCCGAAGTTCTCGAATGGCGACCCCATCACGGCCGGCGATTTCTTGTTCAGCTGGAATCGAGCGGCAGCGCGACAGGGCGATTACGCGGGCCTGTTCTCGAGCATCGCCGGCTACGCCGCGGTCGCCTCAGGCAAGAGCCGGGTGATGACCGGCCTCAACAAGGTCGACGACACCACGCTGACGGTCACGCTCGTGAAACGCGCGAGCTACTTCCTGACCGAGGTCGGCCTGTGGCCCTTCTGGGTCGTCGACCAGAAGGTCATCTCCGCCGCAGGTGAGGATTCCTGGTTCACCAAGCCGGCGACGCTGATCGGCAGCGGCCCGTTCCGGATGACGGCGCGCACGCCCGGCCAGTCGATCGACTTCGAGCCCGTCCTCGGTTGGTACGGGGGCAAGACCGGCTTGCTCACGCGGGTTCACGTCGAGGTGCTGACCGACACTGTCGCGCAGGTCGCCCAGTACGAGGCCGGTGTCTTCAGCCTCGTGGGCTACGCCCGCCAGGGTCTTGCGCCCGCGGCTGCCACCCGCTACACCACCGACCCCAAGCTCAAGGGCCAGCTCAGCCTCGTCCCGCTCGGCA
>WNFW01003623.1_pt1 | contig 10750 bp, 7 predicted proteins | sample 5400131 | NCBI WGS metagenome assembly WNFW01 (sample SAMN13153362, study PRJNA577476) | soil metagenome | isolation source: 20 cm soil or saprolite under grassland replicate 1 | place: USA:California | collected 2016-06-15
AGCATGTCCACGAGCAGGTTCGACAGGATCACGACGATCGCGATGAACATGACGAGATTCTGGACGACCGGGTAGTCACGCCACAGGATCGCCTGGACGAGGAAGCGCGCCACGCCCGGCAGGTTGAAGACCGTCTCGGTGACCACGAGCCCGCCGATGAGGAAGGCGAACTCGATGCCGATCACGGTCACCACCGGGAGCAGCGCGTTCTTGAGAGCGTGGCGCCAGACGATCGCGCCCCCGCTCTGGCCCTTGGCCCACGCGGTGCGGATGTAGTCCTCGCGCAGCACCTCCAGGAGCGAGGAGCGCGTGATGCGCATGATCAGCGCCGAGGAGCGGTAGCCCACCGCCAGCGCGGGCAGCAGGAACTGCACCGCGTGAAGCTTGAGATCCTCCGTCGGCGGCACGTAGCTGAGCGGCGGAATCCACCGGAACCACGTGACCAGACCCAGGATGATGACCATGCCGAGCCAGAACGCCGGCATCGAGAGCCCGGCGAGACTGATCACGCGCAGGACGTAGTCGAGCGCCGAGTCCTGTCGGACGGCGCTGACCACGCCCGTCGGCACGCCCAGAAGGACCGCGAAGACGATCGAGAGCGCGGCCAGCTCGAGCGTCACGGGCAGCAGCGGGCGGATGATCTGCCAGGCCGGGAGGTCGTAGCGGTAGGACTTGCCGAGGTCGAACGTGACGACCTGCCGGAGCCAGTCGAGATACTGGACCCAGTACGGCCGGTCCATCCCGAGCTCCTTCATGATCGCCTGCTTCTCGGCGGGGCTCACGTAGCCGGCGGTCGAGAAGAGGATGTCCACGATGTCGCCGGGCGCCAGGCGCAGGAGCACGAAGATCACCATCGACATGCCCAGCAGCGTCAGCACGGCGATCACGAACCGCTGAGCGAGGTACGTCTTCACGCGCGGGCCCTCGAGAGCGGTGCGGCGGAGGACGACGCCTCCGCCGCGGCCGACACGGTCACCGACAGGCTCTTACTTGTCGCTCCACACTTCCTGCATGCGCCCGAAGTTGTAGATGGACTGGTGCGGGATCAGGTTCTTCACGTGCGGCCACACGGTGAAGTAGTCGAGCTTCCAATCCAGGATGGGGCGGGCGGCGTCGGCCTCGAGCCTCCTCTGGACGGCGTAGACCATCGCCAGCCGCTTCGTCGGATCGAGCTCCTGCGACTGCGCGTCGATCAGCTTCATGACCTCTTCGCTGCAGTACTGGCTGTAATTGCGCGGCGAGCCGCAGCCGTAGTTCTCGTAGAAGTTCGCGTCGGGATCGTCCGGCCCGATGCCGGTGAGGTTCGCGCCGATCTGGTAGTCGCCGCGCGTCGCCATCGGGTGCCACTGGGCGGTCTCGATCTGCTTGAGCGCGGCGTCGATGCCGATCTGCTTCAGCTCGTTGATCACGAACGAGGCCATGTCCACGTAGACCGCGATCGCGCGCGTGACGATCTCGACGCGGAGGGGCTTCTCGGGCGCGAAGCCGACCTCGGCCATGAGCTTCTTCGCCCGCTCCTTCTCCTCGGCGGGCTTCGCCGCGTACCCGGGCAGGCCGCGCAGGTCTTTCTCGGCGAGCCCCCAGAAGCCCCAGGGCTTGGGCGCCTGCGAGGCGCCGACGACCGCGCCGCCCTGGTGGACGGCGCCGACGAGGGCGCGACGGTCGATCGCGTAGCTCACCGCGAGCCGCACCTTCGGGTTGTCGAAGGGCGGCTTCTTGACGTTCATGATGATGTTGTCGCTGACGTTCTGACTGAACGGGGTGACCACGAGCTGGCCCACCGCCTGCTTGAGCTGCTCGGCGGCCGTCTTGGTGGTCTCGCCCGGGAACGCGGCGTCGAGCTTGCCCGCCTGCAGCGCCGCCTGACGCGTGCTGCGCTCGACGACGACGTAGTACTTGAGCCCGTCGAGGTACGGCCGCCCCTTGACGAAGTAGTCGGGGTTCTTCACGTACTCGACGTACTCGCCTTTCCGCCACTCCTTGAGCTTGAAGGGCCCGGTGCCGATGCACCCCGTCCGGTAGCTGGCGGGCGGGAGGTGCGCGGCGTAGATGGGCGTGTAGCCCGACGCGAGCAGCATCAGGAACGATGGCTGCGGTCTCTTGAGACGGAACACGATGGTGTGCGTGTCGGGCGCCTCGATGGCCTCGACGTTCGCGTACCAGTCCTTTCGCGGGTTGATGCGGAGCTTCGCCGGCGCGTCCGCGGTCTCACGGAGCATGTCGAAGGTGACCTTGACGTCCCGTGAGGTGAACGGCTGGCCATCGTGCCACTTCACGCCCTTGCGGAGGAAGAACACGAGGTTCCGGAAATTGTCCTGCCACGACCACTTCTCGGCCAGCTCGCCGATGATCGTGTCCACGCTCTCGGTCTTCTTGAGGGGATCGAAGAGCACGAGGTTGTTGAGGCACGGCATCGCCGGCCACACGGTCGAGATCGTGGCGGTCTCGTGGATGGCGAACCCCTGCGGCAGATCCTCGCGGAGCATCAGGTTGAGAACGCCGCCGGATTTGGGCGCCTGGCTCGTGGCCGGCATCACGAGGGCGAGCGACAGCAGCACGAGGAAAGCGAAAAGCGCAGCGATGCGCGGGCGTGTCATGCGTGGCCTCCAGTCGGATCGGGCAATCGGCTGGCTGAGTTTACGTGAAAACGCGCGACGCGACAAATCGGTTTCCGGAGCTGCGTATCGCTTTCCACAGCCGCCGCGTCGGCCGGCCGCGTCCCGCTAGCGCGGCCGCGACGGCAGGAGCAGCCGGCTCTGCTTGACGTCCCACACGCCGCGCGGCGTGAGCCGCACGGCGGGCAGGAAGTCGGCGGACAGGAAGAACAGCGTGAAGAGGGGCTCGTGGTGCGCGTAGCCGCGCGCGACGAGCGCCTCGCGAAGCTCCCCTTCCCGGCCGGCGGCCTCCTCGACGGAGCCGCGGGTCATGATGCCGCCGAGCGGCAGCGGCAGCTCGCACGCGACGTCCGCGCCGTCGACGACGACGACGCCGCCGCGGAGCTCGAGGAGGCGGTTCACCGCGCGCGCCATGGCCTCGGGACTCCGGCCGAGCGTGACGATGTTGAAGTCGGTGCTGATCGTCGCGGCGAGGCCGTCGAGCCCCGCGGCGAAGCCCGCGACGATCCCGGGGGCCACCCACCGCCCACCGCGGTCCAGGAGCGCCGCGCGGACGTCGCCCGGGCCGAGCGGACGCTCCTCGAGCCGGCTGATCACCGCGCTCACGAGCCGGATCACGGGGTAGCGGTCCCGCGGCGGGAGCGCGAAGTCGGCGGCGCGCGCGCGCCAGCCGACGGTAAGCCGGGCCTCGGGCGACGTGAAGATGCGCGACCACGGGAGCTCGCTCACGCGCGCGAGCAGGCGGCCGCCGGCGGCGACGAGCTTGCCGCGCGCGACGACGGCGGCCGGCCGCGGCTCGGCGAGATCGTCGAGCAGGCAGACGTCGGCGTAGCGGCCGGGCGCGATCCCGCCGAGGTCCTGGTCGAGGCCGAAGTACGTCGCCGGATTCAGCGTGGCCATGCGGTAGGCGTCCGCGGGGGCCACGCCGCGCGCGAGGACCACGCGGAGCAGGTGATCCACGAAGCCGTGGGCGCAGAGGAACGCCGGCATCGAGCCGTCGCACGTGAGCATGAGGCGCGAGGCGAGCGCCGGCGCCTCCTTGAGCGCGTCGAGCAGGCCGTTCAAGTCCGGCCGCAGGGACGACTCGCGCAGCATGACCGCGATCCCCTGCCGCGCGCGCTCGAGCACCTCGCGCGCGGTGATGGGCTCGTGGTCGGAGGTGAAGCCCGCCGCCGCGATGGCCGCGAGCTTGTCCGCCGCCGCGCCCGCCGTGTGGCCCTCGACGCGAGGGAGGCGCGTCGGGGCGAGCGCCAGGCGCCGGAGGAGCTCCGGGCGACCCGACCACGCGTCGGGCCAGCGCGTGACCTCGCCGATCGCCACCGCGCGCGGGTGCGCGAGCGAACGCACGAGGTCCCGGATCGGATAGCGGCGCGCCTCGTCCATCGTGCGCGACTGCGCGTGCGGCCGGATCATCCAGTAGAACTTGAGCGGCGCCCCCGCGAGCGCGTCGGCGGCGCGGAGGAACGCGCGCGCGCCGCCGAGCTCCAGGAGCTGGAGCGTGTCGGCGACGACGCTCGTCGTCCCCCGCGGCAGGACGAAGCGCGCGAGCGCCGACGGGGTCGTGACGTGGGCGGGGTGGACGTGGGGATCGATGTAGCCCGGGACCAGGACCTGGCCCGTCGCGTCGAGCACCGTCGTGCGCGCCCCGATCATGTCCACACGCGCGCCGACGTACGCGATCCGCTCGCCGCGGGTGGCGACGTTCGCGGGATAGAGCTCGCCCGTGTAGACGTTGAGGAGCGTGCCGCCGCGGATCACGAGGTCGGCGGGCCGAGCGCCCCGCGCGACGTCGGTGAGCTTCCGGCGCTCGGCGACATTCATACCCCGGAGATTATACGGCGTCGCAACGACCGCTCAGCGGCCGGACGGTCCGAAGAAGAGACGCAGAAGCTGAGCGGTCGTGAACCGCTCGACGCTGGTCCCCTCGAAGTCGCGGTCATTTTGACCACAGCGGGACGCCGAGCCGGAGCGTCAGCGCAAGCACCTCCACGTCGTCCGGATCCCGCTGTTCGACGATGGCGGTTTCGAAGAAGATACGCCGCGCGTTGCCGCCGAGGAGCTCGGCGAGGATGGCGTTAGCGTCGACGACGAGTCTTTCGGGTCTCTTCGAAGTCGGCAATGATGGCTTTTTCGCCGAGACCGCGCGACCTGACCATCCGCCGAACCGCGGACGTCACCGCGTGGAAGATCTCCCGCCTGATATCCAGCGGGACGACCGTGCCCGTCGCCGGCACGAAGAACCCGACGATCTTGCCCCGACGCGTCACGAGGACCACCTCCGTGGCACATCGTCGAGCAGGGACGCACCGCGGGTCAAGTCCCGCTACAATCGGCGCATGGCCGCGGCGATCGTCGTCACCGAGTCGGTGCGAGTGCCCGAGCACGCCCTTCGAGTTCACGCCGCGCGCGCCTCGGGGCCCGGCGGCCAGAACGTCAACAAGGTCGCGACGAAGATCGAGCTCCGGGTCGACCTCGGCGCGATCGAGGGGCTCTCCGACGCGGCACGCGCACGGCTCGGCACGTTGAGCCGCGGTCGGCTCGACGCCGACGGCCGGCTCATGATCACGAGCCAGGCGACGCGCACCCAGGCCCGCAATCTGGAGGACGCCCGCGAGAAGGTCCGGACGCTGATCGCGGCGGCGCTGAGGGAGCCGCGTCGGCGACGGAAGTCTCGCCCGCCCGCGGGGGCCACGGAGCGGCGGCTCGAGGTGAAGAAGCACCGCGGCGCCCTCAAGCGCGGGCGCGCGCGGCTCGAGGAGTGAGCGTCAGCGCTTCGGCGGGCGGCCCTCGCGGTACGCGGCGACGCCCGCGCTGACGCCGGCACGCACCCCGCGCGCGATCACTTTCGCCTCGACGACCGCCCGGCGCACTTTGGGCTCGAGCACCCGCACGGTGCGCGCGACCTTCACCCGGGTTTGCCGCTCGAGTCGCTTGAGGCGCCAGCGCGCCTGGCCGCGCGCCTTGCCGGCGCGGCTGCTGAGCTCCGCGAGCTGCTTCTGGAGGACCTTGATCCGCTTGTCGAGCTTCTTCATCGCGTCCCCATCGGCGCTCAGAACCCGAGCGCCCGGACCTCGTCGCGGAAGCGCCGGACGTTCCGGAGCTTGATCGCCTCGTAGCCGCGGATCACGTCGGGCAGGCACGCGAGCTTCACGGCGCGATCGTACGTCTCGGGCGAGAGTGAAACCAGCGCCTTCTCGACGAGCGCCCGGTACTCGCCGGGCAGCGCGCGCTCCACGCGCCGCACCTCCGCGTAGCCGAACGGGTCGAGCGCGGTCCCGCGAAGCCGCCGCATGGCGACGAGCAGTCGAAAGACCCCGTCGAACCACTTGCCGAGCTTGAGCTTCCCCTTCATGCCCAGCGCGCGGAGGATCGGGGGGTGCAGGTTGTACTGCACGGCCACGCCGCCCGGGAACTCGGCGGCGAGCGCCGTCGCGAGGTCGTGCGTGAGATGCAGGCGCGCCACCTCGTACTCGTCCTTGTAGGCCATGAGCTTGAAGAGGTAGCGCGCGACGCTCTCGGAGAGCCGCGTCTCGCCGGGCACCGCGGCCGCCTCGACCTCGCGCACGCGCTTCACGAACTCCACGTACTCGCGCGCGTACGGAGCGCTCGCGTAGGCGCAGAGCTCGGACACGCGGATCTCGAGGAGCCGCCTGAGCTCGCTCGTGGCCGTCACGCCCTCCACCAGGCTGAGCATCTCACGCGTCAGCGTCGGCTGGACCTCGACGGCGCCGAGGCGCCGCCGCGAGAGGCTCTTGGCCCACGCCGGGTCGACGACGAAGAGCCGGCCCGCGCGGAAGGCGTGAGTGTTCATCTGGACCGACACGCCGTTGAGCACGATCGCGTCTTCGATCGCGTGGGCGCTCACGGGGAGGGCGCCCGCCTGGTAGGCGGCGCCCAGCACGAGCATGTTGGCGGCCATGTGGTCGTCGAAGAGCGTTTCGGCGAGCGCCTGCGCGTCGAGGTAGACGCTCTCGTCCTTGCGGGTGAAGCGATTGATGGACAGGACGAGCCCGCCCGGGTCCGGGAACTCGACGTCGGTGGACGTTACCATCGCGCCGGTCGGGATCTTGCTGGTGGAGACGATCGCGATCGTGCGGTCGGGACTCGCGTGGTCAAGGTTCTGGGGCGACGTCGCGACGAGGAGGTCGAAGCCGAGGTAGCAGTCGGCCGCCCCTGCGGCCACCTTGTTCGACGTCTCCGGCGCCCGCTCGAAGATCTTGAGGTGCGAGACGACGGGACCGCCCTTCTGGGAGAGGCCCGTCTGGTCGAGGCCCCGGACGTGCTTGCCGTCGAGGAGCGCGGCGGTGCCGAGAATCTGGTTGACGGTGACGACGCCGGTCCCGCCGATCCCCATCATGAACACGTTGGCGTCGCGGTTCACCCGCAGCGCCGGCTCGGGCAGCTCGCGGTCCACCTTGAACACCCGCCGCTCCTTCTTCGCGGGCGCGCCGAGCGGCACGACCGTCAAGAACGACGGGCAGTCGCCGTTGAGGCAGGAATAATCCTTATTGCAAGACGACTGATGAATTTGCGTCTTTCGTCCGAATTCGGTCTCGACTGGTTGCACCGACAGGCAATTACTTTTGACGCCGCAGTCGCCGCAGCCTTCACACACTGCCTCGTTGATGAAGACCCGCATCGCGGGGTCGGGAAGCCGGCCGCGCTTTCGGAGCCGCCGCTTCTCCGCCGCGCACCGCTGGTCGTAGATGAGCGCCGTCACGCCCGGGATCTCGCGCAGGAGCTGCTGGGCCGCGTCGAGCCGGTCGCGGTGCCAGACCTCCACGCCCGGCGCCCACGCGACGTTCCGCGGATACTTGCCGGGCTCGTCGGTCATCACGATGATCCGCCGGACACCCTCGGCGTGGAGCGAGCGCGTCAGCTCCGGCACCGGCATCGCGCCCGCGGCGTCCTGGCCGCCCGTCATCGCCACCGCGGAGTTGTAGAGGATCTTGTAGGTGATGTTCGTGCCGGCGGCGACCGCCTGGCGGACCGCGAGCGAGCCCGAGTGGAAGAAGGTGCCGTCGCCGAGATTCTGGAAGATGTGCGGGGTCTCCGTGAAGGGCGCCATGCCGACCCACTGCACGCCCTCCCCACCCATGTGGGTGAGCCCCATCGTGCGCCGGTCCATGAGGAGCGCCATGCCGTGGCAGCCGATGCCCGCGCTCGCGATCGAGCCCTCCGGGAGGACCGTCGAGCGGTTGTGCGGGCAGCCCGAGCAGAAGTAAGGCTGGCGCGCGAGCGTCATGGGGGCCTGGCGCTCCCGCAGCGCCTGCAGGAGGGCGACCCGCGCGGTGATGGACTCACGCGGGATCTTCCGCTCGAGCCGCGTCGCCACGATCTGGGCGATCCGGTCCGCGTCGAGCTCGGCGTCGGCGGGCACGAGCGGGCGGCCCTCGAGGTCCGACTTGCCCAGGACGCGCGGGCGCTCGGCGTCGTTGTAGAGGATCTCGCGGATGAAGAGCTCGCAGAACGACCGCTTCTCCTCGATGACGAGCAGCTCCTCGAGCCCCCGCGCGAACTCCCGGACGATCGTGGGCTCCATCGGGAAGAGCATCCCGATCTTGAGGAGCCGGATGCCGTGCTGCCGGAGCTCGGCGTCGTCCAGGCCGAGCTCGTGGAGCGCCTCGCGCAGGTCGTAGTAGGCCTTGCCGGGCGCCGCGATCCCGAGCCACGCGTTCGGCGCGTCGAGCGTGATGCGGTTGAGCCGGTTGACGCGCGCGAACGCCTTGGCCGCCTCGAGCCGCCCGTAGTGGATCTCGCGCTCGGTCTCGAGCCCCCACGGCGGCATCAGGAGCGGATTCTGCCGCTGCTGCCACGGCCGCCCCTCGTACTCGAAGCCGGGGTCGGCGATGACCACGCGGTCGGGGGCGACCTCGGCCGTCCCGATTTCGTCCGCGACGTTGGTGACGATCTTGAAGCCCACCCAGAGCCCCGTGTAGCGCGACAGCTCGAAGCCGAGCCGCCCGAGGTCGAGGATGTCCTGGATGTTCCCCGGGAAGAGCACGGGAAAGAGCGCGTCGTAGAAGGCCACTTCTGAGTGCGACGGGAGCGTGGACGACTTGGAGAGCGGGTCGTCGCCGCCGAGGGCGAGGACGCCGCCGTGGCGCGCGACGCCGGCGTAGTTGGCGTGCTTGAAGATGTCGCCCGTGCGGTCGACGCCGGGGCCCTTGCCGTACCACATGCCAAGGACGCCGTCGTACTTGGGCCGCGGGAAGAGGCCGGCGAGCTGGCTGCCGTAGATCGCGGTCGCGCCGAGGTCCTCGTTGAGCCCGGAGATGAAGACAATGTTGTGCTCGCGCAGGAGGTCCGGATTGCGCTCCAGAGTCAGGTCGAGACCGCCGAGGGGCGAGCCGCGGTATCCGGAAATCAGCGTCGCCGTATTGAGCCCGCGGCGGCGGTCGGCGCGGTGCTGGTCGAGGGGCAGCCTGACGAGCGCCTGGATGCCGGAGAGGAAGAGGAGCCCGCTTTCTTGACGGTACTTCGCGTCCAGGGTGAAATCGCGCGCGGTGGCCATGGACCCCATCGGTTGCTCGTATGATACGGGGGCGCTCAGGCGGGCGCAAATCCCCGCCGGACGGCGACGTGGCGGCGGCCGGACGCGTAATTACATGCGCTCGACTCTGGCGCAACGAGACGGAGCCGGCATGATGATCGAGAGCCAGGAGCCAGCGGGCGCGGTCGCGATCCGACCGTGCCGCGCCGAGGAGTGTGAGGCGGTGCTCGCCCTCTGGCGACGCGCGGGAGCGATCCCGAGCGCGACCGACACGCTCGAGGAGCTCCTGCGGCTCGTCCGGAGCGAGCACGGCAACGGGTTTCTCGTCGCCGTTCAGGCGGGCGCGATCGTCGGGAGCGTGATCGGCGGGTGGGACGGGTGGCGGGGCAACATCTATCGTCTGGCCGTGGCCCCGGAGGCGCGGCGCCGCGGCCTTGCAAGGCGGCTCGTCCGCGAGGCCGAGCGCGTGCTCTGGCGAAAGGGCGCACGCCGGCTCTCGGCCCTGGTCGAGCGCCACGAGGCGCAGGCCGTCGCCTTCTGGGATGCGCTCGCCGACGCCGGGTACCAGCGCGATCCGCGAATGATGCGCTACGTGAAGGCCCTCACGGCCTGACGGGCCGGGGGGCGGCGACGAACAAGCGGAGCACCAGCACCAGGGACGCGTAGCCCGGCGAGGCCACGCCAAACTACGGTATCAGGTCGGCAACGCGGATGCGGGCGTGGGGCGCGTCGAGCGGTGAGACAACCGCGCCGGGTTTGAGCAACTGCACATTCCTGTACTTCCAGCGCCGGCTCGCCGACCTGATGGGCTCGCGGTAGACCTCGAGTACGTGGGCCGCGAGGTTCACGATCCAGTAGTCGGCCACGCCCTGTCGAGCATAGAGGGGCCCCTTCCGCCGGCGGTCCTTCTCGAGTGAGGTCCGGGCGACCTCGACGACCAGCACCGGCTTGGAGGGGAGCGCGTCGCGGTAGTCGAACGGGCGACCGCGAACCACGGCGAGGTCGGGCTCAGGCTCGGAGGTGTCGTCGAACGCGACGGGCGCCCCGACGCGCACGTCACAGCGCGGTCCGAATGCGCGCTGAAGGGCCGCCCGCGCCCCAGAGACGGCCGCCGAATGTTCGCTCCCCTGGGGCTCCTTCACGACGAGGAGGCCGTCGAGCAGCTCTATCCGCTCATCCTCGTCGAAGAAGCCCTGCTCGATGAGCCGATCGTACTCAGCCCGGGTGAAGCGGCGGGTCTGGACCGGAGGTACGCGCATGTGCTCGACCAACGATACATCCGAGGGGGACGCATCTCAAACGCGGCCTATGCGCGACCCCAGAGGCCGCGCCCGGCTTCGCGCGCCTCACGCTGCAGCTTTACGAATATCTCCTGGTAGCGGACGTTGGGCGGGATGGTCATGACCTGGGCGTAACCGAGGCGCACCAGCTCGGCGTTCACCATGACGTCGCCGACCCAGACGTAGGCGAGGAGGCGGCCGTAGCGGTCGCGCTCCTGCACGTCGAGCTCGAGCCGGACGGTCTTGCCTTCGACCAGCCGGCGGTTGACCTCCGCCGCCTCCCGGCCACCCGGCTCTTCGCCCTTTCTCGGGTGATGGACTTCGGGCGTGTTGACGCCGATGTAGCGGACCTTCTCGACCCG
>WNFW01004028.1_pt1 | contig 10747 bp, 9 predicted proteins | sample 5400131 | NCBI WGS metagenome assembly WNFW01 (sample SAMN13153362, study PRJNA577476) | soil metagenome | isolation source: 20 cm soil or saprolite under grassland replicate 1 | place: USA:California | collected 2016-06-15
TGTTCTCGAGACCCGCTCGGATCTCGATCCGGTGGAGGCCGAGCTCCTCGAACCCGATGTCGATCAGGGCCCGACAGGCTCGCGTGATATGACCGCGCCCCTCATGGCTCGCTCGGATCCAGTAGCCGATCTCTGCGGCGATCCCGAACGGTCCTAGCATGAGACCCACCCCGCCGAGGAACTCGGAACCGATCCAGAGGCCCGCCCTTCCGATACCGGCCTCGTCGGCCACGACGGTCTCGAGCCACGTGCGCTCGTCTTCGATGGTCTTCGCACCGCGAACGAACGGCATCCACTCGCCGAGACGATCGCGTTGGGCAGTGGACTCATCGCGACTGCGCTCGCCACTCTTCCTCGAGGACCCCGTAGATCACCAGGTCGCGGAACCCGTCGGGGGTTCGGACGCCGTCCCGCAGCACGCCCTCCTGACGCATCCCCAGGCGCTCGGCGACCGAGCGACTCCTCGTGTTCGTGTCGGCCGCGCAGAGCTCCACCCGATGCAAGCCGAGCTCCTCGAAGGCGAAGTCGAAGAACCGCCGGCACGCGCGCGCGATGATCCCCCGTCCTTCGAACTCGGCGCCGATCCAATAGCCGATCTCGCCGGCGGCGTCGGAGACGTCGACCCGAAGACCCATGGAGCCCGCGAGACGACCCTCGACCCAGATCCCATTGCCCTCGATGTCGGTCTCCGAAGCGAGGCAGCGCTGGATGAAGGCTCTCGTGTCGGCCGGCGTGCGCGTCTGAGGCTCCCAGATCATCCAGGGGTGCAGCCGATCGCGGTTGGCGTCGACGAGCGCGAACGCCTCCTCGGCATCGTCCAACGTGTACGTACGCACCGCGACGCCGTCGCCGAGGTCCCAGTAGATCGGGTTCACGACCCGCTGGGGGCGGCCGACCCGGCTGCCTCGCGCTTCTTCAGCTCCTCGTCGTGCAGGACACGTCGGAGCACCTTGCCGACCATCGTCTCCGGGAGGGAATCGCGGAACTCGACCTCGTGCGGGATGCGATAGCCGGTCAGTCCTACCTTCGGGTCCCTGCACCAAGCGATGAGCTCGTCCGACGAGAGGGTCGCACCCTCCTTCAGCACCACGAACGCCTTCACCCGCTCGCCGGTCCGGTCGTCCGGCACGCCGACGACGGCGACCTTCGAGATGGCGGGATGGTGGTACAGGACCTCCTCGACCTCGTTCGGGTAGACGTTGAACCCTGAGACCAGGATCATGTCCTTGAGCCGATCCACGATCTTGAAGTAGCCGTCGGGATCCATCACGGCGACGTCACCGGAATGGAGCCAGCCGTTGCGGATCATCAGCGCCGTCTCTTCCGGTCGCTTCCAGTACCCCAGCATCACCTGCGGACCTCGGATGCAGAGCTCGCCCGGCTCGCCGACCGCCATCTCCTTGTCCGGATCGTCGAGCGACATGATCCGAACGTCCGTGTCGGGGATCGGGAGGCCGATCGAGCCGGCCTTGCGCACACCGTTGAACGGGTTCGCATGCGTGACCGGCGAGCACTCGGTCAGCCCGAACCCCTCGACGAGCTGTCCACCCTCCGTCACCCGTTCGAACTCCTTCGCCACCGCCGCCGGCAGTGGTGCGGCGCCGGAGACACATGCCTTGATCGACTTCAGGTCGAACTTGGGTGTCTGCGGGTGCTCGTTCACCGCGATGTAGAGGCGTGGAACGCCGGGGAAGATCGTGGGGTGTTCCTCGTCGATCAGCTCGAGCAGCATGTGGATGTCGCGAGGGTTCGGCACCGGGATCAGCTTCATCGCGTTGAGCATCGCGACGTTCATGGACAGCATCCCGTAGGAATGGAAGAAGGGGAGCGCTGCGAGCATCGCGTCCTTGCCGTCCTCGATCACGGAGATCCATGCGGTCGACTGACGAGCGTTGGCCGTGATGTTGTCGTGCGAGAGCATCGCGCCCTTCGCGATCCCGGTCGTCCCGCCGGTGTAGATCAGCACCGCGGCGTCACGACCCGGGTCGACCGTGGCCACGGGCGGGATGGGATCCCCGCGCCGCAGGGCGGCGTTCCACCGCAGCACCGGCGCGCCCTTGGGCACGGGAGGCCATGGCTTCCCGGCGGCCTTCTGCGTCTTGCGGAACACGGCGATCGGCGCCAGGAGCTTCTTCGCGGGCGGCATGTAGTCGTTGAGCCGCGTGACGACGACGTTGGCGATCCCGAGGTCACCGAGGAGGTCGGCGAAATCCGAGTACAGGAGGTCGGCGATCAGCACGACCTTCGGTTCGGCGTCACGCAGCTGGTGCTCCATCTCGCGCCTCGTGTAGAGCGGGTTGTTCCCGACCGCGACCGCGCCGATCCGCTGGCACGCGTAGTAGGTGATCACGTACGGCGGCGAGTTCGGCACGATCAATGCGACCCGGTCGCCCTTGGAGACCCCCACCGCGGTGAGCATCGCGCTGCACCGCTCGACCTCTTCCAGCAGCCGCCGGTAGCTCATGTGCCTCCCGAACCACGCGAGGGCCGGCTTGTCCGGGTACCGACCTGCCGCGCCGTCGAGGATCGCGAACAGGCTCTCATGCGGGTAGGGCTCGAGCGACCGCTGCACGTCAGCGGGGTACGACGCGAACCAGGGTCGATGCTCGGTCATGCGCGGCATCATAGGCGGCATGGCGTCGGTGACGCAGGAGACGACGGGCGGCGAAGGGCGGGGGCTCTTCGTCCGCGGGATGCGGCTGGTGGTCGCGTACGTCCGCATGCACCCGAGGCCCTTCCTGGTGTCGGTCGCCGGTTCCTTGGTGTTCGCCGTTTCGTCGGTCCTGCTGACGACCGCCCTCGGTCGAGCGACCGATCAGGTGCTCAAGCCGTCGTTCAGCGGGCCGGTCCCCGCCCGCTCGATCTGGCTCGCGGTGCTGGCGCTGATGACCTTCGGGGTCGGACGGGCGCTCGGGATCATGTTCCGTCGCTACTACAGCGGGGTCGCCGGGGAGCGCGTGATGGCCACCCTCCGCAACCGGGTCGCCGATCGCTACCGCGACCTCCAACTCCAGTACCACCGCGAGACGCCGACGGGCGAGCTCCTCGCGCACATGGAGGCCGACGTGAAGGCCGCCGTCGATGTCTTCTGGCCGGTGCCGTTCGCGACCGGCGTGATCGCGATGACCCTCCTCGCGATGGGGTCGCTGCTGCACGCCGACCCGTGGCTCGCGCTGATCGGCCTGATCCTGTTCCCGTCGCTCGCGCTGATGAACCGAAGCTTCGCGAAGCGGATGGAAGAGCCCGCCCGCAGCGCGCAGGAGGACATCGGCGAGGTCTCCGCGGTGGCGCACGAATCGATCGACGGCGCCCTCGTCGTCAAGACGCTCGGACGCGAGGACGCCGAGACCGAGCGGCTCGCCGTCAAGGCGAGGGCGCTCCGCGACGATCGCGTGCGCGGCGGCTACGTCCGGGCGACCTTCGAGGCGGGGCTGGACGCCTTGCCGGCGCTCGCGACCGCCCTCCTGCTCGCCGTGGGTTCGTGGCGGGTGGCCGCGGGCGCGATCACGCCCGGCGAGTTGATCGGGTTCGTCGCGTTGTTCGGGCTGTTGTCCTGGCCGATGCGGTTCATCGGCTGGATCCTGGCGGAGCTGCCTCGGGCGGTCGTCGGATATGCGCGGCTCGAGGAGGTCTTCCGAACCAGCGTCACGCTGAACCCACCCGCTCATCCCGAGGAGCTGCCGGTCGGACCGTTGGGCGTCCAGGTGCTCGGGGTGCGGCACCTCTACGACGGGGTCCCGGTCCTCGACGGGGTCACGTTCGACGTGCAGCCGATGGAATCGGTCGCGGTCGTGGGACCGACCGGCGTCGGCAAGTCGACGCTGGCGCAGTTGCTCGTCCGGCTCGCGGATCCGGACCAAGGCCGGGTGCTGGTCGGCGGCGTCGACGTGCGGGACGCGGACACGGTCGCGCTGCGTCGTGACGTCTCGATCGTGTTCCAGGAGAGCTTCCTGTTCGCGACGAGCGTGCGGGAGAACATCGCGCTGGATGCGGGCGTGGCCGAGGCGGACGTCGTCCGCTCCGCGATGATCGCGTCTGCGGACCGGTTCATCCGAGAGCTCCCGCAGGGCTACGACACGGTGGTCGGAGAGCGTGGCTACACGCTCTCCGGCGGCCAGCGGCAGCGGGTGGCGCTCGCACGAGCCCTCGTTCGAGCGCCGCGCGTCCTGATCCTGGACGACGCCACCTCGTCGGTCGACCCGACCGTGGAGGCCGACATCCTCGCAGCGCTCCGGCGGGAGCTGTCGACGACGCTGATCGTGGTCGCCTACCGGCTTTCCACGATCCGCCTCGCCGACCGCGTGATCTTCCTGGAGGACGGCGTGGTCAAGGCCACCGGCCCACACGAGGAGCTGCTCGCGAACGAACCGGGATACGCGGCCATCATCCACGCCTACGAACGCGAGGAACGGGGCGAGCGATGAGCGCCGTCGTCGAGCTGCTCGCCGACGAGGAGGACGACAAGGTCCCCGAGCACCTGAAAGGCGCCTTCGCCGTCCTCCGGCGGGGCATCCGGGAGAGCCCCGAGCTCCGAACCGGCCTGGGCTTCACGGTGATCGTTTCGTTGGGTGTGACGGTTGCCACACTCGTCACGCCGGTGCTCGTCCAGCAGGTCTTCGACAAGGGCTTCACACCGACGTTCAACGCGCGGTTCGTCTACGGACGCTGCGCGGCGGCCTTCCTGCTCGTCGTGCTCGCGTTCCTCGCGGCGCGGGCGGCCGGTCGGCGACTCGTCCGTGCGTCCGAGAGCGCACTGATGCACCTCCGCGTGCGAACGTTCCGGCACATCCACGCGCTGTCGATCGCCGAGCAGAGCGAGGAGAAGCGTGGCGTGTTCGTGGCCCGCGTGACCGCGGATGTGGACGCGCTCCAGGAGTTCATGGAGTGGGGTGGGATCGCGTGGATCATCTCCGGTGCCCAGGCGATCGGCGCGTTGCTGTTGATGCTCTACTACTCGTGGCAGCTCGCGACGGCGATCATGCTGCTGCTGATCCCCCTGCTGATCGTCGTGTGGTCGATGCAGGCCAGACTGTCGGCCGCGTTCAACGCGGCGCGGACCCGGGTGGGCGAGATGCTGTCCGAGGTGTCCGAGTCCGTGATGGGTGCGGCCGTGGTCCGCGCCTACGGGTTGGACGAGCAGACGCACCGCAAGGTGGAGAACGCGATCAGCGAGCGCTACAAGGCTGAGGTGCTCGCCCACTTCCGTGCGGCGACCTTCTGGCCGATGTCCTCGATCTTCTACGCCGTCGCCCTGTCGACCGTCATCGTGCTGGGCTCCGTCTACGGCAGGTCGTGGGGGCTCACGTTCGGGCAGGTCTCGGCGTTCCTGTTCCTCGCCGACGTGTTCCTGCACGTCTTCACGGACCTCCCCGAGATCTACAGCGAGACCCAGACGGCGATCGCCGGCTGGCGGAAGATCCTGGCCGTCCTCGACCTGGACATCGAGGTCGTGGAGCCGTTGAGCGGTGTCGTGCTGCCTGCTGGTCCCCTCTCGGTCGGAGCCGAGGACGTCCGCTTCGCCTACCGGGCGGGGCCGGAGGTGCTCCACGGGATCACGCTGTCGGTCCCCGCGGGCGGTCATATCGCGATCGTCGGCGAGACCGGGTGTGGGAAGACCACGTTCGCGAAGCTGATGTCGCGCCTGGCGGACCCGGTCGCCGGCAGGATCGTGATCGGCGGCGTCGACCTTCGCGAGGTGGAGAGCGACTCCCGGCGCACGAGGATCCGGATGGTCCCGCAGGACGGGTTCCTGTTCGACACGACGGTCCGCGAGAACGTGCGGTACGGCAGGCCGGCGGCGAACGATCCGGAGGTGGAGGGCGCGTTCGTCGAGCTGGGGTTGTCGGATTGGGTCGCGGGGTTGCCGGATGGCCTCGCGACACCGGTCGGCGAGCGGGGCGAGGCGCTGAGCGTCGGCGAACGCCAGCTGGTGGCGCTGGCGCGAGCGCAGATCAGCGACCCGGGGCTCTTGATCCTCGATGAAGCGACGTCGGCGGTTGACCCGGCGACGGAACGACGGATCACCGAGGCCCTCCGGCGGCTCTCGGCCGGACGCACGGTGGTCACGATCGCGCACCGGTTGTCGACGGCCGAGGGCGCGCAGCGGGTGTTCGTCTTCGACGCCGGCAGGCTGGTCGAGGAGGGGACCCACGGCGAGCTGGTGATCGCGGGAGGCAGGTACGCGGCGCTCTACCGGAGCTGGCTCGGCAACGTCCGGGAGGAGGCCGCGGGCACGACCGATGGCGAGCCCGCCCGGATCCGACCCTGAGGTCATCGGGCGGCCGTCGGCGACCCAGGTCTGCGGTCGGCGTGTGCATCCCCCGCGATACCCTCGCACCGCATGTCGGACCAGCTCAAGGAGATGGCGCGGCCGTCGCTCTTCCCCGAGGAGGGCACGCTCCACCTGAGCGGGCTGGAGCGACCCGTCACGATCCGGCGCGACCCCTTCGGCGTGCCTCGGGTCGACGCCGAGAGCCTGGACGACCTGTGGTTCGCGCACGGGGTCGTGACCGCCGGCGAGCGGCTCTTCCAGCTCGAGCTCACGCTTCGCGCCGCGACCGGCCGCCTGGCCGAGATCTTCGGCGAGCGCACGTTCGAGGACGACCGGTTCATCAGGACGATCGGGCTGCATCGAGCGGCAGCGCGACATCTCCGAGGGTGGACCGACGAGGATCGGCACATCCACGAGCGGTTCCGGGCCGGGCTCCGAGCCTGGATCGACGCCGCGCCCGCGCTGCCGATCGAGTACACGCTCCTCGATCTCGCGCCCGATGCTCCCGACGACCCCCTGCCATATGCCGCGGCGTTCGCGTACCTCGCGTGGTCGCTCTCGAGCAACTGGGAGTCCGAGCTCCTGCGGGCTGAGCTGGATGAGCGGCTCGGCCGCGAAGCGGCCGAACTGCTCATGCCGCGCGCGCCGAGCGCGCGCGGTCAGGGCTCCAACGATTGGGTCGTCGCGGGTTCCAAGACCGCATCCGGTATGCCGCTCCTCGCGAACGATCCTCATCTGCTCGTCGCCCAACCGGGGCCCTGGCTCGAGCTCCATCTCCGCGCGCCCGGCTACGAGGCTCGGGGCGTCGCGTTGCCGTTCTCGCCCGGGATCATCCTTGGCGCGACGCCGCATCACGCGTGGGGGGCGACGAACGTCACGGGCGACGTCCAGGACCTCTACGAGGAGCGCCTGAAGGCCGACGGAACCGCCGTCCGGTATCGGGACGGGTGGGAGCCGCTCGTCGTGCACGAAGAGCTGATCACCGTGCGTGGCGAGCTCGAGCCCCGCACGGTCATCGTCCGCGAGACGCGCCACGGTCCGATCGTCACGCACGGCACGGCGGGTGTGCTGCGGACGACCTACCGGCCGCTGGGGCCCACCTACGCGCTCCGGTGGACCGGCCACGAGAGCGCGCTTCGGCCCACGCTCCCGCTCGATGTCGCGCGCGCCCGCGACGTCGAGGGGTTCCGACGAGCGGTGCTGCAGATCGGATGTCCCGGCCAGAACTTCGTCTACGCGGACGTCGACGGAACGATCGCGTATCAATGCACGGGCTGGTACCCGCTCCGCCAAGCCGGCGACGGCACGAGGCCGGTTCCGGGCTGGACGGGTGAGCACGAATGGCTCGGATGGATCCCGCTCGACGAGCTCCCGAACGAGGTGAACCCGGACCGAGGCTTCATCGCCACCGCGAACCACGACATCCAACCGGCGGGGTACGGGTACCTGATCGCGAAGGACTTCCACCCGCCGTTCCGCAAGCGACGGATCGACGAGCTGCTCGAGCGCGGGGGCAACCACGACGTCGCGTCGATGCGCGCGATCCAGATGGACACCGTCTCGAAGCCCTCGCTCGAGACGGTGTCCCTGTTGCTGCGGATCGAGGCCCGTTCGGACGAGCGCGCAACGGCCATGAAGCAACTCGCCGAGTGGGACGGCGACGTGCATGCGGATTCGGTGGAGGCGGCCCTCTACAACGTCTGGTGCGCCGCCATCGCGCGGCGGGTCCTCGAGCAGAGGATCGGCGAGGAGCTGTTCGCGGCGTACCACTCCTGGCGCGAGACCTTCCAGGGATCGGTCCTCCCGCGGCTGCTCCGCGAGCCCGACGGATGGATCGGCGACGACCTGCTGCGCGCGGCGTTCGACGAGGCGATCGAGCGAACGGAGGGGAAGACGTGGGGCGAGATGCACCGGCTCCTGATCGCGCACCCGCTCGCGTCGATCCCCGGGCTCGAGCCGTTGTTCACCGCGGCCGACGCCCCATTCGGAGGTGACGAGCAGACCGTGGCCCAGGGGGGCTTCGATGGATCGCTCGGGTTCCGCCCGGCGGTGATCCCATCCTGGCGCGTGGTGTGGGACCTGGCGGACCTCGAACGGAGCCTCGGGGTCGTCCCGACCGGCGTGAGCGGCAACCCCGCCTCCGCACACTGGAACGACCAGGTCGAGCTCTACCTCGGGGGTGGGGCGAAGCCGTACGGCTTCGCCCCACCCCCAGCCGCACCCGCCCTGACCCTCGTCCCGTCGTGAGCCGGTACCATCGGGAGCGCCATGCCGAAGTCGAAGGGTCGCCCCAAGCAGCGGAGCAGCCGCTACCAGCTGGAGCCGCAACGCAAGAAGAAGGCGAAGGCGAGTCCTCGCTGGTACGGGCCACTCATGCTCGCGCTGATGAGCATCGGGGTCATCGCGATCGTCTGGAACTACACACGCGGCGATCAGGCCAGCAACACGGTCCTGATGGGCGGGCTCGGCGTGATCGCCGTCGGGTTCTTCGGCGTCACGTTCTGGAAGTGATCCCGGCGAGGATGGGCTCCGAAGCCCCCGGCCGCGTTCACGGCTCGTTCATGAGCGGTGGATAACCCTGTGGATGACCGGTTGGCCCCCGTGTGGAAAACGATCCGTCCTTCGGGTCAGGCTTCCGCTGCACGCCGAACCACCTGCATCTTCTCGCCACAATGACGCGGGATCTGGAGCTCTCCCAACCGGGACACCTTGTATTCGGTCCCGCACTCGCCACAGACCAGGTACACCTCGAGCTCGTCGACGTCCTCCGGCTCCGCCGGCGGCGGGCCGTCGTCGAGCGAGCCGGGAGCCGGACCCGAGAGCGCTCGAAGGTTCGCGATGCCGAGCCGCCAGACGAGGTAGGCGAACGGAACGGCGGTGAGGAAGGCGAGCCACCGGGGCACCGCTTCACCGTAGCAGTCGGCCGGATAGGCTTGCCTGGCGTTCTCGTTCCCGACGCTTCTCATCCACCGACCGGAGGTATCCGTTCCCATGGGTGATTACGTGAACCGGCTGATGGCGCAGCTCGTCGCGAAGAACCCCGGCGAGCCGGAGTTCCATCAGGCGGTCCAGGAGGTCGCCGAGTCGGTCGAACTGGCGCTCGCTCGGAACCCGCGCTACGTCGATGCGAAGGTCTTCGAGCGCACGACCGAGCCCGAACGCGTCGTGATGTTCCGGGTCCCGTGGGTCGACGATCGCGGCGACGTCCAGATCAGCCGCGGGTTCCGCGTCGAGATGAGCAGCGCGATCGGGCCGTACAAGGGCGGACTCCGCTTCCACCCGACGGTCAACCTCGGTCTGCTCAAGTTCCTCGCGTTCGAGCAGGTGTTCAAGAACGCGCTCACGACGCTCCCGATGGGTGCGGGGAAGGGTGGCGCGGACTTCGATCCGAAGGGGAAGTCCGAAGGCGAGGTGATGCGGTTCTGCCAGTCCTTCATGACGGAGCTCCAGCGCCACATCGGGCAGTTCACCGACGTGCCGGCGGGTGACATCGGGGTCGGGGGACGCGAGATCGGCTACCTGTTCGGTCAGTACAAGCGGATCCGGAACGAGTTCACCGGCGTCCTCACGGGCAAGGGCCTCAACTGGGGCGGTTCGCTGATCCGCCCCGAGGCGACCGGCTACGGGGCCGTCTACTTCGCCCAGGAGATGTTGAAGACGCGCGAGGAGTCCCTCCAGGACAAGACCTGTCTCGTCTCGGGTTCGGGAAACGTGGCGCAGTACACGGTAGAGAAGCTGCTTGACCTCGGGGCGAAGCCCGTCACCCTCAGCGACTCCGGCGGCTTCATCCACGACAAGGATGGCATCGACCGCGAGAAGCTCGCCTACGTGATGGACCTGAAGAACGTCCGGCGCGGTCGGATCATGGAGTACGCGGAGAAGTATCCCGGCGTCGACTGGACCGCGGTCGATCCCGCCAAGCACTACAACCCGCTCTGGGCGATCCCCGCGGATTGCGCCTTCCCGAGCGCGACCCAGAACGAGATCAACGCGGAGGATGCGAATGGCGCAGAACTCGGCGCGCCGCGCCTGGTCGCGCGGGACGGTGGATGAGCGGCTGCATACGATCATGCAGGCGATCCACGACATCTGCCGGAGCACCGCCGAGGAGTACGGGGTCGCGGGCAACTACATGCACGGCGCGAACATCGCCGGGTTCACTAAGGTCGCCGACGCGATGCTGGACCAGGGCGTCGTCTGAGCAGCCCGGTCAGATCGCGCGCACCCCCGGCACGACCGATCGAAGGAAGTCCAGCACGACCCGCTGTTGCCGAACGTCCTCGTCCGTGGCCAGCGCGCCGTGCCCCGTCGTGTACAGGTACACCTCGTGCGGCTTCCCCTGCTCCTTCAGCCGGTCCGCATAGGCGAGCGCTTGCCCGACGGGGCAGCGGGAGTCGTTCTCGCCGACCACCAGGAGCACGGGTGCGGCGACCCGATCGGCGTACGTGATCGGGCTCGAACGACGGAACGCCTCCG
>WNFW01003629.1_pt1 | contig 10742 bp, 10 predicted proteins | sample 5400131 | NCBI WGS metagenome assembly WNFW01 (sample SAMN13153362, study PRJNA577476) | soil metagenome | isolation source: 20 cm soil or saprolite under grassland replicate 1 | place: USA:California | collected 2016-06-15
AAGACGTGCAAGAAGTTCATCGATCAATACAAGGTCGAATCCGTGAAGGCGGGGAACGATCCCACGCGGATCGTCATGGAGTTCGAGACCGACGGATCGCTGAGCACGAAGGCCGTCCTGGTTGCCGCCTTGGACATCCTCTCGAAACGGTTTTCCGAACTGGCGAGCCAAGCCTCCGCACTCGCCTAGACTCCGCAGCGTCGAATCGAGCGTGAAGCAACAAGTTTTAACTAGATTACTATTCATGTAGTAGTCGTATGGAGCTAGGAGAGCTGGAGCTCACCGTCCTGCGGGCGGTTCGTAATCTTGGTTCTGCGACCTCCGGGGCGATCTACGACGAGGTCCGAAAATCGCGGGATGTAGCGTATACGAGCGTGACGACGACGCTGTATCGACTCGTCGACAAAGACCTCATTGCGATGCGAAAGGCGAGCGAGAAGAAGGTCTATTACCGGCTCAAGGAGGGCCGTGCCTACCGAAAGGCGTTGGCAATCATGGTCGATCGCGTCGTCGATACGTTCGGGGGAGCCGCGGTGTCGTATCTGATCGACAACCCAGGCGGGATTTCGCAGGCGGAGCTTGCGGGCCTCAAGATGCAGGTCGAGAAACGCCGCTCCCGGGAGAAAAGAGATGGCTAGCCTGCTTCAAGTCATTGGTGAAGCAATCCAAACGTACTGGCTCTCTCCCCTCTCTTTGACGGTCCTAGCCGTCTGCGGTGCTTGCATCGGCACGTTGCTATACGTTTTCGTTACGAACGCGAGGAACGCGAAACTGCGCGTGAGCTTGTTGACAGGATTGTATGCCTTGTCCATTTTCTTCTGGACGTTTGTCGCAGGCAGTCTCGTCTTGTGCATCTCGCAGGCGCGCATGGTGGCGTACGCGAAAGACGGAGTGCCGCTCGCGGTCTTCGGTGCCGTGGTCGGCGGACTCGCCGCTTCCGCCGCGATCTCCGGCCTGGTATGGAGGTACGGCAACGGCTCCGTGCTGCGCAAGTTCGCGCCGCGAACACCTTCGGCTGCTGAATCGTGGTTGGGCGAGTTCGTCCGAGCGATGGCGAAGTTCGAAAGAGTGGCCGACGTTGATTTGGGCATCGTCGACACGAAGGCGCCTCTCGCAATGGCCATCGGCGGAAGAGAACCTACCATCCTCGTCTCCGCCGGTTTAACCAAACTCCTGGAGAGAGACGAACTCGAGTCGGTCGTCGCACACGAACTGATGCACCTCAAACACCACGACGCGGAATTCAAAGTCTTCTCTCGAGTCCTATCCCGGATCCTGTTCTTTGATCCTTTCAGCAAATTTTTCGATCCGGCGATCCACCGCGAGCGAGAATACTTGGCAGACGAAACAGCCGGGCGGTTGACTGGGAAGCCCGCTTCCCTCGCCTCTGCTCTGTTAAGAATCGCGGAACGGGGCGTTGGTCCGAAGGCCGCTTGGGGATTGAGCATCTACGGTGTCCACCGGGGGATCTTCAGCCGGTATCCCCCGTTGACCGAACGAGTCCAACGACTTCTCCTTCTATCCGATCTCCTGCCGAGTCCAGCCAAGTAGGGAAAATCCTTATACTATCGAAATAGTAACGTCAGTCTGGGGCACGGGGACGTTTCACGAATCTGAGTTGCCGGAATCCGCCGATGAAAGTCTGTCCCCTCGCGCCGAGCGCACCCTCGAACTCATGCATCGTTGGGGATACGCTCCGACCGTCGAAACGCTGGCCGACGAACTCATGGGCGGGCCGGTGCCTCCCGGTCAGCTCCGCCATGCGATAACCGCCTCCCGCTCTCTCGTGTTGGTCGATGGTTTCGTCTGCGCGCGGGGCAAAGAAACGCTTGTTGGCATCTCACGGGACAGGGAGCGCACGAATCGACTGGTCAACGGCACCGCGAAGGCAATCGCAGAAGAATTCGCACACGAACTCATCCGCGCGTGTCCATTCGTCGACTGTGTTGCGCTGTCCGGTTCTGTCGCATCCGGCGGTTACGTCCCATCGGACGACATCGACTTCGACCTGTTCGTCCACGACGGCGCGAAGTACCTCACCTACGTTGTGTCGCTCGCTCTGGGACTTGTGTTTTCGATTCGTTACGCGAACGGCGGTCCGCTACGGAAGATCATCTGCATTAACGTCATCTGGACCAAAAAACAAGTCTCCCCTTTTGTGAGGAATGACGCCGACCTCGCGTTCGAACTCCTTCACTGCAAACCGATCTTCGGAGCCCCCTACTTTCAACAGGTCATCCGAAGGAACGATTGGATTTCCAGATTTTTTCCGCAAGTCGCTGCAAATCTTGGACCCGATGTCGCGCATCCGGATCCCAGTTTAACGGGAAGATGTCTTGGATGGATCGTCACGCATCCCCGGATCCTCGGCTTCATGGAAAGAGCTGGACGGGGGCTTTCCTTCGTTGTGTATCAGGCGGTCCACTGGCTACGACGGCACGATCGAGAGGCCATGGATCGCCTCGCCTTCCTCCAGCGGGCCAAGTATCCCTATGAGGTCTTCCAGGACTGAGTGCAATGGCGTCAATCGATATTACTCCTCTCTCAATCTTCTTCTCCATCTTCGCTCTCGCTTACCTTCTCGCATTGCTGTATGTCCTGATTTTCGAACGCCGGCACGATTGCCTCGAGCTCGACGCGACTGACCAGGTCTTCAGTTTGATCGTTCCGGCCCATAACGAGGAAAGCGTCATCGCCGCATGCCTCGACGCCCTTTTGGAACTGGATTATTCCATGGACCGGGTGGAGATTCTCGTCGTGGAGGACGCGAGTACGGATCGGACGGGGACGATTGTCTCCGAGTATGTGGAGCGATTCCCGGGGCGGGTTGCCATGCTGCAAGTTCCGATCGCGGAGGGGGGCCGAGGGAAGGCCACCGCTCTCAACCGGGCGTTTCGGTTCCTGAACGAATCAAGTCGGTTCCGAGAAGACGCGAAGTGGATCATCGGAATCTTCGACGGAGACGGAGAGCCGGACGCCAACATGCTGAAGAAGGCATCCGCCCAGTTCCGATCGCCCTCCGTCGCAGGAGTGCAGGCCACAGTCCGCATCCGGAATCGAGCCGTGTCGTGGCTCACCCGGATGCAAGACATCGAGTTCGCGGGATTCTCGCGTGTCACACAAATCATCCGGATGCGGATTTCGCATTCCGCGGCGTTGGGGGGAAACGGCCAATTCGTGCGCGCATCGGCCCTCAAGACTGTCGCGATCGATCTCGCGGATGGCGTATTTTGGCAGCCCGACTCCCTAACGGAAGACCTGGACCTGTCGACGCGCCTCGTGCTCCAAAACTGGGACCTCCACCACCTGAGTTCGTCGAGTGTGTGGCAGGAGGGGGTCGAGACGACGAAATCCTTGATGAACCAGCGCACGCGGTGGGCCTGGGGATCGCTTCAGGTGTTCGTCGAATACGTCTTGCGGCTTCGAATCCTGAAGACGCCCGGTGTTCGCCTGGGGAAACGACTCGACCTCCTCTTCAATCTCAGCATGTTCCTCGTGTCCCCCCTCGTCCTGGTCACGTGGATCCTATCCGCGGTTGCGTTCTTGGGCCTCGTCCAAATCGTGGCGTCATTCCCGACGGCCCTGATGGTTCTGGTGTCGTTCGGGTATCTGCCCGTCGTCGCGTATGGGCTCGTTACCGTGGGGGGATACCGCAAGTCGCGCATCCTGTTGGACTTGGTCGGATTCGCAATCTACACATACCACTGGGTCCCGTGCCTGTACGTGGCGATGTGGCGCCTCCTGTCTCGGACCGGACCGGTCTGGTTGAAGACCGCGAGGGAAGGCGAGATCGCCCCGAGCTGACGCCATGGACGATGTGGCTTATCGGACGTCCCTTCGCACTTGGACCCTGAATTGGCGCGCGATCGCGGCTTTCGGATTCGTCGTCGGCCTGATCCTCGCCTCGGTGGCCTTTCGCCTATCGTGGGACCGATTTCTCGACCCGTTCGAAGACGGCTACCAGAACTGGTGGACCGCAAGCGCCCTCCTGGAGACCGGAACCTATTCGGACCGTTTCTCACAGATGACGAGGGGCAATTGGTTGCCGGGATACACGTTCTTCGCCGCGGGACTGATCGCGCTCTTCGGCATCCACATCATGCCCCTGATGAAAGCCGCGAACATTCTTTTCTCGCTCGGCACGACCGGGATCATCTACCTTCTGGCCCGACCACGAGGACGATTGACCGCGGGACTTGCGGCCATCTTGTTCGTACTGAATCCGGCGGACATTGTGATTTCGAGCTTCGCCACGCCGGAGGCCCTCGCGCTCCTCGCGACCTTCTGCGGTGTGCTCTTTGTCGAGCGGCGTCCGTTCGCCTCGAGGACATCACTGACGTTCGCCGCCATCGCGTTCCTCGCCGCTTCGACTCTTCGGTACGAAGTCTGGGGTTTCGTCGGTCTGTATCTACTGTTGACCTGGACCGGAAAACGGATCAAAGGATGGGAGTTGCTCCTCCTCATTGGCCCCGCGACGGTATTTGCGGCGGCATGGTGGATTTGGACGAGCCAGTATGGATTCCTCCCCTCGATGATCATCAATCAGACCTCCACCGATGTACGGTTCAAAGCCTCAGCCGGAACGTTGGCTCCGTTAGCGGATCGCCTCGTGTACTTCTTTTCCTGGTATTTCTGGTGGGCCCCGTTTGCCGTTATCGGCATCGTCTGGGCCTTGTTCAAGGAGAGAAAGTCTGCGTTCACGTGGATTCTTCTGATGTTCTACGGCGCTGAGATTCTCTATACCGCCGCTGGTTTTGGAAACCCGGGGCCTCGGTACATACACCTGGCGATCCCGATCGTGTGCATTAATGCGGCCGTATCCCTCGTTGCTGTCGGAACCTGGGTTTCTCGGACGAAGATCCGACTCCGAATGACGGGGCGTTGGGCCCCTCTGGTTGCCGCGGTCGCCGTCTCCCTACTCCTGTCTGTCCAGGTGTCGAATCCCTCCCCCGAGCCAGGATTCTTTCTGAGTGGAACGCAGCGGGCTGGGGAATTCTTGGCCACGCTCCCGTTGCCGGAAGGGAAGCTGCTCATTTCGGAATCCCCGATCGCCGGGTACTACAGCGGCTATGCCGCATCTCGAATCCTCGGGTCCTCGAATCTCCCCATGGATGCCGCCAACGCGTCTGCGTTCCTTGTCGACCATGCGGCGTATGTTGTGATGGTCACCGTCCCTTACAACCGAATCCGAGTCCTCTTCCCTAATCAAGCGAACGGCGTCAACGGCAACCATTTCGTCCTTCTGTATGACGCGACGGGGCTCGAGTACGACTACGGAGCTCCACGAGTCCTCGTTTTCAAGATCGTCCCATGACGCGCGGAGCTATCCGCGGGCACGAAACAAATACCCTGTGTGGCTTCCGAGATCCCGAAAGGGCCAACGGCTATTGAGTTGGACATCCAGATCCTCCCATGCGGGCCGCAGGACTCCAGCAAGCCGTACGATGGAAGCGAGGTAGTTTGGCGGGACGATGCATGGGATACCCCACGAACCTTCGAAAGAGAATCTTGGAGCGAACAGCCGACGAACCGTCGAAGGTCTGGAGCTCCTTAGGACGACTTCGAACCGGTCGACGGGCAGGTGAGTCACGCCTTCCAATCGTCGGAGGGCACGTCGCGGAACAAGGAACGGCGCGAGAAGAAGAATCTCGGTCAGACAAATGCGATTGTATAGTGAACAAAGAAAGGGTGCTCCGGGTTTCAAAAGCTGCCAAACTTTTTCCGGAATGGGATCGAGGGCGGGTTCGTAACTTAGGGAAAAACTCGCATAAGCCCCGTCGAAGCAGTGCGGCTGAAACTTGGGAATCAACTTATCGATCTCAGATGCTGCAAGCGGAAAAGTCTGGACTCGTTCGGTCACGCCCCGCGTGATCGCCTTTTGTCGGAGCACCTTCAACAGCTCAGTCGACGGATCACATGCCACCACGACTTTCCCGGCGGAGGCAAGCTCCAGGGCTTCGCGTCCGGTCCCGCATCCGATATCTAGGATGAACTGTGAAGTGGACATCGCTCTCTCCACGAGCGACAGCGAGACTCGGGCGGAGTGCGCAAGGACAGGATTCTCCGCCAGAAGTTCATCGAACCGTGGAGCGAGGGAATCATAAGCCTGATCGGCCGCGACAGTCTGTGACGCCTGGCGTCGGTGTGGAAAGTGGGCCCGGTTCAAGCCGCTGCCCTCCGGAATACCAGAAGGCTGAAAAATCCAAAGTTCCGAAAGGGAAATCGCGATTGAAGACGCAGTTCGACTTCATCGAGCGCCCGTGCGAGCCACCATCGACCGTGACCTTGAGAGCCTCGGGGAGGCGGATAAAGAATATGGACTCCCAGGATTCGCTCAAGCTGAAGCTCGGGAGCCATCAAGGTTCGGACATCATCCACGGAGTAGAGGGACGCCTTGACCGTGTCATCTCCCAATCCGACCCGCGTAACAACCTCTTGTTTCCTGAGTTTTCTGTAGCCGTGAAATTTTCCAAAGAATGGGGCCATGACCAGCTCGTACATGACGGTCGGGTTCAACAGTCCGCAAACGAATCGAGAGGAATCTCGCATAAGTGAGACCAGTCCCTCCTTGAAGCGAGGCAAGTCCGGTTCCAGGTTGAGCGTCCCGTAAACCGAGTAGACCGTATCGAAAGCTCCGGTTTTTTCCGAAACCAGCAGACCGACGTCGGCCGCCCGCATGACTCGAAAGCTTGCGCGGTCCTCAAGACGCCTGCGGCGTGCTTTCTCCTGGGCTTTATGAACCATCTCCGGGGACAGATCAACTCCGAGTACGTGATACCCTTGCTCCGCCAGGAGGACCGCTTCGATTCCGGTATAGCATCCGACGTCCAAAAGACGGCCGCCATCGGGGGTGACACCCTTGATGACATGGAGGGCAAGTTGCTTCGCTCGGCGACTCACCGCATGCCGCCCGACCGCTTCATCGTATTGCGGGGCTATGCGATCGTACACGCTCCGAACGTGTTCGTAGTACTCTTCGTGTTCCATCGAAGTGGCTTCAAGTGCGATGGTTGGACCTATCTATTGGACCTTTCCCAGAGAGTCCTCGTCCATCTCCATCGGAGGCCGATTTCTTGCCGTAGAAGATGGGGAACCGCGCCAACTCGATTCCGAGGGCCTCGGCCTTTGCGCGTCGCAGAACTCGGAAGACGATGCCGGGGTCCCAGCGGATCTCATGATACGAATCGAAGGTCGCGCGGAACGCATCACGCAGTTCCTCGACCGTGTAGTGGTGATACTTGTTTGCAACAGAGGGGGACGTGCCCGATCGAATCAGGCGGTTTCGAGCATCCTCCTGCGCCCGCGCGGCGCTATCGGGATCATCGTGGACGGGTGAATTCATCATGACAAAGGCCCCTCCACTTGCGAGGATGCGCGAACCTTGGACGAAGTCATCCTTGAGGGAATCAGTGTAATGAAGGGATGCATTGCAGACTACGACATCAAAGACGCCATCCTGAAACGGGGGGAACTCGATTTCCCCGCGAGCCCGCTCGAAGTATGGACCGTTTCGTACGAACGCCTCGGACGCCACGAGCCCTTTGTCTGATCGGTTGATGGCATCGACCGAGTAGGTCTCGTACCCCTGGCGGGCGAGGTGGGAGGAGAGCCAGCCGTTGCCGCTTCCCAAATCGAGGACACGCTTGGGGGATCGTCGTTCGAGGAAGCGGAGCAAGGCTTCCATACTCCTTGCCTTGACCCGCCATACAGCCCGGTTTTGGCCGAATCGCGGCACGTAGGGGAGTGCGAGGAGTTGGGTCGGATCGAACCACGCCCGATTCGCACGTTCCCACGCCTCACCGTACGAGTCTGAAAAAGAATTGAGCTGGGAGACTCGATCGGGGCGGACGAGTTCAGCAACGCCCCCCCTCACCGGGAACCGGATCCCATCTCGATCACAGAGGAGGGTTCCCTCTTGGACGTCGCTCTCGTCCGAACCGATCGTCAGGCGGCCAAAACAACGAGGGCATCCCAAGACGGACAAGGCGGAATGTTTCATGAGGACCTTATGACACGGTAGTCCGCCGCATCTCGAGGTCCGCCGTAACCGAGTGCAAGATTCCTCGAGGAATCGGCTCCGATTTCATCGCCAAGATTGGCTCAGAGCATGCAACGATCATCTCCCCGAAATTGTCGAGGTAGAGTGTGTAGTATTGTCCATTCGTCTGAAAATCCCGGTACACGTGGAGGGCTCGGCCGTCGGAGAGCATGAAATTGAGACTCGTGAATCCGCCATACTTCTCCATCGCAGAGGTGCGAACCGCAGCGGTCGCCTTCGCAACATCCTCGTGAGTCCTCCCGTCGAGAACACTCAGGATCATTTCGAACAGAATCTGTGAATCAATCTTCCCCGAATCGCTGACATCCTTTACGAGCGACCCATTGTGCTGGAACGCCCAGGTGACGTCGCCTTCCTCCATGATGAACGGGTGGGCAAACCTTTGGGCGACGAGGCCTTGGGAGCTCGCCCGCCGAAGATGTCCCATCACGATCAACGATTGCTCGGGCGCTCGCTCCAGGTTGAGCTTCGCAATCTTCCACGCGGTTCCGTAGTATTTGGAGGCGTCCGCGGCGCTCCCGGCGTCCCGCATGTGGACCTTCAGGGATCCGTTCTGGAAGCAGGCGAGGCCCCAGCCGTCCTTGTGCCCTCGTTCGTCCGGCGCTCCGAGCGGACACATGCCCTTCGTAGCCAGGTCCGCGAACTCCTCGAACAGGTCGTAGTAGACGGGCCCTCGACTCACGACGCCCATCATGCGGCACATGCGCGAGGCCAACCGGACTGGGCTATATGAGGCTCGCGTCCGCTGACCCGAAGAAAAAAAGGAACCGTCGCGTGAGCTCCTAGGCCGCGGCTTCGACGATCTTGCCATCTCGGATGTCGAGGACGCGACTAGCGATGCCCGCGACCCGAGCGTCGTGGGTGACAATGACGATGGTCTTCTTGAGATCTCTGTTCAGCCGCTGGAACAGATCCAGGACTGCCTGGCCGGTCTTCGTGTCGAGCTCTCCGGTGGGCTCGTCTGCCAGGAGCAAGGGTGGATCGTTCGCCAGGGCGACTGCGATGGCGATCCTCTGTTGTTCGCCGCCGCTCAGCTCGTCCGGCCGATGACGCGCCCGCTGGGCGAGGCCGACGAGATCGAGGAGTTCCTTCGTCCGAGCCTTCCGGGCCATGCCGTCCTTGGAGGCAAGGCGCATCGGCAGCTCGATGTTCTCCTCGGCGGTGAGCGTTGGGACGAGGTTGAAGAACTGGAAAACGAAGCCCGCCTGTCGCAATCGATACCTGACGAGCTCTCCGTCGCTCAAGTCGACCAGGTTGGAGCCGTTCACCTCGATTCGACCCGCGGTCGGGCGGTCGATTCCCCCAAGGATATTCAAGAACGTCGTCTTGCCGCACCCCGAAGGCCCTCGAATCGCGACGATTTCGCCGTCGCCGATGCGCAAGTCGAGGCCGCGCAGTGCAATTACTTCCGCTTTCCCTGTTCGATAGACTTTGATCAAGTCCTTAGTCATGATTTCTGGCACGATTATCCACCCCGCAGCTTGAGGACGCGTCCGATGTCCATTCGGGCGACTCGCAGGGAGACGAGGAAGGACGTGACGAGCATCGCAATCGGCGCGGCAGCGAGGAGCAGGAGCGACGTCACCGGGACGATGAGGAACAGCGGTACCAGGCTCTCCCCGGAACCCGAACCCAAGGTCGTGGCGAGATACGCTGCGAGGACGCCCAGGCCCGCACCAACGACCAGCCCGACGAGCATGATCGACGACGCCTCACCGATCAACAGGCCAGCGGTCTGCCATCCGCTGGCACCACGCGCTCGGATGGACGCCAACTCGACCTCCCTCTCAAGGGTCGCCGCGTACAGAATGAGCCCGAGTCCGGCGGTGAGGATGACGACCATGAACGCCATTTCCAGCTCCATGAATCCGAAGAAGGCCCGGAACAGCGGGACGGAACGCAGCTGCTCGACCTCTTCCCCGGCGACGCGAATCCCGCTCGCGCCCAGGCTGCGAATTCCGTCCTTGGCCGCTCGCCAGTCCGCGCCTGCACGGAGGTCGACGAGGTATCGCATTGGGTCAATGTTTTTGGGCATGACAATGTCGACAAGCTCCTTCAGCGTGGTGTAACTCCCGAAGATAGCCAGCGGCACGCCGGATCCGACCGCAGACGTCCCGGGGAGCCCACGAACCGTCCCGCCAATTCCCACGGTGACGGTGACGTGCTCGAGCTGACCCGTTGCGTTCCGCACTTCCCTTCTGAATGTCAACACGTCGCCGACCGCCAGGGACTGGCTGACCAGGTACCCTTCCGTTACGAGGACCTGACAAACTGCTGGGCCGGTCCGGTTGTTTGCCGGGTCGCAATCGGGACTCGCGAGCACCCGCTGCACCGCGCCGCGGTCGAAGTCGCGGAAGTACCACGGTTCGGGGTTCGTTGTGGACAAATACGTTCCGGGGTCCAAGACGAAAACATCCGCATAGCCGAGAGAAGGCGCAACGTACAGCCTCCGAACGAGGGTGAGCCCCCCGACTTCCGGGAGGGCCCGGACAGTAGTCGCGAATCCCGGATCGGAAGGAGGTGCGCTCACGGCGATGTCCCCGCCGATCTCGGCCCGGATCTGGCTCTCCTGGTACGCAAGCTGGGAGGAGAAGGTGACGAGCGTGAACATACCGAAGGCGAGGCCGAGGCCGATGATGACCGCCACGTTTGCCGCTCGTCGTGGATTTCGCTGCAGGTTCCG
>WNFW01003631.1_pt1 | contig 10740 bp, 12 predicted proteins | sample 5400131 | NCBI WGS metagenome assembly WNFW01 (sample SAMN13153362, study PRJNA577476) | soil metagenome | isolation source: 20 cm soil or saprolite under grassland replicate 1 | place: USA:California | collected 2016-06-15
GAAGCCACGGTCGATCCATGAGCTCGCGGCGATCCGGACTCTGCTCGAGCGTGACACGCTCGTTATCGCTTGCGGCGGCGGTGGCATCCCGATTTATCGCGATCCCGCTCTCGGTCTCGAAGGAGTGGATGCGGTGGTCGACAAGGATCTTGCTGCCGCGGTTCTTGCGACAGAGCTGGGCGCGGAGCTTTTCCTGATTCTCACCGATGTCGACGCTGTTTATACCGGGTGGGGCACGGACGAGAAGCGCGCGATCGCCTCGTTGAGCGTGGCCGAAGCAGATCGCCTCGGTGGTGAAGGCGCCTTTGGTGAGGGAAGCATGGCCCCCAAAGTCGCAGCCGCGGCGGAGTATGTGCGTCGTACACAGGGCCGTGCCATTATTACCGAGCTGAGCAAGGGACGCGCGGCGGTGCAGGGCACTGGCGGCACGGAAATCGTTCCATAGCCGCGACACTTCAGAATGCATAATCCGCGTCTTCGGACGCGTTCGGAGAAAGAGTGAACATCCACGAATACCAGGCGAAAGAAATCTTTCGGAAATACGGCATACCGATTCCGCCAGGCGAAGTTGCGACGACAGCGGAAGAAGCAGAGACCATCGCTCGCAGATTCGGAACGACCGTAGTCGTGAAAGCACAAGTCCACGCCGGGGGGCGAGGCAAGGCCGGCGGCGTCAAGCTCGCGCGCACGAGCGAAGAAGCAAAGACCATCGCGGCCCAGATTCTCAAGCTCAGAATCAAGGGCCTTCCCGTTGAAAAAGTTCTCGTTACGCCAGCTGCAGACATCGCGAGCGAGGCGTACGTCGGGATCATCGTCGATCGCGCCTCGAAGCGAGCCGTCTTCATGGCGAGTCCGGCCGGCGGGATCGACATCGAAGAGGTCGCCGCAAAGACGCCCGAGAAGATCCTTCGGCACGCCGTCGATCCGCGTTACGGCCTTCAGTCTTTCGAAGCAATGCAGCTCGCCTTCTTCCTCTATTCCGACATGAGACAGGTGCGCGCGGCGGCGAATATTCTGCAGCAGTTGTACAAGGCCTTCTCCGAGAATGGCGGTTCGCTGGCGGAGATCAATCCATTGGTGACTACTCCCGCGGGCGAGATCGTCGCGCTGGACGCCAAGATGGTGATCGACGACAACGAGCTCGATCGCCGCCCCGATATAGCTGCACTGCGCGACGAATCGGCCGAGGATCCGAGCGAAGTCGAAGCGAGAAAGGCGAGCTTGACCTTCATCAAGCTGGACGGAAACGTCGGATGCGTGGTCAACGGGGCCGGGCTCGCCATGGCAACGATGGACCTCGTGAAGTACTATGGCGGCGCGCCAGCGAATTTCCTGGATATCGGCGGGTCGTCGAATCCGGAGAAGGTCGTTGCGGCGCTGCAGATCATCACGCGCGATCCGAACGTGAAAACGATTCTATTCAATATCTTCGGGGGCATCACCCGCACCGATGATGTGGCGAACGGAATCGTGACCGCGCTCAAGCAGAACCCGCTGAAGGTGCCGCTCGTCATCCGATTGACGGGCACCAATGAAGAGATCGCGGTCGATATTCTGAAGGAGAACGGGCTGTCGGCAATGACCGACATGGACGAGGCGGTGAAAAAAGCGGTTGCCCTCGCGACGGGAGGAAAAGCCGCGTGAGCGTCTTCATCGACAAGACAACGCGGCTACTGATACAGGGAATCACTGGCCGCGACGGTTCGTTCCACGCACGACAGATGATTCAATACGGCACGCAGGTCGTGGGCGGAGTGACGCCCGGGAAAGGCGGCCAGAAGTTCGACGACGATGTCCCGATCTTCAACACCGTTGCCGAGGCCGTAAACGAAACTGGCGCCAATGCGACCGTCATATACGTTCCCCCGATGTTCGCTGCCGATGCGATGATGGAAGCCGCGGACGCGGGGATTGCGTTCATAGTGGCGATCACCGAGGGCGTTCCCGTTCTCGACATGACACGCGTGTACCCATTCGTGAAGGACCGCGGCTCACGACTCCTTGGTCCAAACTGTCCGGGCCTCATCTCTCCGGGCGCTTCGAACATCGGGATCATACCTGGCCGCATCTGTACGCCGGGGCCGGTCGGTCTCGTCAGCCGCAGCGGCACGCTCACCTACGAAGTCGTCTACCAAATGACCCGCGCGAACATCGGTCAAACGACGTGCGTGGGAATAGGCGGCGATCCGATCAATGGCACGAACTTCATCGACTGCCTCGACGCGTTCGAGAAGGATCCGGCGACGAAGGCGGTCGTCATGATCGGCGAGATCGGCGGTACCGACGAACAGGAAGCGGCTCGCTTCGTTCGCGAAAAGATGAAGAAGCCGGTCGTCGGATTCATCGCTGGCCAGACGGCCCCGCCAGGCCGGCGAATGGGTCACGCCGGCGCGATCATCTCCGGATCGGCTGGGACAGCCGGCGAAAAAATGCAGGCATTCGAAGAGGCGGGAGTGGGCGTCGCAAAACGACCGGTTGACGTCGTCGAATTACTCAAACGCGCAATGCGCTAGAACCGAACCATCCATGGCAGGCAATCGAACACTTACCATCATCAAGCCCGACGCATTCAATTCTGGAAAGGCAGGACTCATCATTGCCCACTTGGAAAAGGCAGGGTTCAAGCTCATTTCGTCGCGCGTGATGCGTCTCACCGAAGCGCAAGCCCAGGCTTTTTACGCCGTCCATCGCGAGCGGCCATTTTTCGCCCCGCTCGTAAAATTCATGACTTCGGGGAAGTGCATGCCGATGGTGCTCGAGCGCTCCGACGCGGTTGGTGCCCTACGGAAAACAATCGGAGCGACGGATCCCGCGGAGGCGGATCCTGGAACAGTCCGGAAACTCTACGCTGAGTCGAAGGAGCGGAACGCCATCCACGCTTCTGATTCCGATGAGAACGCCGAGCGCGAGGCAAAGTTTTTCTTTGCGGAGGCGGATCTCATTTAAGAGCAAACTGCAAAAAAGCCGAACGGCCTCACTGGAATCGAGCCCATAAACCCGCTAGGTTAAAGGGCTTATGCTGTCCTTTGACATACGCTCGCTGGAGAAGCATGCAGTCCATGTGGACGGCTCTCTCCAGCCGGACGATGCCGTGTGGGAAGAGGCCGATGTCCGGCCGTCAGAACCGATCCGCGTCATCGGGCGGCTGTCGTCGGCGGGTGAGGGAAGATTCTATTTCAGCGGGCGGATGGAAGGCCGCGTCACACTTCCGTGCCGTCTTTGTCTGGAAGAGGTCGACGTCGAGGTCGACGAGGAGGTACACTTCCTTCTCGCCGAAATCGGAGCCGAGGAAGCGGACGACCCGGACGTGTTTCTCTACGATCCGAATGCGCGGATGCTGGATCTCCGTGCCGCGGTGAGAGAAACCTGGCTGCTTACGGCACCGGCCTACGTCCAATGCCGGGAAGATTGCAAAGGACTATGCGCCACCTGTGGTACGAATCTCAACGACAACACCTGCAGCTGCACACCCACAAAGACTGAATCGCGCTGGGACGCCTTGCTCAAGCACCAGGCAAATCGCACTAGCTCTTCAAAACCTTAAGGAACTGAAACAATGGCCGTCCCGAAGCGACGCACATCGAAAAGAAAAAAACGCGCGCGCAACACGCACAAGATTGCACCTGCGATCGTCATCCAGAAGTGTCCGCGCTGCCAGAGCATGAAGCGTCCGCATCATGTCTGCGAGGAGTGCGGGTACTACGCAGGCGAACAGCGAGTAGAACCAAAGGAAGCCTAGTTTGGCGCGAATAGCGTTGGACGCTATGGGGGGAGATTTTGCTCCCAAAGCTACAATCGCCGGCGCCTTACTAGCCCTGCAGGAACTCGACGCTGGCCACACCGTGCAGCTCGTCGGCCAGACCAGGGCGATCGAGTCCGAGCTCAAGAGCTCCCTTGCGGGGGAGTACTCGTCCGCCGCATCGCTGCGGAGTCGCATCGACATAGTCGAGGCGCCCGACGTTATCGCGATGTCGGAGAAGCCGACCGCGGGCATGCGACGAAAGCCGAATAGCTCCATGATCGTCGGGTTGAAATTGCAGGTCGACGGAAAGTCCGATGCATTCGTCTCCGCCGGCAACACCGGCGCGCAGATGGCGTCATCGGCGATGCTGCTCAAGCTGCAGCCCGGACTCACCCGTCCCGCGATCGCGACGGTATTCCCTACAGAGCGCAATCCCGTCATCGTTCTCGACTCGGGCGCCAACGTCGACTGCTCCACAAAGGAGCTTCTGCAGTTCGCGTGGCTTGGCGCGGTTTACGCTGAATGCATCTTCGGCCGCCCGAATCCGTCGATCGGATTGCTCTCTATCGGAGAGGAGCCGGAGAAGGGAAACGCGGTAGTGAAGGAGGCCCACGTGCTATTCGAGAAAGCCGGGTTCAACTTTCATGGAAACCTCGAGGGGCGAGATCTTCCCGCCGGCGCCAGCGAGCGCGGACCTTTCGATGTCGTCATCTGCGACGGCTTCGTCGGCAACGTCGTGCTGAAGTTCTACGAGGCAGTCGCACCGATGATCGTGCGCGTGCTGAGCGAGCATCCCGGGATCGACTCTGACACCGTCAAAGACGCCCTGAAGGGTTTCGACTCGACCGCGTACGGCGGCGCTCCACTGCTTGGAGTTCGTGGCGTCAGCATCATCTGTCACGGTAATTCTCCGCCGCGGGCGATCAAGAACGCGATCAAAGTCGCCGTTCGCGCCGTCGAAACGCGAATGAACGATCAGATCGGAAAGAAACTCGCGGCCGCCGAGCCCCTGATCAACGCCGTGGCGGAATCGGCATGAGGAGACCTGTCGCTGCAATCGCTGGCACGGGGCGCGGCTTACCGCAGCACGTGATGACCAACCACGACTTCGGCTCGATTGGAATCGAGACCACGCATGAGTGGATCATGGAGCGGAGCGGTATCTCGGAGCGTCGGCTCGCGAAGAACGGCGAAACCACGGCGTCGATGGGCTCCGAAGCCGCGCGACACGCGATGACCGCTGCCGGGGTGCACCCTGGCGAGATCGACGTCATAGTTCTCAGCACGGCTACTCCGGACCGTCTGCTTCCCGCGAACGCGGTCGACATTCAGGCGGAGCTCGGCGCAACTCGCGCCGCCGCGTTCGATGTCGGCGCAGCATGCGCGGGCTGGCTGTACGCAATGACCACGGCCGAAGGCTTGATCATGGCCGGTACAGCGGAAACCGTTCTCGTGATCGGCTCCGAAAAGATGAGCGCCATCGTGGATTGGACAGATCGCTCGACGTGCGTTCTCTTTGGCGATGGTGCCGGCGCTGCGGTTCTGAGACGGAGTCGACACCACGGCAAGGGAATCTTGTCTGCGTACATGCGGAGCGATGGAAAGCTCGCCGACCTCCTCTATCGCCCGGATGGCGGGGCCACGACACCGATGACGGCCGAGGTGCTCGAGAAGCGCTCACACCTGGTGAAGATGGCGGGACGCGAAGTATTCAAGCACGCGGTTCGGTCGATGTCGGACGCCGCCGATCGCGCGCTTGACGGAGCGAAGCTCACGGGCACGGACATCGATCTTCTGATCCCGCACCAGGCCAATGTGCGGATCATTGAAGCAACCGCGAAACACGCGGGGATTCCCATGGACAAGGTCTACGTCAACGTGGAGCGCTACGGAAACACGTCCTCCGCATCGATCCCAATCGCGCTCGACGAAGCAATCGAGTCGGGAAGAGTCAAGGAAGGCTCGACGGTGATGATGGTCGCCTTCGGCGCCGGATTCACGTGGGCGTCGATGGTCGTGCGCTTTTAGACGGTGGACATTGTGCTCCTCTTTCCCGGCCAGGGCTCGCAAAAACCGGGAATGGGAAAAGATCTCGCGAACGCGTTTCCGATTGCCAAAGCAGTTTTTGGTGAAGTCGACGCTGCGCTCGGCGTCGACCTGAGCCATCTCTGCTTCGAAGGGCCCGCCGAGGAGCTCACTGCGACGCGCAATGCACAGCCGGCCTTATTCGCCCACGGCGCTGCGGTCTGGGCGCTCACTAAAACCGCCGTGGGGCCGCACGTACGCGCCGCCGCTGGGCATTCACTCGGGGAGTTCACGGCCTACCATGCGGCGGATACAGTAAGCTTGCCGGGCGCAGCGCGCCTCGTACGCCGTCGCGGGGAGTTGATGTACGAGACCGGAAAGGTTCGGCCGGGCACAATGGCAGCGATCCTCGGACAGACGAGCACTCCGATCGAAGAGATCTGCCGGCGGGCGAGCAAACAGGGAGAACTAGTTGTTCCGGCAAACTTCAATACCGATGAGCAGGTTGTGATCTCCGGAGAGATCGTTGCCGTCGAGCGCGCGATGGAGCTCGCCAAAGAGGCTGGCGCGAAGCGCGCGATCAGGCTTCCCGTGAGCGGCGCGTTCCATTCACCGCTGATGGAACCTGCGATCGTCGGCCTTACCGATGCGATCGCGACTTCGGCTTTCACCGATCCGATCTTCCCGGTCTTCTCCAACGTCACCGCCGATGCCTCGACCACGGCTGTCGACGCGAAGGACCTTCTTCTGCGTCAGTTGACGTCGCCAGTGCGCTGGGCGACCGAGATGCGAAACATCGCCGGGCATTTTCCCGAAGCGCTGTATGTCGAGATGGGGCCGGGCAATGTGTTGAGCGGGCTGATGGGCCGCCTCGTCAAAGGTGCGCGAACATTGTCATGCGGCACTGCGCAAGAAGTCGACAAGCTCCTTCAAATGGTCGCCTGATGAAGATCGACCTGAGTGGCAGGAATGCTCTCGTCACGGGCAGCACCCGTGGAATCGGCCGCGCGATCGCGGAGTCGTTCGTGGAATCGGGCGCGCGCGTGGCCGTAGTCGGTCGGGATCAGCAACGAGCCGATGAAGCGGCGGCGGCGATCGGACACGGGTCCAAAGGATTCGCCGCCGACGTGAGCGAAACCGCTACCGTGACTAAGCTGGTCGAGGAAGTCGAGAAAGCGTTTGGTTCGATTGACATTCTCGTCAACAACGCCGGGATCACCCGCGACAACCTCGTAATGCGACTGAAAGATGAAGACTGGGACGCCGTCCAGAACGCCAACCTGCGCGGAGCCTTCGCCGCGATTCGCGCATGCTCGCGCGGGATGATGAAGAAGCGCAGCGGCCGCATCATCAACGTCGCCAGCATCGTTGGCATGATCGGCAACAAGGGCCAGGCCAATTACGCCGCCAGCAAAGCTGGTCTCATCGCGCTGACCAAGTCCGTCGCCAAGGAGCTTGGCTCGCGGAATATCCTGGTCAACGCTGTTGCCCCCGGGTTCATCGAGACGGAAATGACGGCAGCGATGACCCCCGAAGCACGTGACGCGCTCGGCAAACAGATTGCACTTGAAAGGCTCGGAAAGGTGGAAGACGTCGCCGCGATGGTCACCTTCCTCGCATCGGATCTTGCCGCCTACATAACAGGCCAGGTGTTCGTCGTGGATGGCGGCATGGTGATGTAACCCGAGGGGGTTCAGGCAACACATCGATAGCGATGTAACTTTTTATCAGATATTCGCTTAGCTATATTTCACGACACCACCACAAACACGAGGACATCCATCAAATGGCCGACAATTCCGATAAGGTCAAAGACATCATCGAGAAAGAGCTCGGTGTGGAGCGTGAAAAGCTGACGAACGAGGCGAGCTTCATCGAGGATCTCGGTGCGGACAGTCTGGACATCGTCGAGCTCGTGATGGAGTTCGAGAAAGAATTCAACATCGACATCCCTGATGAGGACGCCGAGAAGCTGCGTACCGTTGGTGACGCGCTCGGCTATCTGAACCAGAAGGTCGGAGCGTAATGAAGCGAAGAGTCGTCGTCACTGGCATGGGGGCCATTACCCCCGTCGGCAACGATGTGGCGACGACCTGGCGGTCTCTGATCGAAGGGAAGTCGGGTACCGCGCCAATCACGAAGTTCGACGCGTCGAAGTTCCCCGTGCAGTTCGCCGCGGAAGTGAAGGGCTTCAACCCGCTCGACTACATGGAGCGCAAGGAAGCCAAGCGCGCAGATCACTATACGCAGTACGCCGTCGCCGCCGCGCGTCAGGCGATGACTGATGCTGGTCTCGCCGATGGCAGGAACGGAATGGACCCCGACCGAATCGGTGTCATCATCGGCAGCGGGATCGGCGGGCTCAAGAGCTTCGAGGAACAACACGACGTCTACCGCGAGCGAGGAGTCGGGAAGATTTCCCCGTTCTTCATTCCGATGTTCATCGCCGACATCGCCGCGGGCATCGTCTCGATGCAATGGAACGCCAAAGGCCCAAACTACGCCACCGTATCGGCTTGCGCCACGAGTGCTCACGCAATAGGTGATGCATTCAGAACCATTCAGTACGGCGACGCCGACATCATGATCACCGGCGGCGCCGAGGCAACCGTCACGCCAATGGCGATCGGCGGTTTCGCCAACATGAAGGCGCTGTCGGAACGCAACGACAGCCCCGAAACTGCCTCTCGGCCGTTCGACGCCACCCGCGACGGGTTCGTGATGGGAGAAGGCGCCGGCATCCTTATTCTCGAGGAGCTCGAGCACGCCCTCGGCCGGGGAGCGAAGATCTACGCCGAGATCGTCGGATACGGCGCGACCGGTGACGCGTACCACCTGACCGCGCCGGCGCCCGATGGTGAAGGCGCGCAACGCGCGATGAAGCGCGCCTTGAAAGACGCTGGCCTCGAGCCGAAGGACATCCAGTACATCAACGCGCACGGCACGTCAACTCCAGCGAACGACTTCAACGAAACCCGCGCGATAAAAGCGGTATTCGGTGAATATGCGAAGACCGTGAACGTCAGCTCTACTAAGTCGGCAACCGGACACATGCTTGGCGCCGCGGGCGCGGTTGAGGCTGTCATAAGCGCGATGGTCGTCGGCAACGGAGTGATCCCGCCGACGATCAATTACCACCATCCCGAGCCCGACCTCGATCTCAACTACACTCCCAACGTCTGCGTCGATCGAAAAGTCGACGCCGTCCTCAGTAACAGCTTTGGCTTCGGTGGGCACAACACCACCCTCGCCATCAAGCGCTACGAGGGTTAGGACATGACCGGCGAGATCTCGCTGGAGCTCGGTAGGATCGGGGATCGCCAGCTCAGGATCGTGGGCGAAAAGGTGGCGTCCGCAACCCGTCTCACCCACGCCGACGCCGAGCTTCTGTTCGCGTCGCCCGATCTGCTCGGAATCGGGATGCTGGCCGACTACGCGAATCGTCGCAAGCACGGCGATGTCGTCACGTTTGCCGCCAATCAGCATATCAATCCGACGAATGTCTGCTACCTGCGCAAGACCTGCGTCTTCTGTTCCTTCGCGCGGCTTCCAAAGGAAGACGGAGCCTATCACTACACCCTCGATCAGGTCTACGCCGAAGCGGAGTCCGCGGCCAACGGACTGACGAAAGAGTTCCATATCGTCGGCGGCCTTGATATGAAGGCAGGCCTCCAGTACTACAGCGAGATGTTCCGGGGACTCAAGGCGCGGCATCCACAGGTCCACATCAAGGCGCTGACCGCCGTCGAGATCGCGCACATCGCTCGCATCGACAAGATGTCGATCGAAGACGTGCTCATCGCTCTGCGCGAAGCCGGCCTCGACACTCTTCCCGGAGGCGGCGCCGAGGTCTTCGGCAAAGGCGTCCGCATGGCGATCGCGGACAAGAAGCTGGCGGGCGAGGATTGGATCGAAGTTCACCGTACCGCGCACCGGCTTGGCATCCGCTCGAATTGCACGATGCTGTACGGACACGTCGAATCGATAGCCGATCGCGTTGAGCACCTGTCAATGCTTCGTGACTTGCAGGACGAGTCGCACGGGTTTCTCGCCTACATCCCGCTCGCTTATCACCCCGACAACAACGAGCTGGGCATCGAGCTGGGCAGGCAGGGGACGGCGACAACCGGGTTCGACGATCTACGCAATCTTGCTGTCGGCCGTCTCTTCCTCGACAACTTCGACCATATCAAGACGCACTGGATCATGGTCACCCCCTTTCTCTCCCAGACGTCTCTTGCCTTCGGTGTCAATGATCTCGAAGGCACAGTCGTTCGCGAAAAGATCTACCACGAGGCGGGAGCGCATACAGCGCAGGGCTTGAGTCTCAACGAGATTCTCGACCTGATACGATCAGCGGGGAAAATTCCCGCCGAGCGCGATTCGTTCTATAACGTTTTGCGTGTCTTCGACCGTGCTTCGTCTGCGGCGGTGGCTGCCTGATGAAGATCGGACGCATTCCGTACATAAACTGCTATCCGGTATACGGCGCGATCGACCGCGGCATCGTTCGTGTCGACGCCGAGCTGGTTGACGGTGTACCAACCGAGCTCAATCGACGGATGGCTGGGGGAGAGCTCGACATCAGCGTCGTATCGGCCGTGGAGTACGCGCGCGAATCCGAGCGCTACCTCCTGCTGCCGGATCTCGCAATCTCGTGCGACGGCCCGGTGCGCAGCGTGATGTTGTTCTCGACGCGGCCCGCTCGCGATCTCACCGGCCATGAAGTCATCGTCAGCCGCAGCTCAATGACGAGCGTTGCGCTCCTCGAGCTGCTTTTCGAGAATATCTGGCGCTCAAAGCCCCATTTTGTTCCTGGGGATGCGGAGATCCGTGACGTGATCGAGTCTGATGACAAAGTGGACGCGCGCCTTGTCATTGGCGACGCCGCGCTCGTCCTCGGCTCACGGCATCGCGAGCGCTACCCCTACGTCTACGATCTTGGTCAGACCTGGAAGGATTGGACCGGCCAG
>WNFW01004870.1_pt1 | contig 10739 bp, 8 predicted proteins | sample 5400131 | NCBI WGS metagenome assembly WNFW01 (sample SAMN13153362, study PRJNA577476) | soil metagenome | isolation source: 20 cm soil or saprolite under grassland replicate 1 | place: USA:California | collected 2016-06-15
CGCTTCAGCTCGGTATCCACCAGCTCGGCGGTGCGCTCCGAGACCTCGCGGCGCTGCACCACTTCCCGCCCCAGGAAGATCTCGGCTTCGCGGTCGCCCACGGCGATCGGCCCGACCACGTCGCTCATGCCGAATTGCGTCACCATGCGGCGCGCCATCTCCGTGGCCTGCTGGATGTCCGAGTACGCGCCGGTCGTCACCTTGTCGGGGCCGAACACCAGCTCTTCGGCCACGCGCCCCCCGTACGACATCGCGAGCTGACCGAGCAGCCACTGCTTCGTGACGTTGCGGCGGTCCTTCTCGGGGAGGAAGAACGTGATCCCGAGCGCCCGGCCCCGCGGCACGATCGTCACCTTGTGGATGGGATCGATGCCCGGCACGGTCAGCCCGACCAGCGCGTGTCCCGATTCGTGATAGGCCGTGAGCTTCCGCTCCTCGTCCGTCAGGACCATGCTCTTGCGCTCGAGGCCGAGCATGACCTTGTCCTTCGCGTCTTCGAGGTCGTTCATGTCGACGACGGGCTTGTTGCGCCGCGCCGCCAGGAGGGCCGCCTCGTTCACCACGTTCGACAGCTCCGCCCCGGACAGCCCCGGCGTCCCCTTGGCGATCCGCTCGAGGTTCACGTTGGCCCCGAGCGGGATCTTGCGGGTGTGCACGCGCAGGATCTGCTCCCGCCCTTTCACGTCGGGCATATCCACGACGATCTGGCGGTCGAACCGCCCGGGGCGCAGCAGCGCGGGATCGAGGATGTCGGGCCGGTTGGTGGCGGCGAGCAGAATCACGCCGTCGTTCGACTCGAAGCCGTCCATCTCCACCAGCAGCTGGTTGAGCGTCTGCTCGCGCTCGTCGTGCCCGCCGCCGAGTCCCGCCCCGCGGTGCCGCCCCACGGCATCGATCTCGTCGATGAAGATGATGCAGGGCGCGTGGGCCTTGCCCTGCTCGAACAGGTCGCGCACCCGCGACGCGCCCACGCCCACGAACATCTCCACGAAATCCGAGCCCGACATCGAGAAGAACGGCCGCCCCGCCTCGCCCGCGACCGCCTTGGCGAGCAAGGTCTTTCCCGTTCCCGGGGGACCGACCAGGAGCGCTCCCTTGGGGAGCCGCCCACCCAGCCGCTGAAACTTCTGCGGGTCCTTGAGGAAATCGATGATTTCCTCGAGCTCCTGCTTCGCTTCGTCGGCGCCGGCCACATCGGCGAAGGTGACCTTCGGCGTGTCTCCGGCCAGGAGCTTCGCTTTGGATTTGCCGAACGCGAACGCGCGGTTCCCGCCCTGCTGCATCTGCCGCACCATGAAGATCAGCAGGCCGATGATGAACAGGTACGGCAGGAAGCTGAAGAGAAACACGCCGAACGACTGCTTCTCCTCGCGCGCCCGCACGTCCACGCCCTTCTGCCGCAGGGTGGTCACCCAGGCGTCGGTAGACTCGAACGGCAGCAGCATGGTGAAGTGTTCGGCGGTGTGCCGGCCGACCGTGACCGGCGAGCGGAAGTCCCCTTTCACCTGCTGGCGATCGGTGATTTCCACCGCGGCGATGTTCGCCTTGTCCAGCTGCTCGGTGAACTGGGGCGTGTACGACAGCTCCAGCGCCTCCTGGCGGCGGTTGGAGGCGAACTGCACGAGGAAGATGGACCCCACGATCAACAGCGCCCAGAACGACAGCGTGCGCAGCGTGCGGGCCCAGCTGAATTCGCGCGGCGGCGGGACGCGGTTGGGCATCAGGTCAGGCTCGCCACGTAGGGAAGATGCCGGAAATTCTCCGCATGATCGAGCCCGTACCCCACGAGGAACACCCGTGGCGCGTCGAACCCGACGAACGCGGGCTCGAGCTCGAGATGCGGGGCCAGATGTTTATTCAGCAACGCGCAAATCTCCAGACTCCGGGGGCCACGCTCCCGCAGCAGGGTCACCAGCCGGTTGAGCGTATTTCCGGTATCCACAATGTCTTCCACCAGCAGGATGTGCTTACCCCGCAGCTCCGTTTCTGGATCGTACAGCAGCCGCACGTTCCCACTCGAAATCGTATCGACGCCGTAGCTCGCGGCCACCAGGAAGTCCACCTGGAGCGGCCGCTCGATGCGGCGCACGAGATCGCTCAGAAAAATGAAGCTCCCCTTGAGGAGGCCGAGTACGAGGAGCTCGCCGTCGGGGTACGCTGCGGTGATCTCCTGACCCAGCTCGCGGACGCGACGCGCGATCGTCTCTTCGTCGAAGACGATCCGCTTGAGCTCACGCCCGCCGGTCTGCTTGAGGCTCGCCGTGCTTGGTAACATCCACTCGCACCGCCGGGGTTCCTGGCCGCGGGAGATCGGCAGCACTCCGGCAGACTCCGGGGACCCAAAGAATGGTTTCGCCACGCGCCACGATCGGGTACTGCGCCCGGTCGCTGCGTGGCACGCGCGCGTCCATCAACAACCGCCGTACGGGACGATGCCCGACGCCACCCAGCGGTACCAGCGCATCCCCCGGCCGCAGCGGCCGCACTTCCCATGCGCCTCCCGCAATCCACGTCGTCCAGTCCCCGCGCGCCACGCGCTCGGGCGCCGGCTCCGCAGACCACTCCACCCGAAACTCACCAAACCGCGCGCCCCCTCGCTCTTCATTCGCCACCACCTCCACAACCTCCCGAACCTCCCGCGCGCCAGCGCGGCTCACCCGCACGCGGAGTCGGTCAAACGCCACCTCCGCCGCCCACCCGCCGCCGAGCGGCTGACGCCGCCCCGACGGGCGCCGGGCAAGCCGCGCCAGCTGCCGCGCCCGCCGCGGCCCCAGCACCAGCCCGGCACGCCGGGCCGCGGCCCGCAACACGGCCACTCCCAATGCGTTATCATAGCCCCCCACCACCCCTCGAGCAACGTCGAAGCCGTCCTCGTGCACCCGGAGATCGAGATCGGGCAGGTGGCCGAGCACGCGGTCCCAGGCGCGTCGCTCGAGGGCCGCGGCCCGTCCCGCGCGTGCCACATCCTCGAGCGCGCCCGCGCCCAGTCGCTCCGACACGAGGGGCAGCAGCACGGTACGGATCCAGCTCCGCAGGTGCCGGGGGTCGCGGTTGGCCGGATCGTCGTGCACCGGCAGGCCGCGCTCGGCGACGTAGTCGACCAGATCGCGGCGCGTGAACGGGAGCAACGGGCGAACCAGTCCGCCCCGCGCGCGGGCCGGCATGCCGGCGAGCCCGGCCGGCCCGCTCCCTCGCAGCAGCCGCAAGACGATCGTCTCGACTTGGTCGTCGCTATGGTGCGCGGTCACGAGATAGCGCGCCGCGCGATGTCGCTGCACTTCGGCCAGCCACGCGTAGCGCGCACGCCGCGCGGCGGTTTCGCCGGCCTCCGAACCGAGGCGCAGCTCCCCCAGCTCGAACGGCAGCCCGTATCGCCGGGCGAGCGCCGCCACGGCCTGGCCGACGGTACCACTGTCGGCCTGAATCCCGTGGTCCGCGTGCGCGACCACCAGCGAGAGACCGAGGTCCGGTGCGAGGGTGTGCAACAGATCGAGCAGGGCGACCGAATCCGGCCCTCCGGACACCGCCACCACCGCCGTTCCTGGGGCGGCGAAGAGGCGGCGGCGAGCGACGTGCGCGCGCACGCGGGAGGGCAACGCGGTCATACAGTAGTATAAATGATAGAGGGAGCCGCGGGGCCGCCTTGCCGCGGGCCCGCAGGGCCCCGAGAATAGGGCCATGCCAAACCTGCAGCCCGACCAAGTCTATCAGCTGCTGCGCAACTTGACCTCGCCCGTCGTGGCCATCACCTGCCAGCGCGACGGCAAGCGCAACGGCATGATCTCGGACAGCGCCGTGCGCGCGTCGATCGCTCCGACGGTGCCGCGGCTGTCCGTCTACATCCACAAGTTCAACTTCAGCCACGACCTGATTTTCGAGACCGGGCGCTTCGTGCTGCACCTGCTGCGCGACGATCAGTTCGAGCTGATCCACCGGCTCGGCTTCGTGAGCGGCCGGGAGCGCGACAAGCTGGCCGGCATCGCCCACCGGCCCCGCGTGCTCGGGGCGCCCGTGCTGGACGACTGCTACGCACACTTCGAGTGCCGGGTGGTGAATGTGATGGACACCGGGAGCTCGACCTGTTTTCTGGGCGATGTCGTGGCGGTGGGCCACGGCGCGGCCGAGCGCCCCACGGGCGCGGTGATGACCGCCGCCTACTTTCGCGCCAACATGCCGGCCACGTGGCGCTCCGAATACGAAGCGCTGCTGGGCGCTGCCCAGGCGTACGCGGCGGAGCGCTCGCGCGACATCCGCCCGGTGATTTGGCCGGGGCTCGAGCGGCGCTAGCGGCCTACGGCTCGACCAGCTCGATGGTCCGGCCGGCCTTGAGGGGACCGGCCACGCTTTGGCGTCGACCCGAGGGCCAGCGCACGTCGATCCCCCCGGCGTGGTCCCAGCCCGCCAGCCCGAAATAGAGCGGCAGGTCGCTCTGGGAGAGGTATCCGGATTTGCCGTCGAGCGGCTTGAGGATGCGGCGCCCGTCGGGGAGGACGACGGTCACCTGCGCGCCGAGCCCCTCACGGTTCGAGCGCGTGCCGTGCAGCCGGACCTTCAGGAAATGGATCGCGTGTCGTTGCGCGAGATCGCTCACCAGCACCTGCGGCCCGGCATTGAACTCGTTGGTGACGATGTCGAGATCGCCGTCGTCGTCCAGGTCGAGGGCCACCGCGGAGCGCGTGCCGAGCGAGCCCATCATGGTCAAGCGGCCCGCAGCATCCACACGACACGCCCCCCCCATCGATTCCGGGTGGGCACACGGACCACAGAACGGATGGTCCCGGTCCGCTCCGTTACAGTCGAGGGTGAACCAGACCTGCTGGGTGACGCCGTTCGGCCGCGGCTCGACCCCCACCACGAATTCGCTCGAGAGAAAGTGCTTCCCTGCCTCGTTCAGCAGCACGGAGTTGATTCCGTAGCGGTAGGGGAAGTTCATGCCCGCGGCGATGAAGATGTCGTCCCATCCGTCGGCGTTGAAATCGTCCACGCTCGGCCCCCAGGGCCAATACGTCTCCACGCCCACGGAGTCGGAAATCTCCTCGAATCGGCCGCCGCCCCGGTTGGCGAATAGCTCGTTGCCGAAGATGAAGCGACCCTTCCCTCCGGGAATCATCCCCCCGGCCACTGTTGCGGTGTCGGCCTTGCGAGCCTCGGCCGCCCAATCGCCCGGGGCGACGTTGACCCACATATCCGGATGCATGCTGGTGACGAAGACGTCGAGCCGACCATCGCCGTCGAAGTCGAACACTTTCGCCCCCATGGAACCCCAGGGAGTCTTCGGGAAGTATTTCGCGGTCGCGTCGTGAAACCGCTTTCCCCCCTCATTGAGCCAGACGTGATCCCCACCCTGCATGTCCAGGACATAGAGGTCGGGAAACCCGTCGTCGTTCACGTCGAACGGCGTGGCGTCGCCGCTCCAGCTGAGATCCACCAGCCCGACCTCGCGGCTCACATCCTTGAACCGGTTGCCGCCCAGGTTGTGGTAGAGAATGCTCGCTTCGGCGCGCTCGGGATGGAGATGCCCAAGGAACGCGTCGCTCAGCGCGACATAGTAGCCACCCGACCCACGCGCGTTGCTGGTGTACACGCCGACGTTGGTGAGGAACAGGTCGAGCAGGCCGTCGCCGTCATAGTCGAAGAACACCGCGCCGGAGGAGTGGCCCACGTATCCCACGCCCGCCTGCGCGGTGATGTCGCGAAACGTCCCGTTCCCGAGATTCTCGAACAGCCGATTCCCATGGCGCACGGTCGTGACGAACAAGTCAGGGTCGCCATCGTTATCGATGTCGGCGAACACGCACCCCACGCCGATCGCATCGGGCATGGCCAGCCCGGCTTGGGCGGTGATGTCCACGAACCGGTCGCCGCCGGCGTTTTTCCAGAGCTGGTTGGTTCCGAGCTGCGTCACGAAATAGAGATCGGGGAGACCATCGCCATCGACGTCCGCGGCGCACACGCCGCTCCCGTGGTCGTAGTGCGCCAGTTTGTAGCTCCTGCCGGCGTCGTCCACGATCCGGTTCTGAAAGGTGATCCCGCTGGCCTGCCTCTGATCCGTGAATCGGAAGTCGTGCGCCACGTGCGAGCGCGCGGCCAGCTCGACTTCCTGGCGGGCCCGCTGGGCCAGCCACGCCGGTGTTCGGGACGAGCGGCACGAGACGACGAGGAGAGAGAGTGTTACGAGGAGTTCGGTAGGCCCCGCCCAGCGATGCGACATGGCACCACCTCGCTCCCGGTCCGGCTCTAGTAGCGGCGGTCGGACTCGAACCGACGACCCGCGGATTATGATTCCGCTGCTCTAACCAGCTGAGCTACGCCGCCGTAAATGCAGGAGAACAACCTAGCGTAGCACGCTCGGCGGCGGCAGTGCCGCGGCGGTTGAGCACGAATTCCGCTTGCTCCACACAAGTGCCCGACGGACTTGACCTTACGCAACCGCGTGACGCGCCACACAGACCCCCAGGCCACGGCGCGCGAACTTCGTCGTGCCGGGTGGACCTAGGGAAATACCCACCACCTGACTGTCGCTGAGGGCGCAGCGCCCCTCCTCAGCCCTACTGAGCTAGGAGAGACACTGTGAACCGAGTGCTCGTGGTCGTTCTCGCCTTGGTCGCCACGCCGTTCGTCACCAGCGTGGCCCAACATGTGCGCGAGATCAAGCCAGCCAAAGGTGCGCCTCAGGCCACCGGCTCGCTGGACAATCCTGGGCTGGGCCACGATGCGGCCCACTGCGCCATGCGTGCGGCGCTACGCCCTGGGGAAACCATCAACAAGTGCCCCGATCCCGTAACGGACCCGGGGACGCCTCCGCCGCCTCCGCAGCCTCCTCCGTCCACGACAGGGGCGTGCGGCAGCGCTCCGGCCGGTGGTGGATCGGTTACCATCGACGGGCAGGTGTACTCTGACGCCTCGCCGTGGCCCGGCCTCGCGGGCTGGTGCGTCCAGCTCAGCGGTCCGGTCTCGGGCGGGGTGACGACGGACGCCTCGGGGAACTATCGCTTCACGGGTCTGCCGACCGGCACCTACGCGGTGTGCGAAGTGCTGCAGGCCAATTGGCACCAGACCTTCCCCGGAGATGGGCCCGGTTGCCCCGGTGGCTTCGGGTACAGCATCACGCTCCTGTTGGACGGGAGCGGCGCGAGCTTCATCGATTTCGCCAACCTCAGTAGTCCATGAAGACGAAGTAGGTCGCGCGACTAAAACGGCCGGCGTCGAATCGACGCCGGCCGTTGTGTTTTCCTTCCCCTGAACATAGTCCACCGTGGGTGCGACGAGACACCCGTTGCGTCGAAGCAACATGTGCTGAGCACGGCGCCCGGAGATCTCCCTACACACGAGCACAGCAACCACGTCGACGCGGTGTGACGCTTGCATACCTTCAAGAGGCTATGAAGACACTACGCCTTGCATTCCTCGTCGCATTGGCTGTTGGCTGTCATTTCGACAAGCTGTTCCAAACTTCGGGCAGCACGCACGCACCGCCCGCCGGGTCGACGAAGAACCGACTCACCTTCACGACCCAACCACGCAGTACAATGAAGGACAGCACCATCCCGCCCGTGCAGGTCACAGCATTCGATTCCACCGGGACCGTCGTCGCGACCTTCACGGGAAATGTGACGGTCGCCATCGGATACAACGGGGGCCTGGTGAGTGAGGGTCAACTCAGAAGGGGCTCGACGCAGGTCGCCGCCGTGAACGGCGTCGCGACTTTCGCTAACTTAAGCATCGACCAGATCGGGTCGGGGTATACACTGACCGCGGCGGCAGCGTCCTTCGCCGGCGATACCAGCACCGCGTTCGACGTCACGGCGACGCCGCCGACCACGGGCCCGGCAACGAAGCTCGTGTTCGTGAAACAGCCGACCAGCACGGCGCCAGGTGCGACGATCTCGCCGCCCGTCCAGGTGGCGGCGGTGGACGACCAGAACAATATCGTGCCCACGTTCAGCGGCAGCATCACGATCGCGATCGGCCACAACGGCGGTTTGCTCAGAGCCGGTACCTTGAGCGGTACGTTGCTCCAACCCACGGTGAACGGGGTCGCTACGTTCGCGGACCTGAGTATCGACCAGGGGGGGACCGACTATTACATGCTGCAGGCAGGCAATACCCAGCTAGGCAACGTGGATAGCTCTCACTTCTTTATCTCGGTGCTGTAGTGCGCTGTCCCCGCTGTTTCCTCGCCGACATCCCCGAGGGTGCGCGCACCTGCGTGCTGTGCGGCTATTCGCCCGACGCGCGGGCGGCCGGTGATGCCGCCCAGCCCACGCCCCCCGCGCGCGCCGCGCGAGGGCGCCGCACCACGCCGGCCGGCGGGTCCACGCCCACGGATCCGCACGGCTCGCAGGCGTCGACGGCCGTCGCCGAGGAAGTCGAGCTCGTCCCGACCGAGCTCGACGCGCGGCGCGAGCTGTCGGCGGCGTTTCGCATCGAGGCGCTGCTGCGCGGGTCGCCCGAGCCGATCGTGTACTGTGCCTCCGACGAGGCCGATCACCTACTGACGCTCAAGGCCATCGCGCGCCAGCACCTGGGACCGGCGGCGGATCGGTTCGCGCGCGCCGCCGAAGCCGCCATGCAGCTCGAGCACTCGCACATCCTGCCGCCGTTTCGCTTCGGCGGCACCGACCACTTCCTGTGGTACGCCACGAAGCGCGTGGACGGTCGCTCGCTCGAGAACATGCTCGAGACGGTCGGCGCGCTGGAGGTCGGGACCTGCGTCCGCATCCTGGAGCAAGTGGCGAGCGCGCTGGACCACGCGCACCGGCGGGGCTTGGCGCACGGAGGTCTGCGATCCGACTGCGTCGTCGTCGGCGCGAACGAGTGGGTGCAGGTGAGCGACTTCCTGGTCGGGGGGGTGTTCCAGGTACCGCCCGACGAAGCGCGTGCCAGCGAGCCGGGGCCGCGCGCGGATCAGTACGCGCTGGCGGCGCTCGCGTACGAGTGCCTCACCGGAACACCAGTGCGCGACGCGCCGCCGCTCTCCCGGTTGCTGGACGGCCGCGGCGACATTCCGCTGCACGTGTCGCAGGCGCTGCGCCGGGCCTTGAGCAGCCGGCCCGCCGAGCGGTTCCCCACGGTGCTCGACTTCGTCACCGCCCTCGGCGACCCCACCGCCGCGGCCCCGGCCGCCGCTCCGGCGGCGTCCTGGTTCGAAGGGCCGCCGCAGCAGCGCAACCCGCGCGCGCCGGTGGTGATCGTGGCCGATGACGACGAAGAAGACGAAGAACGGGAGCGGCCGTCGCGTCCCCCGGCGCGCCACCCGGGCCGGCTCGTGGCCGCCGCCGCGCTGGTGATCGTCGTGGGCGGGGGCGCGGTGTGGCTCGGCACGTCGTCCGCGCCCGCGTCGCAGACCACGGCCTACGACGCCAGCATTCCTCCCGCGCAATCGGTGCCATCGCCTGCGCCGCAGGGCGCGCGCGCCGACACCCCACCCGCGGAACCGGCACTGCTGTCGGTCAACTCGGTTCCCTGGGGCAGCGTGTACGTCGACGGCCAACCGGTGGGAAACACGCCGCAAATCGACCTCCAGGTGGCATCCGGATCGCACCTGCTGCGGGTCGAACGCGACGGGTTCCGTCCCTATGAGCGCAAGATCGAGCTGGCATCCGGCCAGCGGCTGCGAATCACGGACATCGCTCTGGTGGAGCGCTAGCGGTGTCTCGGGCCCTGAGCGTCGTCGCGCTGCTCCTCGCCGCCGCGTCCCGCCTCCCGGCGCAGTCGGCCAACGATCTCTTACAGCAGGGGGTGCGGGCCTATCAACGGCTCGAGTACGACGCGGCGGTGGCGCTCTTGCGCGAGAGCCTGCTGCACCGGCAGCCCATGGCGCTGGCGGACTCGCAGCGGGCGCGGGCCCTGTCGTATCTCGCGGCGACCGAGCTGTTCCAGCAGCAGCGTGATTCCGCGGCCGCTGCCTTCAGGGATCTGGTGCGGCTCGATCCCCGCTACCGGCCGGACGAGCTCATCTTTCCGCCCCAAGTCACCAACCTGTACGAGGAAGTGCGCCGCTCAACCAAGGTGCTGTCCGTCCAGGTACCGCCATCCATGGAGTTGCGCCCGCGGACCAAGGAGCCGTTCACGGCTCGGGTGATCACGACGTCGGTGCTGCCCGTGCAGGTCACGCTGGCGCGCGACGATGGGACACCGGTACGGACGTTGTGGAACGGACGGATCGCCGACAGCCTCGTCGTGACCTGGGATGGGACCACCACCGACGGTGGGGCTCTGCCGGAAGACGGCCACTACGTGCTGCGCGTGGCGCCCAACCCGGCGACGGAAGATGGACCGCGCCCGCTGCAGGTCACGTTGGACATCACGCAGGAGCCGCCCGACACCTTGTCCTGGCCGCCGCCGCCGACTGCACCCACGCTCCTGCCCGAGCGCACGTCGGCCTCGCCGGCCCTGGGCTCGCTGGCGGCGGGGACGCTCGCGGGCGGCGCCGTGGTCGCGCTGCCGGCGCTGTTCGGCCGCAGTGGTGACGCGACCGCGGCCCGGTTCGTCGTGGCCGCCGCGGTCAGCATCGCGGGGCTGGTGGGATTCTTCGCGCACCAACCCCGGCCGATCGAGGCCAACATCCGCGCCAACGCGCCGGCGCGCGCGGACTGGCAACGGCGCGTCGAAGCCGTGAAAAGCGAGAACATCAAGCGCCGCGGATCGGCGCGCCTGCGGATTCGGGCCGGGCCGGTCACGGTCGCCGAGCGGACGCCATGAGGGCGCTCGCGGCGACGTGCGCCCTGATGCTGGCG
>WNFW01007064.1_pt1 | contig 10739 bp, 14 predicted proteins | sample 5400131 | NCBI WGS metagenome assembly WNFW01 (sample SAMN13153362, study PRJNA577476) | soil metagenome | isolation source: 20 cm soil or saprolite under grassland replicate 1 | place: USA:California | collected 2016-06-15
AGCCATCGAGTGCGTTCACGGCCGCTTGATTCGGCATGAGCGCATTGGCAGGCTGGATATTGATCGTGCCGTCGGTCGAGCCCGCGAAGTACAGGTCGGTCGGATAGGGCAGGATCCCGGCCGCCGGGTGAAACAGCGCGGTGTTGCTCGAGGGCTGCTGGACCTGTGTCGAGCCTCCCGGGTTGCCGTTCAACAGGTCGAGGTTCGGAGAGCCGATGACGCCGTTGCCGCCCGTGCAGCCGACGGCGAGCAACGCAACGAGCACCACTCCGGCAGCGATGAGCTTTTTCATATCCCTGAGACTCCTAACCGACTCTCGAGAGCGCACCCCGGGTGCGGCGCCGGGCGGTCCGGGCCGGTGGTGTTTGAGTGCTTCTGGACGAGGAAGCTAGAGTACGCTTAGGGCGAGAAAAGTGGCAAGGTGCGGCAGGCGCGAGGCAAGGTGCGGTGTCCGCGAGCAAGTCAGGCAGCGGCGCAGCCGTCGCCGCAAGGCGCGGCAGCCGCGCGCGCGTGCTGCGCATCATCGGAGGAGCATGGCGCGGCAGAAAGCTGCGCTTCCCGGCCTCCGCCGCCATCCGCCCAACCCCCGACCGGGTGCGCGAGACGCTCTTCAACTGGCTGGGCGCGCGCACCCAGGGGGCGCGTGCGCTCGACCTGTTCGCCGGCAGCGGGGCGCTCGGCCTCGAAGCCCTCTCGCGCGGCGCATCGCACCTGACCTTCGTCGAGCGCGATGACGCGGCGGCGCACGAGCTGCGCGCGCGCCTCGCCGAGTGGCAGGCTCCCGACGCCGTGGTGGTGCGCGCGGATGCGTTGCGCTACCTCTCGGGCGATGCCCGCCCCTATCAGCTCGTGTTTCTCGATCCACCGTTCGCCGCGGGGCTCCTGAGCGAGGCGGCGCGGCTGCTGGATGAGCGGCACTGGCTCGCCGAGGGGGCGCTCATTTACGTCGAGTGCCCGGCCCGTGAGGGGTTGCCGCCGCTGCCGGCCCGGTGGCAGTCGCTGAAGGCGAAGCGGGCCGGCGAGGTCGGTTATCATCTGTTCGCGCACGCAGGCGCCCAGGGATCCGACACCGCATGAAACGCAACGCAGTCTATCCCGGCACATTCGATCCCCTCACCAATGGGCACACGGACCTGGTACGCCGCGCGGCCGGGATCTTCGACAAGGTGATCGTTGCGATCGCGGCGAACACCCACAAGGCGCCGCTCTTCCCGCTCGAGGTGCGCGTCGACCTGGCGCGCCGGGTGCTGAGCGACATCCCCAACGTCGAAGTGCTCGGCTACTCGGGACTCACGGTCGATCTTGCGCGCAAGCACCAGCCCGCGGTCATCGTGCGGGGATTGCGGGCCGTGTCGGACTTCGAGTTCGAGTTCCAGCTCGCCAACATGTCCCGTCACCTCGACCGCAACTTCGAGACCGTGTTCCTCACTCCTCAGGAGCAGTTCAGCTTCATCTCATCGACGCTGGTTCGGGAGATCGCCGTGCTGGGGGGCGCAGTCAGCGAGTTCGTCCACCCGATCGTCGAGGCCGAGCTGAAGAAGCTCCGGCGCCCTTAGAGCTTCGTCGCGTTGCCGGCTTTGCGCGAGCGCGGGCCTTGCCCGAACGCAAGCGGCGCGATGTGCGCGCAATGCGTCGCCGCCTCGGGATGCGCGGCAGTCGGATGCGCTCGGCCGGCTCGGGGAGCGTCCCGGCGCGTTTCAGCTCCATCGCCCGCCACAGGTACCAGGCCGCGGTCGTCCGGTACGGCTTCCAGCGCTCGCCAAACGCGGCGAGCGCCTTGGGTCGCGGCATGCGCCTCAAGCCGTAGGCGGCGCGAAAGCCGGCGCGCACGCCGAAGTCGTCGACCGGCAGCACGTCGGGGCGCCCGAGATGGAAGATCAGCAGCATCTCCACCGTCCAGCGGCCGATGCCGCGCACCTGCGTGAGGCGCGCGATGATCTCTTCGTCCGGGAGCTGAGCGAGCGTCGCGCCGTCGGGAACCACGGAGTCCAGGGTCTTGGCGGCGAGATCCTTGAGCGCGGCCACCTTGGCGCGCGAGAAGCCGGCGGCGCGGAGCGTCTCCTCGGGCGCCGCGATCACCATGTGCGGCGTCGGGAAAGCGCCCTGGCCGCAGCCGTCGACGAGGCGCTTCAGGATGGTGTTGGCGGCGGTGCCGTTCAGCTGCTGGTGGGCGATGGCCTGCGCGAGCACCTGGAAGGGGTGGCAGTCCTCGGGAGGCGCGAGCCGGCGCGGTCCGACGGCGCGGATCAGGCCGCCGAGCACCGGATCCTTCCTGGAAAGATGCGCGAGGATCGCCTTGTTCATGCGGGTCAGCTCATGCGCGCTCGGCGCGCAAGCCTTACTTCTGGCAGGACGGGCAATAGTACGTGGAGCGCTGCCCCTGGGTCACCGCGCGCACCGGCGTGCCGCAGCGCCGGCAGGGCCTGCCCTGGCGCTCATACACGTAGAGCCGCTGACGGAAGTAACCGGGCGCACCGTCGGCGCCCAGGTAGTCGCGCAGCGTCGTGCCGCCTGCGCGGATCGCCTGTGAGAGCACCGCGCGCACGCTGCGCACCAGCCGCGCGGCCTCCGTCCGCGACAGGCTCCCGGCCCGCCGCGTCGGCCTGATGCGCGCCCGAAACAGCGCCTCGCTGGCGTAGATGTTGCCGACGCCGACCACGAGGTGGCTGTTCATGAGCAATTGCTTGACGGCCACGCGGCGCCGCCGGGTGGTGCGCCACAGGTAGTCTGCATTGAAAGCGGCGGCGAAGGGCTCGGGCGCAAGGTCCGCGAGCAGCCGGTGCCGGAGCGGATCGCCGCGGGTGTAGAGAAGACTGCCGAAACGGCGCGGGTCGTTGAAGCGCAGCGCCAGCCCCGAGCCGAGCTTGAGGTCGAAATGGTCGTGCGCGAGGCGCGGCGTCCGTGCCGGCACGACCCGCAGATTCCCCGACATGCCGAGGTGCAGCAGCAGGGTGCCGGACTTCAGGTGCAGCAGCAGGTACTTGGCGCGCCGTCCGACGCCGAGGATCCGTTGCCCGGCGACCTTGCGCGGCAGATCGCGCGCTACCCTCCAGCGCAGCCGCGGCTCGTGGACCTCGAGCGCGACGATCCGCTGCTTGAGCGCGTAGGGCTCGAGGCCCCGGCGCGTGGTCTCGACTTCGGGCAGCTCGGGCAAGCGCGCGGGGCTGGCGCTTACTTTATCTTCGATTCCTTGTAGGCGACGTGCTTGCGCGCTTTCGGATCGAACTTGCGGACTTCGAGCTTATCCGGGTGCAGCCGCTTGTTCTTGGTGGTCACGTAGAAGTGGCCGGTTCCGGCCGAGGACAGCAGCTTGATCTTGTCGCGCATGGGGGCTCCTGTGCGGTGCGCGTCTTCAGAGCTTGTGGCCCTGGGCCCGCAGCTCCGCGACCACCTTGTCGATGCCGCGCTTCTCGATGGTGCGCATCCCGCTGGTGGTCAGCCGCAGGGTCACCCAGCGCTTCTCGGTCTCGACCCAGAAGCGCTGCGTGTGCAGGTTGGGCAGAAAGCGGCGGCGCTTCTTGTTATTGGCGTGGGAGACTCGGTTGCCGGCCGCCGGCTTCTTGCCGGTGATCTCGCAAACGCGGGACATATATCTACCTTGACGGGTGGACCCCGGGATTCCCGGGCCGGGTTTTATACCAGCCCGGCGGCGGCTCGACAAGACGTCACAGCAGCCCGTGCTCCGAGAAGGAGAAGCAAAGCCCGTCGCCGATGATGAAATGATCGAGCACCCGCACGTCCATCAGGGCGAGCGCCTCCTTGAGGCGCCGGGTGATCAGCTCGTCCGCCTGGCTCGGCTCGAGCACTCCCGACGGGTGATTATGGGCGAAGATGACCGCGGCGGCGTTGTGCAGCAGCGTCTGGCGCATCACTTCCCGGGGATGCACGCCGGCGCGGTCGATGGTGCCCCGGAACAGCTCCTCGAAGGCGATGAGCCGGTGGCGGTTGTCGAGATACAAACAGCAGAAGACCTCATACGGCCGGTCACGCAGATGCGCCACGAGAAACGTCCGGGTGGCTTCGGGCGCCGCAAGCGCGGGACCCAAGCGCAGCGCCTCGCGAAAGTGCCGGCGCGCGAGCTCGAGGGCCGCCTTGAGGATGGCGTAGCGCGCAGGTCCTATGCCGCTCTGTGCGAGGCAGCGCTGCGCCTCCGAGTTCAACAGCTCGCGCAACGAGCCGAACTCGGCGATCAGCATGCGCCCGAGCTCGACCGCGGTGCGCCCCCGTGTGCCCGAGCCGAGGAGCAGCGCCAGGAGCTCCGCATCCGAGAGCGCGTGAGCGCCGCGCTCGAGCAGTTTCTCGCGTGGCCGCTCGGGGTGAGGCCAGTGCCGGATGCTCATTACTTTCGGTTCTAACGAGGTCGGGCGGCCAGTCTAAGGACCCCGATGTCAGGGCCGGGAGGGGGAGAAAGCCCCCGAAGTCTCGCAATTTCTTCGTCTTTCGCACCTTCAGCGTGAGTTTTCCGAGCGACGGTTTGCGCGCTCCGGCAGGCGCGGTGCGATAATCCGTTCCAGGGCGGGACGGCTTTCCATGCAGGGCAAACGCATTCTTCTCGGCGTGACGGGCGGCATCGCCGCCTACAAGAGTCCGGACCTCGTGCGGCGGCTGCGAGACCGCGGCGCGGAGGTGCAGGTCGTCATGACCGGCGGCGCGCGCGAGTTCGTGACGCCCACGACTTTTCAGGCGGTCTCGGGCCGCACGGTGCGCAGCGACCTGTGGGACGCGGCCGCGGAAGCCGCCATGGGCCACATCGAGCTCGCGCGCTGGGCGGATGCGGTGCTGATTGCGCCGGCGAGCGCGGATTTTCTGGCGCGACTCGCGACCGGCCAGGCGAACGATCTGCTCTCGACGCTGTGCCTCGCCACCGAGGCGCCGATCGCCGTAGCGCCGGCCATGAATCACGTCATGTGGGCCAACGCCGCTACGCGCGCCAACGTCGCGACGCTCGCTCAGCGCGGCGTGCAGGTCTTCGGGCCCGCGGAGGGCGATCAGGCGTGCGGTGAAATCGGCGAGGGCCGCATGCTCGAGCCGGTCGATCTCGCCGAGCGGGTGCTCGCGCTCCTGCCGGCGAGCGGTGCGCTCGCGGGCCGCCGCGTGCTGATCACCGCCGGCCCGACGCGCGAGCGCATCGACCCGGTGCGCTTCGTCAGCAACCGCAGCTCCGGGAAGATGGGCTTCGCCGTGGCGCAGGCGGCGCGCGAGGCGGGAGCGACGGTGGTGCTGGTCGCGGGACCTGTGAGCCTGCCGACGCCGGCGGGGGTGGCGCGCATCGACGTCGAGAGCGCGGCCGACATGCTGGCCGCGGTGCTGCGCGAGCTTCCCGGCACCGACATTTTCATCTCGACGGCCGCGGTGGCGGATTACCGTCCGGCGCGCGCCGCGGAGCAGAAGATCAAGAAGACCGCCGAAAGCCTCGAGCTCGCGATGGAGCGCACCGCCGACGTGCTCGCGACCGTGGCGGCTCGGGCCGACCGGCCGTACGCCGTCGGCTTCGCCGCCGAGACCGAGTCGGTGGAGCAGAACGCGCGCACCAAGCTCATGAAGAAGAACCTCGACATGATCGCGGCCAACGAAGTCGGGCACGACAAGGCCTTCGACTGCGACGACAATCAGCTGATCGTGCTCTCGCGCAACGGGCGTCACGAGCTTCCCCGCGCCGGTAAGCTCACACTCGCGCGCGGGCTCATCGCGCTCATCGAGCAGGACCTCGCGGCGCGCGCCGCGGCACGCAAACGCGGTCCGGCCCTCGCTTGAGCGGCGGCTCCGCGGGGCGCCGCGCGCTCAAGGTGCGGGTTCTCGATGCTCGCCTGGGAAGCGAGTTCCCGCTGCCGGCGTACGCCACCGCTGGCTCCGCCGGCCTCGATCTGCGCGCCTGCCTCGCCGAGCCGCTGGTGCTCGAGCCCGGGCGCGCCGAGCTCATCCCCACCGGCATCGCGATCCACCTCGACGACCCGGCGCTCGCGGCGGTCATCCTGCCGCGATCGGGCCTCGGGCATAAGCACGGCATCGTGCTCGGAAACCTGGTCGGCCTGATCGACTCGGATTACCAGGGCCAGCTGATGGTGTCGTGCTGGAACCGCGGAGCGCAGCCCTTCACGGTGCGTCCCGGCGAGCGCATCGCGCAGCTCATCGTCGTGCCGGTCGTGCAGGTGGAGCTCGAGGTGGTCGCAGACTTCGCCGCCTCCGCCCGCGGGGCGGGCGGTTTCGGGCATTCCGGGCAGCACTGATTCTGTCAACATCGCGCCGGGTGCGGCGTTATCCTGTCTTCGGGGAAGAGGCACCTCGGGGAGGAGGGTATGGAGCACCTGCGCAAAAAAAAACCGGCCATGGCGATGCTCGCCGCACTGCTCGCCTGGGCTCCGGCACTCCCCGCGGACCCGCTCGGGTTCTACCTCGGCGCCGGCGTCGGGCGCTCGCAGGTGCGCACCGACGTGCAATTCGCCGCGCCAACCTTCGGACCTCTTGGCTTCTCCGAGAAAGAGACCGGGTGGAAGGTGATCGTGGGCATTCGGCCCCTGTCCGTCATCGGCGCCGAGGCGGAGTACATCGACTTCGGCAGCGCCAGCGGCACGACTGGCATCGCGCCGACTGCGACCCGGGCCGGCATCACGGCGACCGCCACCAGCCGTCCGAAGGCCCCGGCGCTCTTTGCCGTCGGTTACCTGCCGATTCCGGTCCCACACCTGGATGTCTTTGCCAAGGCCGGTGCCGCAGCGCTCAAGTCGGGCGTGCACGCGAGCGGCCAGGGCCTCTGCCCGACGTCCATGCCCTGTCTGCTGCCGATCTTCATTCCACCCTACTCGGCGAACGGCACCAGCACGCGCTTCACTTACGGCGCGGGCGTGCAGGTGAAGCTCGCGTCGCTGGCGGTGCGAGCCGAGTACGAGCGCATCCACTCGAGCAGCGGCGACCCGGATCTGCTGTCGCTCGCCCTCACCTGGAGCCCGTTGTAGAAGCGCCCGCCGGGCGCTATTGCGAGTGGATGGTGTGTAGCGCCCGGTAGCGCTCGATATCGGCCTGGAACTGGTCGCGCAGCGCCGTCTCCTCCGCGGTCTTGGCGTCGAGGTTATGGGTCTGGACGTTCAGGTCGTTGACGGTGCGCACCAGATTCTCCGCGAGATCGTCCGGCATGCGCCGCGCGTCGGTGTGCGGGTTGTAGGGGCGGAAGGCGACCGCCCGTGTCTGCAGAGACGCGAGGCGCGTTCGCAGGCTGTCCACGTACTGCTGCGCCGCGGTGCGCTGGCCCTTGAGCTGCTCGAGCCGCCCGTCCCGAAGCGCCTCGATGTCCTTGACCGACGTGTACGTGGTGATCAGGAAGGCGTCGTGCTGGCGTTGCCTGATCTGCGTCGCGCGTTCGCGTGCGTCCGCGGCGGCCTGCTCGGGGGATTTCTGCGCATCGAGGTGCCGAACCTCGACGCCCTGGGCATTGAGCACGGCGCGATCCTGCGCGGCGTACTGCGGCGGGATGTGGTCGCCGTAGTGAACTACTCCGTTCTCGTCGACCCAGCGATAGGCGATGCCCTGTCTGGACGACTGGGACGGAGCCGCGCGCACCAGACCGCCGGCGAGCGTGATACCGGCGAGCACGAGGCAACCGAGCAGCGGGCGAGATACCACGCGACAGGTTCGGACCGCCATGACGCTATCTTCCGGCCGCAGCGATACGGCTGGCAAGCTCAAGCAGCGCCGAAGCGCCGCTGGTACTCGCACAGCGCCGCCAGTTGCCCGTCGGAGATGCGCGCCCGCCCGTCCGGCGGTTGCGACAGCGCCTCGATGAGCTCTGCAAGTGTGACGATGCTCACACATCTGACACCCTCGCTCCTCTCGAGCTCCTGCACGGCACTGAGCGGGCCCCGTCCGCGCTCCTGACGATCGAGCGCCAGCACCACGCCGGCCGCCTGTGCGCCCGCGGCGCGGATGATGTCGAGCGACTCGCGCACCGCGGTGCCCGATGCGGCCGCCCTCGCCGTGGTCCTTGGCCTCCTTGCGGTTGAAGGCGTAGGGGACGCTGCGACCGTGCTCGCCGGACAGCGCCACCACCGTGGCGGCCGCGAGCGGAATGCCCTTGTAGGCCGGGCCGAAGATCATGTCGAAGCGGATCCCGGAGTGGACGATGGCCGCGGCATAACACTTGCCGAGCGAGGCGAGCGCTTCGCCGTCGTTGAAGAGGCCGGCGTTGAAGAAGTAGGGGCTCTCGCGCCCGGACTTGAGCGTGAAGCGCCCGAAGCGCAGCGCCTCGCGCTTCAAGGCGAGATCTATGAACGTGAGCTGATATTGCTCCATGGCATATCATGCCCTGATGCGCGTCATCAGCGTCAACGTCTGCGGCATCCGCTCGGCGGCGGCCAAGGGGTTGTTCCGCTGGCTGCGCCGGCAGAACGCGGACTTCATCTGCCTGCAGGAGACCCGCAGCCACGAGGATCAGCTCGCCGAGCATGACGTACAGCTTCCCGGGTATCACGGCTTCTTCTGCGACGCCGAGCGCAAGGGCTACGCCGGAGTCGCGCTCTACACGCGCCACCGCCCGCAGCGCGTGGTGCGCGGCTTCGGGGTGGGCGAGTTCGACCGCGAAGGGCGCTACCTCGAGGCGCAGGTCGGGAAGCTGTCGGTCGTGTCCTTGTATCTGCCCTCGGGCTCCGCAGGCCCCCACCGGCAGGCCTCGAAGTTCCGCTTCCTCGACGCCTTCGAGGATCACCTGGCGCGGCTGCGGCGGCGCCGCCGCCACTACATCCTCGGCGGCGACTGGAACATCGCGCACCGCGCCATCGACCTCACCAACTGGAGATCGAACCAGAAGAACCCCGGGTTCCTGCCCGAGGAGCGCGCCTGGATGGACCGCCTGTTCGGGCCGGCGGGCTATGTCGACGCGTTTCGTGAGGTGCGACCGGAGCCGGGGCTCTACACCTGGTGGTCGAACCGCGGACAGGCGCGCGCGAAGAACGTCGGCTGGCGCATCGATTACCAGGTCGTGAGCGCCGACCTCGCCGGCCGGGCGCGCGCCGCCACCATATACAAGGAGAGGCGCTTCTCGGATCACGCCCCGCTCGTCATGGACTACGAGCTTTGAGCGCGCCCACGCTCGGCGCGACGCGCGCGGGCGGCGAGCCGCGGCTGCGGGAGGTGCTCGCGAGCCCCAAGATGCTCGCGATCCTCTTTCTCGGAGCCGCCTCGGGCTTTCCCAACCAGATCACCGAGAGCGCGCTGCAGGCGTGGCTCAAGGACGCCGGTGTCAGCCTCACCACCATCGGCGTCATGTCCTACGTGGCGCTGCCTTATCTGCTGAAATTCCTGTGGGCGCCGCTCATCGACCGCTATCCGCTGCCGTGGCTCGGTCGGCGCCGCGGCTGGATCTTCGCCATGCAGGTGGCTCTCGCCCTCACCATCGCCCTCTTCGCACTGCAGAACCCCGCGGTCGCCCTCACGCCGATCAGCGCCTGTGCCGTCGCGATCGTCTTCTTCTCAGCGACCCAGGACATCGCCTATGACGCCTGGCGCACCGACGTTTCGCTGCCGAGCGAGCGCGGGCTCGCGGCCGCGGCCACCAATCTCGGCTACCGCAGCGCGGCCTGGATCGCCTCCGCGGTCGCGCTCGTCGTCGCCGATCACTTCGGCTGGCGGCCGGCGTTCCTGATCCTCGCCGTCGTGATGCTGCTCTTCTGCGGTGCGACGATCCTCGCCCCGACGACTCACAACACCTATCAGCCGCGGTCGCTCCGCGAGTCGGTCGTGGCGCCGCTCAAGGAGCTGCTCGGCACGCCGAACGCCGTGACGCTGATCGCGGTGGTGCTGCTCTTCAAGATCGGAGACGCGTTCGCCAACAAGCTGTTCACACCCTTCATGATGGACGTGGGCTTCTCGAAGACCGAGATCGCGCTCATCGTGAAGGGCCTCTTCACGGCGAGCTCGCTCGCGGGCTCGGTGCTCGGCGGCGTCCTCATGGTGAGGCTGGGGCTGCTGCGCTCGATGCTCGCCTTCGGGGTGCTGCAGGCGGTGAGTAATCTGCTCTACTGCGCACTGGCGCTCGCCGGCCGGAACTATCCGATCATGGCCGCCGCCGTGGTGATCGAGCACGTGGCCGGCGCGATGGGCGGCATTGCGCTCGTCGCCCTCATCATGGCGCTGTGTGACGTGCGCTACAGCGCGTTTCAGTATGCGCTGCTGTCGGCGCTCGCCCTGCTGCCGCGCTACAGTCTCGGGTATCCGGCCGGGTGGGTCGCCGACCACGGCGGGTGGTACGGCTACTTCGTCGTGAGCTTCGCGCTCGCATTCCCGGGACTGATCATGGTCTGGCTCAACCGGCGCGAGGTCGATGCGCTGGACCGGCCACGGGGCTGAATAGCGTGAGCCTGAACGAGGCCGCGGAGGAGCGATGCGCCCTCGACGTCGAGAGGGTGGTCTGCCGCCTGACCGAATCCGAGCGGCAGGGAGCGCGCGCCTTCACCATCGGCGCCGGCGACTGGCCCCTGAGAGGCTTTGTGGTGCGCGCCGGGGACACCGTACGCGGCTACGTGAACCGCTGTCCTCACGCCGGACACCCGCTGAATCTTCTCCCGGAGCGATTCCTCACGGCTGACGGCGCGCTGATCCTTTGCTCCTCGCACGGCGCGCTGTTCGAGAAGGGCAGCGGCTACTGCGTGGCGGGTCCGTGCGCCGGGCGCTCTCTCACCCCGATCGCGCTCGAGGTGAGGGACGGACTCGTGCTGGTAGCCGACAGCGTGGACGTCAACGCCCTCGCGGAG
>WNFW01027671.1_pt1 | contig 10739 bp, 10 predicted proteins | sample 5400131 | NCBI WGS metagenome assembly WNFW01 (sample SAMN13153362, study PRJNA577476) | soil metagenome | isolation source: 20 cm soil or saprolite under grassland replicate 1 | place: USA:California | collected 2016-06-15
AGGAGCAGGTCCTCGATGGCTTCATCCAGGGCGAAGAGCCCATCCTGCGTGGCCAGATGGGCAACCTGGCAGAGGGCCTCGAAGGTGAAGTCATGGTCCAGGACTGCAACTGCCGCCAGAAGTTCACGAGCAGGGGAAGAGAGCCGGACCAGGCGAAGCTGGATCATCTCGCGTACGTCCAAAGGAAGCATGACGTCAGGTGAGGTGGCATCGAGGATCGAGGGCTGCGGCTCGAACACCCAGCCTTTTCCCTCAATCAAGCGAGCCGCCAGTCCACCGCGTTCTAGCAGCGCCTCAAGCGTTGCCCTCACAAAGAATGGCTGCCCCTTTGTTTCCGCGAAGAGCCACGTACCAAAGCGTTCAATGTTTGTTTCGCTGGCCGGGGCGCGCAAAGACGGTGAGGAGGAGCCAAGCGCTGGATGTTCTCTTTGTCTGACTTGTGGCTCACCGTCTTCGCCCGATACTGATTGGGCGATCTGAAGGATATCGTTGGCAGAGAGCGGCCCGAGCTCCAGCCGTGTCAAGGGCACATCCCTTTTCAGATAGGCAAGCCATTCGACCAACCACGGGTCCATGGATCGCGTTTCCACGCGCCTGCTCAGCAACAACATGACAGGTGTCGAATGCCCCATCCACTGCCTCCCCAGGTACTGGAAGAGGTCCAGGGTCGCTTTGTCTGTCCACTGGAGATCATCGACAAAGATGAGCAGCGGTGCCTGTGCGGCATAAGCCTCTCCCAGCCGTGCCAGCGCTTCAAAGCACCGGGAAGAATCGAATGCCTCGTCGACGGTTGGAGGAGGCAGGTCGGGGTAGCGCTCGCGCAGTTCCGGGAGCAGTCGGGAGAGCTCGGCCAGCCAGGTATTGCTTAAAAGTTGACGAAGGTCCTGCTCCTGTTCCAACCGGGCACGTATAGGGTCAAGGATGGGCTGATAGGCCAGGCGCTGATAGCTTTTAAATGCCCTCCCTTCGAACACCCCTGCCCCTTGCGCCCTTGCCCAATCGATAAAAGTGGCAGCCAGGCGCGATTTGCCGATGCCAGCTTCACCTTCAATCACCACAACCTGTGGCTGCCCACCAGCCGCCTTCTCGTAGAGGGACATCAGCCTGTTGAGTTGCGCCCCTCTGCCAACGAAGGGTACTTCAAGCAGTGAACGTGCGGAGGGATGGCGTGGCACAATCGGTTCGCGGGTGAGCTTGCCCAACCCGGTTGCCGGTGGCGAACTGGAGCTGCATGAGGCGCAGGGAGATGTCCTCGTTGAGCGGGTCAAAGGAGCGCCAACGTTCGCCGGTAGCAATGGCCTGTTCGATCTCCCCCTCCGCGCTCTGCATCTGGCAGAGCCAGTCGAACACCTGCTCGATGCGCTGGTACCAGTATCCGCGTTGGATACCCACCCAGTTATCGAAGTCCACCGTGTCGCGCAAGGTAAAATCCTCGAGAAAGCCGTTGCGATACAATGCGGCGGCGTGCTGAAGGCGAGCAATCAGAGAGCGGCGCACCTCCCCCGGCACCTCTTCACGTGCGTCCCGGTCGCGGGTCAGGCTCCATGCCGCCTGCAGCTCGTGCAGGTCGAGATCAATGCCCGAGTTCATATTGAGTCCGAGCGCATCATGCACAATGAGCAGGTGGGATTCGTGTGCTGGCTGAGCGCCTTCCTCAAGAGTGCGACGTACGTGATGTAAGGTAATGCGCAGCGCCGTTCTTCCATGAGCCGAATCACTTTCCGGCCAGAACAGGCGCGAGAGCCGCTGACGCTCGTGCATGCCACCTTCTGCGGCGAAGTAGGCGAGTAGCGCAAGGGCCTTGCGATCCGGGAACGTCAATCGCCGGTCGAAGTGGGACACTTCCGGTGGCCCAAGCAACGCAATCTTCAGGATGCTCATGGAATCTGCTCCCGCGCATTTAAATATAGGCCTGTCTGATGCGATTTTTATTGCAATAACATGCTTTACAACGGCAACGTGCGATACAAAACCCAGCGACTGGAGAGGTTAAAGTTAGTATAGTCAACAACAGACGAGAGCGCAAGGGCCTAAGACGCAGTATGCTCATCAGGAAGGAGAGCAAGGTCGCGCGCGCGGAGAATGGCTTGCGTGCGACTCTTGACCCCGAATTTCGAGAGGATATGGCTCACATGCAGCTTCACCGTCCCTGGTGCCAGAACCAGTGCCGCCGCGATCTCCTGGTTGGAAGCCCCAGCGGCTAACAATTGCAGCACCTCCAGTTCGCGCTGGCTCAGTGGGTCAAGTAAGGGTTGCTCAGCGGAAGGTTGGCCGGGTTTTCCTTGCGCAGGCCCTTGCAGGTTGGATGTCCTCTCATGCGTGGGGGTAGCTGCGATCGCCTGTTCTGCCGTCATATTTTTTCCCTCAGCCCATCTTTCAGCAAAGATCTGCTCGCCGAGGAGGCGCTGCGCTTGCTTGATGTGGCGTACGCGACTAAGACGTTCGACCTGTGGGAGCGGCGCATGACTGGCTTCGCGGTAGCGTTCTGCCGCTCCCCACAGTCGCGCTGCCCACTCCGACTCTCCTTGACCTGCGACAACATCCGCCAACTCTTCCAGACACAGGATCAGCGATCGACTATCATGAACGGTTCGTGCAATCTCCAGGCTCTGAACTGCCAGGTCTCGGGTCACCGTATAGTCATGCTCCCACGCCGCTGCCTGCGCGAGCAAGGCGTATAAAAGCGCCTGACCCTGCTGGTCTCCCAGTTGTTGGTGCCGCTTCAAGCCAGCTTCCAGCAGGAAACGCGCACGCGGGATGTCACCCTGGTGCAGGGCGATCTCGCCGAAGAGGCTCACAAACCAGCCCGTTACCCACGCATTGCCGACCTGATCATGGACGGCGAGTCCTTCCTTCAAGAAGGTCTGAGCTTTTGTCTCATCCCCTTGTGCCCAATAGACGTTTGCTAAGAACAGGTGTAACTCTCCATAGAGCCAGAGGTCTCCTGCCTCTTTGAAGAGGGCGATGGCATGTTCATAGACATGCTGTGCCTGCGTATAGTCACCCTGGGACAAGACGACCGATCCAAAGGCATTGAGAGCACACGCCAGCGTCCAACTATCCTCTGCCGGTGCGTGCGCCTGGACAAATGTCAGCGTCTCTTCTGCCTGGGCCTGTGCCCCAATCATGTCTCCACTTGCGAGCAGATGATGTACCAGGGGCCAGGAAGCTATCACGAAGCCTCGACCGTCCCCATCCTGCCGGGCGAGGGTCAGGCATTCCCGTGCCCGAACGAAGAGGAGGTCGCTTTGTCCCAGGTGGCTGGCAATCAAGGCCACGATATAGAGCGCCTTGATGCGTGCGGAAACGGCGACATCTGGACCTGCTTCCCGCAGTGCTGTCTCGAGCCAGAGCATGGCCTCGCTGAAACGACCGCACATGTACCAGAAATGCCCAAGGTTTCCTGCCAGGCGTAGCAACTGTTCATTCATCTGATGGGTTTGCGACCACTGCAAGGCGGCTCGCAAGTTCTCCGCATCTCGCGTCAGGCGACCTATCCACGCTCGTTGCTGGTGCCCGAACAATTCCGGCTCACTTTGCTCGGCAAGCGCGAGGTAGTACATCGCATGCCTCTGCTCTGTCGTCTCTAAATCTCCAGAATCCGCGAGTCTTTCCAGGGCGTACTCCCTGATCGTTTCGAGCATCAGCAGACGCGGCTCATCTGCACCTCGGTCGCTCTGTTGCAGCAAGCTTTTGTCAAGCAGGGATGCGACCACGTCGATGGCAGGACGCGAAAGATCGGAAGCTTCGCTACAGACAGCTTCAGCAGCCTCAAGCGTCCAGCTTCCAACAAAGATGGCCAGGCGCTGGAAACACCGTTGCTCCTCGGCGTTCAGGAGATCATAACTCCAGCGGATGGTATCACGCAGTGTCTGCTGCCGGCTGGGAGCATCCTGCCTTCCACCCGTCAACACAGCAAGCCGATGGTTGAGTCGCCCGAGCAATGCCTGGGGAGGCAGAAGTTTGTTACGCGCCGCTGCCAACTCCAGGGCTAGTGGTAGCCCGTCCAGTCGGATGCAAATCTGGGCTAGAGCAGCCGCGTTGTCCTCAGAAAGGACAAAATTAGTTTGCACCATCTGCGCACGCTGAACGAAAAGGGCGACCGCCCCGTATTGCAACAGCTCCTCTTTTGCTGGTAGGTGAAGCGGATCGGGCAGGGAGAGGGGTGGAATTGAAAACTCATACTCACCCTCGACATGCAGGACCGCTCGGCTGGTCACGAGGATCTTGATGGATGGACAAGCCAGGAGCAGTTCCACCAGCGCCGGCGCGGCTTGGATGACCTGCTCAAAATTATCCAGCAGCAACAGGAGGTGTTTATCACGCAGGAAGGCTTTGAGCGACTCGAACAGCGAACGTTCCTCGGCATCTCGCAGGCCCAGCGTCTGTGCGATGGTGGGCACGACCAGCTCAGCGTCGCTGAGCGGAGCAAGCTGTACCTGGCAGACGCCATGAAGAAATATCTCGCTCAGATCCGTCGCGACTTTCTGAGCCAGGCGTGTCTTGCCGATGCCGGCGGTACCCGTGAGGGTGAGGAGCCGGACCTCGGGCCGTAGCAGTAAAGAACGGATCGCCTGCTCCTGCTGCTCACGCCCAATCAACGGCGTGAGCAGAAAAGGGAGATTGTGGAAACGGCTGCCAGGGCGATCTCCAATACGCTCCGCCATTCTCGCACCTCCTCCTCGATTCTTCTAAAAAAGTGTGCTTTTTCTCACACACTAACCTGAGCACCTCTATAGTATATCCCATATACAGCAGCAGGGTCTTGTATATATCTTTCTGGTTATCGCCTTTCACCTGTATGGGCCCACACAATATATCTTTTTGTCTGCACATTATATCTTTTTGGAGATCACATTTCCCCCTGTTCATATCTATACTGGTAGGAACGAGGAAAAAATGACGACGAGATGCACAGGGATGGAGCGCAATGTACTGCTGTCTCGAGAGGAAGGAGACAATGAGCCCGCTGCGTTTCTGTTGCAAATATTATTTAACTCATCAAAGTTGAAAGGAACTGAGGCACATGGTGACAACCGACAGAAAGCACTACGAGATGCTTATCGGTGGCGAGCGGGTCGATGCCGATGAGGTCTTCGAAATCGTCAGCCCCGCCACCGAGGAGATTGTGGCCACGGTTGCACGTGGCAGGCCATGGCAGCACGCATGCGTGACCGCCTGGAAGAGTTCGCCAAGCTCGAGGCGCTCGAGAACGGTGCGCCTATCCGCCAGGCGACTGCCTTCCACATCGGCTATGCGATCGCGCACCTCGATTACTTCGGTGAGATGGCGCTGCGCTACCCGTTCGAACAGTCAGGTCCGCAGCTCGTCTACCCCACGCTGGCGGATGGCACGATCAGGCGCGAGCCGCTTGGGGTGTGCGCCGGGATCGTGCCCTGGAACTTCCCGCTGCTCCTGGCCGTCTGGAAGCTGGGACCGGCGCTGGCGGCCGGAAACACCTGTGTGATGAGGCCCGACGAGAAGACCCCGCTCACCCTCCTCGAGCTCGCACGGATCGGCGAGGAGTGTGGCCTACTGCCCGGCGTCCTCAACGTCGTGACGGGTGTGGGTGCCGAGGTCGGAGCGCGACTGGCGGCGCATCCCGACGTGCGCAAGGTCGCCTTCACCGGCTCGACCGCGGTGGGTCGCGAGGTCATGCGCCTGGCGTCCGAGAATGTGAAGAAAATCACGCTCGAGCTGGGTGGCAAGGGGCCGAACATCGTGCTCGACGACGCTGACGTCAAGACCGCGGTCGACGGGGCGCTGTTCGCCTGCTTCATGTACTCCGGCCAGGCGTGTGAATCGGGCACTCGCCTGCTTCTCCCCGACTCGCTCCACGACCAGTTCGTCGAGCGTATGATCGAGCGTGCCAGGACGATCAAGATGGGCGACCCGCTCGATCCCAAGACCGACCTCGGGCCGGTGATCTCGCTCAAGCAGCGTGAACGGATCCTGGGCTACATCGAACTTGGCCAGAAAGAGGGAGCGACGCTGGCTTTTGGCGGCTCGGTGCCGCGAGGTGCCAACTTCGAGAAGGGCTACTGGGTCGAGCCGACCATCTTCACCGGCGTGCGTAATGACATGCGCATCGCGCAGGAGGAGATCTTCGGCCCGGTGATCTCGGTGATCCGCTATTCCGATGTGGACGAGGCTGTGCAGATCGCCAATGACACCCAGTACGGGCTCTCCGCGGGAGTCTGGAGCTCTGACACGGCGCGGGCGCTCGCAGTCGCCAACCGGCTGGAGGCCGGCACCGTCTGGATCAACGACTGGCACATGGTCAGCGGCGCGTACCCCTTCGGGGGCTACAAGCAGAGCGGCATCGGGCGCGAGCTGGGGCCGCATGCGCTTGACGAATACACAGAAGCGAAGTTCGTGCATTTGGACTTATCGGGCAGGCTCGAGCGTCGCGCCTACGGGCTTGTCCTGAGCACACCGGCGAGCTAGCTCGCCTGGAGAGGAGAAGACGACTATGTCACAACTAACCGCTATTGCCAGGCCGGCTGCCGGCTCCCCGATCGCCGTCTGGGCGGAGGATCCTCAGGGTGGCCTGCAACTGACCGGTGCGGAACCGCCACTGACGCGAGAAGAACAGGAAATGCAGGAGAGGGTGCATCGTTTCGCCACCGAGGTGATGCGTCCGATCGGCCAGCAGCTCGACCGGATGACACCCGAGGAGGTGATTGCCGAGAGTTCGCCGCTGTGGAGCGTGTTCAAAGCCTTCAGTCAACTCGGTCTCGGCGTCGACCGGATGCTGGAGTTCGAGCCCGAGCATCGAGCGCACCCCCGAGTCGATGATCGGCTGCTGGGGGGCCACCGAGCCAGAACACGGCTCCGATGTGCTCGATGCCAACAAGCAGATCTTCAATCCCCAGGGCACCTACGGTCGACCCGACTGCGTGGCGAAGTTGTACGATGACAAGGTGGTCATCAACGGTCGCAAGTCGGACTGGATCTCCAACGGCACCATTGCCCAGGTCTGCATCCTCTACTGCGCCGCCGACACAGGCGACGGCCCAGACCCCGGACAGGGCTGCACCGTCATCGTGCCGCTCGACGCCAAAGGTGTCAGCCGTGGCAAGCCACTGGATAAGCTCGGCCAGCGGCCGCTGAACCAGGGTGCGGTCATCTTCGACGAGGTCGAGTTGACGTTGGACTACGTTCTGGCCGGCCCGGACGATTATAAGCGGGCATCCTACTCCATCCTCTCTGACGGGAATGCCCTCATGGGGGTGGTCTTCACCGGCGCTGCCCGCGCCGCCTTCGAACTGGCGCTGGCCTATGCCCACGAGCGCAAACAGGGCGGGGTGCCGATCATCCGCCATCAGAGTGTGGCCTACCGCTTGTTTCACATGTACCGTAAGGTCGAGGCGGCCCGCGCCCTATCCCGCCGGGCGCTGATCTACAACTACACCCAACCGGTGCCAGCGATGCAGGTGGCCATGGCCTCAAAGATCACCGGCACCCAGAACTCCTTCGAGGTGGCCAACGAGGCCTTGCAGATCTTCTGTGGCAAGGGATTGATCCCGCAGTACCCCATTGAGAAGATCTTCCGCGATACCCGCGCCTCGCTGATCGAGGACGGCTGCAACGAGATTCTGGCCATCAAGGGTGGCAACTATCTAATCAACCCCGAGTTTCTCTAAGAAAAGGAGACGCACTATGCAAGCATCCGCTATGATTCAGTATCGTACCCTAAGTGATGGAACGGAGGTTGCGCTGCCCATCCGTTACATCGATAATCGTTGTCTCGCAGCCACCTTCCTGACCGATCTCGAGCGGGCAGCCCATGTACTTGAGGGTACTGGCCTGCAAGCCGTGCCGCAGGAGGACGGAAAGGCAGTGGTGCTGTACTTGTGCTGGGAATACCGGCAAACCGACCTTGGCCCCTATAACGAAATAGCGCTCACGGTTCTGGCGGTGGCACCGCAGGATCCTGCCCCGGCTATCTATGTGGCGGATCTTCCGGTGACGACCGAGGCGGCTAACCGCGCAGGGCAGGAGCTGTGGGGCTACAACAAGTTTGTGACCGACATCGAGATCAAAGGTGAGGGCAAGCAGTTCTCCGCCGTCGTGCGTGATCCGCAAAACGGGCTGATCTCCTCGCTAGACGGTACCCGTGGCGTTTCGGTTCCGGTCGCGCCGACCGATCTTTACTCCTTCAGCCTGCTTCAGAAGAAGATTATCAAGACCTTCGTGCAGGTGCCGACGCCATGGCATGCCAGCAGCGGTGAAAGCTTCAGACTTCGAGTGGGAGACTCGACCCATCGGATGGCGGGAAACCTGCGCACGCTCGGGTTGGATGAGGCGCGTCCCGTGCTGGTGCAATACGCTGACCCGTTCCAATCACTGCTGTTTCCAGGGACAGCGCTTTAACCCGACTACTGCCGATGCAGTGTCACCGGTTGTGCTGTGCTGACGGATTTTTGACTCATTCGGCGGCATCGTTCATCCAGGGTTGCCTTATGGACTTTAGAGAGTATTCCAATCCGGGGGCAAATTGCTTGCGGGAACGCGTATCCCCTTTTTGTTCTGTATAAGGCTGACTCATTGGACGGTCTCCTTTCCCACAAGAGCATCGCAAACCAAGCGAACAATTTGCCCCCGGATTGGAATGGTCCCGACCGTGGGACCGCTACGGAAGAGACTGCTCCTCTTCCGCTCTCGCTTTCAATTGGGCTGTCTTTTTCAGATCACGCAAGCAAATGGCTGTTAAGGGAAGCAGGCCTGTTCTTGCTGTTCCTTCAGCACATTTGTATTATAGAATCAGTATATGGCCTGGCGGCAGACTCCCCAAATGCCAGCAGATCGGGGTGTCGGCGTGCTACGCGCCCGCGACCTTGCTCTCCTTCCTGATGAGCATACAGCTTCTTAGCAGAAGCTGATCCATCCAGGGGAACGATCACCTGAGATTGCATAAGAATATGTTCCTTTCTATTACATCAAACGCCTGACAGGCCATTCGGCCATGGTATCTCTACTAGACAAAGCAGCATCATAATGCACATCGTCACACTGGTACGAGGCTCGTACAGTTCAAGCATAGCGGGGGAGCGTGAAGAAAAGCGTGGGCAGATACATAAAACTTTCCTTGAAGGCGGCAACGTTCTTCTTCATACAGACAGCTTTGTCTCAACAAACGCTTGTCTTCCTTCAGGATTAGTTCGAGAAACGCTTTTTTCAACGCTCGTCGTCTATACTAGCTCTATCACACGACGCGGGAGTTCTCGGGTTGGGAGGCAACTCTCCCCACGTCACGTCATCCGGCTAATAAGAAATACTCCTGTGTTTCATGCAAGCGTTCGATGAAAGGAGAACGGATCGTATGAGTGAGAGGAATCAAGAAGAAAGCCTGTTGTCGACCTGGGCTAGCGCCCAGCAGAAGGTGCTGGCAGGCTGGCTAGACCTCGTGCAGGAAACGCAGAGACCGTCGCGTGCGGTGGCCTGGAACGAAACCGTGAAAGCCTGGCAAACTGCGGTACAGGAGACGCTCGATGCCCAGGCCAGGTGGCTGCGAGATTGGTCCGGGCGCGTTCAGGTCACATCAGGAAGTCCGACCGAACTGCGCAAAAAAGTGCAAGAGGCACAGGTACTGCTATTGGGTTGGACCGAGGCACAACAGCTCCTCTGGCAGAACTGGTTCGATCTCGTCCAGCAGCTTGGGCCACTCCTCGAAGCTGGCTCCCAGGCCGATGAGCACCTGCTCTCTCGCTTGCGGGAAAGCGGGCGGGCGATCGTCAACGCGCAAGAGGAGTGGGTGCGGCGCTGGACGGCCAAACTGCTCGACCGATAAGGCCATCACGGGCTTCAGTGCGTTTGTCTAGTTAAGAGGAGGACATACATGAACCGTGAGCGATACGATATCAACACGCTCGAGCAATTTGTGGGACAGGAACTGGGAGTCTCTGACTGGCTCACCGTTGACCAGGAGCGCATCAATGAGTTCGCCGACTGTACAGGCGATCATCAATGGATTCACGTCGATATAGAGCGGGCGCAGCGCGAAAGCCCGCTTGGATCGACTATCGCCCATGGCTACCTCACCCTTGCGCTGCTCTCCGCCATGCTCATGGAGCTTGGCGTCGTCCCGGCAGGCGTTTCCCGGGCCTTGAATTACGGCCTCGACCGTGTGCGCTTTATGGCGCCGGTGAAAGCGGGAGCACGTATCCGCACCCGGGTGGTGGCCGTGGCCGTAGAACCGCAAGGCAAGGGGCGCCTGTTGCTCAAAACTCAGAACACGGTCGAGATCGAAGGGGAAACCAAGCCGGCCCTGATTGCCGAGACGCTCGCGCTCTTGTTGACAGAGAACTGACACGGGAACACCAGGGCAGAGAGGCAACGATCGGATCAGGCAGGAGAGCTCGACCAGCATTCACTGGCTGCACCGGCTCCGCCAGCCGACTTTGATGAAAGAAAAGGAGAACACACATGTTAAATCTTGCCATGCTCCTCGAAGACAGCGCGCGGGAAGTGCCCGAGCGCACAGCCGTTGTCTGCGAGGAAACGAGACTGTCGTATGCAGAGTTGAACGCGGCCACCAGCCAGGTGGCTCATGGTCTGGTACAGGCAGGCATCCAGAAAGGGGATACTGTTGCCCTCAGTTGCCAGGACGTGCCGTCCTTCGTGATTGCGTACTATGGTATCCTCAAAGCCGGTGCGGCGGTCTTGCCGCTCAACGTCCTGCTCAAAACGCGTGAAATTGCCTATCACCTGACCGATGGAGACGCGAAGGCCTATTT
>WNFW01007219.1_pt1 | contig 10737 bp, 8 predicted proteins | sample 5400131 | NCBI WGS metagenome assembly WNFW01 (sample SAMN13153362, study PRJNA577476) | soil metagenome | isolation source: 20 cm soil or saprolite under grassland replicate 1 | place: USA:California | collected 2016-06-15
GGCCGCGTTTGGCGGCACGACGACGGTGATCCCGTTCGCGGCGCAGCACCGCGGCCAATCGCTGCGCGAGGTCGTCACCGAATATCACGCTGCCGCCGAGCCCAAGGCGGTCATCGATTACGCCTTTCACCTGATCATCTCCGATCCCTCGGAGCATGTGCTCGGGCAGGAACTCCCGGCGCTGATCCGCGACGGCTACACCTCGTTCAAGGTCTACATGACTTACGAGCTGTTGCGCCTCGACGACCGGCAGATGCTCGACATCATGGCATTGGCGCGGCGCGAGGGCGCCTTCATGATGGTGCACGCCGAAAACCACGACATGATCGCGTGGCTCGCGAACCGGCTCCTCGACAAAGGGCTATCGCAGCCGCGCTACCACGCGGTCTCGCATGCCCGCATTGCCGAGGGCGAAGCGACCAACCGCGCCGTCGCGCTGGCCGAGCTGCTGGATGTCCCGCTCCTGATCGTGCACGTCTCCGCCGCCGAGGCGATCGACGTCATTCGCGACGCGCAGACCAAGGGCCTCAAGATCTACGGCGAGACCTGCCCGCAATATTTGTTCCTGACCGCCGACGACATCGGCATGGATCTCGAAGGCACGAAATTCTGCTGCTCGCCACCGCCGCGCGACAAGGCGGCGCAGGAGGCCGTGTGGCGCGGTCTCGCCAACGGCACCTTCCAGGTCTTTTCCTCCGACCACGCGCCCTATCGCTACGATGAGACCGGCAAGCTTCTGAAGGGGGACAAGACAACATTCAAGGACACCGCCAACGGGGTGCCGGGCATCGAGTTGCGCGTGCCGCTGTTGTTTTCCGAGGGCGTCGGGAAGGGCCGGATCGATCTCAACCGCTTTGTCGCGCTGACCGCGACAAACCACGCCAAGCTGTATGGCCTCTACCCGAGGAAGGGCACGATCGCCGTCGGCAGCGATGCCGATATCGCGATCTGGGACCCTCGGAAGCAGGTGACGGTGCGCGCCGCCGACATTCACGACAATGTCGGCTACACGCCATATGAAGGAATGCAGCTCCAGGGCTGGCCGGTGACGGTCATCTCGCGCGGCCGCATCGTCGTCGATGACGGAAAATTGCAGGCAGCGCGCGGCAGCGGGGCGTTTTTGCCGTGCGCGCTCTCCGATGCGGCAAAGCCGCTTGGCCGCACAACCCCCGAACTCGCCTTCGCCGCCGCGAAAAGCGGCGCACCGCTCGTGTGACCGATGCTAATGCGTCGGGCTGGTCTCTTGCTGGAAACCGCTGTCCTCGGGCGGATCATACGGTTCGAGGTGATAATAAAACCGATCGGTTTCCGGTCTGAAACCCAGCAGTTTTGCCACTCGTCGGGTTTGCTCATCGTCCAGGGGGTATTCGCCTAACCCATCGTCCTGAGGCTGAAAGCCCGCGATCTTTTTTACTTTTCCCAGTACGCTCGGAGGGACAACAAGGCTACCCTTCATTCGCTCCGAACTCCGATCGTAGGTGACAACGCGATAGATCATTTCAGGGCTCCACGGAGCGCGTCGGATCGGGCGGGCTCACCGGCCGTCCATCCCAGGGGTCGAACTCGCCGAGATGCCTGCGCCCGCTTGCATCATACACCTCGACGGTGTCGTGCAAACGGTCGCGCTCGATGATGCGGCCATCCGCCGTCTTCCACCGACTCCGGCGGCCTCCGCCGGGCCGTGGCGTCTTCGCCCGGACCTTCTGCGCATCAGGGAAGCCGGGAAGGGTGTCGCCTGTCGGAAACGGGCGCCTGACTCGGCGGCTTCCGGCCATTTACGACCCCTCCATTGCCTCGTGCTCCGCGCAAGTGCTGCCCAGCCATGACTTGCCCTGATGTCCGGGAATATCGTCATCCGACTCCGAGGAATATGCGCCTCAACTGGATAACGCCATCGTGGCGCGGCTCCCGGTATTTCACCTTGCTTGCCTTATTGCTGCTCCTGAGCCTAGGGCTGGGGTCGGCCGGTGCCGCGGAGGCGCCGGGGCGATATGAGGGCGTGCTGGGGAATGCGCCATATCTGATCAATGTGCCGCCGGATTGGAATGGCGGGCTCGTCATGCATGTTCGCGCACGGTTATCAGGTCGAAGGCACCGGTCGCGGCATGGTGCGCGGCTCGCCGCTCGACCGGCATCTGACGGAGCGCGGCTATGCCTGGGCGGCATCGGGCTACCGCGCCTGGGGATACCGGCCGGACTGGTTCCTGCTCGATTTGCTCGCCCTCAAGGCGCATTTCGTCAACCGCTTCGGTCAACCGCGCTGGACAATTGTCCACGGCCAATCGATGGGCGGCCACATCAGCATCGCCTCGCTCGAATTGCATCCCGACGCGTATCAGGGCGCGCTGATCGAATGCGGCGTTATCGACGGTGTCGGGCTGATCGATTGGCTCTATGCCTACACCGCGGCCGCGCAATATTTCTCCGAGCTGCCGCTGCTCGACACCCCGCGCCCGGAATTCGACAGACTGGTGTACTCGAAATGGCTCGCGGCAATGGGCGAGCGCGGTTCCTATACCGAGCGCGGCCGACGGTTCGACAGTATTGTCAAATATCTCGCCGGCGGTGATCTGCCGCTCCGTCTCGAGGGGCTGGCGTTGCGCTATGTGCAGAACCTCAACCCGCGCGATCCGGGCCCGGCGCATGCCCAGGAATTCTCTCGGCACGCCGATACGCGGCATACCCGGTACGAGATCGACCCGGGCTTGGGGGTCGATGCGGCGACGCTCAACCGCGAGATCCCGCGCGTCGTCCCGGAAGCCGGTGCGCGCTCTCATGAGGCAAACCCTGTCTTCGCCGAGCTGACCGGCAAGATCCGGGCGCCGGTCATCTCCCTGCACGAGACAGGAGATTTGCGGGTCCCGTTTCGGCTGGAGCAGGATTACCGCCGGCGCGCCGAGGAGGCCGGCACCTCGCATCTCCTGGTCCAGCGTGCGGTGCGCTGGCCCGGGCATTGCGGTATCGAGAATGCGGTGCGGGAGCCCGCCTTCGACGATCTCGTCGCCTGGATCGAGAAGGGGACCGTGCCGGCCGGCGATGACGTCTTTGGCGATGTCAGCCGGCTCGGAACGCAGCCCTTGTCAGGCGCTGCCGTAGAGCAATTCAGTCCGGCCGAGGTTTCGATCCCCGCCGCCGGTTTACGGCCGGAAGAGGGCGAAGCACTTGTCGGAGTTGAAGATATAGCTCTCGACGTAGTCGACGATCTCGGGCTCGCGCCCCAAGGCATGCATCGCGCCGCCAAGGCACACCCAGTTCAGGAATTCCTGCTGCCCGGCATCCTCGATCTCCGCGGTCGAGAGTTCCCGCCAGCGCGAGAGCTTGCCCGAGGCGAGCTCGTCGAAGCGCGCCCGGTCGCTCGCATTGTCGGGATAGAGGTAATGGTGCTTCGGCGTCAGGAACGCGTGCGACCAGCTCGATGACGCGACGAGCGCGACCCGCCACGGGCTGTCGGCGAGGATCTTCGCGACCGCGCCGCCGACATCAAAGCAGCGTGACGGGTTGGGGCCGGGCGGATCGACGAGGTTGGGATCGGCTTCGCCCGTCAGATGCGCCGTCGAGCCGCGCTTGGCGATGACCGAGGAGCCGTAGCAGTTCACATGGAACGGCACGACCGGGTAGGGAAAGCCCTTCCGGTCGTAATCGAGATAGAGGACCGTGTTGATGAAGGCGTGCGGCAGCCCGTTCTCGTAGCGCATGCGGTAGGCATAGCTGACGTCGTAATCGGCCTTGATCAGATTCGCCGCCAGGGTCGAGGCGGCGGCGTAATGACCCTTTGTATGGAAGGCGGTGTCCGGCCCCTCGCCCCAGACATTCTCGCTCGGCCGGCCCGCTCGCGCATAGGGCTTCGAGTCGATCCCGTCGACAGCGAAGACGCAGAAGGACGGGACGCCGTCCTCACGGAAATTCTCGTATTGATCGTCACCCCAGATCAGCACGACATCGGGGTTGAACGCGTCCAATGCCTCGCGGCACTTGCGGAAGCCGGCGACAAGCCGCTTCCGGTGCTCGGCAGCCGCGGCGACCGGGTCGGCCCATTCCTTCCGCATCGGCTCGGGCCAGCGCGCCGGGTCCTTCAGCTCCTCGGGAACCTGCTCGCTCTTCAGCGTGCGGTCGAGAAGCCCGGCCATTTGCCGGTCGGGCTGGATGAGACCGGGGTAATGCGTGACGCCGATACCGAGAATATCGCCCATCGTGCCACTCCTTGGCATGCGGCGCCGATCGCCGCGTTTCGGGTCATTTTATCAGAAAACGCACCGGCGCGCTCATTCGATCAAAGGCGAAACGCGACCGTTACTTTCCGGTCGCCGGGCGATATGGGATGCTGCCGGCTTGGCCGCAGGCTTGCACGGGATAGGCGGGATGATCATGCGCAAATTGCTGCTGGCGGGTCTCGGCCTGTTGTGTTCGGCGCTGCTGGCGAGCGCCTCGGCCCAGACAAGCTTGCGGATCGGGCTCGCCGACGACCCCGATCTGCTCGACCCGACCCTGGCACGCACCTATGTAGGCCGTATCGTCTTTGCCTCCTTGTGCGACAAGCTCGTCGATATCAGCCCCGAGCTCGACATCGTGCCGCAGCTCGCCACCGAGTGGCAGTGGGTGGACGGCAACAAGGGTCTCGTCATGAAGATCCGGCAGGGGGTCAAGTTTCACGACGGCGAGCCGCTCGACGCGGCGGCGGTGAAATTCAGCCTCGAGCGCCACCTCAACCTGCCGGGCTCGACCCGCAAGGCCGAGATCAGCGCCGTGACGGGCGTCGACATTATTGACAACCACACGGTGAAGCTCGTGCTGTCGGCGCCCTTCGCGCCGCTGCTCGCGCAATTGAGCGACCGCGCCGGGATGATCGTGTCGCCGAAGGCGGCGCAGGCGGCGGGTGAGTTCAGCACCCATCCGGTCTGCGCCGGCCCCTATAAATTCACCGAGCGGGTGGCGCAGGACCGCATCGTGCTCGACCGTTTCCCGGATTACTGGAACAAGAGCGCCATCCATTTCGATCGCGTCGTTTTTCTGCCGATCGTCGACTCGACTGTGCGCCTCGCCAATCTGCAATCGGGCGGGCTCGACCTGATCGAGCGTGTCGCGGCAACCGATGTCGATACGGTCAAGAAGGACGGACGCCTCAAGCTCGCCGAGATCACCGGGCTCGGCTACACCGGCATCACGATAAACCTCGACAATGGCCCGCGCGCGAAAAACCCGCTCGGGCAGGATGCGCGCGTGCGGCAGGCGCTCGAATTGTCGATCGACCGCGGAGCGCTGAACCAGGTCGTGTTCAATGGGCTGTTCCAGCCTGGCAACCAGTGGGTGCCGCCCGGCAATTCCTATTATGTGAAATCGCTGCCGATCCCGGAGCGCGATGTCGCCAAGGCGAAGCAATTGCTCGCGGCGGCGAATATGCCGCATCCGAGCATTACGATGACCGTGCCGACAATACCCGAGACCTTACAAGCGGCGCAGGTCATCCAATCGATGGCGGCGGAAAGCGGGTTTGACATCAAGATCCAAGCGACCGAATTCGCGTCCTCGTTGGATCTGTCGGTGAAGGGCGACTACGAAGCGTATCTGATCGGCTGGAGCGGCCGCACCGATCCCGACGGCAACATCTACAACTTTGTCTCTTGCAAGGCGCCGCCGGCGCTCAACACCGGGCATTACTGCAACCCCGATCTCGACCGCGAGCTGGACGCGGCGCGCCAGGCCGCCGACCCGGCCGAGCGCATGCCGCATTACATCAAGGTCGCCGAGCGCGTCTTAGCGGACCGGCCGCTGATGTATTTGTGGCACAACAAATATCTCTTTGGCATGAGCGCCAAGCTCGCCGGGTTCACGCCCTACCCCGACGGCCTCATCCGCCCGCAAGGGATCAAGATGCAGTGACCTTTTGACTTCATGACGACGTTTCTGCTGCGCCGCATTGCGCTGATTGTCCCGACATTGTTTTTCGTGTCGCTGCTGATCTTCGGGCTGCAGCAATTATTGCCCGGCGACCCGGCGACGGCGCTCGCCGGCGAAGACCGCGACCCGGCGGTCATCGCCTTTATTCGCCAGAAATATCATCTCGATGAGCCGCTGCCGGTGCGCTACGCGCTGTGGGTGAAGGGTGTCGCGCAGGGCGATCTCGGCGAGTCGATCCGCATCAGGCGGCCGGTCCTCGATCTGATCGCCGAGAAGCTGCCGGTCACCGGCGAATTGGCGCTGATCGCGGTCTTGATCTCCCTCTGCATCGGTAGCCCGGCCGGGATCATCGCGGCCGTCAAGAACGGCACCGCGATCGATTACGGGACGACGATGGCGGCGCTGTGGGGTCTCTCGATCCCGAATTTCTGGCTCGGCATCCTGTTGATCCTGCTGTTCTCGGTCGAATTGGAGCTGCTTCCCGCTTCGGGATTTGTCAGCCCGGGCGAGAGCCTCAGGCAGAATCTGTTGACCCTGATCATGCCGGCCTTTGTGCTCGGCAATTTCTTTGCCGCAGGGATGATGCGGCACACGCGCAGCGCCATGCTGCAGGTGCTCGGGATGGATTACGTCCGCACCGCGCGCCAAGGGACTCCCCGAGATCCGGGTGATCCTGCGGCATGCCTTCCGGAACGCGCTGATCCCGGTTGTGACCTTGGCGGCGCTGGATTTCGGCGCGCTGCTCTCCGGCGCGGTCTTGACCGAACAGGTGTTCACGATCCCTGGGTTCGGCAAATTGATCGTCGACGCTGTATTCAATCGCGACTACGCGGTCGTGCAAGGCGTCGTCTTGTTCACCGCTTTCGCCTACATCATGCTGAACCTCTTCGCCGACTTGGCCTATGTCGTGTTGAACCCACGGCTGCGCACATGACGGCGCAGACCTTCGATCGCCTTTCTACGGAAGAGGCTCTCGGCGAGCCGCCTTGGCAGCGCGCCTTGCGGCGCCTGGTGAAGCGCCGCGCCGCGATGACTGGGCTCGCCATCGTCGTGTTCTTCATCCTTATCGCCGTGACCGCGCCGTTGATCTCGCCTTACGATCCGCTGGCGACGAGCTGGGCCGCGGTGCGCAAGCCGCCTTCCGCGGCGCATCTCTTCGGCACCGACGATATCGGCCGCGACGTCTTGGCGCGCATCATCTGGGGAAGCCGCGCCTCGCTGCTTGCAGGCCTTGTCTCGGTCATGCTGGCGCTCGCGGTCGGTGTGCCGATCGGGCTGTTCAGCGGCTATGCCGGCGGCGCGCTCGACGGCACCATCATGCGCCTCATCGATGCGATGCTGGCGATCCCGTTTCTGATCCTGGCGATCGCCCTCGCCGCGTTTCTCGGACCGAGCCTGACAAATGCGATGATCGCAATCGGTGTCACGCAGATGCCGGTCTTTGCGCGGCTGACGCGCGCTCAGGTGCTATCGGTGAAGCACGAAGACTACATCGAGGCGGCGCGTGCCGTCGGTAATCCGCAATACCGGATCGTGCTGCGCCACATCTTTCCGAATATCGTGCCGCCGCTTCTGGTGCAGGCGACGCTGGCGACCGCGATGGCGATCATCGCCGAGGCGAGCCTCTCGTTTCTCGGGCTCGGACAGCAGCCGCCCAGCCCGAGTTGGGGCAGCATGCTGAACACCGCCAAGAATTTCATGGCGCAGGCGCCGTGGATGGCGATCTGGCCGGGGCTGGCGATCTTCAGCCTGGTGTTGTCGCTGAACCTGTTTGGCGACGGGTTGCGCGACGCCCTCGACCCGCGCCGGGAGTGACGCCGGTCAGCGCGGCAGGAGCGAGGCGCCTATCAGGAATTCGTCGATCGCGCGGGCACATTGGCGCCCTTCGCGGATCGCCCAGACGACCAATGACTGGCCGCGCCGCATGTCGCCGGCCGAGAAGATCTTCGCCGCCGAAGTCTTGTAGTCGAACGTGTTCGCGGCGATGTTGCCGCGCGGATCGAGCGTGATGCCCGCCTGGTCGATCATGCCGGCCTTGCGCGGGCCAAGGAAACCCATCGCGAGCAGAACAAGATCGGCCTTCAGCTCGAAGGCGCTGCTCGGCACCTCCTGCATCGTCCAGCGCCCATCCGGGCCCTGCATCCATTCGACACGGACGCATTCCAGCTTCTCGACATTCCCGTTCCGGCCGATGGCGCGTTTCGTCAACACCGCCCATTCGCGCTGACAGCCCTCCTCTTGCGACGAGGAGGTGCGCAGCTTCAATGGCCAGTCCGGCCAGACGAGCGCCTTGTTTTCCTTGTTCGGCGGCTTTGGCAGGATTTCGAGCTGGGTGATCGATTTCGCGCCCTGGCGGTTCGAGGTGCCGATGCAGTCCGAGCCGGTATCGCCGCCGCCGATGACGACGACATGCTTGCCTTTGGCGGTGATCGTGCCCTGCGGCGCGGCGACCGCCTCGGGATCGCCGGCGACGCGCTTATTCTGCTGCGGTAGATAATCCATCGCAAAATGGATACCCGCGAGCTCGCGCCCCGCTACTTCCAGATCGCGCGGCAATTCGGCGCCGCCGGTCAGGGCGAGCGCGTCGTATTCGGCGAGCAGCGTATCGATGCCGATATCGACGCCGACCTCGACGGAGGTGCGGAATTCGACACCCTCCGCGCCCATCTGCTCGACGCGGCGGTCGATCAGCCCCTTCTCCATCTTGAAATCGGGGATGCCGTAGCGCAGCAGCCCACCGATCCGGTCGGCCTTCTCGAACAAGGTCACGGCATGCCCGGCGCGCGCCAATTGCTGGGCGCAGGCCATGCCGGCCGGCCCGGACCCGACGACCGCGACGCGCTTGCCGGTGCGGCGCGCAGGCGGCGATGGCTGAATCCAGCCCTCCTGCCAGCCGCGATCGACGATGGCGCATTCGATCGTCTTGATCGTCACCGGGTTGTCGTCGATGTTCAGCGTACAGCTGGCCTCGCACGGCGCCGGACAGATGCGGCCGGTGAATTCCGGAAAATTGTTGGTCGAGTGCAGCGTTACCAGAGCCTGACGCCACTGGTCGCGATAGACGAGGTTATTCCAGTCCGGGATCAGATTGTTGACCGGGCAGCCCTCGTGGCAGAACGGGATGCCGCAATCCATGCAGCGCGAGGCCTGGGCGCGCAGGGTCGGTTCCGGAAGAGGTTTCGTGAACTCCTTCCAGCTCTTTTTGCGCGCCGCGGGCTTCTCATAGCCGCGATCGGCGCGCTCGACCTCGAGAAACCCGGTCGGCTTGCCCATCGGTTTCCTTAACGTGCCGCCCGGCCGAAGCCGGTCAATAATGCTGACTTATCTCGATGTTGCCTCAAATCGAGGCTAGCATCAACCGCCGGATGGTAAACAGCGCCGCCTTATTCAATGACCTCGTCGGCGCGCTGCAGCAGCGATTGCGGCACGGTCAGGCCGAGCGCCTTGGCGGTTTTCAGATTGATGACCAGCTCGAAGCGCGTCGGCTGCTCGACCGGCAGATCGGCGGGCTTGGCGCCCTTTAAGATTTTGTCGACGTACCCTGCGGCATTTCGGAACGAGTCGAGAATGTTCGGGCCGTAGCTCATCAGAGCGCCAGTGTGAGCGAACTCCCCGAACTCAGAAGCCACCGGGATCCGTTGCTTGTTGGCAAGCTCGACGACGCGTCCCCGGCGGCTGATTTGGATTGCGTCCTCGGTAGTCATAACCGCCTCGACGCCGGATTGCGCCGCGGTCTCGAATGCCCTTTCAATATCACCGGGAACACGCAGCTCGAGAGACTGGACTTCAACTCTTAGCACTGCTGCTGCCGCCTGAATTTGCTTAAGCTTTTGGCCTGTGCTGGCATTACCAGGACCCCATAGGACCGCCAGGCGGGTCAGAGCAGGTAGGGTTTCCTTTAGCAGTTGTATTCGTTTTGCGCTCAACTCAGTCGCAAGGAGGCTGGTTCCGGTGACATTGCCGCCGGGGCGCGCAAGGCTGGTAATGAAACCTGCTGCTATGGGATCACCGATCGCGACCATGACGATCGGAACGCCTGTAGTGACTTTCTGCGCGGCACCGGTGGCCTCGGTTCCTGCCGATAGGACGATGTCGACATTTGCGGCGACGAGATCGGAAACGAGAGCCGTCAATCGATCCAGCTGCCCTTCGGAATAGCGAAATTCAAGCGCAACATTCCGACCATCCACCCAGCCGCGTTCCTGAAGGGACGTTTGGAATGCGGCGACACGAGCCTGCGCTTGCGCCTCGCTCTGAACGTATGGCAGGAGCAGGCCGACCTTGGGTATCTTCGACGATTGCGCGACAGCGGGAAGCGGCGGCAGGGCCGCCGTCACACCTAGCAACATGAAATCACGGCGGTTCATCCATGGCCCTTGTCATGCCTCGCCCTGAGCAAGGCATCCACGTCTTGGTTGCGTGAAGGATCAAGGACGTCACTGGCCGGGTCAAGGCCCGGACTATGACGATTGGCTTACTCGGCGGCGGCCATCCGGGCACCTTCGCGCTCCGCTTTCAATTCGAGAAGAGCGCGCCGGTAGTCCTGCGGCACGATCTTGACGAAGGCACGGAGCGTGTTGTCCCAGTCTTCGAGGAGGGCGCGGGCGCGGGCGCTGCCGGTGAAGAGATGGTGACGCTCGATCAGGATGCGCAGACGCTGCGCATCGAAGCGCAGGGGGTCGCCCATGCCGTTATCGACGACGTTCGGCGCGCGCTGGCGCGGGCGGTCTTCATCGTTGTCGTCCCCTTCGTCCGCCAGCACGGGTTCGAGCGCGACCTCTTTCCTATTGCACAGCCTGTCGAATTGGCCTTTTGGGTCCCACACATACGCCGGATGGTAAA
>WNFW01014297.1_pt1 | contig 10736 bp, 11 predicted proteins | sample 5400131 | NCBI WGS metagenome assembly WNFW01 (sample SAMN13153362, study PRJNA577476) | soil metagenome | isolation source: 20 cm soil or saprolite under grassland replicate 1 | place: USA:California | collected 2016-06-15
ATGCGGCAAATGAAAAAGCCATTTCGGATTAAACCGTACAAACATCCGCTGCTGAAATTTGTTGTCCGCGACAAGCTGACCGGCCAATGGAGGCGCAAATTCTTCAAGACCGAACGCGAAGCAAAAACCTATGTCGAGTTGAAAGAGATTGAGCTTCACAACCAGGGCAAGGAAGGCGTGATGTTTCCCAGCGAATTGCGCGTGATGGCGCAACGAGCAAGCCAGCAACTAGAGCCTTACGGGAAAACAATCGATGACGCGGCACGATTTTATCTCAAGCACCTCGAAGCCGAGAAACGATCAGTCCCGGTTGAGCAAGCTGTGGATGAGCTGATTCAGAACAGGCGCGCTGCTGGTCGTTCGAAACTCTATTGCGGTGATCTGAAATTTCATCTGGGGCGCTTCGCGAAAGAATTCGCTGGCCGGAGCGTCGCGAGCATCATGACAGGAGAAATCAATCGCTGGCTGGAATCTCTCGAAGTTGGTCCCGTGACGCGCAATACCTTTCGACGTGACGTGCGAACCATCTTTTCGTTCTGTTGCGATCATCAATATTGCGCTGAAAACCGGGCGACATCGACAACGCGAGCAAAGGAACCGAGCACCGAGGTTGCAGTTTTAAGCGTTGATGAAGCGCGAAGGCTTATTGCTGCGGCGAGTCCCGAAATGTTGTCGTATTGGACGATCGGACTCTTCGCCGGTTTGCGTCCCTCAGAGATTAGAACGTTGCAATGGAGCGACATTGATTTCAGCGACGCTCTGATCACGGTGCGTTCGAGCAAGACCGGCAAAAAGCGCTTCGTCACGATGCAACCGAATTTGATTGAATGGCTGCGGCCGCTGCGCAAGCGCAAAGGCAAGGTTGTGGCGCCGGATAATTTTCGGAAACGAAAAGCCGAAGATAAAGCTGCTGCTGGGCTAAATAGCAACTGGCCGACTAATGCTATGCGGCACACGTTCGGAAGTTGCTGGCTCGCGGAGTTCAACGACATCAACGCGCTTGCCTTGCAGATGGGCAATTCCCCGAACGTGATCGAGAAGCACTACAAGCGGGCCGTAAAGCCGAAAGCCGCGCATCGTTTTTGGACAATCAGTCCTAGCGCCGGCGCTTCTTTGAAAGTTGTTTCTTTGTCGGCTTAGGCGTCGGGTGCTGCAATTGCTTAAAAGCGGATTCTATCTCCTTGTCGCGCGCCAATACCTCTTTCAATGCCGCGATTGCCATGCTGTTATTTACATGGTGCGGGGCTGAGTGCTGATAAACTTTTTCGTCCATGCCGAATTCGCGTCGAAGTGAATCAAGCGCGGTGTGCACCTTGTAGCGCGCCATGTAGTAATCCTTCCTGGCGCTCGCGCTTTCCAGAATTGCAATAAGGCGAGCGCAAAAACCAAGTTTATCAAAATTCCGAAACACTGGATGGGGCTGGTCGTACGGACTTTTCTGAGCTTGGGCGCGTTCGTAAATCTCGGCCTTGTAAGGTTCACCGTTCTCCGCGATTGGCGGCACAGTCGGGTCTCCTTTCATTAGCCAGTCGATGGAAATGCCGGTCTCGTGAAACAGTTTGGTCGCAAGTTCGTGAGTTAGTTTGGTTCTGCCGGCTTCGATGTTGTGGATCGCTTGGACCGATCGGCCAAGCATCTGTGCCCATTCCCAGTCTTTTTTCCCAACAATCTTACGAAGAATTGCGGCTGTGGTTTTTTCGCTTGAAGTTCGCATGCCTCTAAAATTGCAGCATTGCAATATAATGTGCAAGAAAGAATTTGTCAGCTCCGGTCTGAATGCGCAACATGGACGCGCGTATGAAAAACTTGGTGGATATAACAGCGTTATCCGACGAAATCGGATTTTCAGTCCGGCAACTACGGGGCTTCGTCGCACAGAAAAAAATCCCGTATTACAAATTCGGCCATAAGACGCTGCGGTTCGATCCCCAAAAAGTCGAACGGGCACTCGCGAAATTTGAAGTCGCAGCAATCGGCGGCGCGAAATGAGCCCGCTTAAACGTGCGCAATGATTCGTGAAACGCCATTTATCCCGCCACGCACACGAGCGGAATTGGCTTTTCCCGCATCAATTGGACAGCGGCATGAGCAGATAAAGCGGGTTGTTTTGCCGCTCCTCGGCGCAGGACTCACTCCGGACGCCGTGTTTGTGCAGCTTCGCAGTATGTATGAGCCAGATGTGAGCGACCGCGAAATTCGCAATTTGATTGAGTGGGCGATAGCAAAAAATCCTCAACCATGTGGCAATGGATCATCTCGCAACGACAACGTCCGTACGTTGCAAGTACCGGAGAAACCGGAACGTGTCACAGCCGAGCAAGCTCGAGCCAACGTTGAAAAATGGCTCGGCGATTTTCGCGCTGATGAATGCGACCTGTGGCATGTAAGCCCGTGGCAACCGCTAGAAGATTGGAAATTGGATTCGATGATGCTGCTGGCCGCGCTCTATGACAAAACGGAGCGCGTCAACATCGTAACCGAGTTCACGATTGAGGAAAAAAAAGACGGCCAGAAAGCAAATCCAAAAGGCGCTGGTAAAATTCTATTGCGCGATCAGTGGATGCGCTGGATTCGCGACCATGGCACGCCACAGAGTAAGGCTGGCGCGTGGATCCGGCCTAATCCGGTAAAGAAGATTGGAAGCGGCAAAGCTGGCGCGGTCACAGACAACGACGTGACAAGCTATCGCTTCACGATCTTGGAAAGCGATTTGTTACCGGCGGAACTTGCATTGTCGTTTTGGGCAAGACTGCCTTTGCCAGTCGCGGCAATCATCAGCAGCGGTGGGAAAAGTCCGCACGCTTGGATAAAACTCGATTCCGCAGATGCAGCGGACTATCACTCAAAAGTAGATCGCATCTACACGTTGTTATCTCGGTTCGGTCTTTGTCAAAGCAACAAGAACGAATCCCGCCTTTCACGCTTGCCAGGCGCGCAGCGTGAGATCGGAAAGCAGGGAGACGGTGCGCAACGGCTTTACTATCTCAACCCGGACCCAATCGAAGCCCCCATTTTTGAGAGGAGCAAATAACATGACTCCAACACCACTTGGGCGATTCGAAAACGAGTTGGCACCGCCAAAAAAAACCGATGAAAACGTAGAGGGGGCGGGTGAATTGCAACAAAATAAGCTGCCGTCGGGCAGTGCATTTTTCGATACAGGTCGAAACTTGTATTGGATTCTAAATCAACGCGGAGGGTGGATCGCGTTGAACGAAACGCAGTTCAAGCGAATATTAAGACAGCGCAACATTTCGCCTAAGGTAAGGCCAGGCTCTTACGTCTCGCCATTGGACGAACGGCTGATTGAGATTCAACAAAACTGTGATGTGCATTATGCGGGCGCGCTGGCCGGGCACGCTGCTGGTGTCTACGACATGGGCGAGCGGCGGATCCTGATTACGGAATCACCACTTATCATCGAGCCGCTTCCCGGCGAATGGCCAATACTGAAAACTCTTATTGATGGACTATTGCGCGATCCGGAATTCGATCAGAAAGCATATCTGTATGGCTGGATCAAGGTCGCGTATGAAGCATTGCGGGCGGGGGGGCTTAGGCCGGGGCAACTTCTTGTGCTGGCAGGCATTCATGATTGCGGAAAGTTTCTACTACAAAATCTGATTACCAAGATTTTCGGCGGGCGAGCCGCGCGACCTTACCAGTTTATGAGCGGTCTAACACCGTTCAATAGCGATCTGTTTGAGGCCGAGCATTTGATGATCGAGGACGAGCAGGCGTCATACGATATTCGCTCCCGGCGCAACTTCGGCGCGCAACTAAAAAACATCACCGCCACCGAATGGCAACGATGCCATGCCAAAAATCGGGTGGCGATCAGTCTCGCACCGTTCTGGCGGCTGAGTATGAGCGTCAACGATGAGCCGGAAAACTTAATGGTTCTTCCGCCGATCGACGACAGCATCGAAGACAAGATTATTATCCTTCGCGCAGCGAAAACTTCCATGTCGATGCCAACTGCGACTTTGGAGCAACGCACGGAATTCTGGCAAAGGTTGGAAGGCGAGTTACCGGCCTTTCTCGATTACCTGACACGCTGGGAAATCCCTAGCGAACTCCGGAGCGAGCGATTCGGCATCACCCATTTTCATCACCCGGAAATCTTGCAGGCAATAGATAATCTCGCGCCGGAATTTCGACTACTTCGTTTGATTGATGATGAGCTTTTTGATGATGTCTATGAAGCTGGCCCAAGGTGGGAGGGCAGTGCGGAGCAACTAGAAAGACGATTATGCGGAGATGATAGCAAATGCCGACACGAAGCCCGGAAGCTTTTTACTTTCAACACCGCGTGCGGTGTCTATCTCTCACGGTTAGCCAAGAAACATCCAGAGCGGTTTGAAGGCATCCGAAGTTCTAAAGCGCGCACATGGAGAATCGAACGATGACGGGGTGTCGGGCTATTTGTGGAATCTATTCTGTATTACTCTCTTTCTTACCCTTCTTTTCAGCTTGTCATATAAAACAGCCCGTCACCCCGTCACTCTTGAGGGACTTATGAATATGAACCCCCCACTAACAATACGCACCGTCGAACGAAATCGTTTTGCGATCCCTGCACTGGGGTCTCGCCGAAAACGGTCGCTCGCGCGGGTCCTAACCGTGGCCGCAGTGGCGAGGGGTCAAGGAGACGGCGCATTTTCAATAGATGTTATGTTTGCTCTATGCTCCACAAGAGGCACGCTGACATGATGGAAAACGGCTAATGCTATTATCCATCAATCGACTCTCGGAACTGACTAGCCGCGATCGACGCACGATCACCAAGCAACTGGAAGATTTGCGTTTCGTTGACGGCGAGAAAGGCGCGCACCTTTACGAATCGACTGAGGCATTGCCGTTGATTTATGCCGTCGATAATCTTGAAGCGGCGCGCGCGAAACAAGCCCTCAGCCAAGCGGCTTTGAACGCTGTTCGCGAGGAAGTTTTGCGCAAGGAACGGATTCCGATTCAAATAGTTCTGGATGAAATGGACGCAGTTTTCCAAGCGATGGGCGCGACGCTCAAAGCTGCGAAAGGCAAAACGCTCACGAGGGAGCTTATCAACGACATCTTCGATAAGTTCCGTTCCGTGCCTGCTAAATTGAAATGGTGATGTGGTGATCGCCGAATTTGGATTCAAGCGGGAAAATCGAACGCACTATTCCTTTTAACGAGACGGATCGAAATCTGTGATTTCACGATAACCGCCGCCGAATATAAAAGGTGCCGTCTGAAGAAAATGCGCGGAATTCAGGGCAAGGTTTGATCGACGAAACTGCGCGGATTCACGGTTGCTTTTCTTCGCAGAGTTTTTGGAAACGCGGATCTTTCCTGAGCGGATCGAACATGGGATCGAGCCGGAGCAACGCAGGAGTCAGCGGCCCGTTCTCAGCCAGTGCGCCCCCGCCCGGTATCGAGAGTAGCTTCTGCAGAGCGGCAATGGCGCGGTCGGGCTCTCCTACCTGCGCCGCCACTCGGGCGAAGATCTCGATCGGAATGGGACCAGTTAAGGCGTCCTTCTCGATCGGATTCGCGGCCATGGCCCGTTCCGACAAAGCCATGGCGGCGGCCTTATCACCAAGGCCCATATTGGTAAGCGCGAGATATCCAATGAGGAAATAATTGTCCGGCTGTTCTTTGAGAAAAGATTCCAGTTCGCTGCGCGCCTGGCTCCAACTTGCCTGGGCGGCGGCATGGTCGCCGGCGACTTCTTGCGCCCAGGGGACCCAACGCTGGATCAGGCTTGGTAAGTATTTCCTTTAGCCGAGGGGTGATTTGTGCAGGGCGGCGCTCCAAGATCGCTTGGTAAACTTGTGTTTCCAACCCGTAGGGCTTGTCGGCCGCTGGGTAGAGCGAAGCGAGGAGCGCCGAGGCCCGCCGCAGGTCGCCCTCAGTTTGTGCAATACCCGCCTTGATCGTGAGGGTATCGACGTCGTCCGGTGTGATATCGAGAACCTGATCAATCTTCCGCAGCGCTTCGGGGAAACGACGAAGGAGGATATAGGAAGCCGCGTGCTCGTTGAGCATGTTGACGTTGTGCGGGTCGAGGCGCTCGGCTTCGTTGAAGTACGACTCGCTCCGGTCCCACTGGCCTCGCCTCCGGGCGACATAGGCCAGCGATTCAGGAATACGGCTGCTATTCGGCAAGAACTGGCGCGCTTGCTCAAAGTAACGCACCGCAGTGTCGTAATCCTTCAGGCAGGCGTAGTGGTAATAGCCCTTCGCCAATATCGCCTCGCCGAGATTGGGCTGAAGAGTGAGCGCGGTTTCGGCTGCCTGCCGTGCCTCTTCACGGAGGGCGACCGTTGGTTGAAGACTCTGTATGATGTAGCCGCTTGTATCCACGTATGACAGCAGCGCCCAACTAAGAGCGAACTTCGGGTCCAACCGCACCGCTTGTCTCAGATATTTCTGCGCGCCAAGAGCGTTCGCGGGTGAAGTTGTCGTTTTCAGTGTATAAGCCAGCCCACGCAAGTAGGCATCGTAGGCTTCAGGATTGTCTGTCGGTTTGGCAGCTATGGCTTGCTGCTCCTGACCAGTAAGTTTCGCCTGCAGTTGCTCCGCGATGACTTTAGCCACCTCACTCTCAACGGAAAATATGTCGGTCAGTTTGCGATCAAAGGTCTCGGCCCAAAGATGGGAATCGTTAGCCGCTTTGATCAATTGCACGTTCACCCGCACAGTGTTCCCGCTCTTCTGCACCCTACCTTCCAGAATGTGAGCTACGCCAAGCTCCTTTGCGATCTGGGACAGGTTTTCCGGCGCGCTTTTGTAGTGTTGCGTAGAGGTACGCGAAATGACCTTCAAATCCGCGATCTTGGACAAGCGCGTCAGAATCTCGTCCTGGATGCCGTCGGCAAAGTAAGCGTTGGCCTTCTCTTCACTCCGGTTTTCGAAAGGTAGGACCGCGATCGATTTTTCCGGAATTGCCACTGCCGCTGATACAGGCTTGGCATGCCGCTTAACCGCTCCGAAGTACAAGCCGGCAAGTGCAAGAGCCAAGAGTGCTGCGATGCCACAGACAATCAGCGTTTTCTTATTTGAGATCTTACCAGGAGACGTAGTTATTCGCGTTGACCGTGCAGGAAGCTGCAGGCGCTGCGCAAGCTCAGTAGGGGATTGCGGACGCCGCGACGGATCTTTTGCCAGACATGCTGCGACTGTATCTTTCCAAATCGGCGGAATGAACGCCGGTTCGATGTCTAATTCTTTGCGCCGCTCGGTTATCGAAGGAGCAACTCGCTCGCAAATCTGCCGGTCGATATTCCCCGAATAAAATGGCGGCTTGCTGGCAAGCAATTCGTAGATGCTCGCGCCTAGCGAGTAGATGTCGTCCAGGTGCGTGCCGGGTTCTCCATTAAGTTGTTGCGGGCTCATGTAAACGAGCGTGCCGCTCCGGCCCTGCTCCAGTGTTAACCTGCTGACTGAATCAGTCAGACTGCGCGCTATACCAAAGTCTGATATCTTTAGATCACCGTGTTGATTCACCATCAGGTTTGTGGGCTTTAAGTCATAATGGATGATCTTCGCGTGATTGTGCGCGTAATCGAGTGCGTCGCAAAGCTGACTTATCCAAGTAGCGATCTCGTCCGGTTCAAAGACTTTCTGCTCTTTCTCAGCTCGAAGGTTCGATAGCGTTTCGCCATCCACGTACTCCATGGAAATGCAGCCGGAGCGTTCGTCGTGTATGAAGTCGTAGATGCGAACGATGTGGGGATGCGTCAATTCGAGACAGCGCTTTGTTTCTCGTTTTAGCTGATCGAACACCGAATGGTCTTGAATCATTAAGTCAGGAAGAAATTTGAGCGCGACATCGCGCTCCAGTTCTTCATCGCAGGCCAACCAGACAATTCCCATCCCGCCTCGCCCGAGCACCTTGACCAGCTTGTAGCGGCCAAACACCTTTTGTCCGTCAGTAGTATCCAGCGCCGTCTCGAGAAGACAACCTGGGCAGCTTCCTTCCGGCGCGTCGGCGGGGATTTCCGACCCGCACTTTGGGCAAAGTCTGGGTGCGCTGATCATTGGGGGAGAGTCGCTCACGCGCTCCCTCTCTTTTTTACTGCGTAAAATGCTATCAGAGGTTATGCCCGGACTGCAGCAATCTCTCACCTCCTTCTACGGAAACGGCGGGGCGAAGTTCTCCGCGAAAGGCACGCATTCAAAGAGAAGCAGAATCCGCAGCGTGACGTACTGGCAAACGACGCTGGCAATCTTGGCGGCGCTGTCGGTGTCGGTAGCGCTTGCCGAGGACTTCAAAACCACTAACGGCAAAGAATACAAAGACGCCACGATCACCCGCGTAGAAGGGGACGGAATTGTGATTAGAACCAAAACGGGAATTTCTAAGGTCTATTTCACTGAACTACCTAAAGACGTTCAGGAAAAGTTTCATTAGGGTCAAGCGACGCCCATCGCAGCACAGGGTGAGCGTGAGCCGATCAAGTTAGAGACGAAACAGGACGGGCGTCGGCAGGCTGATGAAGGCCGCAGGGTAGTGGTGGTTGGACAGAGCGCTGTTACCTTAAAAGTCTTCGTTGTCGGGATCGTTGTCCTAGTTGGGTGCTCATGGCTTTCATTCGTAGTCGGTATTAGTGACAACGCAACGACGTGAGCAAAGTCCAAATGAAATGCTGGGAAATCATTGCCGACAATCTCAGCAAAGCCGGTTGGAGTTGGGGCTGTCTCTCAACAATTAATTCCAACGGACAAACAATCTTTGTTGTTGACGCACATCGCGACGACGGAAAGCGTTTCGTTGTCCGTGCGGATGAAAAGCTGACGGCGTTTCTTGAACTCGGATCGGTGATTTGCGCCCGGCAGAGCGACCAGAGGACTGCGGGGCGCGTGAAATAAAGTAGACAAATTGTCGCCATGCTTGTAAAAGCTCTTTGATTACGTCACCCGACGTTTCAGCGCATCTTCAGCGGGGCTGAAGAAGCCTGTGGGGCCGGACCTACGCTAAGACCGCCGCCTAACACGATCACCACAAAGGCACAGCCAAAACAACAACAATCAACAGAAGGGAACACAAATACCGATATGAACCAACAGCCGAAGAAACGACCAAAAACGAAGAGCAAAGCCCAAATCCCCGACCTGAAACCTGTGAAAGACGCCAAAGGCGGCCACCGGAAACATCATCATCATCCTCAAACGACGACATATGTTCCCCCCGGTGGCATTGGCCCCGATGGCGCTGGAAAGTGGGATTATTGACGTGAAATAGATTACGCGCACCGTGCGCTTCAATCACGTTGCCAGCTTCATCGTAAACGCGGATCACCGCATGATGTGATCGGCTGTAAAACTTGGCGTATTCAACAGCGTCATCCGGCTTGGTGTACCACAGCCGACCGAATGGCAGCACGTCGGAAATCAGATCGGCGCCGCGTTTATCTTTGCGGGGTTGAACTTCGTAAACGTGCATAGGAAACCGTGGAGGCGTTAGCCGCAGCGCCTGATTAGATCACTGATGTGCGTCTGGTTGCTGTAGCTGATTGACGTAATTTGCAAACTCCTCACTGAACCAACGCGAGTATTTGCGCCACCAAGCCTGAACTCCAGGAGCTCCGATCACGTCGCGCATGGGCAATTCGACCTCACCCCACAGGCGTGCATCCAGATGCCCCTCCAACTGCTCATGATACATTTCCCCAAAGATATGAAATAGCTGCAGCATGAGCGCGTTGAAGGCGTAGACGTCCCCGCCTTGGAGCAAAGGATAGCCGTGGTCTTGTCGCCACCGATTCGACAGCGTCAAGATAATCTTTGCCCTACTGCAACTGAATTGGGTCGCATGCTCGAAGTTCATAGCTGTTCGGATCAGCAGCTTTGGAGCGGCGCTTGGAAAAGTCGTTCCGGTGAAATCACCGTAACGGTTTTTTTCATGGTCGCATGACCTCCAATTGTTTCCGCGCGATTTGTAACTTCTCGTTGACGCGACGCGCTTCTTCCACGTCCCCGGCTTGCTCCCATGTTGCAAGCAAATCCTGTAAACCCGCTATGCGCTCGACTTTTTTCCTCACCCGCTCCAATCGAAGCCGTCTCGATCACGTTGCCCGCTCCATCGTAAACGTGAATCACAGCATCATGTGAGCGGCTGTAAAACTTAGCGTGACCGATTGCATTTGGCTCGCCATACCACGAGCGACCGAAGGGCAGCGCATCGGAAATTAGATGGACGCCGCGACGCGGCTAGCAAATGAAACCCACGTAAAGCCACAAAGCGGCCATGGCAATCATCGCCGCACAATTGAACCAGCCGGCCCACTGAGCCAACGACGCGGGGACCGCCGGCCCGCACGAAGGCCGCGCGGCAGCATGTGACTGAACCAGGCAATTTTCGATGTGCTCCTGGTCATGTGCCACACGTAATGTATAGAGTGCCATTGCGCCGCTAGTGATCGCCGTTAAAAGCGTCTGAACGATCTGGATTGCTGATGCGCATCGCGACGACGGGAAGCGTTATGTTGTGCACGCGGATGAAAAACTGACTGCGTTTTTGGAACTCGAATCAGCGATTCGGGCTGGAACAGCAAATCGCTACACGTCACTGCACGCGTATTAGATATGTTCCCGACTCACGAGAAGGGCTGGGATTTATCGAGCAATCTAGAACGTTTCAAAAAGCGTCGAGGGTGCGCATCATTTTTTTCTTCCCAACGGAAGCTCGCTCACATTAAAACACCCTCGGAGAGGGTTGCGGCAAATGATTTTGGCGTGCGTTATCTGCG
>WNFW01003635.1_pt1 | contig 10732 bp, 11 predicted proteins | sample 5400131 | NCBI WGS metagenome assembly WNFW01 (sample SAMN13153362, study PRJNA577476) | soil metagenome | isolation source: 20 cm soil or saprolite under grassland replicate 1 | place: USA:California | collected 2016-06-15
CGTTCTCGCCGATGGCGAAGGACATGTGTTCGAAACAGGATATCCAGAAGACCGCGACCGGTTACGTCAGTGATTCCGTCTGTGCGGTCGGCGGCATGTCGATCACCTCGCATTCCGACATCACCGGCGATTTCAATTCCGCCTACACGGTCAAGTCGAAATCGCACAACGAGGGCGGCTCCGCCAATCTGCCGCGTGACTCGACGACGACGATCGAGGCGAAGTGGTTAGGAGCCTGCAAGCCCGACCAGAAGGCCGGCGACATCGTGATGCCCGGTGGCGTCAAGATGAACGTCAAGGACATGGAAAAGCTGAAAGCCCTGATCCCTAAGGCGAAATAACGGCCGTCATTACACCGGTATCCGCACCGCGGCGCGAAGCCCGCCCATCGGACTGTCGCCGAGCGTGATATCGCCGCCATGGGAGCGTGCGATGTCGCGGGCGATGGCAAGGCCAAGCCCGGTGCCGCCCTCGTCCTGGTTGCGGGCGCCGTCCAGCCGCAGGAACGGCTTGAACACTTCCTCGCGCATGTCGGGGGGAATGCCCGGTCCGTCGTCATCGATCGTCACCGTCAGGTAACGGTGGTCGCGGTGGCCTTTGATGGAAATCGCGTTGGCATGCCGCGCCGCATTGGAGACCAGATTGGCGAGGCAGCGCTTGAACGAGGCCGGCTTCACCGTCACTACCGGCAGGCCGTGAAACGCCACGGTGGCGGCGTGGCCGTTGCGCTCGGCGTCGCCGCGCAATTCCTCCAGCGCCATCGTCATGTCGGTCGGCTGGGCGTGCTCGCCGCTGTCGCCGCGCGCGAAGGCGAGGTAATCCTCCAGCATGCCGGACATCTCGTCGACATCCTTGCGCATGCCGTCGACTTCCGGGCTGTCGCCGATCAGGGCCAGCTCGAGCTTGAAGCGGGTCAGGATGGTGCGCAGATCATGCGACACGCCGGCGAGCATCGCGGTGCGCTGTTCGATCGAGCGCTCGACGCGCGATTTCATCTCCAGGAACGCGTGCGCGGCGCGGCGCACTTCCCGGGCGCCGCGGGGGCGGAAGTTCGGCGCCTCACGGCCCTTGCCAAAACTTTCGGCGGCATCCGCAAGCCGCAGGATCGGCTTGATCTGGTTACGCAGGAACAACACCGCGACGACCAGCAGGATCGATGACGTGCCGACCATCCAGAACAGGAAGATCTCCGAATTCGAGGCATAGGCGGCACTTCGCTGGGCGAAGACGCGCATCACCGCGTCGTCAAGCTGAATGCGGATTTCCACCAGGTTGGAGCGCCCGACGGTATCGATCCAGAACGGTTTGCCGATTTGCCGGCCAAGCTGCACCGACAGCGTCTGGTCGAGCAGGTTGAAAAACGGCTTCGGGCCGGGCGGGGGCATGTCGCCGACCGGGAGAAAATCCACCACCAGCTGCAGCCGCTGCCCGATGCGGCGCAACTGAGCTCGGTCCTTGTCCTGCGGATAGGCCTTGTAGACGTCGATCAGGCTGGCGATGTCCTGCACCACCGCGGCCGACAGCCGCCGCGTCACCGTGTTCCAGTGCCGTTCCATGAATACGAACGCCACCACCGTCTGCAGGATCACCATCGGCACGATCATGATCAAGAGCGCGCGCGCATAGAGCCCGGTCGGCATCCAGCCCTTGAACGCGTTGCCCATCCGGTCGTTGACCGCGGAGAAGCGGCCGGCGGCGGTACGGATCAGCGTCAGGCCGGTGTCGAGCGTGCTCATCGGGCAAGATTCATTCAGGATTCATTTGAAGTGGCTCAAGGCGAGGCGACCAGGCGATAGCCGATGCCGCGCACCGCCTGCAGGAACAGCGGATTGGCGGGATCGCGTTCGATCTTGCGCCGCAGGCGGTTGATCTGCACGTCCACCGCGCGCTCGTTGACGCTGCCGTCGCCGGTGAGCGCGTTGCGCGGCACGGTCTCGCCGCGTGCGAGCGAGAGAATGCGCAGCATCTCGCGCTCGCGATCGGTGAGATGAATGACCTCCTCGCCCTGGCGCAACTCGCCGCGATCAAGATGATAGAGGTAGGGTCCGAACACGACCTGCTCCAGCGTCTCCACCGGCTGTGGCGCAGCGCGCTTGAGAATATTGCCGATCCTCAATACCAGTTCGCGCGGCTCGAACGGTTTCGCAACATAATCGTCGGCGCCGATCTGCAGGCCCTCGATGCGGCTTTCGGCTTCATGGCGGGCCGTCAGCATGATGATCGGCACCGATGAGGAGATGCGGATGAAGCGGGCGAGCTCGAACCCGGTTTCGCCGGGCATCATGACGTCGAGGATCAACAGATCGAAGTGCAGCCCGAGCAGCTTGGCGCGGGCGTCCTTGGCGTCCATCGCGGTGGTGACGCGGTAACCTTCGCCGCAGAGGAAGCGCGACAACAGGTCGCGGATGCGGCGGTCGTCGTCGACTAGCAGCACATGCGGGGCGTCGTCGGCCGGTTGCGGCCGGGTTCGAGCGAGGGTTGCTGCCTGGGCCACGATCACTCCTTTGCCGTTGGGTTGCCGGGCCCAGCAGTCCTGGTCCCCAAGATCGTTTCCAGCACCTTGTCCGGATCTTCGCGATCGATCATCGCGCGCAGGAACTGCCGGACAGTTTCCGCGCCTGCCGGCCCGATGTCGCGCAGCGCCCGGTTGATGCGATCGGTTTGCAGGCCGGCGAGCTTGGCCACCAGCGCCTCGCCCTTTGCGGTGGCGAAAAGAAGGCGTTGCCGGCGGTCGTTGTTGCCGGTCTTCTGCACGATATAGCCTTCATCGAGCAATTGCTTGAGAACCCGTCCCAGCGACTGCTTGGTGATTCGCAGCACGTCGAGCAGATCGGCGACCTTCAGACCGGGATAGCGGTGGACGAAATGCATCACCCGGTGATGCGCCCGCCCGAAGCCGAAAGCCTCCAGCTCATGGTCGGCGTCACCGACGAAATCGCGGTAGGCGAAGAACAAGAGCTCGATGATGTCCCAGCGCAGATCGGCCGTCCGCGGGGCATGGGATCGGCCCTCGGCGCCCCTCGAATCAGGGTCGGGTGATGCATTTGAGAAATTTATGTCAGCCATATTGACATATCTTTGGGTTCAATGTTACAAAACGATCAGCCGCGACGAAATATTAGGTCGTTTCGTCGCCGGTGAGGCGGGCCGGAGGAAGCCAAGGTGGCGGCCACGGCCGCGAATTTTCTACCGCTGAGATTGTCGAGCGGCATTTCGGCAAACATACTGGACTTCCGCCTTCCACAAAAGCATGTCCTCGGACATGTGATCGTGGAAACCGGCTCAAAGGCCGGTGCAGGCGAAGGCCAGGCGTACTAAACAGCGCCACGGCGCGAGGACGTGCGATCAGCGCGTCAATCCGGGAGAAAGTCCATGGGAGTTTCGTTCGATAAAATCGATGGCGTCATCTGGTACGATGGCAAACTGGTGCCGTGGGGCGATGCCAGCGTCCATGTGCTGACCCACGGGCTGCATTATGCGAGCTGCGTGTTCGAGGGCGAGCGCGCCTATGGCGGCACCATCTTCAAGAGCAAGGAACATTCCGAGCGGCTGAAGCACTCGGCCAATATCCTGGATTTTGAAATCCCGTATTCGGTCGCCGAGATCGACGCCGCCAAGCAGCTTGTCATCGACAAGAACAACCAGCCGGACGCCTATGTTCGCCCGGTGGCCTGGCGCGGCTCGGAAATGATGGGGGTGTCGGCGCAGACCAACACCATCCATCTTGCCATCGCCGCCTGGGAATGGCCGAGCTATTTCGATCCTGCCGAAAAGCTCAAGGGCATCCGGCTCGGGCTGGCTGAATACAAACGGCCGGATCCGGCGACGATCCCGGCAATGGCCAAGGCGGCCGGGCTCTACATGATCTGCACCATCTCTAAGCACAAGGCGGAGCGCGAAGGCTATGCCGACGCGATGATGCTGGACTGGCAGGGGCGGGTGGCCGAATGCACCGGCGCCAACATATTCTTCATCAAGGACGGCAAGATCCATACTCCCGTCGCCGATTGCTTCCTCGCCGGCATCACCCGCGCCACCGCGATCGACCTCGCCAAGCGCCGGGGCATCGAGGTGATCGAGCGGCGCATCATGCCGGAGGAGCTTTCAGGCTTTTCCGAATGCTTCATCACCGGAACCGCCGCCGAGGTGACGCCGGTGTCGGAGATCGCGGACTGGAAGTTCACGCCCGGCAAGATCTCGGAACAGTTGATGAAGGATTACACCGCCGAAGTGCAGCCGAAAGGCAAGAAGGCGGCGGCCTGATCTTTTTCCCTCTCCCCTTGTGGGAGAGGGGGTGCCCGAAGGGCGGGTGAGGGGTTCTCTCCGCGGATACAAACCCCTCATCCGACGCGGACTTCATCCGCGCCACCTTCTCCCACAAGGGGAGAAGGGAAGTAAGCACGTTCCGAAGGAGGACCAATGCCCCGCTCAAACACAAACGAGCTCGCGAGCGAGCGGAAGGCGGCATGCAATTCGCACGACCTGGTCGCCAGCGTCGCGCTGGAATATCGCGTCGGGGATCGGCTGCATGGCATTGAATTCATGACGCTCGATGCCAGCGGCCTTGTTTCGTTCGCGGCCGGCAATGATGTGCTGCCGCCCGAGCAGCTCCTGTAAACTTGAAATCGAGACCCTGCGGTGGCCAGCAACGGTTGCCGCATCGCGCCTGCGCTGGTACCAACGCGCCCCATGGCCGAGAAACCCAAAAAACCCCAAAAGCTTCGCGCCCGGCTGCCGCGCGGGCTTGCCGACCGCGGACCCGCCGAGATCGCGGTGACCCGCGCGATGGTCGAGAAAATCCGCGAGGTTTTCGAGCGCTACGGCTTCGAGCCGGTGGAAACGCCGGCGATGGAGTTCACCGACGCGCTCGGCAAATTCCTGCCCGATCAGGACCGGCCCAATGAGGGCGTGTTCTCGTTCCAGGACGATGACGAGCAGTGGATCAGCCTGCGCTACGACCTGACCGCGCCGTTGGCGCGCTACGTCGCGGAGAATTTTGATTCACTGCCAAAACCCTACCGCAGCTACCGCGCCGGTTATGTCTATCGCAACGAGAAGCCGGGTCCGGGGCGTTTTCGCCAGTTCATGCAGTTCGACGCCGACACGGTGGGCAGCGCTTCGCCCGCGGCCGACGCCGAGATGTGCATGATGGCGGCCGATACCATGGAAGCGCTGGGCATTCCCCGCGGCAGCTATGTGGTGAAGGTGAATAACCGCAAGGTGCTTGATGGGGTGATGGAAAGCATCGGGCTTGGCGGCGAGGAAAATGCGGGAGGCAGGCTGACAGTGTTGAGGGCCATCGATAAGTTTGATCGATTGGGTGAAGCTGGGGTGCGTGCATTACTTGGCGACGGCCGCAAGGATGAGAGCGGGGATTTCACAAAAGGTGCCGGCTTGCAAAGCGATGCAATTGACCGCGTGCTTGCTTCCACTTGTCCAGAAACCGGTACCAATGAGGAAATAATCTCGAAGGTTCTGCTTATCGCTGCCTCTGACATTGGCAACGAGGGTATCAGCGAGTTGGCCGATATTTCGCAACTCGTTGCGACTTCAGGTTACGATGATCGCGTCCGCATCGATCCCTCCGTCGTCCGCGGCCTCGAATACTACACCGGCCCTGTCTATGAAGTTGAATTGACGCTGGAGACAAGAGACGAAAAAGGCCGTCCGGTTCGCTTCGGCTCGGTCGGCGGCGGCGGGCGCTATGACGGACTCGTCTCGCGCTTTCGGGCTGAAACGGTGCCAGCGACCGGATTTTCCATCGGCGTGTCGCGGCTGCAGGCGGCGCTGGCGATGCTCGGCAAGCTCGACACCAGGCCGGAGTTCGGCCCCGTCGTGGTCACGGTGTTCGGCGGCGAGATCGCGAGTTATCAAAAAATGGTCGCGACGCTGCGCAGCGCGGGCATTCGCTCCGAGCTTTATCTCGGCAATCCGAAACATAGCCTCGGCCAGCAAATGAAATACGCTGACCGGCGCAATTCGCCTTGCGCCATCATCCAGGGTTCTGACGAGCGAGCGAACGGAAAAATCCAGATCAAGGACCTGATCCTGGGCGCCGGGCTGACCGAGATAAAGGACCGCGAGGAATATCTCAAGAGGCAGGCCGAGGCTCAGTACGAAGTCGATGAAGCAAATCTGGTCGACGAAGTGAGAAAAGTCCTGGCGCGTCATGACGTGAAGTGGAACTAGCCCTCATGGTGAGGAGGCGCGCTTGCGCCGTCTCGAACCATGGGGACAATAGGCGCATCCTTCGAGCCGCGGCCTTAAGGCCGCTCCTCAGGATGAGGATCGTGTTTGTGGCAAGTAGCGAGCAGCAAGAGCAAAGGGAGTGACAACAAATGCCTGAAATTACCGTGAGCATGGCCGCCGGCCGCACCGATGAACAGAAGGCCGGGATGATGCGCGACATCACGCAGGCGCTGGTGACGAACCTCGGCGTCGATGCCGAGGCGGTCGTGATCCAGATCAACGAAGCGCCGCTGGCCCACAAGATGAAGGGCGGCAAGACCTTTGTGGAACGCGCGGCTGCGGCGAAAAAGTAGCCGGCGAAGAAAACGCCGTCTCGAAGATCAACAGCATCGTCATTCCGGGGCGCGCGAAGCGCGAACCCGGAATCCAAGGATTCCCCGATGTGCAATTGCACATCTGAGGTTCGCTCGTTTCACTCGCGCCCCGGAATGACGCACTGAAATCGGCCATCCCATGGATGCACGCGAAATCATCAAGGTCGGCATGAGCGCCGAGCGCACGCTGGTGGTGCCGCCGGAGCGCACCGTCGGGCATTTTGTCCGGGGCATGCCGATGGTCTATGCGACGCCGATGATGATCCTGGAAATGGAAATGACGTCGGGCGACGCCATCAACCGCTATCTTGAGCCAGGCTGGATCACGGTCGGCACCGAGGTCGATATCCGGCATCTGGCCGCCACGCCGGTCGGCGCGACGGTTCGCACGACCGCGCGGGTGATCGCGGTGGAGCGCCGGGTGATCCGCTTCGAGGTCGAAGCTTTTGATGGCGAGCGGCGGATCGGCGAAGGCCGCCATGCCCGCGGTCTGGTCAATCTCGCGAGTTTTACCAAGCGTTTTGCGGCGAAGTAGCCACGCATTTTAAACCTCATCCTGAGGAGCGGCCACTTGGCCGCGTCTCGAAGGATGGGCCACGGGCATTCATCCTTCGAGACGCCGCGAGATGCGCGGCTCCTCAGGATGAGGAAAGCGGAAAAAATTACTTCGCAAGTTCCTTTGAGCGCTGCGTCGCCGCGGCGACCGCGCGCGTCAGCAGCGAGCGCATGCCATCGGGGCCCATCAGCACTTCCAGCGCCGCGGCGGTGGTGCCGCCGGAGGAGGTGACGTTCTCGCGCAACGTGGCCGATGCAAGCTCCGAGCGATGCAGCAATTCGCCGGAGCCGGCGACGGTTTCGCGCGCCAGCCTGGTCGCGAGTTCCTGGGGCAGGCCGGCTTCGACGCCGGCGCGCGCCAGTTCCTCGGCCAGCAGGAAAACATAGGCCGGACCGGAGCCGGACACGGCGGTGACCGCGTCCATCAAATTCTCGTCATCGGCCCACTCGACCGATCCGGTGGCGCGCAGCAGCGCGTCGGCGACCGCGCGCTGGCTGGCGCTGACATCCTTGGCCGCCACCGCGACCGTGATGCCGCGGCCGATGGCGGCCGGCGTGTTGGGCATGGCGCGAACGACGTTGCCGCCGCACACCCCGAAGATCGAGGCGATGGTGGTGCCCGCCATGATCGAGACCACCAGCGTGGTCGGCCCGATGAAGGGTTTCAGCGTGGCGCCGGCCTCGCGGAACGTCTGCGGTTTCAGCGCGACCACCAGCGTCGCGGCGGCGCCGATATCTTTCGGCGATGGATTGAGGCGGACGCCTTTTGTCACCAGCGCGCCGATCTCGCCGGAGGAATGCGGCTCGATCACCGCGACGCGGCTGGCATCGAGCCCCCGCGCCAGCCAGCCCGTCAGCATCGCACCGCCCATCTTCCCCGCGCCGGCGAGCACGATGGTGTCTTTGATGTCTTGTAAGGCGTCACTCGTGTTCAAGGATGTCACCACAACACACGCTTCGTCCCTGCGAACGCAGGAACCCATAACCACCAATGGTTCTATTTGATCGAGACCTTTGCAACAAGTACTGGGCGACACGTCCGGCGTATGGGTCCCTGCGCTTCGCAGGGACGACGCTCAATGTGTCGGGCGGGTGTGCGAACGCTCTACGCCTCGCCCTCGGTGTCGAACATCGCCGCGCTCATGGCTTCCCTCGCTGATTTGCCGGCCCACACCACGAACTGGAACGCCGGAAAATAGCGCTCGCAGGCGTGGATGGCGCCGACCAGCATGCTCTCGCATTGCGCGGTCGAAGCGGTGAGGCCGCCCGGCAGCACCAGCGCCTGCCGGTACATCACCATGCCGGTGTGGGTCCAGATGTCGAAATGCCCGACCCATAATTGCTCGTTGATGCCGGCGATCAGCCGCTGCACTTCGGCGCGGCGGGCGGCCGGGATTTTCATGTCGAAGGCGCAGGCCAGATGCAGCGCCTCGATCTCGGTCATCCAGGTAAAGGACAGTTGGTAATCGGTCCACTCGCCCTTGGAGACGATCGTCACCTCGTCTGTGCCGGAGCGTTCGAACGACCAGTTATTATCGGCGGCGATGTCCTCGACGACCGCAAGCGGATTGTTCAGGGAATCGATGATGCCTTCGAGGAGGGACATTCCGTCTCGACCTTACCGTTTTCAGAGAAAAGATTCAGACACGATGGTTTGATACGCACGCAGCAGGCTGACACCAGTTGGCATGATGCGTCGCTGCGACTGCAATCCCCTGATCGCGCCCCGGGGCCTGCCGGGATCAAGTGATGTGATTTGCGGAATCGGCGCAACCGCACCAGGAGTCCGTCCACAGCCAAAGCGGCGATCGTCCACAGCTGATCGCGCGCCGAAATTATTAATTTTGAGAACAAACCGGAGTCGGATTCGCGCAGGCCGAGTCCGGCGCACGGAATTCGCTCCAGGCGAGCCGGATCGGGCCGCCTTAATCGTTAATTTCGCGGAAGCAAATCACCCAGATTCGCTCTGGAGACATAGGGACATGCAGAATCCCCATGATGAAGGTGCTTGCTGGCGTCTGGGCCATTCGCCATAGTTCCCCTCAGGCCGCTCATACCGGGCGGCTGATGTTCTCAGGGCGGGGTGAAAGTCCCCACCGGCGGTAAGGGTGGATAAGCCCAAGCCCGCGAGCGCCTTCTTCCCTTGGAATCCGCTTGGGAAAAAGGGTCAGCAGATTCGGTGTGATTCCGAAGCCGACGGTTAAAGTCCGGATGAAAGAGAACGGTCGCGACAGCCGCATTGCGCGCGGCGCGTCGTTCCGTATGCCCTGATTCTGGTCCTGAAAGAGGAAAGCCATGAATCAGATGTTGCAAGAACCCCAGTTACAAGACGCTCCCGAAGTAAACGAATCTTCCGAAGCAAAACAACCTTCCGAAACGATCGGTCGGCCGCCGGTTCCCGCGCACCCGCGATTTGCAGAACCGCAGCGGGTCGCCTTCGTGCAGTCGTCCTGGCATCGCGAGGTGGTGGAGGAATGCCGGATCGCCTTCCTCGATGAGATCGAGGCGCGCCACATCGCGCGCGCGCAGATCGATCTGTTCGAGGTGCCGGGTTCGTTCGAAATCCCGCTGCATGCGCAGCTGCTCGCCAAGACCAGGCGCTACACCGCGATCGTCGCGGCGGGGCTCGTGGTCGATGGCGGCATCTACCGCCATGAATTTGTCGCAGACACCGTGATCAAAGCGCTGATGGATGTGCAGTTGCGCACCGAGGTGCCGGTATTCTCCGCGGTGCTGACGCCGCAGCAGTTCCACGAGAGCGCCGCGCATTTCGACTTCTTCCGCAAGCATTTTGCGACCAAGGGCGTCGAGGTCGCGGAAGCCTGCGCCAACACGCTGCTCAGCCTGGAGCGGCTGCGCGGTCAGGTCGCGGCGGGGATCGTGTAGGAAACGCGAACCCGGACGGATTGATTGTCATTTCCGCCGCCGCGCCTATAAACTCGGCGGCGGGAGGAGGCACGCCCGTGGAGACGGGCGGCCGAGACGATCATGTTCGAAGGACACGATCCCTATCTCGTCGCGCTCTCGGTGGTGATCGCGATCCTGGGGGGATACACCGGCTTCAGCCTCGCGGCGCGTATCCGCGGGGCGCCGGGCGTCAGCCATCGCGTGTTGCTGGCCGGTGCTGCCGCGTTCCTCGCGGTCGGCATCTGGACCATGCATTTTGTCGGCATGCTGGCCGCGCCGATCCCGGCTGATACCGTCTACCTCGTGCTTCCCACCATCGTGTCGTTCCTGATCTGCGCGCTGGTGGTCGGCATATCCCTGTTTTTCGTCAGCATCGGCGAACCTTCGCTGCGCCGCGTGGTGTCGTCGGCGGTGCTGCTCGGAGCGGGCATCGCCAGCATGCATTATGTCGGCATTCACGGTCTGGCCGGCCGTTTCGCCATCGAGCACGACACCCCGATGATCCTGCTCTCCATCCTGATTGCTGTCGTCACCGCCTATGGCGGCCTGCGCGCGTTCCTGGCCCGGCAGGACGGAATCCGGCTGATCGTGAGCTCGATCGCGTACGGTATCGCGGTGTCCGGCATGCACTACACCGCGATGGACGGCATGCATTTTGTTCCGCTGGCGGATGGGTCGCAGCACCATGCCGGCGGGTTGGCAGCGTC
>WNFW01003640.1_pt1 | contig 10730 bp, 9 predicted proteins | sample 5400131 | NCBI WGS metagenome assembly WNFW01 (sample SAMN13153362, study PRJNA577476) | soil metagenome | isolation source: 20 cm soil or saprolite under grassland replicate 1 | place: USA:California | collected 2016-06-15
CCTGTCCCATGCGCATATCGAGCGGGCCGTCGAGGCGGAACGAGAAGCCGCGCTCGGCGCTGTCGAGCTGGGTCGACGAGACGCCGAGATCGAGCGCGACACCGGCGATCGGCTCTTGCGTCGCGCCGCGCACCAGCCGCTCCATCTCGCCAAACCGGCCCTCGACCAAGGTCAGCCGGCCGGGATGGCGCGCGGCGAGCGCCGCGCCGCGGCGGATCGCCTCGGGATCGCGGTCGATCCCGAGAACGCGGCAGCGCGCTGCCGCGAGCAGGGCCGCGCTATAGCCGCCGCCGCCGAACGTGCCATCGACATAGGTCGCGTCGTGGCGCGGCGCGAGCGAGGCCACCACCGCCTCGAGCAGCACCGGAATATGGCTGCCATTCTCCGGCATTGGCGCGTCAGCGCGCGAGGAGGTGCGCCGCGTCTTTGTCATTCGGGCCGCCGTGCGGGGCCGCTGCGCGGCGGCAATGTCGTGCCCTGGCGGCGGGAGCGGTCGCGCACCGTCGCGCGATGCTCGGCATAGCGCCCCGGCTCCCAGATCTGGAACATCGCGCCGAGGCCGACAAACGCGACATCGCTGGTGATTTGGGCGTGTTCCTTGAGCGGTTCGGGCAGGACGATTCGGCCTTCGCCGTCCATCGTCAGCGGGTGCGCCTCGGCAAATAGCTGGGACAAGTTCTCGTGCTCATCCGAGAATTGCTCGAGAGTTTCGAGCCGCTCATTCATCTCCTCGACGTAATTGCTGCCAGTACCGTCGAGCGCGGGTACTCTGAATGATGGAAAGAGCACAACAAGATTGGTCTCGCGATGAGTCGCGAGGGTGGAGCGAAAGGTCGCCGGCACTGAAACTCGCCCCTTGCGGTCGACCTTGTTCACATAAGTGGACAGAAACAGTTCCACTTGCTTCCCCCAACGCTCCCCCACAGACGCCCGGCAAGGTGCGGGCCCGGTAGCGCCGCTGCAGTTTCCCCCCAAGCAGTGACGCGCTCGCCTATGGGTGGATTTGGGATATCATGGGCTAACGTGGGTAGTCAAGCAGGAATTCTGTACAAAACAGCAGAAGGCTAAATCTTCGCTAGTCCTCGTCTGTAGACACATCATGTAGTCGCAGGTGCGATACTCGGATTTTAAAGCAGCGGATTATGTTCTTTATATGTTCACGGAAGCCCCGGTTGCCAGACGGTCTGTAAGCCGGGTTCTGTCCCGCCCGAGAGCGGAGATGGCCATTCATCTGGGACGTTCGTTACCGAACGCCTCGCGCGACCGACCCGAGCGGCGGCGCGGAAGGCCCGCCCGGCGACGCTAGCCGAGGCCAGCGCCGCCTGCCGCTCCTACTTGGTCTTGCTCCCGGTGGGGTTTACCCTGCCGCCGCCGTTGCCGGCGGCGCGGTGCGCTCTTACCGCACCATTTCACCCTTACCGCCCGCCGCCCCGGAAGGCGGCGAGCTCGGCGGTGTGTTTCTGTGGCACTTTCCCTGGGGTCGCCCCCGCCGGGCGTTACCCGGCACCGTGCTTCCGTGGAGCCCGGACTTTCCTCCCTCCGCCGAGCGAACCCGACAAAGAGCGGCCATCCGACCGTCTGACTGGGAAGATTTGGGATGGCGCGCCCCGCCTGTCAAACCTCAGAGCGAAACGGCGCGTCGGCAAATCGCTATCGTGCGATGCGTCGCGCCAGCGCGATAAAGCGGCATGCGGCGGGAGCGGTCTCGCCGCGGCGATAGGCCAGGTTTAAGGGCGCGACCAGGCCGGCCTTGCGCTCGATCGCACGATAGGCGACCCCGTCGATGCCGATCCGCTGCATCGAGGCGGGAATCAGTGTCACGCCGAGTCCGGCCGCGACAAGGCTCAGTGTCGCCAGCATGCGCGGCGCCTCCTGGCCGATGCGCGGGCTGTAGCCGGCGCGCTGACACGCCGCGATGATTGCGTCGTAAAGCCCGGGCCCGAGCGGCCGGCGATAGAGGATAAAGGTCTCCCCTTCCAACGCGCTAAGCGGGAGCCTGCTCTTCGTGCCGGCGGCAAGGCGATGGCCTGAGGGCAGAGCGGCCACCATTTCCTCTTCCAGCAAGGAATGGACTGTCAGGTCCGCTGCCGGGCCGATCGGCGAGCGAACGAAGGCGGCGTCGATCCGCTCGGCGCGCAAGCCCTCGACCAGCTCCGCCGTCCCGGCCTCCTCCAGGCTCAGCGCGACCAGCGGGCTCGTCTCGCGGAAGTCACGGATGACGCGCGGCACCAGAGGATGGAATGAGGCCGAGCTGGTAAAGCCGAGCCCGAGCCGGCCGGCTTCGCCGCGTGCGGCGCGGCGGGCGGCAAGCACAGCGTGTTCGGCGCGCTCGAGCACGATCCGCGCTTCCGCGAGAAAGGCTTCGCCCGCCGGGGTCAGCTCGACTCCGCGCGGCTTGCGCCGGAACAGCTGGAGTTCGAGCTCGGTTTCGAGGGCGCGAATTTGCTGGCTGAGCGGCGGCTGCTGGATGCCGAGCCGCGCTGCCGCGCGAGTCACATGACGTTCCTCCGCGACGGCAACGAAATATCGGAGATGGCGCAGTTCCATACGCACGATGTATCGCTAACGGCGTTATCATATATTAGACAAACACCAGGGCATCGCTTATTTTTTGATCCATGGCGAGCGAAGCAAAACTCCTGACCGTGCAATTCCTGAAATGGGTCGCCGAGCGGCCGCGCAGCTATGCCGAGTTGCGCGATGCCTGGAGCAGCACCTGCCCGCTCAATTGCGCCTGGGAAGACGCGATTGCCGACGATCTTATCGAGCGCGGCGCCGCGGGCTCTCTGGTACTGACGGCGCGCGGCCAGGCGAGGCTGGCCGCGCGGATGTAGGGGCTGCCATTTCGCCGCCTTGATCGGCGAGAAGGGCGGAGTATCGTGCCTGCCGGGTTTTGACCGCTGCCGAGCCGCCGCCGGCGCGCCCCCTCTGAAGGAGACATGCCCGTGAGCGTCACCGGTCACGACAGCCTGAAAGCTCGCCGCACTCTCGATGTCGAAGGCAAGCGCTACGATTATTTCAGCCTCGACGCGGCGGCGAAGGCGGCGGGGCTTGGCGACATCTCACGTCTGCCGGTGTCGCTGAAGATCCTCTTGGAAAATCTCGTGCGCCTGGAAAACGGCCGCACCGTGAGCGTCGACGACATCAAGGCGATGGGCGCCTGGCTCGGGACAAAGAGCTCGGACCGCGAGATCGCGTTCCGTCCGGCGCGCGTGTTGATGCAGGATTTGACCGGCGTTCCTGCGGTCGTCGATCTGGCCGCGATGCGGCAGGCGATGCTCGACCTCGGCGGCGACCCGAACAAGATCAACCCGCTGTCGCCGGTCGATCTGGTCATCGACCATTCGGTGCAGATCGACCAGTTCGGTAGTCCTCAGGCCTTTGCCGCCAATGTCAAACGCGAGTTCGAGCGCAATGGCGAGCGGTATCGCTTTCTGCGCTGGGGCGCGGATGCGTTCGAAAATTTCCGGCTGGTGCCGCCGGGCACCGGCATCTGCCATCAGGTCAATCTCGAATATTTGTCGCAAGTCGTGTGGACGACATCTGAGGACGGGAAGACGATCGCCTATCCCGACACGCTGGTCGGGACCGACAGCCACACGACGATGGTCAACGGTCTTGCCGTGCTCGGCTGGGGCGTCGGCGGTATCGAGGCCGAGGCGGCGATGCTCGGCCAGCCGATCTCGATGCTGCTCCCGGAAGTCATTGGGGTGCGCCTGACCGGAAAGCTTGCCGAAGGGGCGACCGCGACCGATCTCGTCCTGACGATCACGCAGATGCTGCGGCGGCGCGGCGTTGTCGGCCGGTTTGTCGAATATTGCGGGCCAGGCTGCTCCGAGCTGGCGCTCGCCGACCGCGCGACGATCGGCAACATGTCGCCGGAATACGGTGCGACCTGCGGCTTCTTCCCGATCGACGCCGAGACGATCCGCTATCTCACCCTGACCGCGCGCGACCCGGCGCGGGTCAATCTGGTCGAGGCCTATGCCAAGGTGCAGGGGCTGTGGCGCGACGCCAATACCCCCGACCCGGTCTTCACCGATCTGTTGGAGCTCGATCTCGGCACGGTGGAGCCGTCGCTCGCCGGGCCGCGCCGGCCGCAGGATCGCGTATCACTCTCCAGCGCCGGCAAGGGGTTCGACGCTGAATTGCCGCGGCTTACCGGCACCAGCGATATGCGCTCGGCCAAGGTTCCGGGGACGAATTACGATCTGCATGACGGCGATATCGTCATCGCCGCGATCACGAGCTGCACGAACACCTCGAACCCGAGTGTCATGCTCGGCGCCGGCCTCCTCGCCAAAAAGGCGGTCGAGAAGGGGCTGAAGGCGAAGCCTTGGGTCAAGACGAGCCTTGCGCCGGGCAGCCAGGTCGTCAGCGATTACTATGCCGCCTCCGGGCTCCAGGAGTATCTCGACAAGGTCGGCTTCAACCTGGTCGGCTATGGCTGCACCACCTGCATCGGCAATTCCGGCCCGCTGCCGGAGCCGGTTTCGGAGGCGATCGATGAGGGCGATCTCGCGGTCTGCGCCGTCCTGTCGGGCAACCGCAATTTCGAGGGGCGCATCCACGCCCAGGTGCGGGCCAATTACCTCGCCTCGCCGCCGCTCGTTGTGGCGTACGCGCTCGCCGGGACGATCCGCACCGATTTGACAAAGGATCCGCTCGGCGAGGGCGGGGATGGCAAGCCGGTTTATCTCCGGGATATCTGGCCGTCGAACCGCGAGGTCGCCGATACGGTCGCGCATTCGGTGTCGCGCGACAGCTTCCAGCGGCGCTACGGCAATGTGTTTGAAGGGCCGCCGGAGTGGCGCGAGATCAGGGGCAGCGAGGGTCTTACCTACAATTTTGACGACCGCTCGACCTATCTCGCTCTGGCGCCTTATTTCGAGAACATGCCGAAGGAGCCGGGCGCGGTCAGCGATGTCATCGGGGCGCGCGAATTGGCAATTTTCGGCGACAGCATCACGACCGACCACATCAGTCCGGCCGGCAGCATCAAGACCGAAAGCCCGGCCGGCGAATATCTGATCAGCTATCAGGTGCGGCCGAGCGAGTTCAACACCTACGGCGCGCGGCGCGGCAACCACCACGTCATGACGCGCGGCACCTTCGCGAACATCCGCATCCGCAACGAGATGGTGCCCGGTGTCGAGGGCGGCATGACCAAGCTGATGCCGGACGGCACGGTCATGCCGATCTACGACGCGGCAATGGAATACAAAAAGCGCGGCGTACCCCTCGTCGTGTTCGGCGGCAAGGAATACGGCACGGGTTCGTCGCGCGACTGGGCCGCCAAGGGCACGTTATTGCTCGGGGTCAAAGCCGTCATCGTCGAGAGCTTCGAGCGCATCCACCGCTCGAACCTGGTGGGCATGGGTGTCCTGCCGTTGCAATTCAAAGAGGGCACGACGCGGCAGACGCTCAAGCTTGACGGCGACGAGGTGCTCGACATCACCGGCGTCGCCGACGGGCTCAGGCCGCGCAAGGAGCTGGTCCTGCGGATCCGCGATGCCGACGGCACGACGCGCGAGGAGCCGGTCATCTGCCGCATCGATACGCTCGACGAGCTCGAGTACTTCCGCCACGGCGGCATCCTGCAATACGTGCTCCGCAGCCTGTTGAAAGCGGCATAGCCGCGCCGCGCAAGCGGCACAGGGCGATTAAGCCGCCCTATTCAAGCGCGAGGATGCGTTCGGCGGCGTCGGCGATGGCGCGCCAGGTCTGCGCCGAGAGTGCGTCCCCCGCGCGTTCGGTAGCCTCCGCGAGCCGCAGCAACAGCGCTACACTTTCCCGGCCGTGCAGGCTGACATATTCCCACGCCGCTTCCTCGATAAAGCTGTCGTCTACAAAGCCTTCGTCTTCCATGTTCCGCCTGCAGGGATGGGCGCGGCGCGGATCGAGGCGCGTGAGCCGCGGCGCGCCAGCGCGTGCGTGACAATGCCGGCGACGATCAACAGACCGCCGATCGCGCGGCCGGGGGTTATTTCTTCGCCGAGCACGAGGGTGCCGATCACGACCACCGTGACGAGCTCGGCATTGGCGAGGATCGCAAACCCGGTCGCGCCGAGCTTTGGCACGCTGTAGGAGAACAGGGTCATCGTGAGCGCGCCGGGGCCGAGCGCGATCAACACGATGAGTACCCAGCTTGCCGGATGGGCCGGCATGTCGAGGCCGAGAAACAGCGCTATAGCGCTGAACGTGATCGCCATGCCGAGAAACAGCCCGCCGGCGCCGATCAGCGGCGGGTAATGGCGCAGCAGGCGGGAATTGATCGCGAGATAGAGCGAATAGATCAAGGGCGACGGGATTGCCCACAACAGGCCGCGCGGATCGATCATGCCGCCGCGCAGCCCCGGCAATGTGATCAATGCCGCGCCGCCGAGGATCATCGCGATGCACAATACGGCCACCGGCCGGACCGGCTGCTTCACGATGAGCCGGTCGAGCGCGAGGGTGTCGGCCGGGTAGGTGTAAAACAGCAGGACCGCGATGCTGGTCTCCAGGGTCTTCAGGCTCTCCCAGAAGCACAGGGTCTGCGCGGCGCCGAGGGTCGCTCCCAGCAAAACGATGCGCCAGCCGCCGCCACGCAATATCCGGCGCAAATCGAGCTGCATGAAGAGCGCCGCTGCGGCGAGCGCCACGATCGCCAGATCGTAGCGCCAGAACAGCATCGAGGGCGCGCTGAGCCCGTCGGCGTAAAGCCGCCGCGCCAACAACGGCATGAACCCGACCATCGTGCTGCCGGAGAGCGCGGCGACCGCCGCTGGCCAGGTCGAGGCGGAGCGGCCGATCAATGCGACATCGCTCGGTCGAGCGTGCGCTGCCATTGGCCGCTGGCGAACGCGGCGGCAAGCCAGCCGTCGATATAGGCCTTCATCGCCGGGTCGCGCGCGAACATGTAGGCCTTCTCAAGGCGGGTGAACGGCGCCGCGACCGGCACCGCGCACAGCTCGGGATGGAGCCGCGCCTGATGGTCGGCTTCGAGCCCGTCGGTGATCATGACGTCGGCGCGATCGGCGACCAGCTCGTCAAAGACGCTGGCATTGTCGTGGTGGATGATCACCGTCGCCTGCCTGAAATGGCCGCGGACGAAGGCCTCGTTGGCCGAGCCCGGGTTGGCGATGAGCCGCACCCCAGGCTGATCGATCGCGGCAAAGTTGGTGAAGCGGTCGCGGTACTCGCGGCGCGCCAGGGGGCGCTTGCCGTCGACAAAGGTCGGGATCGAAAAGAACGCCTTCTCAGCGCGCGGCGCCGTGACGGTGACGCCGCCCATCGCGATGTCGAACCGGTCGGCGAGGAAGTGGTCGAGCAGATCGATCCACACGGAGGGCACGAACTCGATGTCGACGCCGAGCCGTTCTGCGAGGTCATGGGCCATGTCGATATCGGCGCCGATATACGAGCCATCCGGGCGCAAGAGGCTGAACGGCGTGTAATCGCCGGTCGTCCCGACCCGCAGCACGCCGGATGCTTGAATGCGCCGCAATATGGGCGAACTGCTCGCAACGTTGGACATCAACCCTCATCTGCCTCCCGGTTCTGGGCGAATCGTCCATGAGCGCTGCGCTTCTGACAAGGCCGATCTGCCCGGGCTGCGTTGTTCGCGGGCACGCGCCGCCCTAAAGTGCCCATTCTTCGGGCAGCCGAGCGGAGCAGAGGCGCGTGGACCAGACGATCGCCGATGAGACCCTTCCGGCGGTTGTCGTGCCACGGCGCGGCTGGATTCTGATCGCGGCGCTGATCGCGACCTTTATCCCGGCGGTCGAGAGCAGCATTGTCGCAACCGCCTTGCCGACCATCGTCGGCACTCTCGACGGCTTCGATCTGTTCAGCTGGGTGTTCGCGGTGCCGCTGTTGACGATGGCGGCGACGATCCCGGTCTACGGCCGGCTCGCCGACATCTATGGCCGCAAGCGTGTCTTCTTTGTCGGGACGACGATCTTTCTCGTCGGCACGGTGCTGTGCGGGTTTGCCCGCTCGACCGAGATGCTGATCCTCTACCGGGCGATCCAGGGCTTCGGCTCCGGCGCGATCCAGCCGATCGCGATGACGGTTATCGGCGATGTCTACACGCCGACCGAGCGGGCGCGGGTGCAGGGCTGGACCTCGGCGGTGTTCGGCCTCGCAGCGGTCGTCGGGCCGGCGCTTGGCGCCTTCCTCGTGCAGCACGTGCACTGGTCCCTCGTCTTCTGGATCAATCTGCCGATCGGGCTTCTCGCGATCGCGATGTTCGCGATCCTCTTGCCCGAAACCGCGCCGCGCCGCCGGCACAGCCTCGATTATCTCGGCGGTGTCTTGCTGATGATCGGTGTCGGCGCGCTGATGCTGGCCTTGGTGCAGGCGCGCACGCTGGGCATCGCGCAGGTCCTCGCGCTGGCAGCGCTCGGGATCGTCAGCCTCGTCGCCCTGTTCGCGCATGAGCGCCGGACGCCCGAGCCGATGCTTCCCTTGGCGATGTGGCGCCGCCGCGTCGTGGCCTTGTGCAACGCCGCCGGGTTTGGCGCCTCGGCGGCGATGATGGCGGTTTCGGCGCTGTTGCCGATATTTGTACAGGGTGTCATGGGGCGCAGCCCGGCGGTCGCCGGCATCGTCATCAGCGCGCAATCGGTCAGCTGGATGTTTGCCGCCTTTGCGGCGGGCCGCTTGATGATCCGCACCTCCTATCGGCTGACCGCGGCGATCGGCGGCACCGCCCTCGTCATCGGCGCGGCGATGCTGATCCTGCTCGGGCCGGAAACCGATCCGTTCTGGCCGGCTGCGGCGGGTTTTGTCATGGGAATTGGCATGGGGTTCTGCAATACGACATTCATCGTCGCGATCCAGACGAGCGTCGGCTGGCACGAGCGCGGCATCGGCACCGGCTCGCAGATGTTCATGCGCATGCTCGGGATGTCGGTCGGCGCCGCGATCTTCGGCGCGATCGTCAATGACGGCGTCGATCGCCGGCTGCCGGGCACGGGCGGGTTGGTCAACCGCATGCTAGACCCCACGACGCGCGACCAGCTCGGCGCCGATATGTTGGCGCGGCTCGGCGATGCGGTCGGGCTCGCTGCGCATGACGCTTTTGTCGCCGCTTTTGTCATCGCGCTGCTGACGCTGGCGGCGACATTGTGCCTGCCGGCGCGGCTCAACCCGACCCGTTCGCCGGTCTGACAATCAGGGGGGCGTCAGAGCGGCTTTGTAGGCCTTGACGGCGGCGGCAAAACCCATGACGAGCGCGTCGGCGGTCAGTTCATGGCCGATCGAGGCTTCGGCGAGAAACGGCATCGCGGCGACAAGCGGCGGCAGATTGTCGAGGTTGAGGTCATGCCCGGCATTGACGACGAGACCGCGCTCATGGGCGCGCGCCGCCGTCGCAGCGCAGGCCTCCAATTCCTTCCTGCTGTCGCCGGCGCGGAACGCCGCGGCATAGGTGCCGGTGTAAATCTCGATGCCGTTTGCGCCGCTGCCGGGGACCCGCTCGATGACTGACGGATCGGGATCGACAAACAGGATGACACGGCAGCCGAGCCGCTTCAGTTCGGCGACCGCCTGGTTGACCAGCGGGACGTCGCGATTATCGAGCTTCCAGCCCTCTTCAGAGGTAAAGGCGCCGGGCGGGTCGGGCACCAGCGTGCATTGCTCGGGCCTGACCCCGCGCACGATTTCGAGGAGCCGGTCGTCGGGGTAGCCCTCGATATTGAGTTCGCATTGCGGGCGCCAGGGCTGCATCAGACTGGCGAGCGCGGGCACATCGGAGCGGCGGATATGGCGCTCGTCGGGCCGCGGATGGACGGTCAACCCGTCGGCGCCGGCCTCATGCGCGATGCCCGCGAATGTCAGTACATCGGGCACGCCGGTGTGCCGCGAATTGCGCAACAGCGCGATCTTGTTGAGGTTGACGCTGAGCCGAGCCATGGCCGGCATCCTTAGATGATGGGCTTCGCTGACGCTCAGCCCATCCTACACTGTCGCGGATTATCGTAGGATGGGCTGAGCAAGGCGAAGCCCATCAAGGGAGGAGATGCCATGGCGGTCGTGTTGGGCACGGAGGGGTACCGGTACGAGGTTGCCGATGGCTGGGCGAAACTGCCGCCCGGCTACGAATTCAACGCCGATGTCGCGGCGGTCGGGGTCGACAAGCACGACAATGTCTATGCCTTTAATCGCGGCAAGCACCCGATGTGCGTCCTTGACCGTGAGGGCAATCTGCTGCGCAGCTGGGGCGAGGGCGTCTTCGTGCGGCCGCACGGCGTGTTCATGGCGCCGGATGAGACGGTCTGGCTGACCGATGATGGCGACCACACGGTCCGCCAATGCACCCTGGACGGCAAGGTGTTGCAGACCTTCGGCATTCCGGGCAAGCCGGCGCCCTATATGAGCGGCGAGCCGTTCCATCGCTGCACCCATACCGCCTTCTCGCCGCAGGGCGATCTCTACATCTCGGACGGCTACGGCAATTCGCGGGTCCATAAATTCAGCCCGAACGGCAAGCTCCTGTTCTCCTGGGGCGAGCCCGGCACCGATCCCGGCCAGTTCAATATCCCGCACAACATCTGCTGTGACGCCGATGGCTGGGTCTACGTCGCCGACCGGGAAAATCATCGGGTGCAGGTGTTCGACGGCAACGGCAAATACGAATCGCAATGGGTCAACATGCACCGGCCGTCGGGGTTGTACATGGAGCCGCGCAAGGACGGCCGATTTTATGTCGGCGAGATCGGGCCCGACATGGCGGTCAACATCAA
>WNFW01028728.1_pt1 | contig 10729 bp, 16 predicted proteins | sample 5400131 | NCBI WGS metagenome assembly WNFW01 (sample SAMN13153362, study PRJNA577476) | soil metagenome | isolation source: 20 cm soil or saprolite under grassland replicate 1 | place: USA:California | collected 2016-06-15
GCTACCTCATCGATCTTCCCTACGGGCTCAGTTAATCCACATGCCGAGAATTTACGATGTGAGCGGTCATCCTGTTTTAGTTCTTAATCGGTTGCAGGTAAACCCAGCAACAAAAAGAAAACGTATCGTTGGAGGACGCAATGCGAATGGTGCAGATTCTAGCAATCTTGGCTGCTTTCTCATTCTGCTCGGCGTCGTTCGCTGACCAGATTGTGTTAACAAACGGAGACCGCCTTACCGGCACCATTATGAAGTCCGACGACAAAACACTGGCTATAAAGACCGAGTTTGCCGGTGATGTTACGGTGCAATGGCCAGCCGTGCAGGAGATTCATTCCACGCAGGCATTGCACCTAGTTACGCGAGGCGAAAAGACGCTCGTAGGGACGGTTACGACTTCGGATGGCAATCTTGCTGTGAGCACGGCGACGAGTGGAACAGCAGTGAATGTTCCGAAAGCTGACGTGACTGCACTGCGCAACGATGAGGAGCAGGCGGCTTATGAGAAATCGCTTCATCCAACACTGTGGCATGGCTGGGCTGGAGGGGCGAATGTGGGCTTTGCGCTGACACGGGGGAATAGCGAGACCAAGAATTTGGCGTTGGCGTTCACCGGAGACCGGAAGACCCAGCATGACGAGATAACGATGTATGCGAACACAGTCTATGCTTCGAATGATGCCGCAGGAGCCGTGCCAAGCGTGACGGCAAATACCACACAAAGCGGGGCTCGATACGCCCACAACGTAACAACGCGCTTATTCGGGTACGGGAGTGCTGACTTCCAGACGGATGCGTTGCAGGGGTTGAACCTGCGATCCGTTCTGGGTGGCGGTCTTGGGTTACACGTGATTAACACGGATGTCACTACTTTGGATTTACTAGGGGGCCTGAATTATACCCGTGAGAGTTACACGACTTTGAGCCGAAATTTTGCGGCTCTCACGGTGGGTGAGGAACTCATGCACAAGCTGGGTGTCTCCACCGTGCTCAATGAGAAGCTGTACTTCTTCCCCGATCTAAACCAAACCGGCGAGTACCGGGCAACATTTAATCTTGGCACGGTCACAAAACTGAGTAAATGGCTAGGATGGCAGAATGCATTCGGAGATATCTATGTCACAAATCCTCCGGCAGGTAAGAAGCAGAACGATATTCTGTTGACGACTGGGCTCAATGTCTCTTTCACTCGCTAATGAAAATCGTCTCCAGTCTGCTCAAGCTACGTTCTGTCTCTGATCAAAACCCCCTATCCGAGCAAAACCGAAAGCGCCCCAGACTCAGTTGAGTCTCGTGGGACGCTGTGTTCTCACATTTTGGAGGCGTTCGGTCGCCGTAACCGTTTCGTCGGTTGGGGAGCCCACTGAGTGCCTGCTCCGGGGACGGCAGAATCTTCCCCCAGCCGAAGGAAGGCTAATCAAAGCCGTATCATCAAACGAGTGACATCATTCATCTCAGTCCTGAGACATTGGGGTGGGATTGGCGTGCTCATCTTGGCCGCCCTCGACAGTTCTGTGCTGCCCACCCTCGGTGGGGTTGACGCGCTCACGATATTGTTGGCCGCCCGGCACCCGGAGTTATGGCCATATTATGCGATGTGCAGCACCGCAGGCTCACTTTCAGGGGCGTCACTCGCCTATCGCTTGTCGGCTCTTGGAGTCCTCCATCGACGTATCAAGGGAGCGGTGTTCGACAGAGTTACGGCGTTCGTAAAGCGTTTTGGGAGCCTTGCTCTGTCGCTCGCCGCGCTGCTTCCGCCACCATTTCCGACTTCCGCATTCGTGATCTCGGCTGGTGCGACGCGCTATCGCTTCACTTCGTTTGTGCTGTCTTTCGGTGTAGGGCGGGCGTGCCGATTTGCTTTACTGGCTTATCTCGCATCTGTGTTTGGCAGGCGGTCCGTGGCGAGGGCATGGTCGGCCCACACTCTGCTACTTCTGCGGCTATCGGCATTCTGTTGGTGTGCGTCGGCATGCTGTCGTGCCTTGCATTCAGGAAATCTGAACCGCATACACCTCTCGGTTTGTAGCTCGTCAGCCTTGCGATTTCGGCCAACTCAAGACGTGAAGCCGCGCACGAAGCAAAATGTGATCACCGAGCAGGCTTCGTTTCCGCAAACCTGAAGTTGTGGTGCTGCTCGACCCACCGAATCTGGACTGCGCTTTCTCCTGCCGGATTCGACTCGCTCAACTTGGGTGGCGGACCATCTCCCGCGCCGAATCGCTCCCGAGAAAAACTGAGGAAGGAGTGCATCCCAGCAGCTTCGTGGCAGCCGGAACAACTGAGCAATACGACACCCTCCCACGACGCTGGGTCTCCCTCCTTTTCGAACATGTCGATTCCATGCGACCTGAAAAAGGCAAACTCTTTTTCGCCCCTTGCAACCGCTCGAAGCCCGCCCGACTTCCCCGCGAACAGCCCCTCGCGGCTCAGCCTAAATTCGAAGAAATCCTGAGAAAGACCTCCTGTCCCACCTAAATCGAAGTGAATGGCTCGATATACTCGCATCTGCACGCTTTCCGTCAAGTGAGTGCGTATCGGATGGCCGTTGCTGCTAATCAGAACCATCTGCCGAACCAACGCCATGCTCGTTCCGATTGGGAGTTGCGGAGGCTCAGGGTACGGAACCAAAACCGGAGGAAGATCAGCGGGCTGGAATGGGAGCCTGTCCGGATTCGGCCCCCACGTCTTCGGGATATTCCGGAGTTTGGCGAGATACGCCAACGTCTTTGCCCTTCCTCCGGGCACTTGGAAGAAGACTAGGAAAATTGATCTTCCATTGAAGAATTCGAGATGGTCAGACGCAACGGGTCTTCCGCGCTGCTCCCCCAAACACACCCACGGCCCCTTTGGGTCGAAAAGGTCGGCAGGCAGGAACGGACGCTGCGGATCGGTAGGATCGTAGCTGGTGGGAAACAGTTGTGCTCTAATTGCACCGTGATAGTTATCGGGCAATTTTCGAATCCGGTCTTCGGTCAGAGCCAATCTGCGGATGACCTCGGCGACCCGCTTCTGCTACTCTGAGCGACCCTGTACCTGTTCGTCAGAGGGGAACGACACCCAGTTATTAATCGCCAAAAGGTCGCGTTGAAACAAAACGCGTTTCAGCGAGTCTGTGATCAACCTTTCCGAATGTTGTTGCAGAAACTCATCGAGCAACTTCAAGGCTTCATCCCTAGAGGGGCCACTGAGCAGATACTTTTCCCTGAACAGGAATTGGAACGTCGGGCGATTGATTTCGAGCGAGGTTGGTTTGCCCTGTGTCCGTCATTCTTGGCTGTGGATGACTGGATGAGAAAAAGCTTAATAGCAGGACACCCATCCCGAGAAATGGGACCATGGCCCTCATCAGTCGCGATGGTAGCAGACCGGAATCGAGATCGTCCGCCCGGACTTCCTCCCGATCACAGTGAGCTTGATCTGGCGGTAGCGGGCGAGGCGGGATTTAAGAAGGTCATCAGGCTCTCTCGGCATTGTCGAACTCCCGACCTCAGCTATGCGTAGAGCAGGAAAAGTGCCACAGAATTCAGACTATACTCTCGCCATGGTGGATCGGATTGCTGAAGAGATTCAAACGGCGAATGAATTCGGGGACAAAATAGAGGACTTGGTGCTCGCCCGAAAACAAGCACCAACTGGCGACCGCAACACACTCCTGATGGCCTACTGGTCTTTGGCATTTGAATTTCACCGGGCTATCCTCAGCTTGATAGAACAAAAATTCTACGGAGCCGCCTTCGCACTCGTCAGGCCAATCATTGAGGCCACAGTACGCGCCCACGTCACGCTGATGTGTTCTGATGAAGTCTTGCAGCGACTTCACAATGACGAATACCGAACCAAGAGCTTATCGCCAGAGGACTTTTCCTGAAGAAGGTCCAACCATTTCTCGGTACCTTTCTCTCCAACTTGGTTACCACCATTGTCTTCTCTATCGCCCACGTTGGGGTGACCTATTCGTCAGACTTGCTTACATTTCTGGTGGTGTTGTTCGTGTTTGCATTACTCGCGGGCTTTGTGATGCAGAAGACAGATGCTTTGTGGGGTTCGGCACTTTTCCACGCGGGAGCCGATATTCTGATCATGATCGGAATATTTGCTGGCGTGAAGACGTGAGGGCAACTGCTGAACTGGACTGATCTCGTTTGCCCGCGTTTGTTACGTCGGTACTGGAGACCAGAGCGAAGGTCAGTGTGCCCACTCTGGCTGCTCCCGAACAGGAATGTACTCGGGGCGATACCTCAGGCGAACTCCTTTGTGTTCTGCTGTCACTGCTTGCTTCAACTCGACTCTAAGCTCATGCCGCTTGCCATCGATGGCCGGAGGAATAAACCCGAGTTCGTAGCGATAGTGCAATTGCATCAGAATCGCCTCTAATGCGTTTTCGTACTCTACGGGCGGGACAGAAAAATACTCGCCGCCCGTGTGTTTGGCGATGTAGTGCATGATTTTAGCCTGCTCGCCGATTATGAAGTGCAGGTTTGGAGATCGTGAGTCCCTTATTCCGAAAGCAATACCAGACGTTTCCAGAAAATCATCCACCAGCTTGTTCAATTTCCCATGCGGCTGTCCCGTGTGGTCACCATGCAGGAATACGATTGCAGGCAGCGGCGTCGGATTTCTGCCATAGGCGTCACGGATGATGAGCCGAATCAGTTTTCGGAAAGCCTGTTCTCCAGCCTCATCGCTCTCCGACGTACCTCCTTCGAAGGGTATGGGTTTGAGCGTCTCGGCCAATTTCCCGATGGCCTTATCGCGGTCTTCTGTGGGCAACAAATCGATCCGGCTGTCACCGTTGTCGCACCAATGGGCAACTCCCACCCTATCATGGGCCTCCAGATGGTCAAGCGCCGGGCGCAAGAGAGATTCCTCTCCGAGAAATTCTGCTGAGGCACCAAACTTTGGCAGGCCGCCTTCGTTGCAGATCACGACAAGCCAAAGAGTGATCGCCCGTGTGTCGTACCGCGCCCCGGCATCGAACGTGGTGATCGGCAGTTCGTGTCCATTATCAAATAGACGAAAGTCTTCCTTCTTGAAATCTCGAACGGGCAGCCCACTCTTGCGATCCCGCGTGATGACATCGACCAGCACCAGAGAAGATTGCACTCGAATTGTCGGCGCGGGGATCGGGGGCTGCTGGGCTGCCAAAGGAGGTGATATGCATACGGCCACGAAAAAAATCGAGGCAAAAAAGATGTTCTTCAACTTAACTGGACTTCTCACTTCCTCATCCCCTGCTGCGTTAAGATACGCACAATTGCCGAAGCTGGTTCCTTTTCATATCACGCGAACACTCGGTTTGGCAGGAGGCACAAATGCAAGAAACACAACTGAGGTACGCGATCAAGTTTGTCGCCGACATGGAAAAAGCTGTGAAGTTCCACCGTGATGTGCTCGGTCTAAGGTTGAAGTTCGAATCGCCCGGCTGGAGCGAGTTCGCGACGGGCGAGACCACTCTCGCTTTGCATCCGGCTTCTGACAAGAACCCAGCCGGAAGAGTCGAGTTGGGTTTCACTGTCGCCGATGTAGAGACTTTTTACCGGGACATGAGCGCCAAGGGCGTGGTGTTCAGCATGCCGCCCAAGAAGCAGGATTTCGGAGGGGTGCTAGCACAGTTCGTAGATTCTGAAGGCGCACATTGCAGCGTGGGAGTGGAGGCGGCGTAGAAGAGCGGCAATCGTAGCTTCGTCACTCTGATCGGTCGTGGAGGAATTCGTTGGAACCCCAGCCGTCCTTATCTCGCGAGCCTCGCCAGAAGAGGCCCCAACATCGCCATGATGAGCACAGCCGAGAGCGGCCCAAGGCGCGGCTCTATCGCTACGCCGAGTCCCGCAATGACAATGGAGAACTCGCCGCGTGCAACGAGTTCTACGCCCGCCCGGAGACGCCCTCGCGAGTCAATGCCTGCACGACGAGCCGCCCAGTACCCTGTCAGTACCTTCGTGAGAGTCGTAACCGCTCCTAAGCCCACAGCAAATGGTAGCGCCGGGACGAGGATTGTCGGGTCGATCTCCAGCCCAAAAAAGAAAAAGAATATTGCGGCGAACAGGTCTCGCAGCGGACTGACCAGACGATGTGACTGCTCGGCAACGGAACCAGACAGCGCAATGCCGACCAGAAATGCTCCAATTGCTGCCGAAACTTGGAATCGCTGTGCCACACCAGCCACCAGCAGCACGGCACCGAAGATCGTCAGCAGAATGATTTCGTCGGATTCGTGAGCGACAAGCTGGCTTAGCTGATGCCCATATCGCACGGCCGCCACGAGCACTAGCGAAACAACTGCAATCGCGACGAAAACCGACAAAACAATTTTTGCTGCTCCACCCCCACTTAGCAATACGGCGACGAGCGGGAGGTAGACAGCCATTGCCAAGTCCTCCTGCACCAGCACCGAGAGGACTAACGGCGTTTCTGGTTTCTCCATGCGCCGGAGTTCGGCCAGCACTTTCGCGATCACCCCGGAGGAGGAAATATAGGTGACGCCGCCCAGCAGGACAGCAGCGAGTGGTCGCCATCGGACTAGAAATCCTGCTACGAGGCCCGGCGTGAAGTTCAGCGCAAAATCTATAACACCCGCCGTGACCCCGAGTCGCAGGCTTTTCCTCAACTCGTCCCCGGTGTACTCCAGCCCCAACATAAACAGAAGCAAAAGGACGCCAATATCTGCCCCTGTGCGAACAAAGTTCTCGCTGAGCCTAAGGGGGGCGAGACCGCCATTGCCGAAAGCAAGGCCAGCCAAAAGATACAAGGGAATCGCCGAGAAGCCCCAGCGGCTAGCAAGTCTCGCTAAAACTGCGAGACCAACGATGACCAAACCAAGTTCGATGAACACATACGATACATCGTGCGTGGTGGTAGCCATGACCGAATATAACTATCACGTCTTCTGTATCGTTTCGTGTTCGGTCGGCAGTCGGCGGCTCCTGCTTCCGTGAATCAAGTGGTCACACTCAGTCATCGAAGAGAGTAGGCAATGGAGTTTGGATAATGAAGCATCTAAAAAAGCTGGAAGAGGAAGTCTCGGGTTGGCCACACATTTCGGTTCATCCCCACCGCTTTGCAGGCAGAGAATTCCGCTTCCTAAGTGCAGAACTCGGACATGTGCACACTGGCGGAATCGTTGACATCCCGTTTCCTCGCTCGATTCACGATGCGCTCTTGGCGAAAGGTCTGGCTCAGGAACATCGCTGGGTTCCCAGTGAGAAAGACCTCAAGCACGCCCTATGGCTGATGCGACTGTCCTACTTGCGTTACGCCCTGAAAAGAGCTGCTGATCCCCGAGAATTGTTTGAGCAGGAAAGTAAACAACTGTGCTTGAGTCCTCAGTTCAAATCATTGCTCGAACCGTTCGTGCCTAAAACTGCAAACCGCGTTTCCGCTGAGCCCCTGTCGGCGTAGAGGGCTCGGTTAGCCCAACCCGTGCTTTGAAAACTTTCATAATGTCTTGCCCAAGGAGATTGCGAAATGGAAAACATGAAAGCTGTGCGAGTCCACAACTATGGCGGGCCGGAAGTGCTCCGGTTCGAAGATGCCCCCCGCCCGACGCCCGGTTCCGATGAATTACTCATAAGAGTCTATGCTGCTTCGGTGAATCCCATCGACTGGAAAGTCCGAGCAGGCTACATGAAGGATTACATTCCTCTTCCGCTGCCATTTATTCCGGGCTGGGACGTTTCCGGTGTTGTCGAGGCAGTGGGTTCCGGTGTCACCAAATTATTGACCATGTGCATGCCGCCACGATTCCTGTCGGGGCGGTGACCGCGTGGCGGGCGCTATTCGACACTGCTGGGCTGAAGAAAGACCAAAAGGTGTTGATTCATGGCGCAGCCGGAGGGGTGGGCAGCTTTGCCGTACAACTCGCGAAGTGGAAGGGAGCGTACGTGATTGGGACAGCATCCACGCGGAATCAAGCGTTTCTGCGGCAATTGGGAGTGGACGAACCAACCGATTACGAGAAGACACGATTTGAGGATGTGGTGCATGACGTGGACGTTGTGCTCGATCCCATCGGCGGCGACACGCAGAAGCGTTCGTGGAAGACCCTAAAGAAAGGCGGGATTCTCGTTTCGATTGTTGGCCCACCCTCGGAAGACGAGGCCGAGAATCATGGTGTGCGCTCGGCTTACTTATCTGCTCAGGGAGGTTCATCGCTATTGGCTGAACTTGCAACGCTCGTCGATTCGGGGAAAATCAAGCCGACAGTTGAAACTGTGCTGCCGCTGTCCGAAGCTCGACGTGCCCACGAACTCAACGAGACGGGACACGCTCGGGGCAAGATAGTGTTGGAAGTTGCCTGACAGCGTGAACTGATTGCGGGCACGCCGATGTTAGCGAAGCCGCATGAAAGTTCGCGCCTCAGTTCGGAACTGAGAGCACCGGATTCGGTCGCGTATAGACAGGCTCGCCTGCGTGGACTCAGTGGGAACCCGCCGTCGCGGGCCTAGCATGTCGTGATCGAACGGTCAAAGACCGAAATCCTCTCTCCCCGAGCCGCGTTATGAATGCCACGTTATCTAAAGCGCTGGTCGCGCTGGTGCCAGCAGGCATTCTTTTTGTTGGTTCGGTGTTGTTGCTCCTTAGAGAGAGAACTCTCGGCTCTTTCCTACAGCCACTCGGCGCTGGATGTCTGGTCGTGGTCATCCTTACGCATGTCTTCGAAGCACTCCATCTGCTTCCTTGGATGCAGTGGGGATCGAATCATAGCGTCGGTCACTACCTCGACCTCGGCTCACGGTGTTTCTTATTGGGTACCTGCTTCATGCGCTGACCAAGCGGCACGCATAATGTGTAGAAGAATCGTGCAGAAAGTCGTGACCGATGCGCCAGATCGCTGAATTTGTTGCTGTGCTCGCCTGTCGGCCTATTCACAGCAGGCACCGTCTACATGATTCGGCGGCACGGGGTCAGACGAGTGGCGCACTGCGATACGGAACGCGACGATTGGGAGCACGCACCGGCAGTCTGGAAGCATATTTATAGCTTCGGGTGTGAAAGGCACAGAGACGTTGCTCGGTTCCGTCGTCCTCAACTTCCAAATAGTCCGCGATTGCCTCACAACCGTTCCAGTCGCAAACGATCATCTCATCGAGCGGCTGCTCCAGATGGAAGAACTGCATGCGGCATGGTAGCGTCGATTTGCCCGACACGAAATTGAATGTCTTGATCCCCGCCAGAGTGAGGGGCGGTACGGCAGGGGCGGTACGGCAGCAGTGCAGCAGCTACTGTCACAGGCAACCGCTTGCCTTCAGGATGCAGCCTGATCGCTTCCTGAACGTGCGGCAGTTCACTTCTCGCAGGCCAGTCGTTCGCCTTCCCGGAGGCGTGTCAGCCCTGTTCCCTTGCTTCCTGACACTTGACGCAGTACCGCGCCCACGGAATCGCTTCCAGCCGCTTCGGTTCTACGTCACCGCCGCACGCAGCGCACTTGCCGAAACTCCCTTGACGTATACGTTCTAAAGCTTGAGTGAGGGTTTTGAGCATCTGCCGGGCTGTATTGCTCTTGTGAACTATGGATTGTCTTTCGTACTCAGCGGCAGCCTGATCAGCCGGATCGGCATGTCTTGCTGCGCTTGCCCGCGTCTCCTGCTCCGCCGTGGCGAGCACACGGTTCAACTCCGCAATACGGGTTTCGAGCAGTTGCTTGAAGTGTTCAGCTTTCTTTCCTGACAACACGCCATTGGCCTTAGAAAAACTGCCTACTTATCGTACCCGAATTCGTTCTGATGGTTTCCATCGCTGCAAAGACGCTCCCCCGGCGACTCCCTCTTCAGACCGCTGATGGCGTGGGACTTTTGTAATCTTCGTGCTGCACATTGGACACGGTACTCTGTTCCTTCCCGACCTCAGTCGGCATTATTCCAAATGATGAATTCCCTCACACGTGGTTTTTCGTGGGTTGCCTTACACTGGCGGACCAGCGCAGTGATCGCTTGTGCCGCTGTCGGAATCGCATTTACGACCAGACGGTGTCTGGAAACCGATGAGGCCCGAGTCCAACGTGATCAGCGAAACAGAAAAAGGGAACTTCGAGCACTCGCTGATAAGATTTCCACCTACGGTCGCAAGGTCCACCAACGGTACCCAACCGGGGACGTAGTCGTCAGCGAGCGCGACTTAGCGGAACAACTTCGCAAGCACCCCGACATTGTCGCCACCGCCCTGAACCTGCTCTTGGGTGAACAAAAAGTCCAGAAGGCGCCCCTGAGCGGGTATTGGAAGCTCAATGTCTGATCTCAATCGGGCTTCGACCGACAGTGCTCCGCCTATGCCTCACTCATGTCCGCTCGCTTTGCTGAGCTTCTCGCAGGCAGCTTCAATCGCTTCGCGCTGCTGATCGGGCAGGTCAACAAACTCAAATCCGCAGCGAGCTGGGTTGCAGTAGCGCACCGAGGCGCGTACGTTCATGGGCTTGGTCGAAGGGAGCGGAATCTGCATCGCGACCAGTTCTTTGGGTGTTAATTCGCCAGTGACGGTCACCCCGATGCCCTCTCGGCAGAGATCGGTCGAGCGGCCCCAGACCTGCTCCTCCTCGCCGGGACGGGATGCCGTCACGCGCACGAGCGAGTCGAACGGGAAGCGCGGACTGCGCCGCTGCTCGGGGTGGAGGTCGCTCGCGCTGGAACCGAACATGGCAATCGCCGGGCGAGATTCTGCTCCACCGATTACATTACGCCCATTCGTCTAGGAATGGTTGCAAATTGCGGTGCAGGGGAGATGTCATATCAGC
>WNFW01013460.1_pt1 | contig 10728 bp, 8 predicted proteins | sample 5400131 | NCBI WGS metagenome assembly WNFW01 (sample SAMN13153362, study PRJNA577476) | soil metagenome | isolation source: 20 cm soil or saprolite under grassland replicate 1 | place: USA:California | collected 2016-06-15
CGTGCTGCGCAGGCGCTGGTGTCCGGGCCGGAACGGGTCGTAGCGGATGATGCGCCCCGGCTCGCGCCGCGTCTTTCCCGGGGCGATGGGGCCGTCCACCTTGAGATGCGCGCTGTAAACCGTGTCGCCCGCCGCGTCGAGAAAGCTCACGTCCCCCTGGAATGCCTGGATGCTCTTCGTCCCCTGGTTCTTGTAGGCGAACGTCAGGGAGATGAAGTCCTGGTAGCGCTCCAGGTCCGGGTTCTTCGGCAGGAAGCTCTTGTCGACGACCAGGACGGCGACCAGGGAGTCGAGCTGTTGCTGGATCTCCCGGCGCCGCGCGGCGGCGGCGGCGGTCGTTTCGGCGGCCGCGCGTTGTTTGCGTGCGTGCTCGGACCTCGCCCAGGAGAGGATCTGTGCGATCGTCATCGTGTCGTGCGGCGGCGTGGCGGTGACGCCGATGTCCGGGGCGACCTCGAGCAGGGCCCGGGCGTCCGCCAGCGCCAGCCGCATGCTGTCGGCCGCCCGGAGGATGGAGTCGAGGCGGGCCACCGGCACGCGCGTGGCGAGGAACGCGTCCTCCCGCGCGGTGGCATGGCAAGCCACGAGGGTTGCGCCCAGCAGGCAGGCGCCAGCGAGGTGCCGCGCGGTGCGAGTCGTCATGCGAGCGCTCTTGGGATGCGACCGGAGGGACTCGAACCCCCACGGGTTGCCCCACAGGATCCTAAGTCCTGCGCGTCTACCAGTTCCGCCACGGTCGCGTGATTGTCCTGCCTCAACTTACGTGCTCCTCACTCGGCGCGGGAGCGTCGGATTGTGCCGCAATTGTGCCGTCGCGCCGCTGAATCCCCGCCGCCACGTCCTTCGGGTCCTGAATGTCGTAGCGCTCAAACGTGGCCCGACTCCTCCAGCCGCACAGGTTCATGATCTCCCGCTCCTTCTGACAGCCAAGGTACTATCGGTGGGCCGTACGGGCCTCTATGTTTGACCAACTCAGAAGCTATGAACCCCGGGGCGCGCTGACGTGCGGGTCGCCAATGCCTCGAGGGGAGCAAATCGCGAAACCGGCTGAGTGGGGCAACCCACGCGGCCGGTCCTTTTTTTGAGGGTACTCGGGATGAACGGTGGGTTCGCGCCTGAGCAGGTTCCCGATTCTAGCCTAGTCGCCACCCTCCGCAGGGAGTGCCACATGCAGATAATCAGCGCCCACTTCCCAAGCAGCGTCGGCTGGGCTGGCGTGCGACTTATCGCCGCGGCCGCCGTCCTGCCGCTACTTGCTTGCGAGCATGCGCCGACGCGGCCCGAGGCCACGCCCCTGGAACTCCGAGGGCGCGCCATTGCCCTCACCATAGACGTGAGCGCTGCAACAGTCCGTCAGGCGGGCCCGGGTGCCATGGAGGGGAGCCCCTCAGGGCCCCAGTTCTCATTGATCGGCCAACATGAAATCGCTGCTTCGGTCACCAACGTGACGCGCACGGCCGCGGGCTCTCAGCGGGTCCTGGTCCGCTTCGACCTCGCGCTGACGAACCAATTGGCGAACACGGACCTGGTGGCAGCGACCTTTCCGGCCCCGCCCACAAAGGAGGTGGTCGCGTTCCCGTTCGGCACGGCCCCCGCAGGACTCTTCGGGCAGAAGGTCATCGCGACCAACGACTGGGACGGCGCTCCCTGGAACTTTTTCAACGACGCCGTCTGCGTGCCACTCACTCCACCCAGCGACTGCTACCGCTGGGAAGGATTCGGGGCGACGATCCCCGCCGGCGCCACGACACCTGCGCGCACCGTCGGGTTCAACGTGGACGCGAGCGTCACGTCATTCACGGTCTACATCGTTGTCGCGGCTGACCTGCAGAATGTCGTGCCAGGCCCGGCTGTCATTGCGCTCTCACCCACGACGGCCTATTTCGAGTCGTCATCGGGAAGCGTGCCAGCCTCGGTTTCGGTTGTAGTCACGAATAGTGGAGGCGGCACCCTCAGCGGACTCACAGCGGTCATCACAGTCGAAGCTGGTCCAGGCCCCCTGGCTCTACGCGCCGACTTGAGCAGCACTACTGCACCGAGTCTGTTGACGCTGTCGGCTTGTCCTTGTTTTTCGGTCGATGGGACATACAAGGCGAGCGTCGCTATCGCGTCCGCCGGCGTTTCCAACTCGCCGCAAACGGTGCCGGTCACTTTCGTTGTGAGCGGCTCGCCGATCGCAAACGCCATCTACGTTTCCGAGAGCGACCCAAGGGCTGTAGACGATTTCACCTGCGGCTTGAAGCCATCCGTCGTGGGAGGAACTCCCTGCCTCAGCATTGCGCAGGGGCTAGCGAGAGCGATTGCGATTGGGAGACCTGAGGTGCGGGTGGCAGACGGACGCTACACCGAGGCCGTTTTCCTGCAGAATAGAACGAACCTCCTCGGCGGCTACGACCCCGACACCTGGCAGCGGCACGTGACAACAAGCAACACGATTATCGACGGTGTTTCGTCGACAGGCAATCATGATCGCACTGTCATCGCGACCGGTATTCCCTCGCCAACGGTGTTCGAAGGGTTTGTAGTGCGCGGCCCGGTGAACGCGAAGACCGGCGGCAACTCATATGCGATTTACGTCGCGACCGCGAGCGCGAACCTCGTCATCCGTGGCAATTTCATCTATGGAGGAACTGGTGGTCCTGGCGCACAAGGTGCTGCGGGCGCGTCGGGAGTCTCAGGGGCCGACGGCGCGGGCCGAAACTTCAATGACCCGGCCTATCGAGACTTCATCAATGACCCGGCCTATGATGCCAAGATTGCCACCGGCTCCGAGCAATGCGACGCGAGCAATAATCGCAGCTACAACAATGGTGGCATAGGGTTTGGCGGGGTGGATAACATCAGTGGTGGCAACGGCGGTGGCAACGTTTGCCCGCCGAGTAGTACCCTGACGCAGCAAAGCGCGAACAATGGAGCCTTCGGTTTTGCAGGTGCCGGGCCCTTTGGCGGAGCCGCGGGCACCCCGGGAGCTGGCGGTCTGGACTTCAGACTGGAATCGAACGGACTGGAATCGATATGCGTGGTCTCGCCTTCGGGCTCGCATGTTGGCAGTAACGGCAGTTCGGGTGGAAACGGCCAGTCCGGTGGTGCGGTACCGGGTGCGTCTGTAGCTGATGGCTCCGTGGTCGGCTCGCATTGGGTTGGAGCGGCCGGCAGAACTGGCCTGTCGGGCGCGAACGGCGGAGGCGGCGGAGGCGGTGGTGCCGGCGGCGGCGCGTATTTCCTGTCGTCCTTTGTTCAGGGCAAGGACCAGCTCGGAGGTGTCGGGGGTGGCGGCGGAGCGGGTGGCGTTGGTGGTGGCGGCGGCAACGCAGGATCGGCCGGAGGCGGCGCATTCGGAATCTTCATCGTCGGACCTGCCCCCGTGGTGTCTGACAACACGATCGTGCGTGGCACAGGTGGCGCCGGAGGTGGAGGCGGTTCTGGTGCAGTGGGTGCTGAGGGCGGGCAGGGCGGCGCGGGTGGGTTGGGCTCGGTCTCTTGCACCGGCGACGCGGGTCGCGGAGGTGATGGCGGAACAGGTGGCCATGGCTCGGGCGGTGGAGGTGGAAGTGGCGGCGCAAGCTTTGGCATCTACACCTCCGGAGCCGGATCGCCACCGTACTGCACGAGCCCCATCAACACGATCAGCGGCGGTGCCGGTGGCAGCGGTGGCCAGGGCGGGCCCGGGCTGGTGAACCCAGGAGGCGCCGGTGTGTCTGGGGCAGTGATCACGTGCGCGTTCCACTGATTGCTCCCAAGCTGAACACCGGAGCAGCGACGACGAGCTGCGAACGCAGCCAGCGACGCATACGCGCGTGTGCGACAAGAGACAGGGATCTCCCGGCGGGTGAGTACGGAAAAGCGCATTTCGTACTCACCCCCACGCCCGCGGACGGGGTGCTATATACGTCGAGGCTGGCGGCAATCGCAGTTTGACTCTCCACACTCGCGACCCGCTCGAACACCTTCTCCCATCCGCCGGCCTGCTCGATGTCGCCGCGCAGCTTCGGTTTTATTGGGTTTGCAGCCATCGTCATCCTTCCGGTTGGGTGTGCCGTAAGTGTGCCGGCCCATGCGTCGGGTGGGAAACTGAAACGCTCGAAAAAGACGGACCCCCCTATACGGACCGCTTCCCGCATAGGGGGGTGTGAATCCTAAGTCCTGCGCGTCTACCAGTTCCGCCACGGTCGCGTGATTGCCGGGCTTGAACTTAGCTGCCTGACGGCCGCGGGGAATAGCGGGCGCTCGACCACTGCGGTCCCGACCGGCGCGCTTCAGGCTGGTACGCCGCTTGCAGGTCAGCCATTCCTTAGGCAAGATCATACATCAAGGGCCGTCGCCCTAGCGACGGGGAGGCTGCTGACATGCGACGCACCGGGTTTACCCTCATCGAGCTGCTCATCGTAATGGCGCTGATCGGCCTCCTCGCGACCATCGCGATTCCCAAGCTCGCCAACACGAAGGAGCGGGCCCAGCTCGCCGCGATGAAGAGCGATTTACGCAATCTCGTGACGATGGAAGAGAACTTCCTCGCGGAGAACCAGAAGTACACGAACGACCTCGGCCTCGCTTACCATGTGTCGCCCGGCGATCGGGAGCCGGCGATCACGCTGACGACCGACGGCTGGACCGCCGTGATCACCAGCCCCAACACGACGCAGCAGTGCGCGATCTTCGTCGGATCGACGTCGCTCGCGCCCGCAACGCGCGAAGGCGCGCCGGCGTGTGAGAAAGGCTCGGGGAGCGCCACGCCGCTGCCCTAGCCTAGCGGGCCGGCCGCGATGGGCGCACCCGCGGCGTCTTCCCCCGATAGGTGCTGCGGTGTCCCCGGCGGTCTTCCCGGCGGAAGCGGCGCGCCTTCCCGGCCGACCCGAATACCTGCGTCCACCGCCCGTTTTTGAACACGCTCATGTAGCCTCCCGGTAGGATCTGGAACGGCCGCTTCACTTTCTTCGCGTAATCGAACTGCGCCGAGTTGGGCTTGCGAAATCCTTCGAACCACGCGGGGTACACGAAGTCGCTCATGGCGATGCCGCGGATGGTGAATTCCACCTCCTCGACCGCGTCGGCGGTTTCGTACGCGTAGAACGCGCCGCCGGGGCCGGTGGCGCACAGGTTGATCGCGGGATCGACCAGCATCTCCGCGAGCTCGTGACACGCCGTGACGCTCACCTTCTGGCCGACCGCGCGGGTGCTCTTCACGAACACCTTCGAGAGCGGCAGCCCGTCGGGCGTGAGGTCGTGATACCCGAGCGCGTTGGCGACGTCGGCGTCCTCCAGGAATGCCATCGCCCACGCGCCTTTGCGGAAGGTCGTCGTCTTCACGAGTTTGGCGGGCGTGCCCCAGACGGGAACGAAGTAGTCGTCCAGGAAGGTCTGCAGCGCCGCGATCAGGCGGTCCAACTCCACGCCCAGGCTCGTGCTGGCCTTGTTGAAGCAGGCGATCGTGGGGATCTGGCCATGATCGAATGCGGCGGCGATGAAGCGGGCTCGCGCGGCTCTCATCGTGGGCTCCTTGTGTGACGTCGGTGTATTATTGCACTCACGTTCTCGGGAGACAGTTTATGACCACTCCGTGCCGCGCGCTCGGCGCCGCCACCCTGCTCGCGTCGCTCGTCGCCCCACTCGCCGCCCAGGAGGCGGCCGAGGTCTGCAAGTCCATCGGTCATGTGACCGTCGGCCAGTGGGCCTCCTACGACGCGACCGGGAGCAAGGGAGGCGGGAAGGTGCGGTTCGCGATCGTCGGCTCCGAACGTCGTGCCGACACCACCCTCTACTGGTTCGAGATCAGCGGCGCCGGGACCGGCCAGAGCGGGGTCGTCCAGATTCTCGTTCCCGGCTTCGACGCGGAGGTATCCGGGATCCGGGGGATGATCGTGAAGACGCAAGGCCAACCCGCGATGCGGAAACGGTGAAGACCCCCGGCGGCGACACCCGCGCGCTGCACCTGCAGGACGGCGACGGCGAGGCGTGGCTGGCGCGCGACGTGCCGTTCGGCATCGTGAAGGCCAGCGGAAAAAACGGCGAGCTGGTGCTGACGGGCAAGGGAACGGACGCGAAATCCTCCATCACCGAGAAGCCGCTGGACATGCCGGGGATGACGCTGCCCAAGCCGTAAGCGGCCACCCCCCCGCCCCTTGCGGGGCGCGCGCCTCTTGTGCTACATCGGTGCCTTCGTCGCCCGACCTCGGAGGCTTGCCGTGCTCGCCCGCATCACCGTGCTCGTCGCCCTCGGCGCCATCCTCTCGCCCCCGCGCCCCGCGCGGGCACAAGTCGCCCCGTACGACTCCACCGTCTTCGCCGCTCTCAAGTGGCGCGAGATCGGCATCTTCCGCGGCGGACGCTCGGTGGCCGTGGCCGGCTCGGCGGCGCGGCCCAACGAGTACTGGATGGGGACCACGGGCGGCGGCGTCTTCAAGACGACGGACGGCGGCAACACCTGGCTGCCGGCGACGGACAAGTACTTCGGCGGTACGATCGGCGCGATCGGCGTGAGCGAGTCGAACCCCGACGTCGTGTACGTCGGGACGGGCGAGTACCCGATCCGCGGCAACGTCTCCCACGGGGACGGCGTCTGGAAGACGGGCGACGGCGGGAAGACGTGGAAGCTCGTCGGGCTGGCCGAAACGCAGCAGATCTCCCGCGTGCGCGTGCATCCTACCAACCCAGACGTCGTGTGGGTGGGCGCCCAGGGGCACGCGTTCGGCCCCAACCCCGAGCGCGGGGTCTACAAGACGAGCGACGGCGGCGCGACGTGGCGCCGCGTGTTGTTCCGCAACGACTCGACCGGGGTCTGCGACCTCGTGCTCGATCCGTCGAACCCCGACGTGCTATACGCCGCGTTCTGGCAGGCGCAGCGCAAACCATGGCAGCTGATCTCGGGGGGCGCGGGCGGCGGCATCTTCAAATCGTCGGACGGCGGCGAGACCTGGACGGAGCTGACGCACAACCCCGGCCTGCCGGCCGGGCTGCTCGGCAACATCGGGCTGGCCGTCTCGCCCGCGAAGCCGGCCCGCCTCTGGGCCCTGATCGAGGCCGACTCGGGCGGCGTGTACCGCTCGGACGACGGCGGCGCCACGTGGCGGTATGTCAACGGCGAGCGCAAGCTGCGGCAGCGCCCGTGGTACTACTCGCGCATCTTCGCCGACCCCAAGGACACCAACATCGTCTACGCCCTCAACGTCCTCGCCTACAAGTCGGCCGATGGCGGCGCGACGTTCCGGCACCTGCCCGATCCCCACGGGGACAACCACGACATGTGGATCGCGGCGAACGATCCGCAGCGCATGATCGAGGGGAACGACGGCGGGGCGAACGTCTCGACCAACGGCGGCAAGACCTGGACCGACCAGGACTACGCCACCGCGCAGTTCTACCACGTCACGACCACCAATCACTTTCCCTACCGGGTGTGCGGCGCCCAGCAGGACAACTCCGGCGTGTGCGGGCCGAGCCGCTGGCCCGGCGGGATCGATCGCGCGCAGTGGTACGACGTGGCGGGCGAATCGGGCCATGTCCAGGCCCGGCCTGACGATCCCGACATCACCTACGGCGGCGACAACTCGGGCTTCCTGGCGCGCGTGGACCACAAGACCGGCTTGTGGCGGTCCATCGACCCCTGGCCCGACAGTCCCGACGGACACCCGGCCGGGGAAGGGAAATACCGCTTCCAGTGGACCGCGCCGCTGTTGATCTCGCCGCACGACCCCCGGGTGCTGTACATCGGGGGCAACGTGCTGCTCAAGTCGGTGAACGAAGGGCAGAGCTGGACCCCGATCTCGCCCGACTTGACGCGGCATGATCCCGCGACGTTGGGCGTCTCGGGCGGGCCGATCACGAGCGACCAGACGACGGCCGAGTACTACGCCACGATCTTTGCGCTGGCGGAGTCGCCGTTACGGAAGGGGTTGCTCTGGGCCGGATCGGACGACGGATTGGTGCACGTCACGCGCGACGGGGGGAAGACCTGGACCGACGTGACGCCGCGCGATGTCGCGCCGTTCACCCGGGTGTCGATCATCGAGGCGTCGCACTTCGCGCCCGGGACCGCCTACCTCGCCGTAAACCGGTACCAGCTCGAGGACATGGCGCCCTACATCTATCGCACGACCGATTACGGGCACAGCTGGACCAAGATCGTCAGGGGGATCCCCGCGACTGAGTTCGTGCGGGTGGTGCGGGAAGACCCGGCGCGCCGCGGCCTCCTCTACGCCGGCACCGAGCGCGGGGTGTGGGTGTCGTTCGACGACGGGGGGAACTGGCAGTCCCTGCGCACCAACCTCCCGATTGTGCCGGTGCACGATCTGACGATAAAGGAGGGCGACCTCGTCGCCGCGACGCACGGGCGCTCGTTCTGGATCCTCGACGACCTCTCCCCGCTGCGCCAGCTGGCGCGCGCAATCCCGCGCGAGAGCGTCCATCTCTTCAAGCCGCGGGATGCGTACCGGGTCGATTGGGGGGGCGGGTTCGGCGGCGGCGGGTCGGACGCGCACCCGGTGGGGAAGAACCCACCGAGCGGCGCCATGATCTATTACTGGGTGAAGAACAAGAACCAGGAGGTGAAGCTCGACATCCTCGACGCGGGCGGTCGCCTGATCAAGAGCTTCACGAGCCGGCAGGATTCGCTCACGGCGGCGGACAGCACCCGAGCCGACAGCGTGAAGCGCCAGCGGACCGACAGCTTGAAGCAGGCCGGCGTCACCGACAGCGTGAAGATCGACAGCATCCTGGCCGCCGACACGCTCAAGGACGAGGACAAGCCGTGGCCGCGCCGGCCCCCGGCGGCGCCGCGCGTGGCGAACAAGGCAGGCCTGAACATGTTCGCCTGGAACATGCGCTACGCCGACGCGGTCGCGTTCTGGGGCATGGTGGGCGTCGGGACCGACGGGCCGATGGCGCTGCCGGGCGTGTATCAGGTGCGCCTGCGCGCCGCCGGCCGCACCGCGACCGAACGGTTCGCGCTCAAGCTCGATCCCCGCTCCAAGGTCACGCCCGCCGGGCTGCGCGCGCAGTTCGCGTTCCTACAGCGACTGCGCGACACCGTCAACGCGGTGACGACCGCCGTGATCACGATCCGTAACGTGCGCGCCCAGCTCGAGGACCGGCTGCGCGCCACGCCGGCGTCGGACACGGCACGTCTGGGCGCGCTCGCCCGGGGGCTGAGCGATCGGTTGAACGCGATCGAAGGCGAGCTGTACCAGGTCCGGAATCGCTCGTTCCAGGACCCGCTGAACTTTCCGCCCAAGCTCGTCGAGCGCATCAGCGGGCTCGGCTTTGTCGCGGGGGGGATCGACGCCGCCCCGACCGCGCAGTCCGACGCCGTGTTCCGGCTGTTTGCGCCCGAGATCGAGCGGCAGCTCCTGGCGCTCAAGGATGTGCTGACGCGCGATCTCAGGGCGGTGAACGCGGCGTTTCGGGGAGCGGGCGCCGCGAGCATCGTCCCCAAGGCCGCCGAGCTGCGGCGCCCCGAGCCGCGGGAGGTGTCACTGGTTCGTTGACGGCCGGGAGGGTCCGTGCTAGAGTCCCGGTGCATCGTTCGTGACCGACACCGAGGGCTCTCGACGCCGTGCCGCGATACCGACTCTGGCTGCTCGCCGTCGCGCTGTGGGTTTCAGGCTGCGGCGGCCCGTTCCCGCAGACCACACTCGAACCCCGGTCGGATTTCGGCTCGGCCATCGATACGCTCTTCACCGGAATCTTCTGGTGGGCGGCCGGCGTGTTCTTCGTGGTCGAGACCCTACTCGTCGTCGCGCTGATCCGGTTCCGCCACCGCGAGGGGCGTCCCGCCCCCCGTCCCACGCACGGCCACACGCTGATGGAAATCGCCTGGACCCTCGCTCCCGCGGCGATCCTCGTGTTCGTGGCCGTGCCCACGGTGCGTACGATCTTCGCGACGTCGGGGGAGGCGCCGGCCGACGCGCTCAAAGTGAACGTGATCGGCCACCAGTGGTGGTGGGAATTCCGCTACCCCGAGCTCGGGCTCGTCACGGCCAACGAGCTGCACGTCCCGCTCGGCAGGACGGTGCAGCTGTCCATCACGTCGGCCGACGTGATCCATGCGTTCTGGGCGCCGCCGCTGGGCGGCAAGCGCGACGCCATCCCCGGCCACGTGAACCGGATCGCCTTTCGCGCCGACCGGGTAGGCGTCTACGCGGGGCAATGCGCCGAGTTCTGCGGCGCCTCCCACGCCAACATGCGGCTCCGCGTCGTCGTGGACTCGGACTCGGGGTTCGGGCGCTGGGCCGCCGTACAGCTGGCCGGGCCGGCCGCGCCGCCTGCGGGGACGCCCGCCGAACGGGGCAGGGCCGTATTCGCGCGCAGCGCCTGTCTCGGCTGCCATACGATCCAAGGCGTGTCGCCGGGAATCATCGGGCCGAACCTCACGCACGTGGGCGGCCGGACCACGATCGCGAGCGGGCTGTTCCCCAATGACTCGACCCACCTGGCGAGCTGGATCGCCGACGCGCCTGCGCTGAAGCCCGGCGCGCTCATGACCCGCATGAAGCCACCCCTCAAAGACGACGACATTGCGGCGCTCGTCGCGTACCTCGAGAGCCTGAAATGAGCGACGCTCCGGGGGGGGGCCTCACGAGCTGGCTCACGACCACCGATCACAAGCGGATCGGCCTGCTGTACTTCTGGACGGCCCTCGGCTTCTTCCTGATCGGCGGGATCGAGGCGCTGTTCATCCGCGTGCAGCTGGCGCAGCCGAACGGCCAGGTGGTGAGCGCCGAGACGTACAACCAG
>WNFW01003641.1_pt1 | contig 10727 bp, 7 predicted proteins | sample 5400131 | NCBI WGS metagenome assembly WNFW01 (sample SAMN13153362, study PRJNA577476) | soil metagenome | isolation source: 20 cm soil or saprolite under grassland replicate 1 | place: USA:California | collected 2016-06-15
CTCCAAAATTTTATACGCACCCGTTGAATGATCTCATCGATCTCTAGATCTAACACTTCTGGACGAGCGATATTTGAACTACTACAAGCCTTTTTCTGAACAAGCATGACAATATAAGAATCGAACCGCACTAAGATTTTCTCGATGTCGGGATTACTCTCATTTTCAGACACACCACCCAAATTTTCAAGTTTCATGGCAGCGCCTCCTCGCGGTTCAATGTTTGCCATTAATTACGACAAACATTACTCTAATAATTATGATACATAAAAATACTTATATTTACAAGAAACTTTTGTTCTTATTTTCCGAAATCACTAAAATGTCATTCATGATCATCTCTAACTTCAATTTCATAGAAACCTGTGACTAATTGAATTTTTCCTGCGTAATATATTTATTATGACGATAGTTATGAAAAATTATCAAAAAATATTTATGATTTTATGAAAGTTGATTTGAGATCAAAGAAATGAAATGCGAAAAGATTGCCTTGACGTCGTCCTATATTTAGGTGTATCCTACATAGTAGAAGTTGTGATAGTAAAAGAGTTATTATTCCTGATCATTGAGGAGTAATAATTATGACCGTTTCAAATCTGAACTCTGACCTCACACTCTGGAAACCTACGCCTACTCAGATTCCTGAGCAATGGATGAAGTTGGCAGAGGAACTTGATCAAGAGGTAAAAGGCTACCAACGACCATATATAATGAAAGTGAAATATAATGCCCAGCGAGTTGGCAATATGCTTCGCTCGTGGGGTTTGCCCTGGCATGTTGTTATTGCGGGGTATCTATGGGAGTATGAGAAAGAATTAATCCTCCAGGCAAATCTGGACGAAATGAACGAAGTCCTAAGCCACATTGATGAATCAAACTCGTATTGTAAATACATAGAAGATGAGCAATTGCCTCGCTTGTTGACACCTCCTTATCGCGACCTGGGAGGTTTATTAATTGCAATTGCCATATTTTATCAAGCATTACTGACTCTTCAAGAACAAAGCAATGAACGATCTTATACGGGGAAGATCCTATCTCAGATCGAGAGTGTAGGACGTACGTTGCTCAATATTGCAAAAAGACTGGGCATGTGGTATTTCAAACGTGATATCGAGGATCTGCTTGAGCAATTGAGGAGCTCGCGCAAATTTGCAGAATTAAAAAAAGACCACACGCACATTCTGCATCAAGACGCGCTTATGCTAGAAGAAATTCGCCAATTTCTGATAACCTCTTACCACAAGGCAACTAAACAAACTATAACGGTTGTCTGTACGCCTTGTGGAATTGCTGGCATGAAGAGGCGCCAACAAGATTCGCAAACCACTGCAATATTATCAAAACCACGGCTTACAGGATTTGACTTAGTGACATTCGATGTCATTGTTCCTACAGTTCAGGATTGCTATAATGCATTTGGATTACTCAGCCAGTTAGGGCATATCCAGGATCAACGCATTATAGAGGAAATAGCCAACCCCAAACTCAATGGAAATAGTCGTATTGCTCTTGGACTTGTTTTAAAACCACAAGGTCCTTACACCCAGGTTTTAAAATGGCCTGAAACTTATACCCAAATTTGCTATTTACAAATTGCTACACCGTTCATGCAGGCCATTAACTGGTACGGCTGTCTCCATCCTAATTTTTACCTATTATATATGAAAACATATCGGGAAGAGGAAATAGAACAACCATCATTAGAGCAACTAAGGCAAAGTGAGGAAGGTAAAGTTTTTCTTACACTCAAGGAATTTCATGCTACCCGCCATCCTCAACCTGAAACAAAGGCTCCCATTGTCACCTATGGTCTAGATTATAGACCCATTGAACTTCCAATAGGAGCGACAGCGCTAGATTTTGCTTATGCTCAAGGTAATACAATTGGTGAACATGCATTAGAAGCCATTGTCAATACCAGGCAGACGCCACTTTACCGTACACTCGATGCTGGTGATGTTGTAGAAATTCGAACCTCAAATGAGATCCAAACGCAAGATTATTGGTTACGTGAAAACTATGTAATTACATCGGAAGCACGTCGTCAAATCAAAGAATCTTTAAGTCGACGTTTCCCTGACCGCCGGGGATACGAATTACTTCGCGACGTTTTAGAACGCAATCACTTCATATTGACTCGAGAAAACCTTGATCACGAGTTACGGTTGCTGCTGAAGCAGCATGATCTTGGAACCCTCCAAATATATTTGAAAAGACTTCAGAAAACAGGGAAACCACCATATAACCCTGATTGGGCTGCGCAACAAATTATGCAGCAGATTTCTGAACGGAACGACTCCTTATCGATAGGCGAAGGTAGGGCAAGCTGGATTCCTATATTAGATATGGATCTGGCATCTACTAAGAAATTTATTCACCAGCAGCGTCTCTGTAACTTCTGTCAACCAACCTATCCGCGCGATATGAAAATTATGGGGCGTTTACGTAAGCGAAGTGGAGAACTCGTCGTCCATAAAGCGACATGTCCTCATCTTATCGACCGTTCAAAGATCCAGCAGTCTGTACTTTTGCCAATGACCTGGCAACTTCAACCTCCCGCATTTCGTGTGACTTTCTTTCTTACGGCACAGGACCGCAGTGGACTCATCCTTGATCTTGCCAGGGAGTTACGTCGCCACCGCTGTGATTTGCTCTCTATTAATGCCGAGGCTGTCTCTAAATTTCGGGAGGCACGTATGCACTTTACTATTGAGGCATATAGTGATAAAGAGGTTTTAGATATCTGGCAGGAACTTTTGAAGATAGAAAATGTAGTGAATATTGAAATCAATGCTGCTGCTACCCCGGCTAGTATTCGTGATCGTCTACAGAAGTTACGTAAGCAACAGTCGCTTCACCCCACAAAGACCCGGATAGATCTTGATTGGGAAGAATCGATGTCGACATTGCAACCTCGCAATCCAAAACTTAGAAATCCTTTCGATATCTCTCGACCTGCTACAGAGAAAATGTTTTTTGGTCGCTCTTCAGAAACTGCAACCATGCAAAGAGAACTCTGTGAGGGAGAGCACGGGAAAGCTCTTATACTCTATGGTCCCCGGCGGTCGGGCAAATCATCGATTATCAAGAATTTTCTCGAACGCCAGGTCTATTTACCTCAATGGGGTGTTCTCTTCTCGCTCCAGAACTTTACACAGCATTCAGAAGAAATGATTCTCATGCAGATGGCAGATAAGATTGGTGAAGAGTTTCATGAACAATTCCAACAATTTGCACCTGATTGGAACAACTTTAATAATAGTGATCCGCTAGTACGCTTTAAACGAGTCATTCAATACTGTCTTGCTCAAATTCAAGGATCACGACTTATCTTGGCTTTAGATGAATTTGGTGGAGCAATTGAAGCTTATGAAAGTAATGTTCTAGCCCCACGGTTCTTCACATTTTGGAAAGAACTGATCAGTGAAAATCCTCAAATGAGTTTGATATTGTCTTTACCAACCAATGCACATACTATTCTAAACTCGAAGAAGTTTGGAAATGCATTCAGCTTTGCCGAATCGTTACAAGTTATGTTTCTCGACACGAAGAGTGCTGAGCAGTTGTTACTAGATCCTCTGCGTGATCAAAATATCGAAGTTTACCCAAATACAGTTGCATTAGCTGTGAAGCTGACAGGTGGAAACCCCTATTTCATGACGTTGATTGGACAGCAACTTATTCACCATCTTAATGAGGAAACAGACAAACAACTGATCACCGATGAAGATCTCCGCTTAGTTGTGGACCATATGATTGAGGCTGATTTTAGTCCAAATTTCTTGTATCTCAAAAAAGAGCTTCAAGAAGATGAGGAAATGCGAATTTTGGAGAGCATTGTCGAATTTACTACGCACTCTGATCAATCGAAGGTTCAGCTTAAAAAAATAGCTACTCATCTCGGTTTACCAATTTCGGTTACTAGACAACACCTGGAACGACTACGTAATGGACTTATACTCCAGGAGAATGGACCTTTCTCCAATCCTTACTACTCATTTACTATTGAGTTAGTGCGCCGCTGGCTCACACATAACCATTGGTTCTTTTCACCTTCAATTGAAAAATAGGAGTGCTCTATGTTAGAGAACTGGTACGAATCTGGCTGGCTAACCTTACAAAATCCATTTCCTAAGATCTCAAAACCGGCAATTACTGGTTCTAATTTAGGCAAAGATTTCGAGTTCTCAGAAGCAATAACTGGTCACGTTTCCTGTAGGCGCACTGACATTACTAAGATTATTATGGATGAACAAAGCGCCATTTTTTTAGTAGGCACACCTGGTATTGGCAAATCTACTCTGGTACGCTACTTGCAGCGTCCACCAGGAAAAGAGTGGACCTGGCGGGATGAACTCAGAGACCTCAATGACCTGTTACCGCTGAACGATATCCATTTTGTGCAAATCGATCTCACTCCATTGGAGGGGATTGAAGATCAAAGTGAACTGCTCGGTTCTTTCATCAGACAATGTACAAAAGCTTTGCGCAGGGTATATCACGGTGACGAACAGTTATCCTCTTCCAATTTTGATTTGAAAGAACTTCGTGGGTTACTCCGCACCATCAGCCGTGAGAAACCTGGTTCGCGTTATTTTCTAATATTCGACTCTATTGAACGTCTTGGGTTGCCTGGTATACGATCATTCCCATCAGAAAGTAAAGCACGAACATCACAAGAGCGTGCCCTTGCTCTCCTCGAACATTGCAACGCTATTCATACTCTAGTTGACCTACTTGATGAGTTCACTACCTTTGGGGTTATTCTCTCTGTTGAAAGTCTCCCACGTCCTAAAATTGACGACCAGTTCCATTATATATCTGCAGATCTGGCGCGCTTTTCAACGATGATCCTGCAGGCATTCACCTGGGATGATGCAACTCAATTCCTGGCTCAGAAACCTGAAGACTTCGGAGTCAGGTGGGCAAATATGTTCAAGGCATTAGGGGGTAGCTACATTTTTTCCAGGTCGGAACAAGAATGGTTACGCCAGGAGGCAGGGACACATCCCTATCTCCTCCAGAATTTCTGCTATCATACTTTCCGCTATAAACAGGAGTATGCCAATATTCATAAAGCCTGGCCTGAATTGCTAGAGAGTGATAAGACTGAACTGATTGAACTGATCAAGGAAAGCTTGAGTCCCTTTCTTGCACACGTTAGGCAACGATTGCAGGAGGCAATAAAAGAAAGTAGTCCTGAGACAAAAGGCAAGTTCAATGAATTTATTCATTTGATCGAACATAGATGGGCAGATGGTGAGATTGATCCTACATTCTGGTATGAGTTAGGGCCAGAACTGCGCTATATCCTCTATAGTGAGGGTATTGTTCGCTATGATCGGCTCCGTCCTATTCATTTTCCCGGTTCTATTCTCTGTCAATACCTCATACAAGAAGCGAAAGAAAACAAAGAAAGCATCGAACAGGTCGTCTCGCTATCTCCGATAACCGGGCGCAACTTAACTATTAACCGTCCAGATGACCAGCTAGTTGTAATCTCACTCTCAGAGTTAGAGTATCGCCTGCTCAAAATACTGATACAGCATCCTGAACGTTGTACCGAGCATGAACTCATGAAAGGCGCCTGGGGAATGCTTATTGAACGGTCAAGATTCACACAGCGCATGCACCAGTTACGTAGGAAGCTAAAAGAACAAGGTATAGGCACAGAAATCATCGAAAACAGTTATGGTGGCTTCTATTCACTTAATCATCCTGAATGGGTTAATCTAACGTAGCAGAAACTATACTGAAGCTTTTTCTTTTACTGGTCTGTGACTGGAGGAGGCTGTGTTTCTTGTTGCTTTCTCTCATTAGCCTGCCTGAGTCGAGAAAATATATGCGATATTTGTATGTATATTGTAGAGTGTTTGGTGATGGTTGCCATGCCAGATAGGAGTTTCGCAACAGGAGTTTTACCAGTTACAAATATTTCATCTGCTACTGCTGCAAGTTTTTGATAAAACCGTTCATCTCCGTCATTTTCAATCGTATGAATATCAATATCATGAGCTTCTAACAGATCTTTAATCTCATGGAAATCATCCTTACCATAAAACCTTAGGACTTGCTCATCTTTTTGCCAGAAAGCTGTACCTTTCTCAATTGCTTCAGGTTGTGCAGTAGAAGGTATTAATCGACGTTTGTTCAAATCGAATCTCATGCATTCGTCAGCTGAAATGTGTACTACTGCCTTCACTCTTTTTAACCAACCAGCAGAAATGCTTTTATTTTGCAACACGCTTTTCACTTTTGCGTAGGAATAGTCAATATTCGAAGAAGGGTCATCTGGTGGATTGGTGTTTACACCTGCGGCCCATTCTGCAAACCAAAGCTTACCAGTTCCCAGGCTAGTTAACTTCGAAAAAAAATTGATGCGCATGGTGTCGGGTAACGTATTATCTGTAACTGTGAAAGGAAATTCTGGTTGATTATCATTGTAATTGTGACTGTGTTGATCTGATTGACACCAATTATGAGTGTGGTGATGACCGCCTGTTTCATCGTCATCTTGCATCGCTTCAAACAGACAATGTGAGTCGGCGATAATAGTATTTTCCTGAGGAATGTTATGTAACGATGCCCAATTACGAAGATAGTTTGAGGCCGTTGTTTTTCCGACTGCATTACAACCAGTGATAATGATAACGTCACGATTATATCTAAATAAACGCATCTACAAGGCCACTTTCCATATTGAATACATTACAATGAAGAACGTATAACTATCATAAATACAACAAATCGAACCATCGGAGAAGGGTTTTATGCTAGGAAGAAATCAAACCTATCTATAAGAACCTTGTCTAGGCAATTCTTCGTTGAAAAAATTCCATGAATATTCCGAAGAATGGATTAACTCGGTTCTAAAGAAAGTTTAATATAAAACTACTTTTTAGTATATTATATCGTGAGGTGAAATAGGTTACGAAATTGTTAAGAAAAGGTTGTGATTGATAAAGCAGGTAATGAGTTCTTAACCTAGCTCAGCAGTGTATGCGAATATAAATATGATGTATAAGACTAAACAGGCATAACTCAACCATCTTCAGCATCTATCCAAACATAACCTGCATTGCAAGTAGAATTTTTTTGGTTATCATCATTTTTAGTATATATGCTTTTAAAGCTTCTGCTTTTTCTTCTAATTCACACTTGATTAGGTTTTTCGAAATCATTGGATAAAATATACGAACTACCTGGATTCCATATCCTTAAGATTACTCTTTTCATCTCGGGCACGGATTTCCTTTTGTATCGAAGCTCTACCTCATTCTCTTCGATACTCACAATGGGTTCATTTGAAACAATTTCCCAGTATATTTGCTTTCGGCTTCTCTGCATAAAAAAAGCACAGTCGAAACAATAACTCCAACGAAGTTAATAGACACCACAATGAACTGCCAACTAGAGCCGTGTAGGAATTGCATAGAACAGGACAGAACAAGTTTTACGAGATAGACAGTACTACCTCTTAAAAAAGCGTTGGGTGAGTGTTGCAATGAGGGTAACTTCTATAATCAGCCCCACAAGAGCTTCGATGGCAGCAAGAATCGTAAGCGGATTGCTTAGTCCAATATTCTCCCCAGGCGTAAACCCTCGCCCGTGAAACGATGTCATACTAAAGACAATCGCTTCTATTGGTGAGAGAGATATTCTCATTATCGATCCAAAATGATAATAGGTTGCCGCGAATATGGCAATCACAAGTACGTACGCAGCAAAACTCCTCCACAATTTATATCCGTAGCCAGCTAGAAGGCTGAGGAATAAGGAGAAGAAATATTGGCCTAATCTCCTTTGATGGCACGAAACTTTTCTCTGGAGTACTTGTGCACGGTAAGCAAATTTAGCAGATTCTTCGTTCAATCCTTGAGCTTGTAAGACAATAGCAAGTTGACGATAAGCCTGGACTGCTATTTGGTAGCTATAGAGCCACTCTTCTTTATTTTTTATCTCTCCATCCCACCTTTTGGTTTGCCGAGCCTCGTTCTCATCACCCAAGATTTTTATCTGTGTCCAATCCGTCCTCAAAAGACTCATGTCATTCCAATGCACACCACTTAACAAGGCGCAGCCAAGCTTTTCATTGACAAGTTCGACATCGTTAAAATTAGAGGCATCATCAAAAAAGCTGGTTCGTAGAGAGGCTCCTCCTAGGCGAGCCTCCTTTAGATATGCTCCTTCTAAGCGAGCCCCATAAATATCAGCTCCCTCCAGACGTGTTCTGTAGAGGTTAACTCCCTCTAGGTGTGCAGAACAGAAGTAGGCTCCCTCCAGATGAGCTAAAGAGAGGTTTGCACCTTCTAGATGTACAGCAGCCATGTTTCGTTGCTCTAAGGTCGCTTCAATCGCTTCGTTTCTGTTTAGCCCACTACGTAAGCATGTTAATGGTAGACTATGCAAATCCACTGAGCGTAAATCAGCCCCGCGTAGATCCAACCCTTCGCCTCTGCGTTGATGCTCATAGTTCCATTCAATCGGTCCATGCCCACCCTCATGAGTGGCTAGAAGCCACTCAATATCAGCACGGCTCAACTTAATGTCTCTGAAAGGGTAATTGCCTTTTTGGATATCTGGTACAACTGCACGATATTCAACAAGCTCAGCTTGTCGCTCTTCAGCGATCTCTGGCTCTGTACGCCAAGACTGACCCTGTGCCTTCCAATAAGTGTGCCAAGCATCTCGATCGTCGGTAATAGGACGTTGTAGTGATGGAAGTTCGTGCCTCATGGAGTGCTCCTGGTTAATCGATCATACAGTTTTGTATTCTCATTCTAACTTATCTAGAGATATTAACTGGTATTTTGAGTACCCTTCATCAATTTTAATATTCATCTAAACTATAGCAACTTAGTTCATCATATATGTCTCATAAACGTAGCATTTCGAAAAAAATAAACTGATAGCAATCAATATACTGGGTTTCTTATAACGGTAGTTTGTTGAGAAGGGAAAGGTGCCTGATTCCAGGCTGCTATTCTGAGCAAGTTGAACTCAGATCACTATTATTTGATGGTTTAAAACGGGACAAAGTCCCAAGTCAACAAACTACTGCAGGGAGTGAGCCTTTTTGATGTTTGCACAAGTAGAATGAGACGCAAACGTATTGCGTCGATTGTTGCCAAAATGAGTACGAAGCCGCTCGCAGACTGACATCACTGAGCATCTTTCGCCTAGCGATAATGTCTGAGCTTATATCATTCTAGATGTGCACTTCTGCAAAAGGCTCACTCCCTGTACTGGTAGGTAAGTCATTCTGTGATTTGTAGCTTGTAGCGACTGTACCTGTCGAAGTTCTGGATGTTTAACTTGCCCTCGCGGCCTTCTGGGAACTTTCAACTCCTAGATCCGGCCAGAGCAAGTGACCATGTCGCTCTGGTAATACCTATTGTGATACCTGTTGTCCTTAGGGCTGCTCTCTCACCAGGATACTCTGATGAGTACATTTAAGACCTTGCTCATCACTGCCTCCAACAAGTTGCGCTTGAAACTACAAGCTAATTCGCATAGATGGAGGTGCAATGTATGTATGCTAGTCAGGCAAAAGTGGTGCAATCTGCCCTGCACTTGAGTCCGTTGTCTTCGCTGTGGTAAACTTCTTCTTACGTTGAACAGGAATAGCACCCCCTTGGTTGATAGATCAAAAGGAAAGATTTATGCCTGTATTATTAGCCCAGCGAGGCGTTCTTTAGCAGCATATTTTACACAGCAATCAGTATGGTCTCTAGTTTTATGGTATAGGGAATAATAGTTTCTGCGCGACGAGAAGATAACCTCATAATGATAACTCAATGAGAGAACGAGGAAAATCTATGATCAAAAAGACAATTTTTTATATACTTACTGGTCTTCCTTATTCAGGAAAAACTACACTAGGAAGAGCAATTAGTGAGGTAGAGGAAATCCAGATTATTGAATTGGATTCAGTATTGTATGAGATGGGACAAGGACTGCAGGGAGAATACATTCCTGAACATAAATTTACACTATTTCACGAAGAAGCGGAGAGAAGAGCTATAAAACAACTAAAAGCAGGAATCAGTATTGTGTATGATGTAACACCATTTGCTAAATCAAAACGTGATCATCTTAGAAGCTTAGCTATTGAATTCTGTGCCGAGCCAATTGTGATCTATGTAAATATATCAAAAGAAGACGTTCTTAGAAGATGGAAAGAAAATGAAATAAAACAAGGAAGACTTATCACCATCCATTCTGAGAATTTAAAATATGTTATATATAATTTTGAGCCACCAAAGGGGGAAGAACATTTAGTATTCCAAGCAGGCGAAAACATAACTGAATGGTTATTGAAAAATATCCTCCCGTTTGCTAATAGGCGCTAAAGTAACTATCCAGTACCTGATATAATAGGTAAGAAAATTTTTATTACAACACTTCCTCAAAGTGAAGCTTTCGAAATTAAGACAAATATTTGCTTCTGCTATACCCTTACCCTACGGATGCCACACAAACGAAACACCCGGCCCAGGCATAAACGTCACATAAGACAAAATGTCCCAACCACCATTGCCATACCAGTTATAGTTGCTTGTGTACACACTGCCATCGGCATTTATCTTCTCAACAATTGCAACGTGTCCAAAATAACTTGCGCCTTCCACCCCAGGTCCCAGCACAATGATTGATGGTCCATTTGGATTAGGCTTGCTGGAAACAATCCAGCCTGAACTGGATGCGCCATATGCCCATTG
>WNFW01003642.1_pt1 | contig 10725 bp, 12 predicted proteins | sample 5400131 | NCBI WGS metagenome assembly WNFW01 (sample SAMN13153362, study PRJNA577476) | soil metagenome | isolation source: 20 cm soil or saprolite under grassland replicate 1 | place: USA:California | collected 2016-06-15
GTGGGGGTAATCGGCTTACCGAAAACCCTTGCGGAGGACCTTAACTCCCCAGTCGCCGGGGAGGTCGGCGGCGAAGCCGCCGGGTGGGGGTTTGGCTTACCCGCGGTCACGGCGGAGCCTTGCCCGCTCACGCCAACTCAAATTCCCGTAAAGCCGGCATCCTTGAGCAGCGATTGCCCCGCGGCGGAGAGGACATACGCGACGAACGCGTCGGCCTGGTCGGCGCGCTGCGTCAGGAACAGCTTGCCGATCGAATAGTCGGCGATCACGTTCTGGGCGTCGGGTATCAGGACGCCTTCGACCTTGCTGTTGGTGACCACATCGCTGTGATAGACGATGCCGGCATCGGCCTCGCCAAGCGCCACCTTGCTCAGGACGCCGGTGACCTGCTGTTCCAGGCTGGCCGGGTGAACCGACACTCCCGCTTTGGCAAGGGCTTGCTTTGCGTAGTTGCCGGCGGGAACCGAAGGATCCGCGAGGACGACGATCAGACCGGAGCGGGCGAGGTCGGCCAGGCCGTGTATGCCCTTGGGGTTGCCGCGCTCGACCACGATCTCGAGTTTGTTGTGCACGAAGACTTTCGGATCGCCGCCAAGTAATCCGGCATCGTCGAGGCTCTTCATGTGAGTCGTGTCGGCTGAGGCGAAGACATCCGCCTGCGCACCCTGCATCAGCTGTGTGGTGAGTGTTTGCGTTCCCGCGTAGTTGAAGGTCGTCGTGATGTTCTCTGACGACTTGAGCTTGGCGGCGATCTTGTCGAACGCCGGCTGCAGGGAGGAGGCCGCGAACACGCTCAGCGTCGACGGCCGATTCGTGCTGCCCTGACCGCTTGAGTCACCACACGAAGCGAGCACCAAGAGCGCAGCGAAAGCCATCGCTTTCCTGATCACCGGAAAATCCTATCCCCGACCTGGTCCACCCCTTGCGGGCCCACCCTCCTCCCGGCCAGTTCCCACCCCCGACCGGCCGACCGTAGCGCCACGTTAGGAGGCCGACTTCACATCCACAACCCAGGCTGTTAATGGCCTTTCGTATGCTCGGCCGAGGATGGTCGGCCGCAGATGAACTATCACCTCGGCGAGTGGATCTCGATCCACGCCCGGGCCGAGCGCCTGCCGCCTCGATTCACACTCTCGGTCACCCTCGGCGACCTGCCTGAAGGCTGGCCACAAGGAGGCAAACATGCGCGCACCTGGTCTGGCCTCGTCGGCCTGGTCCTGATCGCGCCCTTCGCCATCCTGCTCATCGCGAGCGTGCTGCACAACCTTGGCTTGAGCGCGCCCTACTCATGGCTCGCCGGCTCAACCTTCGCAATCCTCGCCGGCACGGTCAGTCTCTTCATCGGCATCCCGGTCGCGATCGCGATGAACCTCTGGCGGATCACCCGCCTGGGATGGCGACGCCACGGCGGCTCGCTCGACGGATTGATCGCGCTCGAGGTCGCGCCTCTTCACCTGACCGTGGTCGTGGTCGGGCTCCTCGTCGGCGGCCTCTTCGTCGCCCACCTCGCGGCAGATTCCTACGCGTGCATGAGCGGAGTCCGGTCGGCCTGCTGATCGCGTAGCCGCTTACAAACTCTTCACACCCGGCTAATGCCACGCGCGGGGGGCGCGGGCTTGAATTCAGCTCATGGCGCTCGCGTCGACGGACGAACAGGCGAGCCCGGTCGCGGCACCTCGCCGCGGTATCACCAGGCGTCAGGCACTCGCCGCTGCCCTCGCGACAGGCGTGGGAGTGGGAGCCGTCCGCCTGCTCGGCGGTTCGATGCAGCAGCTGGCCACGCCGCTCGCCGGATCCGCCACCGGATGGATCTCCCCGCTGAAATCGGAGTCCGCGCGCGTGATGCACTTCCTGCGCCGCACAGCCTTCGGCTACTCGCCGGCGCAGCTCGAGGCCGCCCTGTCCGACGGGTTCGACAAGACGGTCGACCGCCTCATCGAGAGCAAGCCCGCCGAGCCGCCACAGCTCGAGGCCGCGACCACGCCGGGCGGACGTTTTCCGATCGCCCAGCTGCAGCAGTGGTGGATCAACCACGTGCTCACGACGCAGACGCCGTTCGCCGAGCGGATGACGCTTTTCTGGCACGGGCATTTCACCAGCGACTACCGCAAGGCGGCGGACAACACGTTCATGTACTGGCAGAACCTGACGTGGCGCCGCATGGCGATGACCGACCTGCGCTCGATGCTCATGGCGGTGACGACCGATCCGGCGATGCTGCGCTACCTCGACCTGGCGACATCGACAGGGCAGAACCCCAACGAGAACTATTCGCGCGAGCTGATGGAGCTCTTCACCATGGGCCCCGGCAACTTCACCGAGGCAGACGTGCGCGAAGGCGCCAAGGCCCTCGCCGGTTGGCGGCTGCCCAAGCCCGATTCCATCGCGACTGTGACGGTGAACAACAACGTGACCCGCGGGCTGCCGGTCTTCTCGACCCAGCGCAGCGGAGTCTTCAACGCGCGGCGCGCCTACAACGGCAGCGTCACCTTCCTCGGCCATCAAGGCAAGCTGGGTGCAGAGGGCGTCATCGACCGCATCCTCGCCCAGCCGTCGACCGCTCCATTCGTAGCGACCAACGTGGTCCAGCACTTCGTGACCGGCCGCCCGTCGCCCGGCTACGTGGCGGCGCTCGGCGACACGTTCCGGCGCTCTCGCTACGACATGAAGGTCCTGATGCGCGCGATCTTCAAGAGTCCCGAGTTCACGGCCGACCAGAGCTATCGCGCGCTGGTCAAATCGCCGGCCGAGTTCATGGTCCACGCCGCGCGGGCTCTCGGTAACCCATCAATCGTGAAGGTGATCACCGGCGCGGGTTCGGGCATGGGTCAGACCCTGTTCGACCCGCCTGACGTCAACGGCTGGCCGAGCAACGAGGCGTGGATCTCCTCCAACACCGTGGTCGAGCGCGTCAACTTCGTGACCGCGGCCCTCGCGCAGACCAAAGGCGTGCTGCCCTCACCCCACGACGCGGTGCACCGCCACCTCGATGGGGTGCTCGGCGTCCAGACCTCGAGCCTCTTCAACCAGGCCGCGGACGACCGCGCGCGCTGGTTCGTCACCCTCGCCTCGCCGGAATTTCAGCTCAAGTAGGTGCACGCAAGATGACAAGAGAAGTCGGCATCAACCAGCTCAAGAGGCGCGACTTTCTGAAGGCCGGGCTTGTGTTCGGCGCTGGTGCGTCCGGCCTGGCCGCCGGCTACGCGGCGGTCCCCGACGCGTTTGCCCGGGCGGTCTACGCCGCCAAGCGCGAGGGCGTGAACAACGACAACGTGCTCGTGATGATCCAGCTCGCGGGTGGCAACGACGGCCTGCGCACGCTGGTACCGCTGGCCGACCCGACGCTTCATGACCTCCGCCCGAAGCTCGCCGGATCGATGGTGTCTCAGGCCCTGCCGCTCAACGCGCATTACGGCCTGAACCACAACCTCGCGGGCATCAAAGGCCTGTGGGACAAGGGCAAGCTCGCGATCGTCCAGGGCGTGGGCTACCCCAAACCGACCTTCTCTCACTTCGAGTCGATCCGGATCTGGGAGACGGGCGATCCGACGCGGCGCCAGGTCGACGGCTGGCTCGGCCGAACCCTCGCCACGAGCTACGACTCCAACGGCCATCCGCTGACCGGTTGCGCATGCGGAGCGACAGACGCGCCGGGCGCATTGCGCGACCTGCAGGCGACGTTGACTGTGATCCAGAACCAGAAGACGTTCGGGTTCACAGGCGGAAGCGAGGTGGAGGCCGCGGTCGGCGCCCTCTACAAGGGCACCCCCGGCATCTACGGCGCGCTGTTCGACACCGCGATCGCCACCGCGACCGAGACGATGGCCACCCTGCGCACTTCGTCGACTTCGTATCAGCCGATGGCCGACTACAGCGACAAGGTCAAGCTCGTCTACTCGTCGAAGAACCAGCTTGCAGCAGCGCTGCAGCTCGCGGCCGAGCTCATCGTCACCGGCACCGGTGTGAAGCTGCTCCACGTCACCCTCGGCGGCTTCGACACGCATTACACCGAGCTCAGCCGCCACGACGACCTGATGGGGTACCTGGACTCGGCGGTATCGGCTTTCTACCAGGACCTCGCCGCCCACCACATGGCGGACAAGGTGCTCATCGCGACGTGGTCAGAGTTCGGCCGCCGTCCGAAGGAGAACGCAAGTGGAGGCACCGACCACGGCGCGGCCGCCCCCTTGCTTCTCATCGGCGACCCGGTGCACGGCGGTCTCTTCGGAGAAGAGCCGAGCCTGACGAGCCTCGACGACACCGGCAACCTGAAGTACGCCGTCGACTTTCGTTCCGTCTATCAGGAGATCCTGAGCGGGCACCTCGGCGCCGACTCGGGGCAAATCCTCGGTTCGACGTTCGAGAAGGTTCCGTTCCTGAAGGCGCCGGTTGCCGTCTGAGGTGCGGACGCTGCTGCTGAAGGCGGGCGCGACGGCGCTCACCCTTGCCGCCACCGTGGTCTCCGCTTTTTTCGTCACGTCGCATTTCAAGAACCCGCAGGCACCGCTGCAACCGGTCGTGCTCGCGGGCAACAGCTCAGAGGTCGGCGTCATGGGGGGTTCTTTGAGCATCGGACCGTCCGTGCAGCCCAGCCACGACGAGCCGGTCGCCTCCACCTACGCGTCATGACCACGGACCAGTTCTTCTGGCTGCTGGCCCGCGTCACGGGCCTCAGCGCGTACGCGACTCTCGCGATCGCCCTGGTGACCGGAGTCGCGTTGCGCACCGCGGTGTTCGATTGGTTGGCCGGCAATCGCGCCCTCCGCTCGCTGCACGAGTTCACCACGGTGCTGTGGATCCCGCTGGCGGGAATTCATGTGCTGGCCCTGCTGCTGGACTCGACGGCGCGCCTCGGCGTCCTCGACATCGTCGTGCCGTTCCACGCGAGCTACGGCACGCTGGCTATCGGGCTCGGCGCGCTCTCACTCGATTTGCTCGTTGCGGTGACGGTCACGGCGCTGCTGAAACGCCGGATCCGGAAGGACGTCTGGCTCTGGATCCACAGGCTCGCCTACGGGGCCTTCGCGTTGATCTTTCTCCATGCGGTGCTGAGCGGGACCGACTTCAGCGACCCCACCGTTTCGGCGATCACGTGGGGCTCGGCCGCCGCCCTGCTAACACTGAGCGTGGCGCGACTCCTCGGCGGCCGTCTCCCCGCCTGAACGGATAGTCCGGACCAACCGAGCTGAAGTCCGATGCAAACCTCAGATAGGTCGGACTATCCGGGCAGGCCGGCGCGGGCCGGGGCTATGCCGACACCCAATGACGCAGCTGGATCACGCGGTTGCGCAGCTGCTGCTCCGCCTCCAGCGGTGTGTCGATCTCCTTTCGCTCCCGGTGCCAGCGCTCCATCGCAAGATCGAGCTGGGCGGTCTGCAGGCGTGACACCTTGAAGTACGCGCGAAAACCCGCCCTGTTGAACGCCTGCAACCGCTGCTGCAGCCGTCGCCACGGGCTCGCCAGCACTGGCACCTCCTCGGGAAGAATCGCGCCGTATCCACTGGCCGCCTCCTTGCGCATCTGCTCGAGCAGGTTCTGGCCCTCATACCGGATCCCGAACAGCAAGAGCGCGATCAAGGCCGCCGTGAAGGGCCCGGTCATGATCAGCGTCCGTAGGTGGATCTCGACGAGACCGAAGAGCGTGTTCTCGATTGGAAACAACGTCGCCCACGCGTCCCATGAGAAGTGGCCCGCGATGGCCACGATGAACCCGGCGACGATGGCGAGGATCTTCTGGCGCATGCGAGGCAGCTGTCGCGCGATGCCCACGCCGGCGCCGATGAAAGCCGTGTATGTCGCGTGTCCGAAGAACAGGCCCAGCACCTGACGGCCGTACCACTGGATGCCTGCCGCCACCGCGCCGTTGTTCTCAGGCGCAAAGATCGAATACAGGTTGGTCATGTAGCTGATTGATTCCAGATAGTTGAAGCCGAGACCGACCGCGGCGCCGTAAACGATTCCGTCGACGACATCGTCGAACTCGTTGCGCATGACCAGGAACAACAGCAACACCGCAAGGCCTTTCGCGAGCTCTTCGAGGATGCCGGCCATAAAGGCGAGCGAGGTGTCGAGGCCGGGCCCCGGAACCAGCGCATGTTGCGCGGACTGTTCCCAGATCGTCTCGCCCCACACGACAAGGCTCGTCGCGACAATGGCGCCCCACGCAGCCGCCACCAAAACGAGGCGCCATGGCTCCTTGTGATTGCGGTCCATGCGGCGCACGACCAGCAAGCCGAACGCGGTCGTCGGCAAGCACACGAGCGCGCACACCGCGGCCACCCCTGGACCCGCCGACTGCGTGAACAGGAACACGTCTATGACCAAGAGCCAGAGCAGGACGCCGAGCCCGATCAGAACCGCGGCGCGGATCAGGTGCTTGCGGCGCGTCGCGCGGTCTCGGTCGTAGGCGCGGACGAGGATGAAGGTGCCGAGCGCGATCAGGGCCACGGCCAGCAGCCCGTAAAGAGATGCGCGGCCGGGAATCGTGTCGAGGTAGACGTAGTTGAGCAGCGAGCTGGCAACCAGGGCCACCACGACCAGCGCCGCGAGCGCGAACGCGATCCGATACCTGCCCGGGCGAAGCCTCGACTGCGGGTCGGCCGCCGGTGGCCTAGTCGTCGAGATCACTAGCGATCCACCAGGACGAACCGGCGGCCGAGCACCTCGACCGGCACGCCGTCCTTGACCCGTTCGACCACGAACGTGTAGCGCCCCGGCAGGATGTAATGAAAACCCTCAGGCACATCGACGGGGATGACGGACTCGTCGGCCAGAGACGAAGGAGAGGCAGGTCCTACCAGCCCCCGCAGCGAGCCGAAGCTGTCGTACCAGCGCGCGTCGACCACGAGGTTGTTGGGCAGCGACGACCAATCGACCTTGGCCGCGAACTCCTCTGTGCGCGGAAACTCGGAACGGTCACCGCCGAGCGTGCTCTTCGTCGCCGGGTCGTACTGGTACACGCCGACGATGCGGGCCTTGACGCCGGTCGTCTGGCCGAGCGGCTCGAAGTACACGAACTGCACAAGTCCGATGGCGAGGATCACCGTCCCGACCGTCGCGAAGACGAGCAGGGTGCGGTAGAGAACCTTCAGCTGGTCGTAAGTGGCGGTGCTCAAACCCGCTCAGTCGAATGGATTTGTCGGCGCGTTGTCAAGGCAGAAACGAGAAGGAGGTTTCACCAGATGCCACAAAGCGCCTGGAGCGACAAGCGCGAACGCCAGTACGAACACATCAAGGAAGGCCTGCTCGAGCGCGGCACGGGAGCGGACAAGGCGGAGGAGATCGCTGCGCGAACCGTCAACAAGGAACGGGCGCGCTACGGCGAGGCTCGGGAAGTCAGCCGGACGTCGATTGCGGACATCTCGTCGGGCCGGCGCGGCGGGCTGCGTTCCCACCTCGGCTCCGGAGGCCCGACCTACGACCAGCTCCGCAACGAGGCCAAGGAACGCGGAATCAAGGGCCGTTCGCGGATGAACAAAGCGCAGCTGGAGAAGGTCCTCAGCCGCTAGAGGCTCGGCCGGACTGATCCGGCCGACCCTCAACCGATCTGGAATTCGTTGTGGCGCAGGATCGGGATCCAGGCGCCGCCCGCGTCGCGTCCGTCGACGTCGACCTCCGGGCCGCCGACCATGAAGTCGGTGTGCACCGCGGAGTGGTTGAGGCCTACGGCGCGGTCCGCCTCATCATCGACGCAGAAGCCAAAGCCGGCGCCGTACGCCAGGTGACACGTCGCGTTCTCGTCGAACAGCGTGTTGGCGAAGATCAGACCAAGTTTGCCGACCTCGGATGAACCGTCCACCAGAGCCACCTCACCGAGGTGACTTGCGTTCTGGTCAACCGCGAGCTCGCCTCGCACGACGTCCTCGCCGCTGCTCGCGCTGACGTTCGTGATTCTTCCCTCATGAAACTCGAAGGCCAGGTCTTTGACCACGGTGCCGAGAATCTCGAGGGGTCGCGTCGAACGGATGTGACCCTCGGCGTGGCGGCAGTCGGGTGAGGTGAAGACCTCTTCGGTCGGCAGGTTCGCTACGTGCTTGACACCGAAGCTCGTCTGGTCGTCGCCGCCGCCCCACCGCGAGCTCGGCAGCAGGCCGACGACAAGGTCGGTGCCTGGACCGCGATAGCGCAACGAGTCGAAACGCCTGTCATTCAGCGCAGAGGCGATGCGCTCGAGGCGCGCCAGATGGTCTCGCCACGCTTTTGGAGGATCCGGGCGGTCGAGGCGCAGCGCCTTTTCCACGACGCTCCACAGAGCTTCCATGTCCGGGTTGCCGAAGATCTGTTCCGCCCATGCGGGGGTCGGGGCGGGGACGATGGTCCAGTTGACCGCCTTGTCGGTCACCATCTCGAGCCACTCGGCGCGAAACGCCTGCGGACCTGCTTTGCCGACCTTGTCGCCGGGGAGATCGGAGAGGAGATGCGGCTCGGGGTCGCCGGACACCTGGATGAAGCAACCCTTCTCCTGCCGGAGTGTCTTCAGCATCGCGAGGTCCCAGGGCATGGATTGGCCGAGCGATTCCTCGGGCCCGAGCTCGATGAGCGCGCGCCTGAAGTGGCGGTCGATGTACTGGGGCTCGACGCGCCGGGCCCCGGCGCGATACGCGGCGCGCGCGATCTCGCGCATCAACGGGGCGTTGCCGAGGAGGCCGTTGATCACGACGAGCTGTCCGGGTTGCACGTTGGCGCCCACTGAAACGGTCAGCTCCGCAAGTCGCTCGAGTCGATGGTTGCCGGCCACGTCAGGCAAGGCTACTCTGCGCTGGTGGATAGACGGCTGATCGACGCGACGCCCTCAACGACGGCGCTGTGGTCCACTGCCCGGGAGCATCTGGTCTCGCTGTTCGCTTCGCTGGGCGACGTCGAGGTCCTGCTGCGAGAAAAAACTTTGCCCGGGCTGACTGGCGGACCAACAGCCGACTTCAACATGTGCTTGGTTGACGATTCGCCGAATCTCGGCGACATACTCGCGGATTCTGTTGCGCGGGTGAGTTCCAGGGGCCTTCCCGCCTTGTTCATGCTTTCGTCAGAAGCGTCGCGGAACCTCGGCGGAAGAATTGGTGAGCTGGGTCTCAATCTCCTCGGTGAAGCGCCGTTGATGGTTTTCTCGGGCAAGGTTCCCGAGCTGGCTCCCGGCTACGACGTCGTGCATGTAACCGGGGAGTCCGGTGTCCACGAGGTCGCGGACATGGTCGCCACCGCCTTCGAGCTGGACCGTGATTGGGTGGGGAGGACGTTCGCGTCGCATCGGCTCGTCCGGAGCGACTCCTCAATCGCCTACTACGTGGCCACCGCGGCGGGCCGAGCAATGAGCACCGTGACGGTTAGCGGTACCGGAGAGATCATCGGAATCTGGTCGATGGCCACGCCTCCCGATTTCCAGCGCCGCGGCGCAGGAAAGGCGGTGCTCTTGGGCGCCATGGCCGAGAGCGTCGAGAAAGGTGCACACACCTTCTATCTGATTGCGACACCTGCGGGCAAACCGTTGTATGACTCGGTCGGCTTCAGAACGGTAGAAACCTTTCCCATGCACGTGCTCAACACCTGACCTGACAAACCGTCCGGGTGGGCGTCGAGAGGAGTGGCCGCTGTTAGGGCTGCGCGAACACCAGCACTGGGACGCCCAGCTCGGCCGGATAGTCCGCGGTGGCGCCGGAAAGGACATCGAGCCTATGACCGCGCTCGCCCGCGGGAAACGCTGTCGTTTGGTACACGACTGTGTGCGTATCGGTCCACCAGAGCGGGACGTCTGCCAGGGGTCCGTCGGGTTGACTCGCCACCACCGACTGGACGATGCGGTTGGACCGCAGGTCGAACACGGCGAAGCCCATGGAGCCGGCACCGTATCCCTGCAGCGAAACGTACGACCCGTCGGGCGAGAACTTGATCCCGCCGTGAGGGGCTTCGTTGACGAATGGAACCTTGGAGATCGTCGCTTCACGGCCAGCGGCGAGCTCCAGGATGTGGAGGTCGCGCACGCCCTTGTTGTCGACAACTCGGAGTTCCGACCAAGCCGCGTACCGCGCATCGGCAGAGATGGCGATCGTCCCCACGCTTGGAAGGGCGTGTGGGCCGGTCACCGCGAACGATTGGAGATCGATGTCGTAGTACGCCGCGCCTGTGATGGATACCCCTTTGACAAGCGCGTGCACGACCATGAGCCGGGCAACCAATCCGTCGCCGGTGGTGCCGAGCGGCTCCATGTCGACTTCGTGCGGCTCGCCGCCCAGGGCGCCAGGCGGCAGGACATCCGGAAGCGACGTTGCCGTAAGCAGGGGCGTGACTTTTCCGCTTGCCAGGTCGAGCTTGATGTACGTCGACGTTGGTGGGCCCACGTCAGGGACGCTCGCCTTGATGACGAGCAAATCGTGCCCGGCGACGATGATCGGACTGCGGAGGAGGTCGACTTCGTTTAGCACTTTCGCCGCGGCGGCACCAACGTGTGAGACGGCACCGTCTCGGTCATAGACGGCGAATCCCAGCGCGCCGTTTGTGCCCACGAGCGCGGCATCGCTGTGGTCGTACTCGTGTTGGGCTACATCGCCCGAATCCAGTTGAGTCTTCTGCACATCAGCAACGCTTCCGTCTGGCCGAACGAGGGACATGGCTCCGGGCTTGAGGAAAACAATCAGTGAGCTGGGCCCCGGCCCTGACGACGGCGACGCGAGTGGACTAGGTGAGTTTCTGGCCGCTATTGGACCAGGTGTGATGGCCGGACTCCCGCAGGCC
>WNFW01003643.1_pt1 | contig 10725 bp, 9 predicted proteins | sample 5400131 | NCBI WGS metagenome assembly WNFW01 (sample SAMN13153362, study PRJNA577476) | soil metagenome | isolation source: 20 cm soil or saprolite under grassland replicate 1 | place: USA:California | collected 2016-06-15
TTTTTGGGAATGCGATGACGTCGCGGATGCTTTGTTCGCCGCAGATCAGCATGACTATCCGATCGAGACCGGGCGCGATGCCGCCGTGCGGCGGCGCACCGAGCCGCAGCGCCCGGAGCAAATGCCCGAATTGGGATTGCTGATCTTCCGGCCCGATGCCGAGCGCTTCGAACATTTTCTTCTGCAGCTCCGGCTCGTAGATTCGCATGCTCCCGCCGCCGATTTCTACCCCGTTCAAAACGACGTCGTACGCCTCGGCGCGAACATCCGGGAATTTCTTCGCTTCAAACAGCGGCATGTCTTCCGCTTTCGGTCGCGTAAAGGGATGATGCATGGCGTTCCATTTGTTTTCCTCGGCACTCCATTCAAAGAGCGGAAAGTCTGTGACCCAGAGGAAATCCCACTCCGGCGCGCTCGGAGAGCGCGCCCTACCAAATAGATCTTGGATTTCGGCGATGCGCAGCCGTAATCGGCCAAGCACTTCACAGGCGATCTCCCATTTGTCTGCGGCGAAAAAGACGCAGTCACCTTCCTCAATATTGAGTTTCGATCGCAGCGCCTGCTTTTCGGTCTCAGAGAAAAATTTTACAATGGGCGATTTCCATTCGCCGTTCTCGATCTTGATAAAGGCGAGTCCCTTCGCGCCGTGCAATTTTGCAATTTCAGTTAGTTCGTCAGCCTGGCCAATCGTGATTCCGGCAAAACCTTTCGCATTGATCGCCTTCACCACGCCGCCTGCATCGAGCGCGCTACGAAAAACCTTGAAACTGCTTTCCCGAAAGATTTCTCCAAGATCAACGATCTCGATTCCAAAACGCCGATCTGGTTTATCGCTACCGTATCTACTGACCGCTTCCCGATAGGTAAGCCGATCGAAGGGCGTTTTGATCTCGATGTTATGCGCGGCCTTGAAAATTGCCGCCAGCATTCCTTCGGTAACGATGAAAATGTCCTCGGGCGTGACGAACGACGCTTCGATATCGATTTGGGTAAACTCCAGTTGCCGGTCGGCGCGCAAATCTTCGTCCCGAAAACATTTCGCGATCTGGAAATACTTCTCCACGCCGGCCACCATGAGCAGTTGTTTGTATTGCTGCGGTGCCTGTGGCAGCGCATAAAACTTTCCGGGCATGATTCGGCTTGGAACCAAAAAATCGCGTGCGCCTTCCGGCGTGCTCTTGGAAAGAATTGGCGTTTCCACTTCGACAAAGCCCTGGCTGTCAAGATAATCGCGCGTCGCCTTTGCGACTCGATGACGCATGCGCAGATTGCGTGCGAGACGTGGCCGCCGGAGATCAAAATACCGGTGCGTCATCCGCAAATCTTCATTCTGGGGCTCGGCATCAATCGGGAACGGCAGAGTGTCGGCCCGATTCAAAATTCGAAGGTGAGTTGGAATGATTTCGATATCGCCTGTGGCGAGGTTCGGGTTTTCTGTACCCGGCAGCCGCGCAGCAACCCGGCCCGAAACTTGAATTACGTCTTCGCCGCGTAATGTATGCGCCTGCTTCGCAAGCTGCGCATTTTCCTCGGGCCGAAAAACAACCTGGGTCAGCCCTTCACGGTCGCGCAGATCAATGAAAATCACGCCGCCGTGATCACGCGTGACATTTACCCAACCGACAAGCGTGACCTCCCTGCCGATGTCTGTCTTACGAAGTGAATTGCAATCGTGCGTGCGATACATCTTTTCTGTCACTCCGAGCGCAGTCGAGGAATTCCGTTGCCAAACCCAGGGTTAAGTCGCGGGATCCTTCGACTCCGCTGCGCTCCGCTCAGGATGACAAGCTGGGTTGCGCTTGCAAGTGCGCAAGTAGACGATCCTGTGGCACGAGCCGCTGGTCGCCGGTAGCCATATTCTTTACCTTCACCTGCGGCCATTCATCGCCATAGAGAAGCGCAAGCGCCGCACGTGCCTCTTCAGCGGCTTGGAATTGTCGGGCGACTTTCATTGGGGCGAGCGGATAATCGACGCGGTAGCCTCGATCGCGCAGTTGCTGGATTTGTGCGAGCGCATCCGCGCGACGCTCCTCCTTGGCGATCACGATGTAAATGTCGATCTTGCGGTCGTCTGCTGTTGCTCTCTGCAGCGCTCCGCGCGCATGTGGCGTTTCGTTGATCAACTCGCCGAGGACCACGTCGCCCACGGCAAAGCCGACCGCGGGCATTGAAATAGCGCCATTGCTTAGCAGGCCGATCAAATTGTCATAGCGGCCGCCGCCGGCTATGGCGCGAAGGTTTCCCGCGCGATCAAACACTTCGAAGACGATCCCGGTATAATAGGCGAGTCCGCGAACGATCCGGACATCGATATCGACGAACTCGGCGAGCCCACGATCCCGCAGACCATCGACAAGCCGGTCGAGCTTTTCGCTCTTTCCGCCCTCGCTCAGAACTTTCAGTACCGGATCAGCGAGCTCACCAAGCTTCTCAATGGTTTTCTCGCGCGATTCGCGCCTGAATTTGTCGATTGCCTGTAGTAAATCATCCCAGCGATCAGGCGGGACGTTTCTCTCCCGAAGAAAATCGGTCCAAAATTCCCGGTCGCTAATTCGGACGACAACATCTTTTTCTGTGAGCCCGAATGCACGCAGGAGATCGATGCACAGGGCGAGCAGCTCGATATCTGCCGCCAGCGCGGTTTCGCCAATGATGTCGCAGTTGAGCTGGAAATGTTCCCGCAGACGGCCGCGCTGCTGCTTTTCGTAGCGGAAGAATTGGCCGATGGAAAACCATTTGAGGGGTTTCTTGAATTCGCGTTCGTGCGCGGCAACCAGGCGAGCCAGCGTGGGTGTTAGCTCGGGCCGCATCGCCACTTCGCGTTCGCCTTTGTCGGTGAAATTGAAAAGTTGATCGACAATTTCTGCGCCGCTCTTTTTTTTGTACAGATCGGTTTCCTCGAGAACGGGACCGTCCCATTCCACAAGGCCATAACGGCGAGCGACTTCGCGCCAACGCGCAAAGATGTAATTGCGAGCCGCGCAGTCGTCGGGCAGGAAATCGCGAAAGCCGGGTAATTTCTGCATAGAAGTCACGTTAGCGCGCTTGTTCGCACGAAGGGCGATTACGTGTCTGGATGCGGCCACCCGAGGCCGAATTTACGATAACAAAGTGCAGCTGAAGAACCGGCCTTACCGGGCCGGATCGATGCGCAGTGGAGAACATCCATTCAATCAAAGCAGAGGGACAAATATGAAACAAACGAGATTAGCAAAAATATTTGCAACGGGAGTGGCCTGTGCGGCCGCACTTGGCACAGCGCTAGCGCAGCAACAGCTGCAACCGCACCAGCAGCTCCAGCAGCAGCAGCAGCAGCAGCAAACAAGCACGACGGCGAACGCTGCGACAGGCACAGCAACAACGGCCACAGCGACAGGCACGTTTGCGGCTTACACGCCGGGTTCGACCAATTTCATGTTTCGGCCGTCACCGAATGCGGCGCCTGTTCGCTATTACCACACGAAGGGCACGGTCATTGTTGACCCACAAGGTCGGACTGTGGACCAGTCGGAGATTCGGCCGGGAGTTGGAGCGACCTTGTATTACACGACTGAAGGCGATCGCATGACTGTTCACAAAATCGTCGTAGGCCAGCCGACGGCAGCCTACGAGAAGAAGGAGACGAAAACGACAAAGGAAAAGCCCTGATTCTAGCCTCCATTCCATCAAGGGAATTCGTTCAATCAAAGCGAAGGGACAAATATGAAAAAAACGAGACTACTGAAAATATTGGCAACAGGAGTGGTTTGCGCAGCTGCGCTTGGCATGGCGCTGGGGCAGGAGACCACAACCACGACGACCACAACCGACCCGGTGACAGGCACCACGACAACTGAGTCGGCGACGACCACGAGCACAGGCACGATTGTGACCTATGCGCCGGATTCGGATTACATCACATTCCGAACAGCCCCGGATGCGGCGCCAGTGCGTTATTACTACACGAAAGACACTACCATTCTGGATCCAGAAGGGCATTCCGTGGCTTGGTCGACGATACGGCCAGACATACCGGCGACCGTGTATTACACAACTGTTGGCGACCGGGTGATTGTCCGCAAAATCGTGTTGGCTCAGCCAGCCACGATTTACAAAAAAGAGGAAACGACCACAACAACGACAAAGCCTTAACCTGTAAACGTCGTTGGGTTGGCGAATTCAACGCGCTCGCGAAAAGTTTTCGCGAGCGCGTTTTCATGGTAGCGCGAGCGTCTCGCTTGCAGCTCGCAAGCCAGAGGCTTGCGCTACTTTAATCTCCGTAACCGTTCGGAAATCTCTGGTGCCATTTCCAGGCGCTCTCGATGATGGTGTCAAGCGACTGGAACTCCGGTCGCCAGCCAAGTTCTTTTTCAATTTTTTCGGAAGAAGCGATGAGCCGCGGTGGATCGCCGGCCCGGCGCGGTCTTTCGACGGTATCGACCTTTCGCCCGGTGATTTTGCGACACGCGGCGATCACGTCACGAACGCTGGAGCCGCCGCCTGTGCCAAGATTGTAAAGTTCGCTCTTGGCTGCGTCCAGAGCCAGAATATGCGCTCGCGCGAGATCGAGAATGTGAATGTAGTCGCGAATACAGGTGCCATCCAGAGTTTCATAATCCGTCCCGTAAATTTCTACGTGTGGCTTTTGGCCAAGCGCAACCTTGAGCACGTTGGGAACTAAATGCGTCTCGAGCCGGTGATCTTCGCCGAAATTCCCCGTGGCGCCCGCCGCGTTGAAATAGCGCAACGAAACGAACTTCAAACCATGGATCTGGTCGTACCAGCGTAAAATTTTTTCAAAGGCTAGCTTCGATTCGCCGTATGGATTAATGGGGCGCACCGGCGCAGTTTCGTCGATCGGCAGCCGCTCGGGCATCCCGAAAATCGCACAGGTCGAGGAAAAAACGATCCGCTGGACGCCCGCTGCCACCATGGCATCCAGCAGGTTCAAGCCGTTGGAAATGTTGTTGCGAAAATATTTGGATGGATCGCGCATTGACTCGCCAACGAGCGCACTGGCGGCAAAATGCATTACCGCATCCGGGCGAGCGCTGGAAAGCGTCGCCTGGATTTTTTCGCGCTCAGCCAAGTCGCCCTGGATGAATCTCGCCCGCGAATCCACTGCGCTACGGTGGCCTTCTCCCAGATTATCGAAGACAAAAGCTTCATGGCCTTCATCGAGAAGCAGCTCCGTGCAAATGCTCCCGATGTAACCAGCGCCGCCAACGACGAGAATTTTCATCCGGCGAAGTTCCGGCGTGCCTGAGCCGCGTGTCAAAAGAAAGCGTAAGCGGCTAGGTTTTTTTCTTGGGCTGAGCTTTTTTTGGGTCGAGGCTGGCGACCAACTCTTTCTTCTGCGGCGTTTTCTTCTGCCGCAAACTCGCGACCATCTGCTGGACGCAGCGGTGTTTGCAACGCGGAGCGAGCACTTTCAAGCTCTGTTCCTCGGAGCCCCACTGCAAAATATCGATATCGATGTAGCGCACGCCCCAGCCTTTCATTTCGAGGCGGCTGGGCTTGTAAAGGTCGATCGTGTTGGTCCCAATCAGCGCCACTCCGTAATCGTCGATCACATATTCTTCATTTGTATCGGCGATTCGGAACCGCGTCCCGAGTGGGTAACGCGACCAGTCGGACGCGGCGCTCATCACATGCCGGCCGGAAAGATAACTGCCGAGCGCGTTGTGGGCTCCGCCGCTCTCGGTGTGCGTATAGGCGGTGGTCCGCACATTTTGTAAGCGAGGACCGCTGGCGAGGTTCGTTTTAGACTGCGTGGCACAGCCAACGACCAGGCAAGCGATAGTTCCTGCAAACGTAAGGTTAAGGCACTTCGGCATTTGCAATATCGCGGCCTCAATAGCAATTCAAGCGGCCACAAGCAAGCGATAAATTTCCGTAGCCTTGCCTGCCACAATCTGGATCGGCGATCCCGACGAGTCTTGAGGCACTGACCTCCAGCCGGCATCACCCCGAAAGCCTTCTGGGGGGCAAAATCAGCGCGTGGCCGTCTCCGTCAGTTCCGTCGTGCAATGAGGACAGCGCGCTGCTTTGATCGGGATCGTCATTGCGCACGCCGGGCATTCCTTTGAAGCGGGCTCTTTTTCTGTCGATCCCCTCATCTTATTGATTCCGCGCACAAGCAGAAAGACTGCGACGGCCACAATCAAGAAATTAATCACGAGTGTGATAAAGTTGCCGTAATTCCACGTAATCGCGCCTGCTTTCACCGCGTCTGCCGACGTATTAAATGCGGTTGATCCATCTTTCGCCGCTCGCAAAACGACAAACTTGTTTGAGAAATCGAGTCCGCCGGTGAGCAGGCTGATTGGGGGCATGATCAGGTCCTTGACCAATGAATTGATGATAGAACCGAAGGCCGCGCCGATGATCACGCCGACAGCAAGATCGACAGCGTTACCTTTGATGGCGAATTCCTTGAATTCATTCCAAACGTTTTGGAGCCACTTCATACAACGAGGTTGGTCAGGTTCACGGATTACTTCGTCACAAAATTGACGACTTTGTCTTGCACGACAAGAACCTTCAAATAACCGTCTGCAATTCGCTCTTTCACTTTGGGTAGCTTCTCCGCTGCTCGCACGATTTCCTCCTTCGTCGCGGAAGTGGAAATGTTTATTACTCCCTGAAATCTTCCGTTCACTTGAACCGGCATCTCGATTCCATCTTCAGCCAGCAGCCGTTCGTCATAGCCTGGCCATGGTTGGTCGGTAATGTCGCCCCGTGCGCCCGAGAACTTGGCATTCAGCTGTTCCCACAACTCGGAGGTAATGTGCGGCGCAAATGGATTGAGCAGGATCAGAAAGCTGCGCATCGTCGATAATGGCAAGCATTCCGCGTTAATAAATGCGTTCACGAAAATCATCATTTGTGAAATCGCGGTATTAAATGAGAGGGACTCGATGTCTTCCGTGACCTTTTTGATGGCGGCATGCATCGCTTTCTGCTGCGCTTTGTCTGGAGCGACGTCTTTGATTTTGGCGGATAATTCCCACTCGCCCGCCTGGTTTTCAGTCATGAGCAAACGCCAGACGCGCGCGAGAAAACGCGCTACACCTTCGACGCCGCGCATGCTCCAGGGTTTCATTTGTTCGAGCGGTCCCATAAACATTTCGTAGCAACGGAACGCGTCCGCGCCGTACTGGTCGATCACATCATCCGGATTAACGATGTTCCCGCGTGATTTCGACATTTTCTGATTGTCTTCGCCGAGAATGATTCCCTGATTTACCAATCGCTGAAACGGCTCCGGCTTCGACAAATAGCCGAGATCAAACAACACCTTGTGCCAGAAACGCGCATAGAGCAGATGCAAAACCGCGTGCTCCGTGCCGCCTACATAAAGATCGACACCGCCCGGCTCGTCGCCGCCCATCCAATAACGCTCCGCTTCTTCGCCAACGAAACGTTTGTCGTTTTGTGGGTCGCAGAACCGCAGGTAGTACCAGCACGAGCCCGCCCACTGCGGCATCGTGTTTGTCTCACGCAACGCGTTGTTTGAATAACGAACCCATTCTTTTGCCCTTGCCAGCGGCGGCTCGCCTGTGCCGATCGGTTTGTAATCGTCGAGTGATGGCGGAACTACGGGAAGCTCGTTTTCATTGACCGCCCGATGCTTTCCGTCCTCCCAAACAATCGGGAATGGTTCGCCCCAATAACGCTGACGCGAAAACAGCCAGTCGCGTAATTTGTAATTAGTCGCGCGTTTTCCCTGACCGCGTTCTTCCAGCCATGCGGTGATTTTTCTCTTTGCTTGCGCACTCATTAGGCCGTTGATGACTGGAGAATTGATGGCAATGCCCTCGCCAGTGAATCCAAATGCCGGTTCATCTCCGGTTGGCTGAACGACAATCAAAATCGGCAGATCGAACTTTTTCGCGAATTCCAAATCGCGCTCGTCGTGCGCAGGCACGCCACCAATCGCGCCGGTCCCGTAACCAATCAGCACATAATCAGCGATCCAGATTGGAATCTTTTCATTATTTGCCGGATTAATCGCGTACACTCCAGTGAACACCCCTGTTTTGTCTTTCGACAGATCGGTGCGTTCGAGATCGCTTTTGCGCGCGGTCCGTTCGCGATACTCGCGCACCGCGGGCGATTGCTCCTCGGTGACAATTAGATCGACAAGCGAATGTTCCGGTGCGAGCACCAGAAACGTTCCGCCGTAAAGCGTGTCAGGACGGGTGGTAAAAACGCGGATTTTTTGGTCGCTTTTGTCGATTTTGAAATCGATCTCTGCGCCTTCGCTTTTGCCAATCCAGTTTCGCTGGAGCAGCTTGATTCCTTCCGGCCAATCGAGTCCCTCGAGTTCGTCGATCAATCGCTGCGCATAAGCAGTGATGCGTAGCATCCATTGTCGCATTGGCCGCCGAACGACGGGAAAACCGCCGACCTCGCTCTTTCCATCGACAACTTCTTCGTTGGCTAGAACAGTACCCAGTTCCGGGCACCAATTCACCGGGACATCAGCGACGTAAGCGAGCCGAACTTCGTCCGGGTTTTGGCCGTGATAAGTTGATATTGGCTCGGCTCTGTTGGTCGCGGGATTGAACCAGGAATTGTATATCTGAAGAAAAATCCACTGCGTCCATTTGTAGTAGCCCGGATCGGTCGTGTTAATTTCCCGCTGCCAATCGTAGGAGAAACCAATATGTTTCAGCTGCGACTTGAATTTCGCGACGTTCTCCCGCGTTGTGACCTCTGGATGTTGCCCGCTCTTGATCGCGTATTGCTCCGCTGGCAGACCGAATGCGTCCCAACCCATTGGATGCAAGACATTGAACCCGCGCATTCGTTTGTAGCGCGCAACGATATCGGTCGCGGTGTAGCCTTCAGGATGTCCGACGTGGAGGCCGGCCCCACTCGGGTAAGGGAACATGTCGAGGATGTAAAATTTCGGCTTGGAGCGGTCGAAGTTTTTCTCGCCCGGATTGAACGCGTGGAAAAGTTGCCGCTCTTCCCAAATCGCCTGCCACTTTGGCTCGATCTGATCGAACGGATACGGTTTGCGGCGTTCACTCATGAAACCCTCCTGACGTTAACCACGAATGGACAGGAATGAACAGAATTCACAAAACAACATCGATGCACGTCACGCCAACTCTGATCCTCATTCGTGTCCCATTCGGCTTGATTAGTGATTAATCCGCTGAATCCTGTCAAACGTGCAGCAACTGATTGTCGCCACCCGCAATGTGCACAAGAGCAACGAATTTCAACGGATTCTCGGGCCGGACTTCGCAGTCTACGACTTGTCCGAGCATCCTGAAATTCCCGAAACGGTGGAACGCGGAAAGACCTTCGAAGAAAATGCGGTCCTCAAGGCAACTGGCGCATCAAAAGAATTGTCCGGCCTCATCATCGCGGACGATTCCGGTCTGGAGGTTGACGCGCTCGGCGGCGCCCCGGGAATTTATTCCGCGCGCTATGCTAGCCAGAACGCGAGCGATAGGCAGAACATCGACAAGCTACTGAGCGAACTTGCGCGAACCAGCGCGAGGCAGGAGCAGAGATCGGCGCGCTTTCGTTGCGTTCTGGCCCTCGCCGAGAGCGGCCGGATTCTCGGGGTGTTTGAAGGCGTTGTCGCAGGAACAATTATCGAGCTTCCGCGAGGGCGGAACGGATTTGGCTACGATCCGATTTTCCTGCCAAAGGGACTCGACCAAACCTTCGGTGAGCTTGCGCCCGCGGAAAAAGATCGGTTGAGCCACAGGGCCCTCGCCTTGGAAAAGTTGCGCGCGTTTCTTGATACCATGCCCGGTCAGCAAAAAGGTAATCGGGATTCTTATCACTGGTTGGGCTACCGGGTCTGAACCGCCAGCGATGGAACGCACTGATCGCCGCATTATCCAGGCTGGTCGACGAGGAACAATCACAAGCGAAAAAAATTAGTGTGATTCGCGGGCGAGGCGATTCGCGTCCTCGCCGCCAGGCTTGCGGCTCTTAAGCCGAGCGATCAGGGCTTGGGCGGCGGCGGTGGGGCGCCGGGCTGCTGCTGAGCCGCTGGAGCGCCCGCTGCTCTGATTTGATACCCAACTTTCGTGATTCCAACGGAACGGACCTTGTCGAGGACGGAAATGACGTCGCCGTGCATCGCCATCAAGCTCGCGCTGATCGAGACCTTAATGTCTGGATTAGCACGATGAAGTTCGTAAAGACGCGGGAGGACTTGGTCGTCTGACACATACTGATTGTCAAAGTAAACAGCGTTCCCTTCCTGCACCTTTATGGAGACATAATCCTTCACCTGGCTCGGCGGAGGCGCAACCGCGGCCGGCAAATTGACCCGAATACCTTTCATGTGGGTCTGGCTCAGGCTCACCATCATAAAGCTGGCGAGGAGAAAGAACATGACGTCGATCAACGGAATGATCTCGATGCGTGCTCTCTTATGCGGAATCGGCGAAGAAAGTTTCATATTTTACATATTTGTTAGGCAAGATTCAGTACGAGGCGCCCGTCATCGTGAAGGTAATGGGAATCTTAACCTTTGAAACTGATCCAGCCTTAAATCGCCACTGCCGAAAGGCGCTGACGGCTGCATTATCCAGTATTGGGTTTCCAATGCTTTGCGCCATGGAAGCGCTGGTTACACTGCCGCTCCCCGGATCGACATCCACGACGCATACTCCACTACCAGTGATGTGATGTGAACGCGCCTCATACGGGTACTGCGGACGCGGCGCGTAGGTGGCAAGGGCTTTCGCTGAAGAGATTGACATCGTT
>WNFW01008640.1_pt1 | contig 10725 bp, 10 predicted proteins | sample 5400131 | NCBI WGS metagenome assembly WNFW01 (sample SAMN13153362, study PRJNA577476) | soil metagenome | isolation source: 20 cm soil or saprolite under grassland replicate 1 | place: USA:California | collected 2016-06-15
CACAACTCCTGTCTTGCCTTTCCCCCAGCGTCTCCACGAAGACCACGGTCGGGCTTTGACCAGCCAGCCCAGGAAACCAGCGGCCAGGAAGAGCAGCACCTGTTCGGTCTGCGTGAGAACGGTCACCGCCGCCATCACGAGGTAAATCCCCCAGAGCAGAGGGTCACGGCCAATGGTTCGGTTCGTCAGCTTCAAGGCGCTAACGGCGACGATGCCGATCACGCTGGCGCCTACACCGTAGAATACGGCTTGCATCCAGGTAAGGCCACCATAGATGGTATAGAGCCAGCCGAGCGCAACCACCATCAGAAACGACGGCCAGATAAAGGCCAAACCAACGAGCGTTGCCCCCAGAGTACGATAGCGGACGTAGCCCAGGTACATAGCTAACTGAGCGGCGAGCGGACCCGGAGAAAGCTGGGCGAGGGCCAATCCCTCCTTGTAGTCAGCTTCGGCAATCCAGCCTCGCTGCTCGACGAGGTCGCGCTGCATATATCCGACCAGGGCGACCGGGCCACCAAAGCCGATCGTCCCCAGGCGCAAGAAATAGCGCACCAGTTGCCAGAGGGTGTAAGGCACTGGCTCTGAGGTTTGTGCCGAGGTTGAATCGGCTGTCTGAGATGTATCCATCCATTCCTCGCTCTTCCGTATCATCAGCGGCCAGCTTTTCATCCATACAAACAATGGTTTTTATAATATATAACCACTGTTAGAGTATACCTGGAGGGTGAAAGAATTGCAAGCATTCAGGAGGAACCTCTACCTTCCAATGCAATGATCCATGGGGCACTGGCCCCATGGGAATGATGGGACCAAAGATGACCCAGGGGTACATGGTCTCAACTCTGACCGTACATTCATCTGAGCCTGCTTGGAGAGATTATCAGAAGAACGTTGTGAGCAAAGAGAGATGAAGTAAACCTCTGTTGTGACGGAACTGTGACCTGTTCGAGCGATACTTCTAGTAAGAGCATTGATTGTTCCTTTTTCAGTAGAAGCTATGCTATCGGATAGATACGAAAGTGAGGATACTCCTATGATGTGGGGATACGGTTTTGGTTGGGGCTGGCTGATGATGTCGTTGGGCATGATACTCTGGATTGCTATCCTCGTTGTGCTCGTCTGGGCGCTCATCCGCTGGTTGAATAATCGGGCCAGTACGCAGGTTCCTCCACCATCGAGTGGGTTGCAAAGTGGGCCAACAGCGCTCGAGATCCTGCAACAATGCTATGCACGTGCGGAGATCGATACGGCGACCTATGAGCAGATGTACGAACGGCTCCAGACCTCGGATCCACGCCGTTCTCAGTATGAGAATCCACCTACGGCAGGTGTTCGTTAGACACCGTTAGTAGGCAGCCTGCCATGGGGAAAGATATCTATACGGCTTCCATCATGGCAGGCTATCATGTTGTCATTGTGCAATTGCATTAGCAAGCAGGAAAATCCTCCAAAGATATCCACGTGTTTTTGAGTGTACGGCGATTGCTTTGGGTCTCGTTGGATACGTGACTGCACCCGTTCAAGCTCAACGCTACCTTTACCCTCGTGTGGGCATGGCTGTTGCTCGGCGAAGAACATTTACGAGAACGGTTGCTTGGTGCCACCGTAATGGTTCTTGTGGTGCGCTCGTTGCAACGTAAAAAAGGATTTGCCTCGATAGCTCGGAATGTGGATAGCAAGAAGGAAACCCTATGTGGTATACATACCAATGTGCCAGGAAGAATTGGTCGCTCTGAAGAAAGTAGTGCCGAATGATAGAGCGAAAGCAGGGGTATGAAGCAGATGGAAACCGTCACACTACCAGTCAAAGGGTTAAACTTCGCCGGGTGCGCCCGCGAGATTGAGAAACACCTCAGCAAGCTTGAACCAATCGCACAGGTAGATGCGAGCTATGTCTCGCAGACGGTCACGATTACCTATGATGAGACGAGGCTCGGTGAGGCGCAACTACGCGAGATGGTCAAGGATTGCGGTTTCGCCTGTGGAGCACCTATCACCAGATTCACAGCACCAATCGCCACTGTATCTCCGCCAACGGAAGCGGCTCCATCCCATCTAGCTATAACATATCCCGCCATGGAACATCCCGCGCATATTGCGGCTGCCACGAAGATGGACATGGGTATCGTGGATCACAGCATGATGGGCCATGACATGAGTGATCCAGCGATGGCTCGGGCCATGGAAGCTGACATGCGCAATCGCTTCTTCGTGTCGCTAGTGCTCACCATTCCTGTCATCTTGTACTCACCACTGGGCACAGACTTCTTCAAGGTGCACTTGCCGACTCCCTTTGGCATCAGTCTCAACTGGATCTTGTTCGTGCTTGCCACACCCATCGTCTGGTGGTGTGGCTGGATCTTTCACTCCGGCGCATGGCGTGCATTGCGCAATCGCACACTCGATATGAATGTATTGGTCAGCCTGGGCGTACTCGTTGCCTACTTCTTCAGCGTGTTTGCCACCTTTTTTGCACCACAGGTAGAGACGAGCTACGACGCGGCAGCCATGCTTGTAACGTTCGTCCTGTTCGGTCACTGGATGGAGATGCGCAGCCGACGTGGTTCCTCCGACGCGCTCAATGCATTGCTGCGGCTTGCGCCTACACAGGCGAATGTCATCGGCCAGGATGGAGAGGTACGGACAGTGCCTGTGGAACAGGTTCAGGTAGGTGATTTGCTCCTGTTGCGCCCTGGCGAGAAAGTGCCAGTTGACGGAGAGGTGACCGAGGGCGAGAGCGCCATTGATGAGAGCATGGTCACAGGTGAAAGCCTGCCCAGAAGCCTGCACACGGGTGATGAAGTGATCGGCGGCACAGTCAACGGCTCGAGCTCGCTGCGTTTCAAGGCGACGAAAGTCGGTAGCGATACGGCTCTCGCTCAAATTGTGCAACTGGTCCAGACGGCGCAAAACTCCAAAGCGCCCGCCCAACGACTGGCTGACCGGGCGGCAGAATGGTTAGTCCTGACCGCCGTGAGCGCCGGGGTATTGACCTTCCTGGTCTGGTTCTTTGTGATTGGACAGACTGCATTGTTCGCCCTGACCCTGGCGGTCACCGCGATTGTCATCGCCTGTCCCGATGCGCTTGGCCTTGCCACCCCAACAGTGGTGGCGGTTGGCACAGGCATCGGAGCCAGAAATGGCATCCTGATCAAAAACGCGAAGGCCCTGGAACAGACTTCAAAAATCCAGGCCATCATGTTTGACAAGACGGGGACGCTCACCGAGGGCAAACCGGCAGTCACCAATGTAGTCGCGTTCGCAGCGGGCAAACTGGCCGGTTTGGACGAGGCGCGGCTCCTGCAAGTAACGGCGACGGCGGAAGCCGACTCAGAGCATCCGCTGGCAAGCGCCATTGTGGAGGGTGCGAGAGATCGCGAGCTCGCCCTGCTGCCATACAGCCAGTTCAAAGCGATTGCGGGCGGAGGCGTTCAGGCGCAGGTAGATGGGGATACCGTACTGGTCGGAACCCCGAAACTCCTGGCAGAAAACCATATGCAACTACAGCCAGCAGAACAGGAAGAACTGATCAGGCTGCAAGCGGAAGGGAAGACGGCGATGCTCGTGGCAATGAACGGACAGGCGGTCGGATTGATCGCGGTCGCCGATCGTATCCGAGCGACCTCACGTGAAACGATCGCACAGCTGAAAGCATTGGGCATCCAGGTGGCGATGCTGACAGGAGATAACCGGCGCACGGGTGATGCCGTCGGTCGCGAGCTGGGCATTGAGCGGATCTTTGCCGAGGTGTTGCCATCCGACAAAGCGAACTACGTAAAGCAGCTCCAGGGCGAAAGGCTATTCACCGCGATGGTGGGCGACGGGGTGAACGATGCGCCGGCACTGGCACAGGCAGACCTGGGCATCGCCATCGGCGCGGGAACTGGCGTGGCGATTGAGACCGCCGAGGTGGTGTTAATGCGCAGCGACCCGCTGGACGTGCTGGCAGCTATTCGCCTCTCCAAAGCCACCGTCACGAAAATGAAGCAGAACTTGTTCTGGGCGGCCATCTACAACGTGATCGCCATCCCCGTCGCGGCCGGGGTGCTGTATCCCTTTGGTATTCTGCTCGCACCGGAGGTAGGCGCGCTAGCGATGAGCGCCAGTTCGATCACGGTGGCGACCAATGCGGTACTGCTCAAGGGCATGGAGAAGAAGCTGAGAGCGTGACAAAGCAAGAGCTTCTTGCTTATGAAAGCATGTGTTCTCCTCTCTCTTCAACCGCTCATTGATGCATTTCTTCGTGCCCTTGAACCATGAAGATCTAATTTCTAGAGAATCTACATCTCCGGCTCTATCGCACTGAGTACCTTGTTCGGTTGGTACATCACCTGGTCTTAGCTTTTGTATGCCCACACAAAGCCCGCGCCTGGGAAAGCGGAGAATCGTAAAGGTTCCATCTCCTCCGTTTTCAGATGTTCGAAACCAGCGTCCGCTGCCATGGCAGCCAGATCTTGCATGCTACTTCCCCCGGCGTGAAAACGCGCAGCCTGTCCCTTGCGTTCCCTCTTGGGCGTGAAATCTGCGATGACCAGACGACTTCCTGGTTTGAGCACACGAGCGATTTCAGCGAGCCCCTGACGTTTGAGGTTACCAGGCAAATGATGCATCATCAAGGTAGAGAGCACCACATCGAAGGTCTGATCGGGAAAGGGGAGGTGCTCGATCACTCCGATCTGGAACGCGATGGGCAAGTTGCGCCGAGCCGCTGATCTGCGGGCACGGGCGATCTGCTGTGTACTAGGGTCAATACCTGCAACGCGGCCCGCTCTGCCAACACAGTGTGCCACTTCAATCGCTAGCGTTCCTGTGCCGCAGCCCACATCCAGCACCTGCTCTCCGGGTTGAATACTGGCCAGGTTGGCGGTCCTCTGCCTCAGCCCCCGCCATTGGCCACGGAACACAAAGGTGTCGATAAACCATCCCATCAAATCGTAGCGCCAGCCCCCGCTCCCGATTAACCCTTTTGTCTCTTTGGCCGACGACTTGCTCTCAGAACCATGAAGGCGACGTGCAAACGAATGCATACATCTAGCTCCTTTCAGCGATACTTTCTCTTCTCCTGTGAATATACTGTTTGTATGAACAGACATCAGCAACCTCCCGTTCATGAATGACGTGTGGCACAAACCCTGTGACAACAGCGTTTTCACACTCTCTTTCCGAAGGTGAACGTTCAAAAAGATATGACCTTGGTCCGACATATTGTCAACACTTTGTAGTATATCTTTACATCTGTTCCTATTTCGAGTATGCTAGAGAAAGCATCAACAGTCAAGAAGCAAAAACAGCCACTTTGTAGGATAAGCGACAAAGGAGCAGGAGAGTGTCGATAAAGTCACCTTTCGAGCAAGAAGATTTACGGGTTCGACGCACCCACAAGTTGCTCTGGGAAGCGCTGATGGCGGAGCTTTCCGAGCGGACATTTGAGGAGATTACTGTTACAGATATTTGTGATCGAGCCATGGTTCATCGCACCACGTTTTATAAGCATTACGAGGATAAGTATGCCCTGCTGGAACAGGGCATACGACAGATGTACAATGACCTGCTGGCAGAAGAGGAGCATAAGCCACCCAGCGCGTATTCGGTAGAGCATCCACCTCCCTACTTTATTCGCCTGTTCGAGCATGCGGCACAACATCAACACTTCTACAAATTGATGGTGTGTGGAGAGGGGATTGGCCGCTTTCAGAAGCTGCTCAAGGAGTATATTGCCGAAGTGGTATCTGCCAAAGTGGGTGAATTGCCTCCTGCTAATCAGCCTTTCGCGGTTCCACTTGATATGCATGCGCACTTTGTCTCGGGCGCCACCCTTAGCCTCCTGTCCTGGTGGCTTGAGCATGACATGCCTTTTTCCCCGCATCAGATGGCACAATACTTGCTTTCGCCTCATGGCGCTTTGTCCTCTTCTGCTTGAAGTTCGGAGGGACAATCACACCATCTCAATCTAACAGAAACTGAGAACACCCAGATGATTCTGGTTGTTTCGAAAAATGGTCTCATCGTGTTGATAATGTCCGCACATGAATCCCTTGATAGAAGAGAAAAGATAAGCTTACGTAAGGCGGAATGGTACCTGTTCTATGGAGAAAATGTTTCAAGGACTAACGAAATCGACCGAGAACTTCGAGCAAGAAGAGCCTGGAAATGGATTCCAGAGATCGGATCGTCAACGACAGCAATCAGTAAGATTTTTCTCGTCTTCTTGCTTGCTCACAAACACCCTTTCTGCACTGCGAGCCATGCCGCCTCCATGCGATTCTGGGCGCCCAGTTTTTGCATCGCCGTCGACAAATGATTGCGGACCGTTCCCTCAGAAAGATACAGCTGTGCTTGCGATCTAGGCCAGGCTCGCCCCGAAGAAAGTGTCGGAGAGCACATCACGCTCGCGGGCTGTTAACGGTTTGCTTCCTTCGGAGAGCCCAGCCAGGGTCAGATCAGGGTCAACCACCCGCTCGTTCATCATTATGCGCAGTAGCGGGACGGCTCATTCCGTGGCAAGCGCATCCTTGAACAGAATGCTCACCGCGCCACTCTCCATGACCCGTCGCTCAGAGGCTGAGTGCAAAGGCTTCCGGTCAGTATGTGTGCCAACGCGACAGTATGGCACATTTCCCTCTTGCTTATGATCTAGAGCGAGAGACGAGCGAACAGCTCAGCACCTCTTTCGTCACATTGAGCCACCAGGAACAAGGAACTGTTGAAGAAGGCTCACATGCAGCGCTTTCCGAGTATCGCATCAAACAAGCATTGTCGGCGCTTACCCTCTGTCTGTGACATGTGACTGCGCTGTGGAATACCCTGTAACCAGATAGGAGCGAGTGGTCCACGTTCGTCCAATAGTACCTCAGTGGCCGTCCACAGTTCAAATCCACGAATAGGCGCGAGTCTGGCTTGAGCTACACGCAACATACGCTTCTCCTGTGCGATATCTGGCGCAACACAAATAAGTGCTGGGATCCGTGAGCACTCTTTTGCCCACTCACGCGAGGCAAGGTAGTGCCTATAGGAGGTAAACTTGATGGCGAGGTCGCGTACATTCATCGTCCCGCAATCCCATTCCAACCAGAAACGGAGGGGCTGCTGTCCTATGCGATATTCGGGGGGGAGTTGCCGCCACCCTAAGCTCTGCCGTATCTTGAGAATTTACAGATAGTTGAATAGCCACTCGCCATTGAACTATTCCTTTTATCAGAACACCTATTCTCAACTGCCTTCCCACCATATTGTGGTAGTTAAATTCTGACATTTGTAGACAGGAGTTTATGATGGATGTACATGACTTTGTGGCACTCTTCCATGACAGGGAAGGATTGATTGCCAACGCTCTTTGGAGAGCGGGTATCACATCCCTTTATTGTTGCAGGTATCAGCGGTACTGGGACACCAGTGTCTACTTTAGAGCAAGAAGTGAGTGAGAGCATTTTGGGAACTTCAGTTACGTGCCAATGTGGAAGAACGCATCCATTTCGGATCATTACTATGGATGCGGTACACGATGGCAGACTCTACAGAGCTAGCTGCATGTGTATAGAAGTACAAACAGAAGTGGTATAACATGTTCGTGAGAGAACTTTTTGTGCCTGAGTTCTGACTTTTGGATAGGAATTATTCTATGGAATTCGAACTTCTTGCTGATCGTTACCAGTTACATGACCCCATAGCTCGTGACTGGCTGACTACTACTTATCGTGGTCAAGATAGACGTACGGATCGTGTTGTTGCTGTTAATTTACTGCGTGAAGACTATACTACTGATCCTACGTTTGTGAGGCGTTTTCAACGAATGACAGAGATACAAAGAAGTCTACAGCATCCCAATATTGTACAGGTCTATGATTATGGTCAGGATAACAGCATCTATTATACTGTTACAGAGTTCGTAGAAGGGACTGACCTGCATCGTTATTTGCGCTCTCGTGGGGTACTTGATGCTTCGACTGCACTATCCATTGCCCATGATATTTCACTCGGTTTTGGTGCTGCACATAGACAGGGTATTGTCCATAGTGATGTGAAACCACAGAATGTGTTAATAGGTAGAGACGGTTCAATTAAATTGTCCGATTTTGGTATGGTTAGCATGTATAAAGATGCGCTCGAGTTTGAGGGTATCATCACCAGCAGTTTGACGGGAGGAACTGTGCAATATTATGCACCTGAGCAGGCTCAAGGTGAGATTGTCAGACCATCTGTCGATATCTATGCATTGGGCATTGTGATGTATCAGATGGTGACGGGACGTCCGCCTTTTGATGGTGACTCACCTGTAGCAATCGCTATTCAGCATATTCAAGATGTACCAACTCCACCCAGCCAACTTAATCCTTACATTCCTAAGACGCTTGAAGAGATCATCATGCGATGTTTAGAAAAACAACCAGAGTTGAGATTTCAAGATGGTTCCCAGTTGGCGCGTAAGTTAGAAGAATTAATGTAAGCTTTTCCCCTTTATCTATAGATACCAACGACACACTCCTTGCTTGATCCCCATCTACATATAGTTTGATTTGATCGCTCAAGCTTGCGACTATGCAATACGAGCTACCTTTGCTATACTGATCTGGACGAATTCATGTTGGAACATAGGTGGCGCATTGGCAGAAAAACCTGGATCGGGAGAAAACCTCCGATCATTGTGGCAGAAAATCAGAAAACTACTTTCAGTTCTTGTGATTATAGCAGTTTGTGTGTTCTTGATTGCACTGATTGTTCTTGATATAAGATTATACGGAACTGGATTTGCAGGAAAAACACTATTCGATTGGCTCAATCTTATTGGAGTGCTTGCTATTCCTGTTGTGGTTGGCGTAGGAGCAGCTTGGTTCACGGCACAACAAGGGAAAGTGAGCGAGAGGGAAACTAGAGATAACCAACGTCATGCCACGCTACAAGTCTACCTCGACAAAATGTCGGAACTCCTACTTAATGGTAATTTGGTTGAGCGAACAGCAGATGACCAATCAACCCCAGAATACAAGCAGGGGTGTCTTGTCGCAAGGGTGCGAACTATTACCGTTCTGACGCAATTAGATGCGCGGCGTGTTGGCTACGTCTTCGCGTTTTTACGTGAAGCGGAACTTATGTCAGTGACAAAAGACGTCAATGCGATAAGCTTGAAGAATGCTGATCTTCATGCAGTCGATTGGAGTCAAGCCGACCTCCGTGGAGCCGACCTCCGTGGAGTCAATCTTAGTGGAGCCAACCTCAGCGGTGCCATTTTTTCCAGTATAACCTTTGTACCCAGAGTCTTCGGTGGTACCATAATAATACCTAATCGTGCCGACCTCCGTGGAGCCGACTTAAGCAGAGCTAACCTGAGAGGAGCCGATCTGAATAATGTCATGCTACTGGAAGCCAATTTAAGCGAAGCCATATTAGATGGAGCTAACCTTAGTAAAGCCACCGTCACTCCTGAACAACTAGCTAAAGCCAAGTCACTCAAAGGCGCAACCATGCCTGATGGGTCAATACATCCGTAGCCAGCTATAGCTTGTAGCTTTGCCCACCTGTGCTAATGGTAGGTGGTAGCATTACCCAAATCCTCATTCTGCCTGTTGAACAGGGCGGTCTAGCGACTGTGCAATACTGACTAACCCTGCTATACTGGCATGGATACATTCATGTTGGAACAGAGGTGATGTCAATGGTAGCAAGGTTTCGTTCATGGTGGCAGCTAATCAAACAACAACCAGTTCGTACTGTATTGATAGCACTTCTTTCAATAGTGGTTGTATTGATTATCTTGAGTATCCTAGGTTACATTTTTAACTGGCACTGGACAGGACTTGTACCAGAGACGAGCGAACCAAAACAACATTGGAAAACGTTATGGGACTGGTTGCAACTGCTCATTATTCCAGCAGTGTTAGCTGTTGCTGGTTATGTAATCAACCTGACCATTAGCAGAGGTGAACAAGCAGCCACCGAACAACGGGCAAAAAGTGAGCGAGAGGTAGCAGAGAAACGTGCTGACACTGAACGCCAGATTGCCAAAGAACGCTACGAGCAAGATCAACAAATTGCCCTTGACAAACAACGGCAAGACCTCTTACAAGCATACCTTGATCGCATGTCTGAATTGTTGCTCGAAAAAGGACTCCGCACCTCACAAGCTGATGCAGAGGTACGTAATGTTGCGCGAACACGCACTATTAGCGTTTTGAGACAATTAGATGCAGTGCGGGTTGGAGATGTATTCACGTTTCTATGCGAGGCAGGGCTGATGGAGACACCTGAACCCATTGTCCGTCTCGGAGATGCTAACCTCTCTAAAGTAAATTGGAGTGAAGCTGACCTCACCGATGCACTACAGTTGCACTTATTACCCCAGCACTAAGGAGCCTCAGAAGACAGCAAAGAGCTTCATGAACATCTTCCTGCCTATGTGACATGCTTGAGAAGAACAAAAGAACCTCAAGAAGCACAACGAGCAGGAGCAGATCATGAAGCATCATCAGCATACCACCCCACTTGGATCTCGGACGACCCCCAGCGAAGTCTGCGGTTGGGCACAAGCGCTCATCCGTCTCCATACCCGCATTGCGCCTCGTTTTGCGCGACCGGAACCGTGTCGGCGGGCACTGGCCTATCTGCAAGGTATCCTCAGTTCCATTGAACGCAAGAATGGCTGGCAGTTGGCTGAACAGGCCAGAGAGGCTACGCCGTATGGCATGCAACGCTTGCTCTCCCAGGCGGTCTGGGATGCCGATCTGGTGC
>WNFW01003645.1_pt1 | contig 10722 bp, 6 predicted proteins | sample 5400131 | NCBI WGS metagenome assembly WNFW01 (sample SAMN13153362, study PRJNA577476) | soil metagenome | isolation source: 20 cm soil or saprolite under grassland replicate 1 | place: USA:California | collected 2016-06-15
CGGTGCCGCCGATCGACCTGCCGCACTCCTACTACTACCGTGAGATGTACCTGCCGCAGCTCACCAGCGGCCCGAGCAGTGTCGCCTGGGCGCCGGACTCCCGCGAGGTGGTGTTCTCGATGGCCGGCTCGCTGTGGCGCCAGAAGATCGATTCAACCAGCGCCGAGCAGCTGACCGACGGTGCGGGCTACGACTACCAGCCGGACTGGTCGCCGGACGGGCGCTTCATCGCCTATGCGTCCGCTCAGGGGGAGGCGATCGAGCTGTGGCTGCTGGACTTGAGCTCGGGTCGCACACGGCAACTGACCCAGGGTGGCGCGGTCAACGTCGAGCCACGCTGGTCTCCGGAGGGTGGGCGGGTCCTCTACGTGTCGAGCGCTTACCACCGCCATTTTCACGTGTTTGCAGCCGAGGTGCGCGAGGGGCAGCTCACCCACCCGGTCCGCCTGACGGGGGAGAACAAGAGCTCACTGCCGCGCTACTACTACAGCGCTTACGATCACGAGATCAACCCGACCTGGACACGCGACGGGCAGGCGATCGTGTTCGTTTCCAATCGCGGTCGCATTCACGGCACCGGGGGCTTGTGGCGCGCGGCGGCGGTTCCCGGGGCGCAAGCGCTCGAGCTGCGCTACGAGGAGACCAACTGGCAGGCACGACCGGACTTTTCGCCCGACGGCAAACGGATCGTCTACAGCTCGTACCTCGGGCGCAACTGGCTGCAGCTGTGGCTGATGCCCGCCGACGGCGGCGAGCCGTTGCCGCTGACCTACGGAGAATGGGACGAGACCAGCCCGCGATGGTCGCCGGACGGGGCGCACATCGCCTTCATTTCCAATCGCGACGGCGACACGCAACTGCGCTTGCTGCGGCTGCCTGGGGGCAGCTCACGGGTGCTCGAGGTGACGCACAGACAGCGTCTGCGCCCGAGCGGGACCGTGCACCTGTGGGTGCGCGACGAACATGGATTGCCCACGCCCGCCCGGGTCGTGGTCACGGACGCGAGCGGGCGGTTCTGCGCTCCTGCGCACGCCTGGACACATCATGCCGAGTTCGACCGTGACGAGCATCCGTTCGAAGCGCGCTACTTCCATACCGCCGGCGAGGACCTGATCGAGGTTCCGGCGGGCACCGTGAGCGTCGAGGTGATGAAGGGTCTCGCGCGTCAACCCGAGCGTCACACGCTCGAGGTGCCGGCCGGGGCGACGGCGGATGTCGCGGTGGTGATGCCTGCGTACCCCTGGCTCGACGGAACGCAGCGGCGCTGGGTGAGCGCGGACGTGCACGTGCACATGAACTACGGGGGACACTTCCGCAACACGCCGGCGCACCTGGTGCTGCAGGCGCAGGCGGAGGATCTGGACATTGTCGAGAATCTCATCGTGAACAAGGAGCAGCGCTTCCCCGACATCGCCTACAGCGGGGTCGGGGTTGACCCGGCATCGAAGCCCGGGACGCTGGTGGTTCACGGCCAGGAATTCCACACCAGCTATTGGGGCCACCTGGGTGTGCTCGGCATGCATGGCAACACGCTGCTGCCCGGCTATGCCGGCTACCCGAACACGGCGGCGGCGAGCCTGTTTCCGACCAATGCGGATGTGGCGGACCTGGCGCATGCGCAGGGCGCGCTGGTCGGCTACGTGCACCCGTTCGAGGAAGAGCCGCGGCCTCTGACCAGGCCCGCTCATACCGACGCCGACGAGCTGCCCGTCGATGTGGCGCTGGGCAAGGTCGACTACCTCGAGATCGTCGCGTTCGCCGATCATCAGGCGACCGCCGGGGTGTGGTACCGGCTGCTGAACCTTGGTTTCAGGATTCCAGCCGCCGGGGGCACGGATGCGATGGCCAACTACGCCACCCTGCGCGGGCCGGTCGGCCTGAACCGCGTCTACGCTTCGGTGGCCAACGGCCCGCTCAGCAGCGAGTCCTGGCTGGATGCGCTGCGGCAGGGGCGAACGTTCGCCACCAACGGACCGCTGCTCGAGTTTTCCGTCGCCGGCAATCCCATCGGCTCGACCCTGCGCCTCGAGCGCGGGCAAAGCGTGCCTTTCCGGGCGCGCCTGCGCTCCATCGTGCCCGTTGATCACGCCCAGGTCGTCTGTAACGGCCGCGTCGCGCGCGAGCTCGCCCTCGGCCCTCATCGCGACGGGCTCGAAGTCAGCGGCACGCTGCCGATCCGGAGCAGCGGCTGGTGTGTGCTGCGGGCCTTCAGCTCCAAGGCGCAATATCCCGTGCTCGACAACTTCGTCTACGCGACCACGAGCCCGGTCTATGTGTCAGTGCGCGGCGCGGCGCCGCGCTCACCCGCGGATGCGCGCTACTTCGAGGCGTGGATCGATCGCCTGTTGCAAACCACCGCCAGCTATCCCGACTGGAGCTCGGCGGCCGAGAAGGCCGGTGTGCTGCAGAAGCTCAAGGACGCCCGGGCCGTGTATGAGCGGCTCGACGCGCGGGTGCGGCGTTAAGGTCGTGGCCGCCTCCGGTGCCTCCGGGGTTTCCTCGTGCAAGCTATACTCCAAGGATGGCACAGGTCCAATTCCTGCCCCGTCGTCGGTATTGCGCGAGACTGGGCGAGCTGCTCGCGCTCGCGCTGCTGGTCGCGCAGACCGGCGCGGTGATGCACGAATACGTTCACCTGGGCGCGTCCGGCGAATCGCGGCGTGCCCCGGCCTCCAGTCAGTCTTGCCCGGACTGCCTGGCGTATGCCCCCGTGCTTGCGGCAGCGGGCGGCACGAGCCACTCGCCAGCCTTCGCGCGGGCTCAAATCGGCACGCTGTACCGCACGCCAGTCGCCCCGCTCATCGGGTATTCACCGCAACACGCCTTTCTGTCCCGCGCTCCGCCATTGCCAGCCTGACCGATGACGATCGCCGGCTGCCGGCATTGCATTGCCGCCAGCCGTGTAATCAACGGACACGGAGAGGCAATCCATGGCGAAGCTCGCACCCATTGCCGGGGCAATCGTAGTTGGCTTGGTGTTGCTGCCCAATGCCGGGAAAGCCGCCCCGGACGATGTGGCCGCGCTACGAGCCGAGCTCGAGGCTCTGAAGACCGACTACACCTCACGGGTGCAGGCGCTCGAGACCCGGATCAAACAGTTGGAAAGCGCCGTTGCGACCGCGCAGCTCGCCCAGCCCGGAGCGGCTCCCGCGCCGCCGGCGTTCCCGCAGCCTCCGCCGGTGGCACCGCCCGGGAAGAGCAGCAATGCGACGGCTTTCAACCCCGCGATCTCGATGATCCTGACAGGCAACTACGCGAGCCTCTCGCAGGATCCTGCGACCTACCGCGTCGCCGGCTTCATCCCGCCTCCCTCCGGCGAAGGTCTCGGGCGTCGCAGCTTCAACCTGGACGAATCCGAGCTGACGGTCGCCTCCAACGTCGATCCGTACTTCTTTGGGAACGTCACGGCGGCGATCCAGGGCGGCAACAGCATCGACATCGAGGAGGCGTACTTCAAGACGCTTGCGCTCAACAACGGCTTCACGATCAAAGGGGGGCGGTTCTTCTCCGGTACCGGCTACCTGAACGAGATCCACTCGCACAACTGGGACTTCGCGGATCAACCGCTGGTGTACCAGGTGTTTCTGGGCGGCCAGCTGGCGCAGGACGGTGCGCAGATCCGCTGGGTCGCGCCGGCGGATTACTTCATCGAGCTGGGAGCGGAGGCCGGCAGCGGCCGCAGCTTCCCCGGCACTCAGCGCAATTCGAGCTCGTTGGCGAGCGACGCGCTGTTCGCGCACCTGGGGGGCGATGCGGGCGATTCCACCAGCTGGCGGCTGGGCGTGTCCTGGCTCGATGCCCGTTCCACTGATCGAGCCTACGACGACGTGGATCAGCTTGGAGCCCCGGTCACCAACGCATTCACCGGTACGTCGCGCACCTGGATCGCCGACGGCACGCTGAAATGGGCTCCGCACGGTGACCCGACGTACCATCAATTCAAACTGCAAGGCGAGTACCTGCACCGCACCGAGAGCGGGCAGCTTGCGTTCGACCTCACGGGGCGCAACCTCGCGGGTGACTACAACAGCTCGCAGTCGGGCTGGTATCTACAGGCCGTGTATGGGTTCATGCAGCGCTGGCGCGCGGGGCTGCGCTACGATTCGATGCAATCGGGGACACCGAGCATCGGGCTCGTGCAGCTGGGCCTGTTGCCCTCCGCAGCCTTCCCATCGCTCGCGTCTGCATCGCCCGAGCGCACGACGATCATGGTCGACTGGAGCCTGAGCGAGTTCTCGCGGCTTCGGGCGCAGTACGCCTGGGACGAGGCGCGCGCAACCGAGCGCGATCGGCAGCTCCTGCTCCAGTACATCTTCGCAATGGGTGCGCACGGCGCCCATAAATTCTAGGATTCTCGACCATGGACAAGCACATTCGCACTCTGCTCGCGCTCGCAACCCTCGCGCTGTGCGCCGGCGCTCTGCCGGCGCAGGCGGCACTCAGAGTGCTGGCAACCACACCGGACTGGGCCGCGCTGGTCACGGAGCTGGGTGGCGACAAGGTCAATGTCTACACGGCCACGAGCGCGTTTCAGGACGTCCATCGCGTCGACGCGAAGCCCAGTCTCGTGGCTCGGGCACGTACGGCGGATCTGGTCGTGGCCACCGGCGCCGATCTCGAAATCGGCTGGATGCCGGTGTTGCTGCAGGACTCCGGCAACACGAAGATCCAACCCGGCAGCCCGGGCTACTTCGAGGCCGCACCGCTGGTTCACCTGCTCGAGGTTCCGTCGGCAGTGGATCGCTCCATGGGCGACATCCATCCGCTGGGCAACCCGCACGTGACCCTCGATCCGCACAACATCGCAATTATCGCGAAGGCGCTCGCCGCACGCCTGGTGCTGATAGATTCCGCCAACGCCGCGTACTACGCGGCGCGCGGCGAGGATTTTGACAAGCGCTGGCAGCAGGCTACCGTGGGGTGGGAGGCGAGGGCCGCGCCGCTCAAAGGCGTCGGCGTCGTGGTGATTCACCGCGATCAGGCTTACTTGTGCAACTGGCTCGGCTTGAAGGAGCTCGCCTCCATCGAGCCCAAGCCGGGTGTGCCTCCGAGCGCCGGATACCTCGTCGAGCTCGTCACCAAGCTCGCCGCCACGCCGCCGAAGATGATCTTGCGGAACGCGTACAACGATCCGCGGGCTGCCGAGTGGCTCTCGGAGCGCATTCATGCGCCGGTCGTGCTGTTGCCCTACTCGGTAGGAGGCACGCCGGAGGCGAAAGACCTTTTCGGCCTATTCGATGACACGATCAATCGACTGCGGGCGACACTCAAGTGAACACTCTGCAAGCTAATTTGAGCATTCTGTGGCCGGCGCTGGTTGCCGGTTCGATCGTCGTGTTGTCCCATGTGCCGCTCGGACAGCAGGTGCTTTCGCGCGGCATTGTGTTCATCGACCTCGCCATCGCGCAGGTGGCGGGGGTGGGCGTGATTGCCGCTCACACCTTCGGCTTCGGCGCGACCGGCTGGACCACCCAGGTCGCGGCCGCGGCCGCCGCCCTGGCCGGCGCGTTACTGCTGACCTGGTCGGAGCGCAGGCGACCTGAGGTGCAGGAAGCCTTGATCGGTGTGCTGTTCGTGCTCGCCTCGACCGCGCAGATTCTGATCCTGGCAAACGATCCACACGGCGGGGAGGATCTGAAGGACCTGCTGGCCGGGCAGATCCTCTGGGTCACGCCGCAGCAGCTCGTCCACGCAGCGATACTCACCGGCGTCTTTCTGCTCGCGTGGTTCCGCTGGCGCCGGCAACTGGGCCGAGTCGGATTTTATGTCCTGTTCGCGCTGGTGGTGACGATCTCGGTGCAGCTCGTGGGGGTATACCTCGTGTTCACGAGTCTCATCGTGCCCGCGGTCGCGACCTACCGATATCCAGTCCGCCGCCAACTCGCGCTGGGTTATGCGCTGTCATTCGCAAGCTACGTGATCGGGCTCGTGCTGTCGGCCGCGTTCGACTTACCTTCGAGTCCGGTCATCGTCTGGGCGATGGCGCTGATCGGCCTGCTGATCCATTTTGGCGGCCGGGAGGCACCGAGACCGCCGTGAGCGCTGCCTCAGCCGCGCGCGCTTCTGAGATCGCTCCCGTTCGTCGCAGCGCTGCCAACACCGATGAGCCAGCTCTCCAGGTCCGCTCGCGGCAGCGGCCGGCTGTGCAGGTAGCCCTGTGATTCATCGCAGCCTTCGCGCACCAGATAATCCAACTGCGTCTGGGTCTCGACGCCTTCCGCGACGGTCGTCATGTCGAACGCATGCGCCAGACCGATGATCGTCGAGACCAGGGTACAGCTGCGGCGATCCGCGGGCAGACGGCTGGTGAACAGGCGGTCGATCTTGAGAGTGTCAATCGGCAGCTCGGACAGGCGGCCGAGCGAGGAGAAGCCCGTACCGAAGTCGTCGATTGCAATGCGGATGCCTGCGGCGCGCAGCAGCCGGAGCGCGTGGACGCAGGAGGAGGAGTCGCCCGACAGCGCCCCCTCGGTGATCTCGATGTCGATCCCCCAGGCCGGATCGCCCGCCAGATCGCCGATGGCCTCGAGAATTTCGCCCGCAATATTGCGTTGTCGCAGCTCCGGAGGAGAGATATTGACGGCCACTCTGATCGGCGGCAGGCCCTTGCAGCGCCAGGCGCGACAGTCGGCTGCCGCTTGTCTGAGCACCCAGGCGCCGGTCGCCCCCATCAGGCCGGCGGATTCCAGCAACGGCAGGAAGACCGCCGGCGAAGTCAGTCCGTTTTCCGGGTCGTGCCAGCGCAGCAGGGCCTCCACGCTGGCAATCCTGCCGGTGTGCAGCGTGATCTTGGGCTGGTAGTGCAGCAGGAACTGCCCTTCGTCGAGCGCGGTGCGCAGCCGCTGCTCCAGGCCGACGCGCCGGGCGAGCTCGGAATTCATCTCGATACGGTGGTGCAGATACCGCTCGCCCGAGGTCTTGGCCTCCTTGAGGGCGGCTTCCGCATTCTGCACCAGCTCGTTCGCCTCGCGGCCGTCGTCCGGATAGCAGGCAACCCCACTCTTGATCTCGGCGACGATCTCGCGGCCATCGACGCTGAAGGGCCGTGCAAAGACGCGTGCGACGTCCTCGTGCAAGGTGCGAATTTCCGCGTCGGCATGGTCGCGCGAGGCATTCACGCACGCGAAGGTTCCGCCGCCCAGGTGCGCGAGCTGCTCGGTGTCGGGGAAGTGGGCCTTGAGCCGATCCGCGACACACTGCAGCAGACGATCGCCGGTGTGCCGCCCGAAGGAATCGTTGATGACGCTCAGGTGGGTGATATCGAACACCGTCACCTCAAGACGCGGCAGACTGTCGGTGCCGCGCATCAGCAGCCGACTCAGCCGCTCGCAGAACAGCGCACGCTTGGCAAGGCCCGTCAGCGGCTCGAAATACGACAGGAAGTGCACCGCGTCCTGCTTGTCGAGGTACTGCAGGGCGAAGGACAGGTTGGCGGCGACCTCCTCGAGCAGCAGCAGCTCGTCCTGACCGATGACGGTGCTGCCCCCGGTGCCGCACAGGAAGGAGCCGACCGGGGTGTTGTCGACGCGCAGCGGCAGACACGCGAGCGAGCGAACGCCCGCGGCGATGAGCTTGTCCCGGCCGTGTATGACATGAGGGAAGCTCACGAGGTCCGGGCACAGTACCGCCTCCCCGGTGCGGATGACCCGCCCCATGAGGCTGGTGTCGCCGGCTTGGTGATCCGCGACCGGAAACTCCTGCTCCGGTCGAGGAAGAAATTCGTAGCCCGCCCAGCCCACCGGCCGTGCCATGCGTGTGGTCGGATTGATCAGCGCCAGCATCGCAATCGTGTACCCGCCCACGCCATGCGCGAGCCGGCAGGTCTCGGCCATGACTTCGTCGCGGTTCTGAATGCGCACCAGCGCCGAGTTGATTCCCGAGAGCATCTGCAGCACGCGGGTCAGGCGGGCGACCTGCCGCTCGGCAGCCTGGCTGGTGCGGCGCAGCTGCGCCTCCTGCAGCGCGCGCTCCACGGCCGGCACCAGGCGCTTCGGGTTGCTCTTCAGGACGTAGTCGATCGCGCCGCACTTCAAGGCCTCGATGGCGCGCTCCTCGCCGATGGTGCCGGAAAGGAAGATGAAGGGAACCCCGGACGCTTCCGCGCGCGCAATGGCGAGCGCCGACATGCCATCGAAGGCGGGCAGGCTGAAGTCCGAGAGGATGAGGTCAGGCAGCTCCGCGCGCAGCGCGGCGCGCATCTCGACCTCGTTCACGACGCACCGGAACGTGCATGCGTAGCCGGCCTGCTTCAGGCGCCACATCGTCAGCTCAGCGTCCGACTGGGAATCCTCGATCAGCAGGACGCGCAGCGCCCTGCCTGAAGAGGGGTCAGTGGGCGCGTGCATCCGCAACCTGGAGGGGCAGCTTGAGCGCGCGCGCGAAGGCTCGACTATTCATGGTCCATTCCACAGTGTGTGTATTAGACACCTGCGCGACGGTGCCCTCACGGGATCCGCGTCACAATCCTTATATGAGTGACGTGGCGCACAGGCCTGGGCCAAGCCGCGTGCTACGAAGCGGCCTCGGTTCCCGGGGGCAGGCTGAAATACAGCGTCGTGCCCTCATCGGGTCGGCTATCCGCCCACACCCGGCCACCGTGACGGGTAATGATCCGATGCACGATCGACAGGCCGATGCCGGTGCCCGCGAACGCCTCTTGCGCATGGAAGCGCTGAAACACGCCGAAGAGCTTGTCGGCATAGCGCATGTCGAAACCGACGCCGTTGTCGCGCACGTAGTAGACGGTGTCCGCGCCCTGGCGCAGTGCGCCCACTTCGATGCGGGGCGGATCGCGGCCGGCGCTGAATTTGAAGGCATTGGACAACAGGTTGATCAGCACCTGCTCCAGCAGCGAGCGGTCGCCGAAGCAATCCGGCAAATCCCCGACCTGCACGCTCGGGTGCCGTTCGCCGAGCGGCTCCTCGAGCCGCGCCACGGTCTGCAGCACGAGCTCGCGCAGCGGGACGCGCTGGCGATGCAGAGGCTCGCGGCTGAAGCGTGAAAAGTGCAGCAGATCGTTGACGAGCTGAGTCATGCGGCTCGAGCCGACCCAGATTCGCTCCAGAATCCTGCGGCCGGGCTCGGGAACGCTCGAGTCGAACTCGGTACGGAACATTTCGCAGAACCCTTCGATCGCGCGCAGGGGCTCACGCAGGTCGTGCGAGACGGAGTACGAAAAGGCCTCGAGATCCCGGTTGGCGATCTCGAGATCGCGCGTGCGCTCGCGTACCCGCAGCTCGAGCTCCTCATTCATCCGCCGCAGCTGGGTGACGAGCGCCGCGGTCTCGAACGCCGTGGCGGCGGTGCGCGCCAGAATCTCCAGAGCCTTGAGTTGTCCGGGGCTGATGCGTTGTTGCGATCTCGAGGAGCTGAAGCCCAGGACGCCGAAGAACTTTCCGCCGGCGACGAGCGGCAGGGCGACTCCAATCCGGCCGTCAAACGGATGCGCGAAGAACACGCGCGGATCGCCGTCCCCTGCGTGCACCTCGAGCTGCCTGCGCGCCTGAGCCACCCACTGCTCGCCGGATCCCTCGAGCAGCAGTGCGGCGCTTTGCAGCGCTTGGGCGCCGGGCCCGATCTTGCCGGCGAGGCGCAGCGCCCGAGCGTCGTCGGTGGGCACGAGCAGATACACCGCACTCACATCGCCGTGCTGGCCGGCCGCCGCCAGCGTGCGCTCCACGATGTCACCGTGCTCGAGACCCCGGGTGATGGCCCGTGAGAGCTCGTAGATCGAAACGGACTCGCGCAGTTGGATATTCTCGAGCTGCAGCCTGCGCGTCGCCAGCGCTCGGGCGAGTACCGGCAGAATGTTATTCACCTTGAACGGCTTCAGCACGTAGTCGAGCGCACCGGTCTTGAGTGCATCGACCGCGGTCGCGATCGTGCCCTGTCCGGTCATCACGATGCACGCCAGCTCGCGGTCGATCTCGCGGCAGGCGCGCAGCAGCGCAATGCCGTCGAGCTCGGGCATGGTGAGATCGGTCAACAGCAGGTCGAACGAGTGCTCTCGCAGCGCCGCAAGCGCCTCACGCCCGGATGTGAACCCCTGGGTGAGGTAACCCTCGTGCTGCAGGGTGTCACACAAGGCCCGCAGCAGGGGCGCCTCGTCGTCTACGATCAGGAGTCTCGCTGCCGCGGAGCTCATGCGGATTCCACGAGCGCCTCTGCAGGATCGGGTGGGGGTACGAGCTTGGCGAGGGCGGCGCGCAGTTCGCCGAGCCGCGGGGGCTTGCTGAGCACCCGGTCGACGTGCGCCGGGATGTCGTTCTCCGCCAGCAGCCGCTTGCCCCAGCCGGTGAGCAGGATGACCGGGGTGTGCGCCGAGGCCCCCTTGACCGAGGCGGCGACTTTGCGGCCATCCACGTAGGGCATGCCGAGATCGGTGATGACGATCGAGAAGGGTGTGCCGTGCGCGAGCGCGGCCGCGAAGCGGTCGATGCCCTGCTGACCCCCCTCAGCCACGGTGACGACATGGCCATCCTGCTCGAGGATGTCGCGCAGGGATTTGATCAGCATCGGATCATCGTCGACCAGCAGAATCCGCAAGCGCTGGGCGGCCGGTTGCAGCCGCGGCCCTGCGGCGGCGGGTACCGCGACCGCATCAGCCGCGGCGAAGCTCAGCCGCACGGTGGTGCCGCGGCCCACGGCGCTGTCGATGTCGAGCTCGGCGCTATGACGCTGCACCATGCCATACACCATCGCCAGCCCCAGGCCCGTGCCGCG
>WNFW01003650.1_pt1 | contig 10717 bp, 9 predicted proteins | sample 5400131 | NCBI WGS metagenome assembly WNFW01 (sample SAMN13153362, study PRJNA577476) | soil metagenome | isolation source: 20 cm soil or saprolite under grassland replicate 1 | place: USA:California | collected 2016-06-15
GCCCGTTTCCAAATGTCAGCAAACGGTGATTCGAGGGCCCGGTCGACTTATCGCGCACGGGACGATTCTAGATCAAGGCTGGTTCATGATAAATGTGGACCAAGCAAGAATGACGTGAGTTGAAGGATGAGTGAGGCCCACCGCAAACCCAGATTACCAGACGGAATTTGCATCTATGCAGTCAGCGACATTCATGGGTGCGCCGACCAACTCGCAAAGGTGTTCGCTGCAATCGACTATCACCTATCCCGTGTTCAACCTAGGCGGCCAATACAGGTGTTTTTGGGCGACTACATCGACCGAGGACCGGCATCGAGCCAAGTGATCGACATGCTGATCGAACGAGGTCGACATTACGAAACAATTTTTTTGAAAGGCAACCACGAGGCGATATTGGTTGATCTTCTTCGTGACCCAGACATTTTTCCAATATTTCAGCAGTATGGCGGGTTACAAACTCTCCTGTCTTACGGATTAGTCCCCTCCGTTAATCCTAGCCGTGAAGAGCAACAGGCCCTGATCAAGGCATTAGCTCAAAAGATCCCACATCCCCATCGCCGCTTTTTCGACAGCCTAAGCCCGAAATTCTTCTGCGGCGATTTCTTGTTTGTACATGCGGGCGTGAGAGCGGGCATACCGCTTTCGCAGCAAAAAGAAGAAGATTTGCTCTGGATACGCGATGAATTTCTTTCAAATGACAAGAGCTTCGACAAATTCATCGTGCACGGTCATACACCCGTCCCCAAACCCGACATCCGATCTAACAGAATCAACATCGATACTGGAGCTTACGCCACAGGCATCCTCACCCTGTTGACTATTCGGGGAGACCAGATGCTTGTGATTTAGCTCCAGGGGTTTCGTAGACCAGTCTTGTGCTAGATCCGGCTCACAAACTTCATCGGCCGGTGATGGCCGCTGGTATTGCGCAGCGGACCGGCCGCTGGTGTCGCAGAGGTTCGTGGTGGTTTGGAGGACTGGTGATGCTTAAGACTAGAAAGGAATAACTCTAGCTTTCGTGGTTAGCGCCGCACACGCGGCTGACTCGCTCCAGTTTACCTGTACTGGAGATATGATCGAGCCCGCGGGGCTTGCGAGAGCTCCCATAACAGTGAACGCGGTCCTTAGTCCCGCAAACAAAGTGTCGAAGGTGTCCGTCGATTTGGGCAAGGGTATCATCGACGCCCCGGTATTAAGCAATAACGACGTCCAGCTCAAGTTTCGCACTAAGGATTTCACCGGCGAATATTTTTATTACGATCGGGATATGTTCTTATCTATAAGGTCGGGACACCTCGCGCGACTGATCTGCAAGCCCAACGGCTGAAGCTAAAAGGGGATGTGACCGGGTCACGCGGACCCTGGGTGCGCATTATGACGATCAATTGCGAGCAAGGCCGGGAGTTCAATCCTCTCAGCCAGCACGGCACCACGAAATCAAATACTTGGCTGACATCGTCCAAGGGACTGTCCCCGCGTTCCCACGGAAAATTTAAGTCCGTCCCGGCGGTTAGACCGGGACGGTGAGTGAGTTATAATGAAAGTGGTTGCGGGGACACGCAACCATCTCAAATTGCTATTCGAGGCGGCTGCTTGAACAGCGATGCATCCTAGCGACTTACGGTATTCAGCTTGGAAGTCTCCGAATTTCCGCAATGTTTTCAAGAGCCGTTCCGACATTTCGCGGCTTTTTGGGCGATTGAGATCACTACGGAATTTCTCCCTGTCGGAATGGGCGACTACCACCTAAGCGTTCATTCTTTGTAGCTCAGCGATTGTGGTGCACAAAGATTCCACTCGATACCCTACTTGCACGGTTGATCACGGCTGATCCCGCAATAATAGTGATCGAGCGTGATATTTCCACGCGTGGTCGGTGGCCTATTGTGCTGTATGCACCATTTCTGGACCTTGGATTGATCGCAGAGACCGTACAAGCCTGGGACAGATCGCCAGCCTTGTCACGTGTGCACTTACTGCTGGGATGAGACTGGCGATGCCTGGCGGAGCGTGGCGGCTGGAAGGCGCGTCTTGCCGAGGATCAGATCGGCAGCTTTCTCTGCTATCATGATGGTCGGTGCGTTGGTGTTCGATGAGGTGATCCGCGGCATGACAGACGCATCACAGATCCTGACGCCTTCAAGACCACGAATCCTCAGTTGCGGGTCAACGACCGCCATATCGTCCGTTCCCATCCGGCAGGTGCCGGAGGGGTGATGATCAGTCTTGCAGGTCCTGAAAGCATAATCGGCGAGTTCGACGTCGTTGGTACTTGCCGGGCCCGGCATGCGCTCCGCCATGATGAACGGCTCGAGTGCCGGCTGCCGCAGGACTTCTCGAGCCATCCTCAGCCCTTCGATCGACATCGACCGGTCGTGGGGATCCGCCCAGTAGTTCGGGTCGATCAGCGGCATCACCAGGGGATCTGCACTAGCGAGGCGAACGGTGCCGCGAGAGCGAGGCCTGAGGAATGCCGAGTTCAGCGTGACACCAGCATTCTCGAGTTTCTCCACTCCGGCCTCGATCCCGGAGCCGAGGCCGAGATGAAACTGGATGTCGGGCCAGTGCGCCGCCTTTGCCGCCTTGTCCGCGTACCAGAACCCGCCGGTTTCGAATAGTGTGGACGCGACCGGGCCGCTCTTGAACAGGAGATATTGCAAGCCCGCCCAAACGGTCCGATGTAGCCTTGCGTAGCCGTCATAGGTGAAGTCGCCCTTGCATTCGGCGATCGCATAAAGGTCGAGATGATCCTGAAGGTTTTCGCCGACTCCGGGCAGCTCATGCACGGGTGTGATGCCGACCGACTTCAGATGATCGGCCGGCCCCACGCCCGACAATAGCAGGAGCCGTGGCGATCCGATCGCGCCCGAAGTCACGATGATTTCCCGCTCGGCGCGGATGATCTCGAGAGGCCCGCGATGGCGCGCCATCTCGACTGCCACGGCGCGCCCGTTCTCAACGACGATGCGCGTGACGTGTGCGCTTGTGCTGACAGTGAGGTTCGGCCGGCCCCGCACCGGCTTCAGGTAAGCAGTGGCCGTGGAGCAACGCCGCGCACCACGCACCGTCACCTGATAGTGCCCGACGCCCTCTTGGCGAGCGCCGTTGAAATCCGGATTGTAGGGCATTCCGTATTCCTGCCCCGCGCGCAGGAAGGCTTCGCTGATCGGCAGCGGATTGATCGGGACCGAGACGCTGAGTGGCCCGCCGCGCGCGTGATAGGCGTCGACGAAGCGTTGGTTGTCTTCGGCACGCTTGAAGTAAGGCAGAACCTCCTTGTAGCTCCAGCCCGTCGCGCCGTCTGCAGCCCAGCCATCGTAATCGCAGGCGTTGCCGCGGGCGTAGACCTGAGCATTGATGCTGGAACCGCCGCCGAGGACTTTTGCTTGCGTATAACGGAGCACGCGGCTGCCGAGGTGACGCTGCGGCACGGTCGAGAAGCCCCAGGCCGCTACTCCCTTGGTCATTTTCGCAAAGCCTGCCGGCATATGGAACAGCGGATTGTGATCGCGCCCTCCCGCCTCGACGAGGAGCACTCGGATCGTCGGATCTTCACTCAGGTAATGAGCGAGGACGCATCCGGCTGATCCCGCCCCCGTGATGATGTAGTCGTAGGTCATCGGGTCTGTCCTCGAATCGTCACCGGTCAGAGCCGCGGAATGGAGAGCCCGCCATCGACAGCGATGACGCTGCCTGTCGCGAAAGCGAAGTCGCCGCAGGCGAGATTCGCAACCACGGTGGCCACGTCGCCCGCATCGCCCCAACGTCGCGCCGGCACGAGTCCAGCGGCGATACGCTCGTCATATGTGGCGGCAACTTTCGCCGTCATGGCGGTCCGCACGATGCCGGGCCGTACATCGAACACGCCGATGCCCTCAGGCCCGAGCCTGAGTGCCAGGCCGCGCACCCACATCGCAAGCGCCGCCTTCGACATGCAGTAGTCGATGCGCTCGGGCGATGCGAGTTCAGCCGACACCGACGTGATAGTCACGATCGATCGCGGTGCGTCGGCGGGCGGTTGCGCGAGCATGGCTCTCACCACGGCCTGTGTCAGGAAAACCGTGCCCCGCAGGTTGACGGCCGTGATCCGGTCGAAATTCTCCGGCGCGAGGTCGAGCAGATCACCCCGCACCAAGGCGGCCATGCCGGCATTGTTGACAAGACAGTCGATGCGACCGAATTCGGCGAGCGTTCGCGCGACAAGCGGCGGATGCGAAGCGAGGTCGGCGATATCGCCGGACTGATAGAACGCCCGACAGCCGCGACCAGCGAGATCCTGCAACAAGACCTCGCCCTCCGCCTGCGGCACGAGATCGGTCACGACGAGGTCGAAACGTCGCGCGGCGAGCGCTTCCGCGATGGCGCGGCCGATACCCCGCCCGGCGCCGGTGACGATGGCGACCGGTCGGCTCGTCACGTGGCGAACTCCGTCGAGACCATGTGATCGGCGACGCGCAGCGCCTGTGCCGCGATCGTCAGAGCCGGATTGACCGCCGCCGACGAGGGCATGAAGCTCGCGTCGACCACGAATAGGTTCGGGTGATCGTGCGCGCGACAGAAGGGGTCGAGCGCCGAGGTTGCGGGATCATTGCCAAAGCGGACAGTGCCGCATTGATGCGAGGGCGTGCGCCGGTCGAAGGGGCGCGTCAGCACGATCGGATAACCGGCGGCGCGAAACATTTCGCGCATGCGCGTAACGAGGCCGCGATGTGCGGTCATGTTGCTGCGCCGCCAGTCCAGCACGATGTCGTCACCGTCAATCCGGACGCGGCTCTCAGGGTTCGGCAGGTCTTCGCTCATCAGATACCAGTCGACGCTGTGGGCTGCGAGCCGGGCGAGCAACAGCTCCGGCACCCAGCGAAGATTGGCTTTCAGGATCGGCGCCGTGATACGGCCGAGCAGTTGCACGTTGCCGAGCGCAGGGCCGCCGCGCCCGTCGTCGAGATAGAAATCGTTAAGACCAAGCGTCTTCTGGTAGACGGATTCGTTCCTTTGCCGCGGGTCGACGGCAAGCATCGCCGTGCAATTGTGGTTCATGAAGTGACGGCCGACGGCACCGGAGCGGTTGGCGAGGCCCGCGGGATCATTCCCGTTCGCAGAGCGCAGCAGTAGCGCGGCCGAATTGACCGCACCGGCGGACAGCACGACCAGGCCGGCGCGGACCAGGCGGCGTTCGCCCTCATACAGAACCTCGACGCCCTCGATCCGCCGTCCATCAGCGCTGCAAACAACACGCTCGACCACCGCCCCGGTGACGAGCGATACATTCGGACTGGTAAGCGCCGCCGCGAGCGGGCCGGTCTCGGCATCAACCTTGCCGCAGCGCGTATCTGGATAAGAATCCCATGGCGTGCGGCCGCGAGCGAGCCAACGCTCGATGTCGACAGCCAGCGGCAGCGAGAACGGCTTGAGCCCGATCGCCTTGAGCCGCTGACGGGCGGCGGCGATAGAGGGCTCGTCGGGAACCGGCGGATGGGGAAAGGCCGTCGAGCGCGACGGCTCGGTCGGATCCTCACCGCTTTGCCCGCGCACGCCGAACATGGCTTCGGCTTTGGCGTACCAAGGCTCGAGTTCGCCGTAAGAGAAAGGCCAAGCCGGCGAGAGCCCATCTTTATGTTCGAGCGCCTCGAAATCGCGCTCCCGGTAACGGATAAGGACCGCGCCGTAGAACTTGGAATTGCCTCCGACGAAATAGTAGTTTCCCGGGTTGAAGGACACGCCCCGAGCGTCTCGCCAGGTCTCTTTCGGCCGCCAGACCCCGTCTGCAAAGATGGCGCGGGTATCGCGGGCCGCCGCACAATCGGGCAGTTGCTCGCCGCGCTCGAGGATGGTGACAGCGACCCCGCTTTCGGCAAGTCCCGCGGCGAGCGTGGCGCCGCCGATCCCCGACCCGATGATCAAAACGTCCGTCTGGTGCGGCAGGCCGGTCATACCAGTCGCTTCCCGCTCTCAGGATCGAACACCACCGCCTTGTCGAGATTGAAGGCGAAAGCAACGGTCTGCCCGGGCCGGACATCCGCGTCCGCACGCATGCGGGCGACCACTTCCTTGTCAGCGAGATGGGTGACTACGAAGGTGTCCGACCCTGCGGGCTCGACAAGCTCGACGGCAGATTCGACGATTTCCACCGCGCGGGCGTGGCGATCGGCGCCGTCACGATCTGTGATGGCTTCCGGCCGCAGGCCGAGAACGACGCTCCGCCCGTCCTCCAAGGTCGTCGCGGTGATGGTCGGCGGTATGCCGAGGACGAGATCGCCTCCATTGTTGCGACGGCTGAGACTTAGACCCTTTCGCCCATTGCGAGTAACCACCATCGCCTGCATCAGGTTCATGGACGGAGAGCCCATGAAATCGGCGACGAAGATATTGGTCGGGCGGTTGTAAATCTCGTGCGGGGTCCCGACCTGCTGCAGCTCACCATCCTTGAGCACCGCGATCTTGGTGGCAAGCGTCATCGCCTCGATCTGGTCGTGGGTGACGTAGACAATGGTGCGGCCGGTCTCCTGGTGCAGACGCTTGATCTCGATCCGCATATCGACCCGCAGCTTGGCGTCGAGATTCGACAAAGGCTCGTCGAATAGGAACAGCCGAGGATTACGCACCAGCACCCGGCCCATGGCAACACGCTGCCGCTGTCCGCCGGAGAGCTGACTCGGCTTGCGTTTGAGCACATGAGAGAGCTGCAGGGTCTGCGCCACTTTGGCCACGGCCTTGGCTCGCTCCGCCTTGGGCACGCCGCGCATCTCGAGACCAAAGCCGATGTTCGCCTCGACCGTCATGGTCGGATAAAGCGCGTAGGACTGGAACACCATAGCGATATCGCGCTTCGAAGGATGCAGCTCGTTAATGACCTTGCCCGCCAGGCGGATCTCGCCTTCGGTGATGGTCTCCAGCCCGGCTATGGTGTTGAGCAAGGTGGACTTGCCGCAACCGGAAGGTCCGACCAGGACGAGGAAACCGCCTTCCTCCAGCTCGATACTGATGTTCTTGAGCACTTCTATCGTGCCGTAGCCCTTTCTAAGACCTGCAATTTCGAGAAAGGCCATGTCGGTTATCCCTTCACTGCGCCGGCCATGAGGCCGCGCACGAAATAGCGCCCGGCGACGAGATAGACGAACAGCGTCGGCAGGGCGGCGAAGATCGCGGCCGCCATGTTGACGTTGTATTCCTTCACGCCGGTCGAAGAATTGACCAGATTGTTGAGCGCCACCGTCATGGGCGCTGCCTCGCCGGCGGCAAAGGACGAGCCGAACAGGAAGTCGTTCCAGATGTTTGTGAACTGGTAGATGACGGTCACCACGATGATCGGCAGCGAACTCGGCAGCAGGATCCTGAAGAAGATCTGGAAAAAGCCGGCCCCATCCATCATCGCCGCGCGGACCAGTTCATCGGGGAAGGCGACGTAGAAGTTGCGGAAGAACAGCGTCGTGAAGCCGATGCCGTAAACCACGTGCACCAGCACGAGGCCTGTCGTGGTGTTGGCGATCCCGAGCGCGCCGAGCAGCCGCGCGGTCGGCACCAGCACCACCTGGAAGGGGATGAAGCAGCCGAACAGCATAAGGCCGAACACCCAGCGGTGGCCTGCAAAGCGCCACTTGGTCAGCACGTAGCCGTTGAACGCCCCCAATAGGGCCGAGATCGCGACCGCCGGCACCACCATGCGGATGGAATTGACGAAATAGCCCTTCAGGCCATTGCAGCTCAGACCGGAGCATGCGCTCGACCAGGCTTTCTCCCAGGCATCGAAGGTCGGCGCCACCGGCGGCGACAGCATCGTGCCGGAGTGAATTTCGTCGAGGCTCTTCAGCGAGGTGACAATCATCACGAACAGTGGCAGCAGATAGAACAAGGCGAACACGACGAGCGAACCATAAATGAACAGGCGCGAGAGACCGCGCGAACGAGTAGCTGAAGCCTGCGCGCTCATGTCTTCTTCTCCCTGAGCTCCGAGTAGAGATAGGGCACGATCAGCGCCGAGATCGTCATGAGCATGATGACCGCGCTTGCAGCTCCTATTCCCATCTGGTTGCGGCTGAAGGTGTAGGAATACATGAAGGTCGACGGCATCTCGGTGGCGTTGCCCGGCCCGCCGCCGGTGAGCGCGATGACCAGGTCGTAGGACTTAATCGCCATATGAGCGAGCACGATGAGCGCCGACAGGAACACCGGCCTGAGCTGCGGGATGATGACCCGCCAATAGATTTTCGGCGTCGACGCGCCATCGATCTGGGCCGCCTTGATGATTTCATTGTCGATGCCGCGCAGTCCCGCGAGGAACATCGCCATCACGAAGCCGGAGGTCTGCCAGACACCGGCGATGACAATGGTGTAGACCGCCATCCTGGGATTGATCAACCAGTCGAAGGTGAAACTCTGCCAGCCCCAGGCGTGCATCACCCGGTCGAGTCCGAGGCCCGGATTGAGAAACCACTGCCAAGCGGTGCCGGTGACGATGAAGGACACCGCCATTGGGTAGAGATAGATCGTGCGCAACAATCCCTCGGCGCGGATCCGCTGATCGAGCAGGATCGCGATCAGGAGCCCGAGGATCAGCGAAAGGCTGATATAGAGGATGCCGTAGATGGCGAGATTGGTGAGCGCCACGTACCAGTTGGGAATGCTCCACAGTCGATAATACTGTTCGAGGCCGACAAAGTCGTAGTTCGGCACCATCCGCGACTTCGAGAACGAGAGATAGACGGTCCAGAGGATGAAGCCGTAGACGAAAACCAGCGTCAGCGCGAACGAGGGCGCGAGCACGATCTTCGGCAGATTGGCCTCCAGCCAGCCGATGCTGCCCTCGGCGCGCGGTGTCCGCGACGTCGCCAGTGTCGTGACGGTCATGGCATGTCCTCCCTGAACGCTATTGGATCGAGGCGGGATGCCGCTGGTGGCGGCACCCCGCTTCGGTGGCCTCTATTGGGCGTTCTTCACAGCCGCGACCAAAGCCTTGGCGGCTGCCGCGGGCTCGAGCTGCCCGTTCAACTCACGCGTGATCACGTCGTACATCGCAAGCTTGATGTTGGCGCGACTGGCATGGCCGTGAGCAAACGAGCCGATCAACGTGCCCTTGGCGCTCGCCTCCTTGAGATCCGCGATCGCCTTCTTGCCGCACGAGTCGAAGGCGGCATCCGGAACGTCCATGCGCGCCGGGGCCGAGCCCTTGATCACGTTGAACGACGACTGAAAGGCCGGATCCTCGACCGCGGCGACAAGTTTGAACTGCCCGTCCTGCTGCTCCTTGCCGACCTTGAAGGCGACAAACTGATCGGCATTGAAGGTCACGACGCCTTCGGTGCCCGGGAAGCGGATGCAGACGAAGTCCTCGCCCGGCTTCTTGCCGGCGGCGACGAACTCGCCCTTGGCCCAGTCGCCCATGATCTGCGCGCCGGCTTCGCCCTTGATCACCATCGCAGTCGCCAGGTTCCAGTCGCGTCCGGCGCGGTTGGCATCGAAATAGCTCCTGAGTTTCGACATCCGTTCGAACACCTTGGTCATGGTATCCGAACCGAGTGCTGCCGGATCAAGATCGACCAGCGCCTTCTTGTAGAAGTCGATGCCGCCGGTCGTGATCACGACGGAGTCGAAGATGGTGGCATCCTGCCAGGGCGCTCCACCCATGGCGAGAGCAGTGACGCCGGACGCCTTGAACTTGTCGAGCAGCGCGATGAATTCATCCCAGTTCTGCGGGGCTTTGCCGCCGGCCTTGTCGTAAAGCGCCTTGTTCAGCCATACCCAGTTGGTGGAATGGACATTGACCGGTGCGGCAATCCACTTGCCTTTGTATTTGGAGAACGCCTGCAAAGCGGGTGGGACAACCTTGTCCCAGCCGTTCTTCTCTGCCACTGCGCTGATGTCGGCGAGCGCGCCCTCCTCGGCCCAGTCGGTGACGTCGTAGCCGAGCAGTTGGACGGCGGCGGGCGGATTGCCGGCGGCCACGCGGGCCTTCAATGCCGTCATGGCCTGGGTGCCGCCGCCACCGGCAACTGGCATGTCCTTCCAGGTCACGCCCTCTTTCTGCAGCATGTCCTTGAGGACGTTGAGCGCCTTGGCCTCGCCGCCCGAGGTCCACCAATGCAGGACCTCGACGGATTCATCGGCCCGGGCGGTTCCGATCGACAAGGCACCCGCCATCATGACGGCCGTCATCAGTTCGCGATAATACTTCATCATTTCCTCCTTCTCTCTGTTGTCATTCTTCTGGGACTACGCTCGCTTTATTCACGCAGCTCCGTTCGGGCGAGCTGGCAACCACCAGTTCGTCCGCGGACCGGTGTGAAAGTACAAAGTCTTTTCTTCGGTATAGTCGGCGACGGCGTTGCGCCCGAGCTCGCGCCCGACACCGGATTGCTTAAAGCCGCCGAACGGCAGCTCGGCGGCCCCGTCCATGAATGTGTTCACCCAAACCGTGCCAGCGCGGACGCCGCGCGAAACGGCGAAGCAAGTGTCGATATTGCGACTCCACACCGACGCGGAAAGGCCGTACACCGTGTCGTTGGCGATGGCGACGACTTCCGCCGCAGTGCGGAAGGTCATGACGGACAGCACCGGGCCGAATATCTCCTCACGGGCGATCGCCATAGCCGGCTCGACGCGACTCACGATGGTCGGAGCCATGAAATGACCGACCGGAGTTGCCACCCGCGCTCCGCCGAGCATGACCGCGGCGCCGGCTGATCGTGCGGCTTCGACGTGGTGTCCGATCTGCGCGAGATGA
>WNFW01007504.1_pt1 | contig 10715 bp, 10 predicted proteins | sample 5400131 | NCBI WGS metagenome assembly WNFW01 (sample SAMN13153362, study PRJNA577476) | soil metagenome | isolation source: 20 cm soil or saprolite under grassland replicate 1 | place: USA:California | collected 2016-06-15
AGCCAGAACGGAAATCCTCTCGATCCTCATGGATACGTCCAGTTCTTTTCCGACCTGAACCTGTTTCTGTTTTTCTTTCCGACGGACCCGGTGTTCCCCAAGATGGCCAATGTCTTTGATCCACAGGCCATGGCACCGATGCTCGCCAGGCACTTTGAGGATCTACGCCCCGGAGCGAAAGTCGGATCGCTGAGCGCCACCCGGGTCAAATACCTTCCCGAAATCGCGTGTATCGTCCGGTACGACGCCGATGTCGGCGAGGAGGGACCGCTCACGATCTACGGAAAACTCCAACACAGTAAACGCGGAGAAATGACGTACGAGGTGATGCGCGCGCTCTGGGATCTCCCGGCTCGCCAAGCCGGAGACCTGGTCGTCTCTCAACCGCTCGCCTACCACGCCGGCCACTCGCTTCTACTGCAGTCGGAGATCAAGGGCGATGAAATCAAGAGCGACCGGCACTCCGAAATCTTCATGGCGCAATGTGAGGCGGCAGGCCGCGCCATTGGCCACATTCACAATTCCGGCATCAACGTTGGCCAACCCCACACCGCTGAGGTGGAGATCGAACGGCTGCAATCCCGCCTGGAGCAATTCAAGATGTCGGCGCCGCGAACCTTCTTCTTGCTGCGTGATCTCCTCAAACACATCGCGGTGAAAGCCGAAAAGGTCGCGCCCGAGGCTCCGGTTCCATCGCACGGGGACTACAAGTACAACCAGTTCCTCTATGACGGCGAGCGCTTCGGGATGATCGATGTCGAATATTTCGTCCAGGCGGAACCGAGCTTCGACCTGGGGAAATACTGCGGCCACCTGGTGCCCTCGAACCCGAAGGATTGGTCGGACAGCGCCCGTGCCGAGGAATGCCGTCGCGTCTTCCTCGACGCCTACCTCAGCGTGAGGCCGGGGTACAAGGGTGCTCGCTTCAGCCTCTACGAAGCCCTTTCGCTAGCGACTCGGGCGCTCGTCGTCGCCTGGTCGCAGCCGCGAAACTGGGAACACACCGCGGAGACGCTGGTCGCGATGGGATTCGAGCGTCTCAAGACTCGCTGGGGCGAGTAGGCACCAACCTCGTCGCGGCCGTTGCCTTGCTAGCATGAACTTCGATCGCGCCCCCATCGTCTAGCGGCTAGGACGTGGCCCTTTCAAGGCCAAAACGGCGGTTCGATTCCGCCTGGGGGTAAATCTCAGGCAGCGACGACGTGAGTTCACGGGAGGTGTGCCGATGTACGGGACGATCATGCGGGCGAAGATCAAGCAAGGTCAGCAGGACGCGTTTCGCCGCTATGCCCAGGAGCAGGGAGGCCCGGATGCCGCCTCCGGGTGGGTCTCGAGTGAGTTCGCGGTCGAGGACAAGGACCCCAACCGGATCATTGGGATCATTCGATTCAAGGACAAGGAGAGTTACGTCAAGAACGCGAATGCTCCCCGAACCAACGACAGCTACAACCAGATGCTGAAGTTCTTGGAAGCGCCTCCGGAGTGGATCGATGTCAACTACGTGGCATACCAGGGCGAGCCGCTCAAGGAATATATGACTGAGGGAGCTACGCCTACGAGCTGAGGCGCGGCTGCTGAGCTGAGATCGCGGGTTTAGGCGTCGGCAAAAGCTGGTACACTTGTTTGCGACCTCCCAAATTTCGAGGTCGCCCGCTCTCGGTTCTCCTCCCCGTTCCTAAACGGTGTCCTGAAGATCGCGGTCAATACAAAGATAGGTAGAGGGGACCGAGGAGTACCCTCTTGACCACGACGTTTGCTGACCTGGGCGTTAACGCCCGCCTACTGACCGCCCTCGCCAAAGACTCGATCGATACCCCCGTGACCGTCCAGGTCGAAGCGATCCCGCCCCTGCTTCGCGGCCGCGATGTCGTCATCCAGGCGCCCACCGGGTCCGGGAAGACGCTCGCCTTCATCCTTCCGATCGTGGAGCGGCTGATTGCCGTCAAGGGCCCCGGCCCGCGGGCACTGGTGGTGACGCCCACGCGTGAGCTCGCCATCCAGGTCGACCGCGTGTTCCAATCCCTGGCCACCAACCTGAAATCCGCTCTCGTCTACGGTGGCGTCGGCTACGCCACCCAGGAACAGGCCCTGCGGAGTGGCGTCGATCTCGTGATCGGGACGCCGGGCCGCCTCCTCGACATGGTCTCCCGGCGCCGCCTGTCGTTGAGCCGGGTCCAGCTCCTCGTGCTCGACGAGGGTGACGAGATGCTCGATGCCGGCTTCGCGCCGGACGTGGAGCGCATCATCGAGCTGACCTACCAACCCCAGATGGCGCTGGCATCGGCCACGATGCCCGATTGGGTCAGCCGCATGATCCAGCGTCACCTCGACGACCCGGTCCGCATCATCGTCGCCGCGCCGGCCGAGGAGACCCTGGAGCACGGGCTCTTGCGGGTCGCGCGAGCGGAAAAGCTGCGCACGCTCAGCAAGCTGCTGCAGCGTCACCGCGGCTCCGCGATCGTCTTCGGCCGCACCAAGCACGGCGTTCGCAAGCTGAGTCGCGATCTGCGCAACCTCGGCCATGACAGCGCCGATCTGCAGGGTAACCTCTCGCAGAACGTCCGTGACCGCACCATGGATGCCTTCCGCGGACTCCGGACCAACGTGCTGGTCGCCACAAACGTCGCCGCCCGCGGTCTCGACATCAGCCACGTCGATCTGGTGATCAACTACGACCTCCCGGATTCGCCGCAGTGGCTCACCCATCGCGTCGGCCGAACGGCCCGCATGGGTGTCAAGGGCCGTGCCCTGACCTTCGTGACGCCGGAAGACGAGGCCGCCTGGCGCACGCTCCGTCGCCAGGGCGCGCCCGCCCTGCCCGAGCTGGACGTGCGGCACCTGCTGGCCGAGGGCGATTGGCGCTACGTCGCGGCCTCGCTGGTCGAGCCGGAGCCTCGGGTACGCAGCACCCAGCGTGCCACCTCCGGTACCGCCCGTCCTGGCCAATCCTGGAATCGGCGGCGTCGCCGTCCTCGCGGGGGCGGGCCCTATCGATCCGACCAGCGGCCCGCCTCGGCTGGCGCTTAATCTAAACACCAGGGGACAAAGCAACAGCGGGGTGAGCTGATGGCAAAGAGCTCGGTCAGCGAGGTGCACACAACCCAGGGCCTGGATTTCATCCGGGAATTGGGGCAGCAATTACGGGTCGACAGCATCCGCGCCAGCACCGCCGCCGGCTCGGGCCATCCCACCTCGTCGATGTCGGCGGCGGACCTGATGGCGGTCCTGATCACCCGCTTCGTCAGCGACGACGAGCTCCTTACCTTCCGCAAGTTCGGGTCCCGGCTCGAGGGACATCCCACCCCCATCTTGCCCTGGGTCGATGTCGCCACCGGATCGCTCGGCCAGGGGCTGCCCATCGCGGTGGGCGTGGCGCTCGCCGGTCGCAAGCTCGACCAGCTCCCATACCACGTCTGGACCCTGACCGGCGACAGCGAGCTGGCCGAGGGATCGATCTGGGAGGGGCTCGACAAGGCGGGCTACTACGGACTCTCGAATTTCACCGCCATCTTCGATATCAACCGCCTTGGCCAGCGCGGGCCGACCGAATACGAGTGGGAGACCGACGTCTACCGTGACCGCGTCCAGGCCTTCGGCTGCCGGGCGATCGTCATCGACGGTCACGACCTGGAGCAGATCGACCAGGCGCTGGGGCAGGCACGCGAGGCCACCGCCAAACCGACCGTCGTGATCGCGCGCACGATCAAGGGCAAGGGCTTCAGCGAGATCGAGAACAAGGACAACTGGCACGGCAAGGCGTTGCCCACCGACATGGCGGAGCGCGCCATCACCGAGCTGGGCGGCGTGCGCCATCTTCGTGTCGACGGGCTGAAACCAGAGCCCGCTGAACCGGCGATCAAGGACGCCCGGGTTGAGATCACGGTCCCAACCTATAAGAAAGGCGATAAGGTGGCGACCCGCAAGGCGTACGGGGATGCGCTCAAGGCGCTGGGGTCCCGTCCGCGGGTCGTCGCCATGGACGGGGAGGTCAGCAACTCGACGTTCGCCGAGGAGTTCGCCAGAGCGTACCCCGACCGCTACTTCGAGATCTTCATCGCCGAGCAGCAACTGGTCGCGACCGCCGTCGGGATGAGCGTGCGCCACTACATCCCATTCGCGTCGACCTTCGCCGCCTTCTTCAGCCGGGCGTATGACTTCATCCGCATGGCGGCGATCTCGCAGGCGAACATCCGGCTCGCCGGCTCGCACGCCGGCGTCGAGATCGGCGAGGATGGTCCCTCCCAGATGGCGCTCGAGGACCTGGCGATGATGCGGGCGATCCACGGCTCGACGGTCCTCTATCCGTCGGACGCCACCTCGGCCGCCTCGCTAGTCGTGGCGATGGCCGACCATCCGGGGATCAGCTATCTCCGCACCACGCGGGGCGCCTATCCGGTGCTGTATGACGCCGGCACCAGGTTCCCCATCGGCGGCTCGAAGCTGGTCCGTAGCGATCCGACCGACCGGGTCGTTCTGGTTGGGGCCGGCGTGACGGTTCACAACTGCCTGGCGGCGGCGGACGAGCTCGAAAAAGAAGGCATCAAGACGCGCGTTATCGACCTCTACAGTGTCAAGCCCGTCGACCGGGTCACGCTGCAGGAGGCGGCGGCCCTCACGCGTGGGCGCCTGGTGGTCGTCGAAGACCACTACCCGGAGGGCGGCGTCGGCGCCGCCGTGATGGAGGCTCTGGCGTCGGATATGGATCCGCCGCGGATCGTGCATCTCGCGGTCCGGGGACTCCCGGGCTCGGGAAAACCGGCGGAGCTGATGGACAAAGCGGAGATCTCGGCGCGCCACATCGTGGCGGCCGCTCGGCGACTCTACGGAATATAGGAGGGATGGCATGGCCGTTCTGAAAATCCTGGAGCTGGTGGGGACCTCGAAAGAAAGCTGGAGCGACGCGGCCCGCGAAGCGGTCAACGAGGCCGCCAAGACCGTACGTGGCATCGAAACGGTCGAGGTGGTGCACTCGAAGGCGGTCGTCCAGAACAACCGCCTGACGGAGTACCAGGTACAAGTCCGGATCGGCTTCCGCATCGAGCGAGCCATCGGCAGCGCCTCCAAGAAAAAGGCGTAGGGCGCCGCCGCGATGTTGCGAAGCCTCTTCGGCTCCAAGGCTCACGCGCGCGTCTTCTTGCCTCCCGGGCTCACGCTGCCGGCCGGCGCGGTGGAGGCGCACCGGCGGCGACATCCGGCGGCAACTGGCCAGGCCAAGGCCGGGCAGACCCAAAATTTCATCGTCTTTTCTGATGGGACCGCGGATGGTGATGCCGCGGCCCAGGCGATGCTGGACAAAGCCGAGGCCGACTACGCCGCGACCCAGGTATGGTTCGGCGGCCTGATGCCACCGGGCTTGCCATTTTATGTCTACGCCGATCCCAACGCGGGCGGGGCGTATCACATGACCTGCGCCGGCACCGATGTCCACGTGCTCTCGGATCCGGTGCGTGCACCGGGGTTCTTGACCGCCGAGATCGTCGAGGTCTTCGAGGCGGCCGTCAACAACGGCTGGGACTGCGCCGTGACCAACGGCGAATCGCTCTCGCGCGTCCTGGCGTTCGAGCGCCATCCGGAAATCGCGGCGGAGTTCGATCCGACCGAGCAGGATTGGTGGGCGCAGGGGCACCGGGATTACGTCAACGACAACTCCGCCGGCGACACGGACCAGATCGCGTCCGGCTGCGGCGATCTCTTCCTCTACTACCTCCACTCCCAGCTGACCTTCGACTGGACGACGGTTTGTGGAGCGGGCGGCGCATCGCTGGGAGCGACCTATCAGGCGCTGACGGGCTACGATCCCCAGCAGGGCTTCAACGACTTCGTCGCCGCGCTAACGACGATCGTCCAGGGAGGGACACTGGCGCTGCCTGCATCTGGGAACCCATTTCCGATCAAGACCTGAGGCGGTTTCCCTTCCCCGCTTGCGGGCGGCGGGGCCTTTTTTCCCTCCCCCGCTTGCGGAGGGCGGGGCCTTTTTCCCTCCCCCGCTTGCGGGGGAGGGCAGGGTGGGGGCTCACTCAGTAGGGCAGCTCGTCTTCGGCCATCCCGAAGTGATGGCCGACCTCGTGCCGCATCGTTTCGCGCACCTCTTCCGCCAGCTCCCGATCGTCGCTCACGACGTTCTCGTGGTTGCGCTGGTAGAGGATGATGCGCTCGGGAAGGCCGTGCTCGAGCACCGTAGCGCCCTCGTAAAGGCCGAGGAGGTCCGGATCCTCTCCTTCCCGGACCGCGTCGAGGTCCGGCAGGTCATCGACCACGATCATGGTGTTGGACATCTGCGTCTGAAAGGTTTCCGGGATGCCGGCGAGCGCTTGCTCGGCCAGGCGGGCAAAGCGGTCGCGCGAGACACGGTGGGGAACCCCATAGATTTGCGGCCGCATCGCTGCCGCATGGCGGAACGCCGTCACGGCATCGTCATTGTTGAGCCACACCAGGATTCGGCCCAGCAGGTTCCAGGTCGGTGCATCCTCGTCGCTGGCGAGCGCCTGCTGCGCGAAATCCGCAGCTGCCCGCATGTCGCCCGCGCGGTAGGCGAGCCTGGCGGCGAGCCGCAGCCAGCCTGCGTCCACTGCACCCGGCAGGCCGCGCAGCTCGATCAGCGCGTCGGAAAACCTTTCGGCGATTGTTGCGATCGCGCCATCCGCGTCACCGTCGCGAGCCTGTTGTAGACCTTTCACCACTCGGTCTCGCAGCGTGGGCACGCCGCCGCGGAACCAGCGGCTAAGCGGCATGTCCGTTACGGGCAGTGGCCTGCAAGCCTGTGTTCAGGCGCCCGTTACATCGGCTATGGGCCAGCAGACGACGATGAACGCCCACGACTTCGAAAACCACGTGGTGAAGCGCCTGGTTGCGCTGCGCCCAGGGTGGACGGTCAAGAAGGGGCCGGAGCCGTTTCAGCTGACCATTCGCCGTGTCCGCGAAGGCGACCTGCGTTTCAACCTCGACGCCTTCTACCAGCAATACCGCGAACAGCCGGGTGCGCTGGACCGCCTGTTCGCCGCGCGCCTGCGCCGGCTCGACCAGGAGTGTGACAGTGAGGCACGCTTCGGCGCCCCGCTGATCCTGCCGGTGCTGCGGCCGGCCAGTTTTCTCGAATCGGCCGGCGGGCCGGTCGTCTACCGCCGGATGCTCAACGACATGGTCGTCACCTATGCCGCTCACTACGCGCAGGGCATGCGCTACCTGCTGCCCCAGGACCTGGCGGCCTGGAACGTCGGGCGGGACCACGTCGAGGTCATCGCGCTGTCGAACCTGGCACTGATGTTCCGCAACGGCATGAAGTTCACCGGCCTGGAAACCGACAAAGAGGGCCGTTCGAAGATGCTGATGTTGAGTTATGTCGACCCGCGGCCGTATGGGGCGGCGCTGATGCTCCTTCCCGAGGTCTGGGCCTGGTTGGAAGAGATGCTCGAGGACGTGCCGGTCGTGGGGGTGCCCGAGCGCGGCTCGTTGATCGCTGCCGGCCAGCGGGCGCAGCTGATGGGACGGCTCCGCCACGATGTCCAGGAGCGTCACCGCGAAGCCGCCTTCCCGGTGTCCGACCGCCTGTACTGCGTCGACGGCGGTCGCATCCAGCAGTACGCTCGCTAGCGAGCCCACGCGGCGCCGGCCGCCATCACACATATCCCGGGTAGCCCGGGTGCGGGTCGGGGTGGTCGCGCGGCCGCAGCAGGAGCGCGAGGATCAGGCCGCTGACGAAACCGCCGATGTGCGCGAAGAACGCCACGCCGCCGCCGGAAACGCCGATATTGAGGAACGCCTGCAGCGCGTTCAGGGCGATCCAGTAGCCGATGAAAATGTAGGCCGTCAGCGTCACGAAGAAGAACGGCACGATGAACGTCAGCACGCGCGCCCGCGGGAAATAGAGGACGTACGCCGCCAGGATGCCGGAGATGGCGCCGCTCGCGCCCAGCATCGGCAGGGTCGACGTCGGGTCGATGAAGATCTGCAGCAGGCTGCCGGCGATGCCGGAGACGAAATAGATGATCACGAACTTGATCTCCCCGATCCGGTCCTCGACGTTGTTGCCGAAGATCCAGAGGAACAGCATGTTGCCGCCCACGTGCAGCAGGTTGGCGTGCAGGAACATCGAGGTGATCAGCGTGCCGAGGTGCCGCCCGGCCGTGATCTCGGCCGGGATGACCGCGTACTGCGCGATGGCGTTCTCATCCATCACCGGGTTTTGCGCCAGGTAGAAATAGACCGCGAAATTGATCAGGATCAGGCCCCAGGTCAGGAGCGACGGCCGGCGGGTCGGGTTGTAGTCCCGGAGGGGAATCATGAGGCGAGCGCTCGGGGCATGAGCTTGGCGTCCTCCATGAGACGACGGAGGGCGGGGAGCTCACTCGCGGCGAGCGGGGGTAACGGCAGTCTCGGGTCGCCGTGGTCGTACCCCAGCAGGCGCAGGCCGGCCTTGAGTCCGGGGACGCCCAGGCCGCCGCTCAATGCCTCACCGAGTGGCGCGATGGTGCGCTGCAGCTGCCGCGCCTGGTCGGGGTGTTGCTCGAGCCAGGCCTTACGGATACCGGCGGAGGTGTGCGGCGCCAGGTTGGCGAGCGCGGCGATCGCGCCGTCCGCCCCGGCTCCGAGGGCGTCAACCAGCTTTTCACCCGCGCCGGTAAGCAGCACGAAGTCGGGCCCGAGGTGCGCACGCAACCCGGGTAGCCGCCCGATGTCACCGGATGAGTCCTTGAGTCCCGCGATATTGGCGTGTCCGGTCAGCCTGACGATCCATTCGGCGCCGAGGTCATATCCCATGTGCACCGGGACGTTGTAGATCAGAATCGGGATCGGGCTCGCCTCGGCGACGCCGTGGTAGTGCGCGCGCAGCGCGTCGGCCGTGAGCTGGCGCCTGAAGTAGCTGGGCGCGATCACGAGGGCCGCCTCGGCCCCTTCCGCCGCCGCCGCTCGAGTCCGCTCGACGGTGGCCCGCATCGATTCGCCGCCGGTCCCGGCAATCAGACGCAGCGGCGCCGGCAAGGCCTCGCGCACCCAGCCGATGTACCGCAGCCGCTCGGCCTCGGTCAGGTGAGCCGCCTCACCGTTCGATCCCAAGGCGACCACGCCGTCCAGGCCGCCATCACGAAGGAACTCGAGAAAGCCGGCCGCCGGCGGCCGCAGCGCGCCGTCCGGCGCGAACGCGGTCGCGATCGGAGGGAAGATCCCGGCAAGCCAGGCAACGCCCATCTGGCGATTCTATGGACTGCGGGGGCTCACGCGTAGACTCCAGTTGTGCGTGGGGTGCTCGTGCTGGGCGCGCTCTTCCTCGCGGCCTTTCTGCTCGCGCGCGGCAATGCCAACGCCGGCATCTTTCTCTTTCTCGCGGTCGTCTGCGCGGGCGTTGCCATCGTCGTCGCCTTCGCCAAGGGTCTGGGTCGGTTCAACGGCACGATTCTGGCTGGACACGGATGGGTGGACCGCAACTTGCTGGTGGGCGGCCTTCTCCTGATCGGCGTTCTCACGCCATGGTCGGTTGCGGTTCCCAGCCTGCACTGGCCGCAGACATTTGGCTGGCAATCGCCGCTCGCGCTGGCGATCACCGGCGCCCTGGTCGTGACGCGGATCGGACCCATGCGGCGCTACTCGGCACCTGCCATCGTCATCGCCGGGCTTGGGCTTACGGCCTGGGCCGGATGGCTGAGCGCGCAACTCCTCCTGCCAGCGGTTCGCGCGACCGGCTTCCCCTTTCTCCCGATCGACCTGCTCGGCGAGGGGTGGTACGTCGCCGTGCTCGCCTTTGCCATCAGCGTCGATGGAATCGCCAGCGATGCATCCGGCGATGAGCGGCCGGCCCGGCCGCGCGAGGTCTGGCCCTTTGCCATCATCCCCGGTGCCGGCCTCGTCCGCCTGCGCTACCCCGGTCGTGGCCGGCTCTGGATGGCCGCCACGGCCTTCAGCGTGTTCCTCCTTCAGGCGAACGCCGTCGTCCCGGCTGAGTTCCAGTTCTACGGATCGTTGGGCGGCCTGCCCCCACCGCGACCTCGTGGCGCCGCGCTCGTCCCGGTGGCGTTGGGGCTGGTCATCTGGCTTGCTTCCCTGCGGGACACCCGGCAGAAACTGCGGCTGGAGCAGAACGCGGACCCTCGTTACGCAGCCGCGACCGGATTGTCGCCCGGTGCCGACCCGTCCCGACGAGCCCGTTAACAAACCGCTGATAGCCTCACAGCGACCGTGCCTCACGTGCCTTTCGCGTCGCCGCGCCGCTACAGCCGTCGCGCCTTGCTTGACCGTGGGCTGCGCCTCGGCCTTGGCGTCACCGGGGGTGTCACCATCGCGTCGCTGCTCGATGCCTGCGCCACCGGATCGGGCGCTACGGGCCCAACGCCGCCGCCCGGCGCCACCGTCATCCGGGCCCTGCTCTTTGACCAGGTCGGCTATGACCCAACCGTGCTGCAGGCACTGGCGAACAAGTTCCGCACCCTTTACGACAACAAGGTCTTCGTCTCGATCGAGACCGCGCACTATCGCGAGCTCTACGAGAGCATCCTCGCGGCCGGGCTGACGAAGCCGGCGCCCTACGACGTCGTCGCCCTCGACCAGGTCTGGGTGCCGGAGTTCGCCAACCGAAAGCAGCTGCTGAGCCTGAAGGACCAGATCCCGGACGATGCCCGATCCGACATCATGCCGAGCCTGCTCGACGCCTTTGCCTACAAGGACACCAACTGGGCGATGCCGCACGTGCTCAACGTCCAGAGCCTCTACTACAACAAGAGCCA
>WNFW01009191.1_pt1 | contig 10715 bp, 10 predicted proteins | sample 5400131 | NCBI WGS metagenome assembly WNFW01 (sample SAMN13153362, study PRJNA577476) | soil metagenome | isolation source: 20 cm soil or saprolite under grassland replicate 1 | place: USA:California | collected 2016-06-15
GCGAAGCCACGTTGATCGTACTATCTGCATCGTCTTTATTGGGACTGGAAGGTGTATCACAGCCTTGAACGCCGCCTACATATGGCATAGCAGCATAAATAGTATTGGTGCCAAAGAAGCTGTGATATCCACAAAATGTTGTGAAACTGCACTCCGATCCGCTACAAATCGTCTCGTTTTGAGCAGTAAACACAAAGAAAACATGCGTATTAGCCGAAGTCCAGCCATTCGTTTTTTGCGCATTGGTCACTTCGTTCTGCACATCACTATCTTGCAGCGTGCTAGAGGGATAGGAAGACGTATCGACCCATGAGCCGGCAAGTGTCGCATTGCTTGGGGCTGTCCCAGTTGTATCAGTGTACTGGCTATTGTTTGCATACAACCCTGTACCTCCCACATCACGAAAATACCGCAGGATCAGGTTGTTGTAGTTAGCACTCACCGTGGAACCTGTCGGTTCCCAAAATATTGCATAGACTTGTGCAGTGCCGACCATCACAGGACCACCATTATACGAAAGGTTTTCGCTCGCATTTGACACTACATAGGACGTCGGCCTGATGTAGTGTATTCTGCTTGCTGGTGCGCTATTACGAGTAGTCAAACCGTTGGCTGTCATGGCATGCGTTCCCAGTGGAATGAGCGTCACAGCCGCGAGTAGGATGGCACAGAGGGGAAATAGCAGGAACAGGGTACCTTTTTTCTTCAATAAATCGCCTCATTTTCTAGCCGGTGGTATGCCGGCGAACAATAAGAAACTATCAAAAAGAACGTAAGGTACCGGTATTTTGAGGAGTGTCTTTGACTTAATGATCAGGTGTAGGAGCCTTGCCGGGTTTTCCTCCATCATTCCCCTTCCCGTGCTCACCATTGTTGCCCGAATCACCATTGCCATTGCTATTGCTATTGCTATTGCTATTCTCATTTGAGCTTTTCATCGTAATCGTGGTCGTCTGGGCAGCAGTATCATCGGTGTTCAGGATGCCGATGTTCCTGGGAAGCTGGTTGCCGCTCAAGCTTAGCATGAAAACATAGACGCCATTATGGAATGACCCTTGCGCCTCCATTACCTGACCATCCATCAGCAGTTGCGCACCCGGGGGGACGATATCACCCAGGCGTCCCAATTCATCCGTCGTTACCAGGCGGTCGGGCACATCGAGTTGAGGCAAAAAGGTCCGCAACGTATGGCGCTCCTCGGCTTCGAAGCTGGAGAGCTCGTTTCTCAGCCGATTGCGTTCAGGCACGACAGAGAGTGCTGAGATGGCGCGGGTGGCGTCGTTCATCTGCTTATCGAGGTCGGCCAGCGCCTGGCGGTAGGCATCATCATGGGCTGGATTAGTGAGGCTAGCCAGCGTGTGAAGCCGCTCCCTGGCATATTGTAAATCTAATTCAGCCTGAGGGGTGGGCGAATTCGAGAGCGAGACCTGCACGTGTTGCTCCCAGCGTTTCAATACATAGAGCGGATTAGCAGGATTCGTGATACTGGCGGCTACGACCAGCATACTGGTACCCAGCAACAGCACGAGCAGGCAAAAGCCGAGCGCAATGGCGGGAGCAGGGTTCATGTGCCACATGCGCGGGAAAAAGCATCGATGCGCGGGTTGCTTCCTGCTCAGTGCTGCATGCTGTATCAGCATACGTCGCTCCAGCTGCGAGGCAAAGTCAGGATCCGCTTGCAAATGAGAGGTCGATTGTAAACGCCTGGCAAGTGTCACCAGTTCATCTATCTCCGGGTCGCGATCAGGCGCGTGGAGCCAGCCCTGCGCTTCTCCTTCTTTCCAGGAGCGCCTATCTCTTCGCTCGAGCCGATCGTTGAGGCGTTCAGATAGTGGTTTCATGGTTTCCCTCCGCGTTGTCGCGCCTGAACACGGGTTGCTCGCTCAGAGAAATCTCGCTTCCCCAGCAGACGGTGCAGGCTTTGTAGTGCTCGAAATTGTAGGGCTTTGACAGCGTTGGCTTTTTTCCCGATCATACGTGCGACGGTAGCCACGTCATATCCCAGTATCAGCCGGCCAACGAGCACCTGGCGTTGCTCTTCCGTCAACATATTGATGGCGTTGACAACAGTATTCCATTCATCGCGTGTCTCCGCTCTCTCTGCCGGATCCTGGCTGGGATAACTCCTGAGAGACACCTCGCTGTTTCCTAACGCTTCCTCTTCCTGGCTGTCCGATTCGAGAGAAACAAGCGCTGGAAGGTGTTCGCGCTTGCGGTAATATCCAGCTACGGTGATTCGCGCAATCTGGAGCAGCCATGCGACAAAGCCAGCCTCGTCGGTAGCTCTCAAATGACTGATACCTTCGACCATCTTTAAGAACACTTCGGAGGTCAGATCTTCCGCTGTGGTGCGATCAGGCACGCGAGCAGCAATATAGCCAAATACTCCAGGGAGGAACTGCCGGTACAGCATGCTCAATGCCTCGGATTCGCCTCGTCGCGCCCGGTCAAGCTGACGGCTGATAGCCTCCATTGAATTGATAGCCTCCCTCCCTACAAGCCAGCATCTCTATTAATAGAGTTGCAATTCGGCTCATTGTAGTTACGGGGCAGCAAAAAAACAATCATGGTAGCCTTTTTGTCTTACAGTGTACGTAGACCCGCGATTTAGCGCGGGGCGAGCGAAGCTCGGCATTCCCCAAAATAGAGTATGACCGTAACCATTGGCCTGGTATTTGCATCTATCCCTGTGAAGATGGTGCATAGCGAGGGGATTTGTCGTCTACCCCTTTTAATAGGAGCACCTCCTATGCACACATCTTCATAAAATTGAAGAAAGGAAGACCTGCTTCCTCCCCCGCATGAATGACGGGGGTCTCCGCAGGTCGAATGCTTATGAAATTCGCGCAGGCGTTCATATGTAGACCCCGCTTTAGCGCGGGGCGAGCGAAGCTCGGAAAATTGCTGGTAGCTGCGTTTGCCAGTATTGTGCTCATCGGGAGCGCCACAGCCGTATTTGCCGCTACCCCGGCGGGAACAGGCATTGTCCATTCGATTACTCATGTGCAGTCGTCCACTGCAGCTAAAAAGGATGTGTCCAGCCACAAGAACAACGGTCATGATGCCACCAGTCATAGGAACAGTTGCCCGGGCCTCCCGGAAGCCCAGCAACTGGCAAGCAAATACTCACTCAGCACCGCTAGCAAAAGTAGTGCGATACAGGCTATTTGCGCGCTGCATCAAGGGACATTCAAGGGTACAACCTCCAGTGGCGCGTCCGTTTCTTCGCGGCGTGTATTTGGCTATGGCGAAATCGATATGCTGCTGGCCTATGCGAGCTACCTGGCAACTCATAACAAAACCAGCGCGAGTAGTAAACTGACCAGTGATAATTTGCTGAACTACCTGGCGCAGGCGCTCAAGAGTTGCGGCGCGATGCCTTTAGGAACCTGCCTTAAGACAAACATCCCCGCTTTTCAGCCTGGCAAGAACAATGGCAACGGCAGCGGAACCGGAAATTCTAGTAATCATGGCAATGGAAAACCAACGAGTACGCCGACTCCCCCTCCCCATCATTGACCGCTTTGAAAATAAGAAAGATGTCGGCGAACCGGCATCTTTCATGCTGCTATATTGAAATAATCTATTCCTATGCTACAGTGCGTCCAGGCCAGCTTGCGCCACTTCCATATCCTCTGAGTAGTGAGCTCCGCTGACCCCGATGCCGCCAATTATCCCAGCATCAGTCTTGATAGCATAACCACCACCAAATACAACTAAGCGATCTGTTTTAACAATGCCATGAAGCAATGGTGGATCATTCTTGATGAAGTCGTACCATTCATGCGATGCCATGCCACCAAAGCTAATAGCGGTGAATGCCTTGTCCTGCGCGATTTGTACGCTTAAGAGGGGCGCCCCATCCATGCGACGAAAGGCCTTGAGCGTGCCATCCTCATCACAAATAGCAATACTCATAGGCTTCCCCATTTCTTGAGCTTTTTTTTCGGCTGCCTTAATGATACGTTCGGCTGCTTCGATGGTGATACTCGACTTCTGGAAACTGTTTTGTGCCATAGAACGATTTCTCCTTTACATTCCTTGCAGATTGCTGAGCGAAGCTAGACGCGCTAGCGTCGTTGCAATCTGTCTTTCAACCAGGTTACATAATGACTATTGATGGACGCCATAGCGGCGCTCCAAAGCCTGAATCTCAGGCAAGCCAATCTGATCAGTGAATTGGGAAAAGGTGACCATGCGCTCTGCAAATGCAAGGGACGTCTGTCCCTGTTTGAGCGCCTCTAACAGGTCAAGTAGAGCTTGCGTAGCCGCGAACAACATGCTGACGGGAAAGATGACAAGTTTGAATCCAAGAGCGTGAATTTCCTCTAAGGGTAACAAAGGCGTCTTACCACTCTCTGCCCAATTATAGAGTAATGGAACATCTGGAAACGCCTGTGCAATAGCGCGCAGTTCCTCTATGGAACGAGGCGCCTCGATGAAGATGACATCGGCCCCTGCATCGCGATACGCTCTTCCTCTGCGTAGCGCATCCTCAAGACCATACACGGCATTGGCATCAGTTCGTGCGATAATCACGAAGTCGGGATCCTGCCGGGCATCAACGGCAGCACGTATCTTCTGAACCATCTCATCGACGGGAATGACTTGCTTGCCCTCCATATGGCCGCACTTCTTAGGCCAGACCTGGTCCTCGATGTGGATAGCAGCCACTCCTGCCCGCTCATACTCACGAACGGTGCGACGCACATTAATCGGGTTGCCGTAACCAGTATCGGCATCAGCAATAAGTGGTCGATCGCCAACAACGGCAGCGAGGGCCGCGGCGCAGCTCACCATCTCGCTCATAGTGAGTAGGCCGACATCCGGCTGCCCAAGTACGCTGGCTGCTGTGCCGAAGCCGGTCATATAAACGGCAGGAAATCCTGCCTGGGCAATGAGGCGAGCGCTGAGGGCATCATAGGCTCCGGGAGCGACAAGAAGATCCCGCTGAACAAGCAGTTCACGCAGGCGTGTAGTGTTAAGCATAGCAAGTTCCTTGTTCAACTACCATTCAGCGAGAGAAACTGACACAGCTTGCTCCAATGACGCCGCGCTTGGTTTTATCTCCCTCAACGACAATCTTCTCTCCCTCCTGTAACTCCCATACAGCTGTAGGAGGAATGGACGCGCCTTCACTGTTGAGTATGCGAGTTTGATCATCAATACGTACAGCAAATACTTCAGTCTCATCTGTATCCTGCTTTTTATAACTGCCTGCTACAATATAGGTGTGTTGTTTCTTTGGAATGGGGGCAACTCCAATGACTGTCACCTCGTACGCCGTTTTTTGCGTTGGCTGGAAACGGCGCTGACTGTCCTGTTGGACCTTCTCATTCTGTGTAACTTTCTGCTGAAGTGTAGAACCTCGTTCATCTCCCGGCTGGTGTAAGTTCCCTTTGGAGAATAATGATCCGCTGTACGTGCGTGGAATTACCATTTGTAAAGCTCTCGGCTTCGCATCGAAGCGGTAGTTGACCATTATCTGTTTGGCATCAGAAGCATGTTGCATAACCTTCTGCTCGGATTTGTGCAAAAGCTCCTCGAGTTTTGCGACACTCCCATCCACTTGCATACCAATAGAAGCTGGTACCTGAATGGAAAAATGGGCTCCTCGGAAGTATCGTGTCGTCTCTGCATCGAGCTTCTTCTGTGCCAGTATTGATAACGCTTGCTCTATTGTTTTCACCGGACCATTTGCAGTAATCAAACACACACTGAGTAGCCCATCATCTGCACGGGCGTCCGGATCTAAGTTCACTGCTCCTCCAAATATCGGCACTTTGCTTACGATCACTTCCCAGACCTCACCCTGCCAGTGCGTCTCAACATTATCCGCCTTATCCATTACTTGCACCTGAACAGGGAATGGACGCTGCTCGGGCATTTCTTTAATTGTAGAAAGATCAAAAGCCAGGGGTCCCAAATGATATTTGAGAGGTTTAGAGATATGGGCCATCATTGCTGCGTCGACACCAATCCCAACGTGCAGGAGAAAGTATTGCCTGGTTTGGGGGGATTTCTCTGGCTTCTTGTCCGTTTTCATACCGTTTGTTGGCTGCTGATCACTGCCCATCCCCTTAGCAAATCCCAGGCCTTCTACCTCTACGTGCCCAAGATCAACCTTGCGTGCCTCGCTGTTCACAATCGCCAGAGCCGCTTTTGCCGGATCATGCGGTACACCGATTGTCCCTGCCCATATATTGTACGTGCCGCCTGGTAAATCGGCGACAAGACATTTTCCACCCGCGTTCATGACACCATTGATAACAGCATTCAGTGTACCATCACCGCCATACCCCATTACCAGATCATAACCATCACGGGCAGCCTTCTGGGCCAGTTTCAATGTCTCGCCACCGTATTCTTTCAGCGTGACGTCTGTTTTCCACCCTGCCGCAGAAAAGACAGCAACTATGTCAGGGATTTTTGCCAGGTGTTCACCTGTTCTGAGATCAGCCACAATACAGGCCTTCTTGCCACTCATGATGTACTCCTTCTCTGTAATAATAACTTCTGTTGACGCAAGCACGGAACAGGTATAGGTGAAGTTTCAAACTATTTTACGTGGATTACATCACGTCATGAAGATCGGGAAGCTATTCAGCTGACATTGTTTTTCTGCTTAAATGTTGCCAGCTGCTCTAAGGCGCCTACAACAATGATAGTATCACCCGCTTCGATGCGCGCCTCAAGCCTTGAACCGGGCATCACTCCACTAGGTCTTTTCAGCGCAACGAGCATTGTCCCATAACTCAAGGTATTCTGGGCCTCCTCCAATGTTTTGCCCACGAGCGGCGAGTTCGCAGGAACTACTACTTCCTGCACCGCAAGTTCCACATCGCCAGCCTTTGTAATAGTATCAAAAAATTCCATCACGCCAGGCTGAAGAGCCAGGTTTGCCATACGATGTCCACCAATTGTGTACGGTGAAAGTACGCGATCTGCTCCTGCTAGCTTGAGCTTTGCTTCCGTCTCGTTGTGGTTAGCTCGTGCAACAATGAACAGTTTGCTGCTGAGGTGTCGTGCGGTCAGCGTAATGGAGATATTGGTAGCATCGTTATCTGTAGCTACCAATAAACACTTTGCATGCTGAATACCTGCCTCGCGTAACACATCATCGCTCGTAGCATCTCCTTGTTGCGCTAAATAACCACGTTCGATGCAGTTGCCAACATTACTCTCCTTCTCATCAATTACGACGAACGGCAGGCGTGCTGCTGCAAACTCTTCGGCTATCTGCAGGCCGACACGTCCATAACCACAGATGATATAATGGTTGCGCAACGCAGCAATCTTGTTCTCCATCAAACGCCTCCTGATTGCCTGGCTGAAGTGACCCTCGATTATGAATTCCATACCTGCACCGAAGGTATAGAGCAGTGACCCTACTCCCAATACGATCACGATAATGGAGAACATCCGACCAGCGCTAGAAAGCGGTCGTATCATACTTCCCACGGTGGCCATCATGTCGACGGTAGTATAGAGGGCATCGGCAAAGGAAAACTGTTCGATCAGCATGTAGCCAATCGTTCCCAGCACCAGTACACTGAGCACCAAAATAATCGCTATTCTGAGATGACGAATAGATTCTGGCGTTTTCATGAACTTTCAGCCTTGATAAAAATACATCCTATAGCAAGTTTACCAGCATGAACAAGACCATGGCGAACATTTTTTGCCAGGTTCACTCAGAAGCAGCATGATTGTGAGCTTGTAGTGGAAAAGAGAGAGTGTTCAAAAAGAACCTTGTCTGATATACTGATTCCATGACAACACAAGGAGGAGAACAAATGATGACCTTTCTTAAGCGTTTACTCCTTATCGTCGTACTTTTTGTACCGATGGCAATTACGTTTTTTGGCCTGCAAGTGCAGACTGTACGTGTACATGCGCAACAAGCAATGCATCAGGCAAAGGCAGTCAATGACTCCCTTCAGGCAGATACGCGGGTGGTTACCGTCGGCCAGAATACACTTGCCGGGAGCAGCCTGAGGGACTACTATTACTATATACAGTCTAAATGCCCGACCTGGGGAGGATCCAATTTCGTGGTTCTCGTCCTGGCCAAAGGCCATGAGCCGTTTCTCCATCTGGGGAGTCAATTTAGCGGAAAGATGACTGCTGCTGATTTTCAGCAGATGGTTCTCAGTATCCGCTCCGAATTTGATAGTGGAAACTATGCCCAGGCCACCATTGACCTTCTCAAGCAGGTTCAGAAGAAGCTTAGCCCCGACTACACTTGGATATGGGTAACGCTAGCGGTTCTCGTTGTCCTGGTTGCAGGAGCAGTCCTGGCAGTTATATTATTGAGACACCGACGGGCAATTGCAGTTGCAACGAATGCTCAAGAGCAAGCAATACGTGCGAAGCAGGTGGCCGTGGATGCTAGTAGCTCATTGGGTAATAAGATAGAAGAATTGTCGCCTCGTATTGAAGTTCTCCTGGCACTTATCCCTGCAGTCACGGCAACCCAGTTACGTGGATTGTTTGAAACCGCAAAGGAGAAAGCAAGTACAGTACAGGAGCGCTTGGGGAACCTGTTGAGTAATCCTGATACAAACCCTGACAGTAAGTCATTACAGCCTGCATACTATGCGCAGATGCAACGCCTCTATCAAGAGGTTTATAACGAAGCGCAAGAACCCCAGTATTTGCTGCATGCTGTTGAGACGGCTGTGCAAAGGCTGGAGAGAAACCCACAGGAACAGATTGATTTTCACCAGCTGACAACGCCAGGTCTTCAGCAGGAGCATCCGCGCATTTCCCGGCCAGGATACTCCTCAGAATCAACCTGGCAAGGACGGTGATAGACGACGTACTCGATATTGAAAGAGAGAGATCTAGGCACTGGGTCTTCGAGCGGCTGGCACAGAGGTTTAGCTCACTCGAGAGCTAAGTAATCATCAAGATCGTACAGGAAATGGAGAAGTAACTCATGGAAACCCTTCGTCAGAAAGCGCGAGTTTTGTCTTTGGCCTGGCTCCATCAAATTGCTGATGCAGCGATTGATACGCATTCAATTCCTGTTGTGCAGCAATATATTCGTGACCTGGAGCAGGCTATTGCCGATTTACGTGAAGCACAGGCGGAAAATGATGGTGCAATCGCAGGGCTCAATCGACAGATAAGCCAGCTACATCAACAGGAGGCAACCCTGAATACGCAGGCAGACGCACTTCTGCAGTTGAATCCTCCACGTGAAGATCTGGCTGCAATGGTCGAGCAGCGCCTTCAAGAAGTAGAAAATAACCTGACGCCGCTCAACAACCAGCTCGAAAAAGCTCAAGCTATTCATGTTCAGTATGATCAGGCGATGAGTGCCCTTGAAGCGAAGCACACGACGATGATGCGACAACTACAAACCCTTCAATCTATCGATACATCTGCATCTGCAGAGGATCGTGCTGCACACGCGTTACATGCGGTGAACAGCGCCCTTGGTGGAACGTCGTCTATTGACGACATAACTGCACGCATCCAGAGCCATGCTGACGTCGCTCATGCTCGTTTACAGCAGGAAGTGGGAACAATTACGCCTCAACCAGATCCCGTTGCTGATGTCCTGGCACAATCTGCAGTACAACAGCGGCTTGCTGCTCGCAAAGCACGTCTTGGTCTTCCTCCCGCTGGAGGTACAACCGTCACTGAGCTGCCGCAGCAATAACTTGCTTTTGCTCTTGCTGGCAAATGGAGGATGATTATGAGGAGTACCGGTGATAGCTCTTCCTCCAGGAAGGTGGAAGTACCTCTTACCAGAGGGGATGTTGACCGCATCCATCGCGAAGCAGGAGAACCCGGCAGGCTGGACCTGCGCGGGATGAATCTCAAAGGCATTGATCTCGCCTATCTCGACCTTAATGGAGCTATCCTCAGCCAGGCTGATCTTAGCGGGGCGAGTTTGAGCGAAACCGACCTGACCGAAGCGGACCTTAGCGGAGCGAACCTGAGTGGAGCAACGCTTTCTGCAACTATCTTGACACGAGCGAACCTGGCCCAGGCCAACGTGAGTGGAGCGGATTTGAGTTTCGCCGAACTCTCCGAGGCCAACGTGAGTGGAGCGAACCTTTGCGGGGCAAACCTCAGCCAGGCTACCCTGAGCGATGCCGACCTGAGTGGCGCCGATCTCCGGGGAGCTGATCTCACGGGAGCCGACCTGGGGGTGACCAGCCTCTTCGGAGCCACGCTGAGAGGAGCGGTGCTGACCAGAGCCAATCTGAGCCGTGCTACCCTGAGCCGGGCCAATTTCTTTGGGGCTATCATGAATGGGGTCGACCTGAAAGATGCCAACCTGGATGAGGCCGACCTCAGCGGGGCCATTATGGTTGATGTGGAGATAACTGAAAAACCGAAAGAATAGCATCGCAGTAAATGGATGAAGTTCGCGCGAAGGTCGAGCCTGACAAGCGAAAGACTGCATAAATGTAAACCCCGCGATTTATCGAGGGGCGAGCGAAGCGAGGAGTATTCATGAGCAACCTACTCTATTCCGCGCGACGTAGATCTGCAGGCCAGGTCGTTCTGATTGGCGGAGGTTCATCCAGTGCTTTAACCGCAATTCGATTGGCTGAGCGCGGTTTCCGCGTAATAGTGCTTGAGAAGGCAAAGATCGGTAACGGCTCATCAAGCCGCTCGGCAGCAGGCATTCGAGCCCAATTCAGTGTTGAGGAGACAGTGATTGGGATGCAATATTCCAGGTGGTGGTATAGGCA
>WNFW01005974.1_pt1 | contig 10714 bp, 7 predicted proteins | sample 5400131 | NCBI WGS metagenome assembly WNFW01 (sample SAMN13153362, study PRJNA577476) | soil metagenome | isolation source: 20 cm soil or saprolite under grassland replicate 1 | place: USA:California | collected 2016-06-15
TCAGCGGCGGAACTGGCGGCTCCACAGTTTTCCATGGCAGCTCCACCGCAGCTTCCGCCATCCTTGTTGTGAATGGAGGATCGAACGGTGGCGCAGGTGGGCAGATTTTCTTTGACGAGGACTCCACTGGCGGCACATCGCGGGTCGAGCTTTTCGGCAACGGCAGCCTGGACATCAGTGCCCACACTGCCCCCGGTGTGACGATCGGCTCGATTGCGGGCGACGGAGATGCTTTTCTGGGAGCCAACAATCTGACCATAGGCAGTAACAACCTTAGCACCACCTTTTCCGGCGTGATTCAGGGCGTAGGGGGCTCATTGACGAAGATCGGTACCGCAACGCTCGGTTTAACAGGAGCCAATACCTACACCGGCAACACCAACATTAACCGTGGCGTGCTGCAGGTGGATGGCTCTATTACAAGCAACACATTTGTCAATCGTGGTGGCACTCTCGCAGGCACAGGGATTGTTAATGGCAGTGTCACCAATAACGGCAACGTCAGCCCAGGAAGCCCGGGCGCACCGGGCGTGCTAACCGTCACCGGTAACTATACGCAGACGCAATATGCTACGCTTATGATCCAAATTGCAGGCACGAACACCGGCGACTTCAGTGTTCTGAATGTTCTGGGGAACGCTAATCTAAACGGATTCCTCGATCCTGTGCTTTTGAACGGTTTTGTCCCCACAATCGGGCAAACTTTCACTTTTCTGAATTACGCGTCCTTAACGGGCGAATTTTCTCACATCAAGCACCGGGTTTTCGACAATGGCTTGTTGCAATGGTCAGTCATTTACGAACCAAACCATGCCATCCTAACCGTGGAATCTCGCACGATCGTCCCTGATCAGGGTTCAACATTTCTGCTGCTGACGTTGGGCTTGCTTAGCCTGGTGACATATCGGCGACAGTTGCTGCGTGGACAGCCCTGAGCGTCGTGCCGGTTGTCACTGGGACATCATCATCGCTGACCCTCAGCAAAGCCGGTTGGAGTTGGGGCTGTTCATCACAAATTGATTCGACTGGTCGGGTGCTTTCACTGTGGACGCATACTCTCGCGACGGTCGCCGGTTCAGTGTTCTGTCAGACGAAAAACTCAGCGCGTTTTTAGAACTTGAGCGAGTTACAAGCGTCGCGCCCGGCGCAAAATCAAAGCGGATTTGAATGAAAAGATGGCTGCGCCGACAACTGTACTTGCTGCGAAAACTTCGGCGCAACTTGGTTAGCACTTTCGCGCTCCATTTTCCGCGAGCTATCGCGTTTCTGCCAGCCCACGCGCCACTCGATGTGCGCGAATATAAGTCCGCGGACAAGCCGAGCGAAGAGTTGTTTATTTTTCTCCCGGGTATCGGCGATGTCCTGGAAGATTACGAGACGAACGGTTTCATCGAGGCGGTGTTGAAAAGCGGCGCGCCGGCCGACATGATCGTAGTCGACGCGCATTTCGGCTATTATCTGAGACTGATCGTAATCGAGCGGCTTCGCACGGATGTAATTGGGCCAGCGCGCGCGACGGGCGGCTACAAAAAAATCTGGCTGGCCGGTATTTCGCTAGGCGGATTCGGCGCGCTCCTCTACGCGAGCGAACATCCACGTGATGTTGATGCGCTCGTGCTGCTCGCGCCGTTTCTCGGCCATCCGCCAACGATCGCGCGAATCGCCGCGGCCGGCGACGTGCGCCAGTGGCAGCCGGCGAATGCACCAGCCGAGATGGAGCACGAGCAAAAACTCTGGCTCTGGCTCCAGGCTTACGCGGATTCGCCGCAAGCGTCCCCGGCGATTTACCTGGGCTACGGCGAGAGTGATCAATTTGCTTCCGCCAATCGGCTATTGGCCCAAGTGCTGTCGCGCGAGCGCGTGTTCACCACCGCCGGCGGCCATGACTGGCGTACCTGGCGACGGCTGTGGGAAATGTTTATCATCAGCCGATGACCTGAGCGCGGACGAGTGAGGACCCACGGCGCGAAAAAGCCAGTAGCGTTCGAGGAGAAAGAATTCAAGCGAACCAGAATCAGCTTCGCGGGCCTGGCCTATGCCCCGGTAGCGGTAGCGGGCTGCACTCGGCTGGCCGTGGCGACGAAAGGAGTAAGCAATGAAATAATCGATCGTCGTATTTCGGCGTTCAAATAAGGCAAGCCGGTGAGCAGACGCGCCCCCGCGACCTCCATTTAACTTCGGGCCTGAAGGCGGCGCGGCCCGGCGATAATGCGAAGGAATACCGCTGGATCTCGAGTGGTTGCGCGAGTTATTATCTAACGAAAGGCGGCTCGCCGCCAGATGTGGCGGCAAAACCTAAAACGATAGCTAAACGCAGCCCAATTGATCAGTCACGTGCTTCTATCGGCGGCATCAGGCGGTGGTCACGCTTACGGCTCTTTGAACTCGCCCGCGTGCTCGTGCGTGTCGATCACATTACCCGCTTCATCGCAAACCCGATCACGGCATCATGCGAGCGGCTGTAAAATTTGCATAGCCGATTGCGGTGCTGATTGCGTCCGACTCGTCATACTACAAGCGACCGAATGGCAGCGCATCGGAAATCAGATTGACGCCGCGATGATCTTTACGGTTTCGGCCGAGGATGGGGAGTTGGACGAGGCCTCGGTGTCGGTCTGGGCGTTACAGTTGGGGTGGCTGTTGGTGTTACGGTCGGGCTCGGGCTAGGTGTTACACTGGGTGTCGCGGTAGGCGTTGGCGTCACAGTTGAAGTTGGTGTTGCAGTGGGCGTCGGCGTCGGCAGTGGAAGACCTTCGGCATCGAGGTACCGGGCCAGTGCAAAGTCAGCGAACTGCTCGAGGCCGGTCGCTTGGAAACCGACAGCCACAATCTTGCCATCGGGCTGAAAAACGGCGCCGTTGGCTCCGCCGTTTAGATCGCCAAAGGAAGTTCGGACTTTACCGCCAGCGCCAAAGGTCGGATCGAGGGAGCCGTCCGAGGTCAAACGCGCTAACAAAAAGTCGTCCTCGGATGACTCGCCGTTCGAACCGCCGACCGTGATGATTTTGCCATTGCTTTGCAGCAGGACTTTGGTAGCACCTTGGCAGCAGTTGCCAAAGTCGATTTGGGTCATCCCGCCCGTACCGAAACCGGTGTCGAGTACGCCGTCGGAGTCATACCGAGCGACAGCGAAATTCTGGACTCCTCCGTTTTGGGAGATAGCGAATCCAGCAGCGACAATCCGGCCATCGGGTTGAAGCGCGGCCGAGCGCGCGCGATCAAAGTTTTGATCGCCGAAGTCGGTGTGCACTTTTCCAGCCACGCCGAATGTCGTATCGATGTTGCCATTACTGAGATAACGCGCAGCGGCGAAGTCGTAGAAAGTCGCAGGGTCATTGGCGGAGCCAACTGCGACAATCTTTCCGTCGGGTTGGATCAAGACCGAAAAGGAATCGTCTTCGAAACCGACAAAATCAGTTGTGACCTGGCCGCCATTGCCAAAGGTGGCGTCCGGGGTTCCATCCGGGTTGTAACGCGCCAGCGCGAAATCGGTATCGGAAGATTCGCCAGGATCAAAAGCTACGAAGACGGTTCCGGCCGCAATGATCTTGCCGTCAGGCTGCAAGGCCACGTCGAACGCGTAACTACCTTCGGGAAAAGTCGTCGTCACGATGCCGCCATCCCCAAAGGAAGCATCAAGCGATCCGTTTGAGTTGTAGCGGACCACTTTGAAATCGCCGAGAAATGTAAAGAGCGGAAAGGCGCCGCCTGCGACCACGATGTTGCCATCAGGTTGAACGACCACGGATGACGCCACCGCAGCTAGGCCGGGAAAATCGGTTTGCACCTTGCCGCCGGCGCCGAAAGTTTTGTCCAGGGTACCATCCGGATTGTATCGAGCAACAGCGAAGTCCTCACTCGAAAAATCATTCTCTTGATAGGTTGTGCCTACCACGACTAACTTGCCATCGGCCTGGATCGCCACGGCGTGAGCGATGTCGGTGCTGAGATCGAAATCGGTCAGCACTTTGCCGTCGGTCCCGAATGTCGAATCAAGGTCTCCATCGACTGCTTGCACCGTCCGTCCACTAACGACAAATGCCAATATTATTACCGTCGCACAGATCGCATAGAAGTTAGCGTTGAATCCGCAAGGTTTAAAGCTGCTCATTTACATAGATGTCTCTCTCTGTTTATTTCCAAGGCCTTATAACGCGATGGTTCGTTGCATCAAGCAGAGTCTCGTAACAAACCTGTTACCAATCCGAAATGGCCGTGGGGTTCATGGCTGCTGGATGATGTGAACCTTGCCGTTGCGCTTGGCGGCAGGTCGAAATCGCGTAGCCAACTCAGGATGCTGTGCCGGGAGTTCGTTTGCTTTCTTGGCGGTGTAGAACTGGCCGTCGAGTTCGTACCCTTTTACTCTTTGCTATGTGAATGAATCCGAGCCCAGTGCTGCGCTCGGTGCCCGCGTTGAGAAAGCTGCGCAATGCGAACCTATGATCGAGCCGTTCAGCGCCGTGTTCGCGCACTTTTGCGCCGCGGGCCGGTGCGATTAGAGAATACTATTTCTGTTCAAAAAGCTGGCGAGTCGCGCGCGGAAACCGTGCGCGCACTGCATCTATGCATGTCTCGCGCGAAATCGGGCCGCCGAACCGCAGTCGATCGTATGCGGTAAACGGCGGCTCCAGCTCGTCCAGCTCATCTACTAGTCGGTGAAGCCACTCTAACCAATCGTCATTTTGCGGTTCGGGTTTTGCGATTGCTGCCGTAATTGCTTTTACGAGCTCGTCTTTGCGTTGGATCGTCTCTGGTAGGACGTTACGCAGACATATGTATTGTCCACGCAGGTATCCATCCCATTCGCGAATCGCGTCACGACTTGACTTAAACTGCTGAGCGAACCACTCGGGCAGCTGTTCATAGCCGCCTGCTCGACGGGGTAGCTCAAGAAGGTCGCGAGCAACCATCTGCGTGCCGTCGCTCTTTATGTAGCTTGGGAGCGGTAGCCGGTCAGCGAGCATCAGACGCCGGAGCTCGGATGCAGAGATCCCTGCTGTTTCGGCCAAAGCTTCCAATTGCACATACCACTCAGACGCGTAGGCGTCGTCTTCCACGGTCATCGGGTGAGTGCCATTAACTGCATAGAAGCGAGCCGCAACTGCGCAGCGCAGTTGAGAATCATCAGTGGATGTCATTGCAGTACCGTTCAACATCGCGAAAATGTCGATGAACGCCAATGCAACATGATATCGAGCGATAGTTGATTGTGATCCCGCTCTTCAGCTTTTCGAGTTTGAAATGGTGTCATTACTATTCTGTCACACGAACAAGGTGAGTAGCTGAGGTGTGACGGGGCTGTGGCATCGGGGTTTTTTCACCTTTCAACATGGCCCAGAGCACTTGGTTGAATGTGGTGTCGTCGATTTTGTCTGGTTTCGTTAGGTCGAAGCTGTCAGACTGCGTCGAACCTGGGCCTGTCGGCGGGTTTTTCTCCGACAATGAATGGGTTGGCTTCAAAGCGGTGTACGGCCTCAAGTCCGGTTTGGCGCTGAAGTTATCCGCTAAGGATCGACTGAAGTAATCGAATTGCGATAGGGAGCGTAAGCCGAGTATGTCCTCGATAGCTGCGAGAACATCGGTTGTGTTCACAAAGCGACTGACTGTGCCGGAACGATTGTATGGTGAAATCGTGAGGAGCGCTGACCGGTGCGAATCGATGTGATCTGGACCGTCTTGAGCATCGTCTTCGACGACGAACACAACGGTATCTTTCCAAAACCGCGAATGTGAAAGCGCCTCGATGATTCGGCCCAATGCTAGATCGTTATCGGCCATGCACGCGCGCGGAGTAGGCATTTCCGGTTTTCCACCTGCGGTATGATCGCCGGGCAAGTGCATGATCTCGAGCTGCGGCATCTCGCGTTTGCGTTCGAATGCCTGCAGTTCAGCAATCCAGGCATCGGCTCGCTGCTGATCGGGGATATGCATATCGAACGGGGGATAAGCAGCGCAAATGTGTGGCTCCAGGTCGGGCCGCGCGGGACTCATGTCCTTGCCTGCGGTTGGTGGATTCACCCACTCGCCGTAATCCCGAAATGTAATATTCGATTTTGCGGCAGCTTGCCAAAGAAAGCCACTCGCCGGCTCGTCTGTCTCGCCTTCGTCTATTTCCGCGCGCTTATCAGCATACAGAGATGGAATGGTTTTTTCGCTGTAATCCGTCACGTACCCGGCGGTTGACCAAAGATGACCTTGTGAACTTACCTCAGCGTTTGTGAAGAAGCGGTCAAAAAGGCCGAACCGCTTGGCTAGCGCCCGGTGATTTGGTGTGCAGTCATCGCCAAAGAATAGAAGGTCCGAGTCACCGTCACCTTCTGCGACATCGCCGAACACCTGATCATAAGTACGATTCTCTTTGATAATGTAGACAACATGCTTAAACGGCGGATACCGGCGTCTTTGCCTGGCGATGCGCCAGCGGTTGGCGCTGGAGACCCGCCGGGTGAAGTCCGATAGCTGTTTTCGTGTAAGTCGCGAAACGGGCGGGAAGCTCAACAGAGTGCCGTTCAGTTGGCCAAGCGTGTACCCACTTCGATCTTGGATCGCATGATCAGGGTGCGGACCGTTCAGATTCGCAGCACTGCCGTGACCTTTCGCGCACAACGTTACTAGCCTTTCTGTGTCTGCTAGCACTGCAGTTGGGTACCAGTCTGTCGGAATACGACCGATTGGCTGCTGATGAGCCTGTGTTTCCCGCATTCGAGTGATGTCGAAAACTGCAAGCGAATTACTGTCGGCCTCCGCTACAAACAAGAGCCTCTCATCTGACGAGAGAGCAAGTGCATTCGGGGTGGCACCTTCATGCGGTCCGGCAAGCGCAGCACTCGAAAGATGATGGATGATTTTTCGTGATTGAGAGTCAATGACGACGGTCTCGTCCAAAGTCGCAAGCGTGACGAACAGCCTCGCACCTGAGTGGTCGAGAGCCATAGCTGATGGATGTGCTAGGCCGCGCGGCGACGTGTGGCGATCGGCTCGCCTAACAACCAGCGTTCCAGTTCAGAACGAAGGATTCGCTTATGACGTAGATGTTTCGAAGCGCGCAATTTTCCGCGCCCAATGGCGCGGTAGATTGTCGCCGGATTTACGTTGGCTGCTTCGGCTGCTTCCGCCGTGGTGTATGCGATCCGTTCAACTGGCGGCCGCTGCTCTTTAGTCTTTTCTGGCATGGTTTCTTTTGCTCCATGCCGCTGATTTAAACTCAATCGCGCTGATTCTGCGTGGGGAAAAAACGCCATATTTCCCATCCCCACCCGTCGGCTTTCGAATTTACGTGAAGAACGTCTCTATATCGATCCCACGATGCCCCCCTAATTACTGGCCGTTTGTGGGGATACAAATCTAAATTTTGCCGCCGCTTTTTGTAGAGCTGATATGGGCGCCGATTTGGATGCTCCGTCGTTGGTCTGGCGGTTTGCGAATAGAAAGTTTCGTCATTCAGCACAAACGCAATGAAGATAGCGGCAGCAGCGTCGCGCCACTTTGAAAGCCCTGGGAGGTCTTTATGCACGTATGTGTAGCCGACAAACGGCCACGAAAAAATCGCATGGAGTTGATCCCAGCACGCCGAAATTAAAATGTCGGCATCGTCGAGTAGCGGATTCGCCGGATTTATGTACGCCTCAACCAGCTTCTTCTTCAGTGCCATGTCGATGAGGAAATCAGGCAGCAACTTCTTCGTGACGAAGACGCGAGTCAGCACGTCTTCGGCCAGATACTCCCATCTTTTGTTTTTCGTTATCGCCGCACGACGCCGCCATGTTTTTCACGCGAAGCTCGAGTGCGTGAAGGATTCGCCTTACCGCCGATTTTCGCCAGCGAGCCAGCATGAAAAGGCGCCATTCACGAGATTTCCATTTGCCCCTCCCTGACAGATAGGCGTCGAACTCGGGGCAACTATAGATGCCGACGATCTCGGGTCGCCGAATTGTGAGTTTCCCGTTTTCGCGCGCGACTCGCGCGAGGGTCCATTTCACTGATTTGCCAGAAAGACGGGGGTCGCGGTCGGTAATAAAGATGATCTTGCCTGGCCGAATTGTGAGCTTCCGGGAGCGGTCAGGGCGCGGCTTCATCTCTTTTTCAAGTGCGCGCAGCGAAGCTGACGACGTTCGACTCAACTGGCACGGCAAATCGCACGCGTTGCGCTTGTGCCGCTGAATGTTCCCGGCGCAAATGGCCGTACACTTTCATCGCGAGACCGCCGCCGTCTTTGTGGCCGAGCCAGCGCGAGACCGTAGGAATATCCACGCCCGACTCAATGCAGGTTGAAGCAAACAGATGCCGCAGATCGTGATGCCGCACATGCGCAATGCCGACTTTCTTCGCAGCGGCGCGCATGGATTTTTCCGCTTCGTTTACGCGCAAAACGCGGTCCGATCCCTTTTCAATTCTGCGCGAATCACGCATTGCTGTAAGCATCTCGCGCAATTCGGGAATCATCGGCACGCGCCGAATCTCGTCATTTTTGGTCCCAGTCAGCGGATCGCCGCGAATGATGATTTCGCCGCTCTCAAAATCGACATCCGACCAGGTAACAAATTTCGCTTCGCTTTTTCTCAGAGCACCGCGCTCAATCGCTTCGTCAAAAATGGCCCGCAGCGTACCGATTGAATTGTTGACCACGCTCGGAGCGAATCTAGTCTGGAAATGTCGAAGCCAATCAGCGCACTCGCGATAAGTAATCTTGCCGATTTTTTTCGTGAGGACCGCCGGCCAACTTTTTACGATGAAGTCCACCGTCATCAGCCGGTAACGGCGCGAGGCGGGTTTTAGGCGAGGCTCGGATTCTATGCGCTCGCGATATTGCTGGACTACATCGGCAAAGGTGAGTTTGCCCGCTGCTTGCTTTGTAGCAGCTTCCGCCAGCTCGCGCTGCTCGGCGATCTCATCAGCGAGGCGAAGCTTTGCGACCGAATAAACGTCGGTGCGCAAACTCTTGCGAAACGGTTTGCCGCCTACCTTGAAGTACGCGTAGAATGTGCCCTTCGGGAGGTAGCGAATGAGGTGTTGCGTTTTTGTTTTTTGCCATACCGAAGTATGCTCATTGATGCTCATTTCGACTCAATCGGGTAGCAAAATCGGTAGCAAAAGCAAGAACTTTCTTTCGCCGTCCCGTGTAAATCCTTCGAAATGAGGCGTCGCACCGTTAGCTCAATTGGCAGAGCAAGTGACTCTTAATCACTGGGTTGCAGGTTCGATTCCTGCACGGTGCATTTCGTTGGAGTGGCGGACGTGGTAGGGATAGCGCGCTGCGCTGTCCGGACGCCGCAGCGCGGCGTCCCTACCTTTAATCAACATACTTTTGCGCAATAGGCATGCGACGGCCGATCCCGAAAGCGCGGCTGGTTACTTTTAATCCCGGCGCGGCTTGCTCGCGTTTGTATTCGTTGAGATCAATCCGCCGCTGCACCCAGCGTACCGTTTTCTCATCTAATCCGTGCGCAATGATGTCGCGCGCGCTCAGGTTTTCTTCGACATAAAGCCGCAGGATTTCGTCGAGAATTTCGTATGGCGGAAGAAAGTCCTGGTCTTTTTGATTTGGTTTCAACTCTGCACTGGGCGGCTTTTCAATTGTCGATCTTGGAATGATTTCGCTTTCGCGACCACTCTGCACCGCATAATCGGAATTGATCCAGCGCGCTAGCTCGTAAACCATGCTCTTCGGCACATCGCTGATCACGGCTAGCCCGCCCGCCATATCGCCGTAGAGGGTGCAATAGCCGACGGCCAGCTCGCTCTTATTTCCAGTGGTCAGCAACAGGTGCCCGAACTTGTTCGAGAGCGCCATCAGCGTCATCGCGCGCAAACGCGGCTGCATATTTTCCTCAGTCTCGTTCTCGGGCAGTCCCTTAAAAACTTCTTTGAACTGTGCTTTGAAATCTCTGAACGCGTCGGTAATCGGAATCTCGAGAAATTTGATCCAGAGATTGCGGGCGAGCGCGCGAGCGTCGTCGATGCTGCCGCGTGATGAGTAGGGGCTGGGCATAGAGACGCCGGTCACATTCTCCGCTCCCAGCGCATCCACCGCGATGACGGCAGTGACCGCGGAATCGACTCCGCCGCTCAGGCCGATCACCGCAGAACGAAAATTACATTTGCGGAAATAATCGCGAACCCCCAGCGAAAGGGCGGCGAAAAGGACCTCCGCCGTCTTGCCTTCGTGGAAATCGATTGCGGAAGTCGATTCGGTATCGACGACTTTCTCGTCTTCGCGAAATGCGGCCAACTGTGCGATCAACTTGCCCGCCGGATTCACGGCGATGGAATTGCCATCGAACACAAGTTGATCGTTGCCGCCTACGACATTGCAGTAACAGATTGGCCGTTGATAAGTTCGCGCCAGCGAGGCTACCATCTCGTAGCGGATTGCCGGCTTGTGCAAGGTAAACGGTGACGAGCTCAAATTGACGATGACCTCGGCGCCTTGCTCCACCAAGCTGCGCACTGGTTCGACATCGTAAAATGGCCGCGGCAGATAATGTTCCGTCCAAATATCCTCGCAAATGGTCACGCCGATTTTCTTGGCCCGTATGTCGAACGGCGCGACACGGTTGGCCGGTTCGAAATAACGGTCCTCATCGAAAACATCATAAGTTGGTAAGAGCGACTTATGCGCTTTGCGGATCGGTTTGCCGCGCTCGAGCAGAGCGGCGGCATTGTGAAACGGTTTGCCGCGCCCCTCATTGCGATCAACAAAACCAACGAGTAACGC
>WNFW01007942.1_pt1 | contig 10712 bp, 10 predicted proteins | sample 5400131 | NCBI WGS metagenome assembly WNFW01 (sample SAMN13153362, study PRJNA577476) | soil metagenome | isolation source: 20 cm soil or saprolite under grassland replicate 1 | place: USA:California | collected 2016-06-15
CGCCGTTCCCACAGTCCGCAAGGCGATCGGCCTGCTGAAGGCCGAGGGCCTGGTAACCGGGGTGGCCGGTTACGGGACGTTCGTGGCGGAGAAATAGGAGCGCGCACGAGAGTGCCCCGCCAGCCTCAGCCAGCGGGGCACTCCCTCCGTGACCCGGGTGAGCCGTGCCCGTTGCTCGCGGCGACCACCTCCCGGTGCAGCCACCTCCAGGCAGCCGAAGTCTCGCATGGCCACCTCCCGCCCTCGTGCTGGCACAAGGCTGGCACGAAACGGCTTGCGCCGGATTATGCCGCCTTGCACCGCCCTGGCTGCCAGCTGCCCGGTGGCCTGCACCGATTGCGGTGGCTTCCGCCGGGTTTCGCTGCCCTACTGGTCCGCGCCCGCAATCGAAGTGTGACCTTCGGCATCTACAGTGAAGAGCACGTCACCGGAGACGTTGCTCTGGACCCAGGCGGGGTTGGGCCCATACTTTGGTAACAGCGGGCCATGGCCCGATTACTGAGCGGCACGGCAGCAGCCCACAAGGCACACCGTGCCCGCCAGACCCGGCTACCCGGCTAACTTGCGAGCGGATGCGGCGAAGGGAGAGTCGTGCGCCCGGAAGCATCGGGTGAACCGCGATGAGCCTGACCTCGCAGGTCGGGACGGCGGCTGGGGTTCTGGCTGCGGCTGGTGCGGCGGTCAGCCTGTGGCTGGGAGCGGAGCGGTATGCGGGGCCGCCCCGGCGTGCCTACCGCTGGTTCGCCGCCGCGGCGGCGCTGTGGGGGGCCGGCGTGATCGCCAGCCACGTGCTGGCCGTGCCGGTGGAGGCGGCGGCGATCCCGCTCTCGTTTGGTGACCTGCCCTCGCTCCTCGCGCTGCCGGCCATGGCCGCCGGGTTCGCCCGGCTGGCCGCGGCCGGATCGCAGGAGGCGGCCGAGGCCCACCCGCCCGCCGGGGTCCGCGCCCAGAGCAATGCCCTCACCCGCCTGGCTGACGGCTACATCCTGGCCTCCGCGCTGTTCCTGATCGCCTGGGTCACCCTGTTCCGGATGGTGTTCCTGCGGGCCGGGGTCGCGGTCCCGACCTTCGCCGGGGAACTGGTCCACCCGCTGGCCGACCTGATCCTGCTCGGCGCGTGCCTGCCGCTGGCCGCCGTGGCGGGCCGGCGCGGCGCGATCCCGTATCTCGCCGTGCTCACCATCACCGTGGGCGATGCGCTGGCGGTCGGCGCCCGGGCCGTCGGCCTGCCCCCGCAGGTGGGGGCGCTGCTGGTCCAGGCCGCCGGGCTGGCGCTGCTGGCGTGGGCGCCGTGGGCCGGCGGTGCCGGGGAGGCGGGGCGGGCCGGTCAGGCTGGTACCCGGTGGCGGGACCGGCTGGCCAGGGGTTCCCAGGATGCGGGCACCGCCGCCCGGCCGTCACCGGCCGTGCCCGGCGTCGCCACCGCGGCCGCCGCAGCGGCGGCGGGCGCGGCCGCGCTCATCATCATCGGATGGGCGCTGGCGGGTGAGAGCGTGGACCGGCCGGTGGTCGCAGTCGTCGCGGGCACCACCTTGCTGGCCTTGGCGCTGCGCGCACTCGGGCTGCTCCGGCGGGAGAACTCCGCGGTCTGGATCTGGCACGAGTCCCGCCAGCGGTTCCGCGAACTGGCCGACCGGACCACCGATGTCGTGCTCCTGTGCGACCTCAGCGGGGTGATCAGGTACGCGAGCCGGGCGGTGGCGGGCTACGGGTACAGCCCTGAGGCCCTGGTGGGCACGCCACTGGCGGATCTGCTGCACCCGGAGGACCGGGCCGGCGGGACCAGGGCGGTCCGCCGGGCGGTGACCGACGCCGTCAACCGGGTCGGCCGGTACCCCTGCCGGGTGCGGGCGGCGGACGGCACCTGGCGGCACGTCGAATCCACGGTCTCCCGCTTTCGCGAGCCGGGCGGGCCCGCCCAGCTGCTGGTCACCGCGAGGGACGTGAGCGCACAGGTCGCGCTGCGCCGTCAGGTTACCCACCTGACCTTCCATGACGGGCTGACCGGGCTGCCGAACCGCGCCTACGTCGAGCAGCGGGTGCGCGAGGCGGCCGGCCCGGCGGCCCCGGCGCCCGGCACGGCGTCGCCCGCCCCCAGCATCGCCGGGGTCATCCTGCTCGACCTGGACCGTTTCGCGGCCGTGAACGCCGCCGTGGGCCATGGTGCCGGGGATGCGCTGCTCGCGCAGGTCGGCCGCAGGCTGCGCGCCGCCGTGCCGCCGCAGGACACCGTCGCCCGCTGGGGCGGCGATGAGTTCGCGGTCCTGGTCGAGGGAGCGGTCAGCGCCGAGGAGATAGCCGACATGGCCGAACGGCTCGCGCGCAGCGTGGCCTCGTCACCCTTCCGGGCCGGTGAGGCGGAGGTGAGCATGACCGCCTGCATCGGGGTCGCTATTTCGGGCGAGGGCCCGGCGGGGGCCGTCTGGCGCAACGCGGACATGGCGATGTCACGGGCGAAGGAACAGGGTGAGGGCCGGGTTGAGATCTACGCCGGAGAGACCGGGCCAGGAGATGACCCCGTGGCGGGCGGGCCCCGGGGCGGCCCCGGGAATCCGGCCGGGGCCGGGCCGGACGTGAGCCCCGCCGGGACCGGGGTTGTCAACGGGGCGCCGGGGCAGCAGCCTCACGCCGCCGCCCGGTGACGGGCCATGGCCGCTGTCTCACATCCCGAGACGTGGATGCTCGTCAAGTTGACGGACCGCGCACCTTAGGCCACAGTGGAGACCGTGCTTGTCTCCCTCGTTCTCGTACTTGCCAGGCGCGTGGGTCGCTGACCAGCCACCCGCGCGCCCCCCTCGGCTGCCCTAGGGCACGGGGGGTTTTTTGTTGCCAGCGGCCGCCACGGACTCCTAGATGAGGATTCATTGCGATGACTGACCAGACCACCACGACGACCGGCTCAGGGGCCGGGCTGGCGGGGCAGGTGCGCCAGGGTCACGGGCCATCGCCGCGTGACCTCGCCGCCCGGGCCGCGGCACGGGAAGCGGCGCCCGTCCCGCCAGCTGCCCCGGACCCCGAGCCTGCCGAGTCAATGCAGGTCACCGGCGCGCAGGCGCTGGTCGCCGCGCTGGAACGGCTGGGAGTCGACGTTGTCTTCGGCATACCGGGCGGGGCGATCCTGCCGGCCTATGACCCGCTGTTCGACTCCCGCAGCGTGCGTCACATCCTGGTCCGGCACGAACAGGGCGCCGGGCACGCAGCTACCGGCTATGCCCAGGTGACCGGCCGCCCGGGGGTGTGCATGGCCACGTCGGGCCCGGGCGCGACCAACCTGGTGACGCCGCTCGCCGACGCCTACATGGACTCGGTCCCGGTGGTGGCCATCACCGGCCAGGTGTCGTCCGGGCTGATCGGGACCGACGGGTTCCAGGAAGCCGACATCGCCGGGATCACGCTGCCGGTCACCAAGCACAATTTCCTGGTCACCAACGCCGACGACATCGCCAGGACCGTCGCCGAGGCGTTCCACGTGGCCTCCACCGGCCGGCCGGGGCCGGTGGCGGCGGGGTGATCAAGGCGCAGGCCAGCCAGGAGCTGGTCGCGCTGGCCGAGCTCACCGGGATGCCCGTGGTCACCACGCTGATGGCGCGGGGAGGCTTCCCGGGCAGCCATCCCCAGAACGTGGGCATGCCCGGCATGCACGGCAGCGTCGCGGCGGTCGGGGCGCTGCAGAAGGCGGACCTGCTGATTGTGCTCGGCGCCAGGTTCGACGACCGGGTGACCGGCAAGCTCGACAGCTTCGCGCCCGGCGCGGCGGTCATCCACGCCGACATCGATCCGGCCGAGATCTCCAAGAACCGGCGGGCGGACGTGCCGATCGTCGGCGACTGCCGCGAGGTGATCACCGAGCTGCTGGCCGCGGTCCAGGCCGAGTACGAGGACGGCCACCGGGCCGACCTGACGGCATGGTGGTCGCAGCTGGAGGCCTGGCGCCGGACCTATCCGCTGGGGTACTCCGAGCCCGAGGACGGCTCGCTGGCGCCGCAGTACGTGATCGAGCGGATCGGCAAGCTGGTCGGCCCGGACGCGGTGTACGTGGCCGGGGTCGGCCAGCACCAGATGTGGGCCGCGCAGTTCATCAGCCACGAGCACCCGGGGCACTGGCTCAACTCCGGTGGCCTGGGCACCATGGGGTACGCGGTGCCCGCGGCGATGGGGGCCAAGGTGGGCCGCCCGGAGACCGCCGTGTGGGCGATCGATGGTGACGGCTGCTTCCAGATGACCAACCAGGAGCTGGCCACCTGCGCGGTGGAAGGCATTCCGGTCAAGATCGCCATCATCAACAACGGCAACCTCGGCATGGTCCGGCAGTGGCAGACCCTGTTCTACAACGAGCGCTACTCCCACACGGACCTGGACAAGGCCAGCGCCGCGGCGGCGCCCCAGCCTGGCCCCGGGCAGGCGGGCGGTGCCCGGCCGGCCCTCGGCACCCGGGTCCCCGACTTCGTCAAGCTCGCCGAGGCCTACGGCTGCGTGGGGCTGCGGTGCGAGGACGCGGCGAACGTGGACGCGGTGATCGAGGAGGCCATGAAGATCGACGACCGGCCGGTCGTGATCGACTTCGTCGTGCACCGTGACGCGATGGTGTGGCCGATGGTGGCGGCGGGAACCAGCAACGACGACATCGTGGTGGCGCGGAATATGGCCCCGGATTGGGACGTGACCGAATGAGCACCATCGCCCCCCGCCTGCGGGAACAGGATCCGGCGGCCAGCAGGCACACGCTGTCCGTGCTGGTGGAGAACAAGCCCGGCGTGCTGGTGCGGGCCGCGGGCCTGTTCTCGCGCCGGGGCTTCAACATCGACTCGCTCGCCGTCGGGCCGACCGAGCACGAAGAGATCTCCCGGATGACGATCGTGGTCAACTGCGCGGACCGCCCGCTCGAGCAGGTGACCAAGCAGCTCAACAAGCTGATCAACGTCCTGAAGATCGTGGAGCTGGAGCCGTCGGTGTCGGTCCAGCGGGAGCTGCTGCTCGTCAAGGTCCGGGCCGACGCCGAGAGCAGGTCCCGGGTGCTGGAGACGGTGGCGCTCTTCCGCGCCAAGGTGGTCGACGTGGCACAGGACGCGGTGACGGTCGAGGCCACCGGGAACCGCGACAAGCTGGACGCCCTGATCAGGGTGCTGGAGCCGTTCGGCATCAAGGAACTGGTGCAGTCCGGCATGGTCGCCCTCGGCCGCGGGAGCAAATCCATTACCGACCGGGCGCTGCGGCCGCTGGACCGGGCCGCGGCCGGCCCGGCCCAGTGACATGAGCACGGCGAGCGAACGAGAGTGAGCGAGAGGCAAGCGATGGCAGAGATCTACTACGACGACCGCGCCGATCTCGGGTTCATCCAGCGTCGCCACGTGGCGGTGCTCGGATACGGCAGCCAGGGGCACGCCCACGCGCTGTCGCTGCGGGACTCCGGCGTGGACGTCCGGGTCGGGCTACCGGAGGGATCGGCCAGCCGGGAGCGTGCCGCCAGCGAGGGACTGCAGGTCACCACCCCGGAGAAGGCCTGCGAGGAAGCCGACGTGATCATGGTCCTGGCGCCGGACCACATCCAGCGCGCCCTCTACGCCGGGGCCATCGCCCCGAGCCTGGACGAGGGCGACGCCCTCTTCTTCGCCCACGGGCTGAACATCCGCTACGGGCTCATCGACCCCCCGGCCGGGATCGACGTCTGCATGGTCGCGCCCAAGGGGCCGGGCCACCTGGTCCGCCGCCAGTTCGCCGAGGGGCGCGGCGTGCCCGTGCTGGTGGCGGTCGAGCGCGACGCGACCGGCGGCGCCTGGCCGCTCACCCTGGCCTACGCCAAGGCGATCGGCGGCACCAGGGCCGGCGCGCTCGCCACCACGTTCGCCGAGGAGACCGAGACCGACCTGTTCGGTGAGCAGGTGGTCCTGTGCGGCGGCGTCTCCGAACTGATCAAGGCCGGGTTCGACACCCTCGTCGAGGCCGGCTACCAGCCCGAGGTGGCCTACTTCGAGTGCCTGCACGAGATGAAGCTGATCGTCGACCTCATGTATGAGGGCGGCCTGTCCAAGATGTACTGGTCGGTCTCGGACACCGCGGAGTACGGCGGCTACACCCGCGGTCCCCGGCTCATCGACGAGCGGTCCAAGGAGGAGATGCGGCGCATCCTCGGCGAGGTCCGCGACGGCAGCTTCGCCCGGGAGCTGGTCGAGGAGTTCGACAGCGGGCGGCCCAACTTCCTCAAGCGGCGCGAGGCCCTGCACGCCGAGCAGATCGAGCAGGTGGGGGCGAAGCTGCGCCCGCTGATGAGCTGGCTGGCCAGCGACGACGACCAGGCGGACGCCTGATGCCGGTTCATGATCTGCACGGGGGCAGCTCGTGAAAGCTTTCACAAGCGTGGCTAGACTGTGACGACCGACGTCAACGCCGGAAGGGCTGCTCTGGTGGCTACACCGATACCTGTCGTTCTCGTTGCCGAAGAACTGTCACCCGCCGCGATCGCGCAGCTCGAATCGGGGTTCGAGGTGCGCTACGTGGACGGTTCCGACCGGGCCGCGCTGCTGCCCGCGCTCGCGGGCGTGGATGCGGTGATCGTCCGGAGCGCGACCAGGATCGACGCCGAGGCGCTGGCGCAGGCGCCCAACCTGCGGGTGGTGGCGCGGGCCGGGGTCGGGCTGGACAACGTCGACGTCGAGGCCGCCACCAAGGCGGGCGTCATGGTGGTGAACGCGCCCAGCTCGAACACCGTCAGCGCGGCCGAGCACGCCGTGGGGCTGCTGCTCGCGGTCGCCCGCAACGTGCCGCATGCGATGGCCTCGCTCAAGGCCGGGGAGTGGCAGCGCTCCAGGTTCACCGGTGCCGAGCTCTACGGGAAGGTGGCCGGGATCCTCGGCCTCGGCCGGATCGGCGAGCTGGTCGCCCAGCGGCTGGCCGCGTTCTGCATGCAGGTGATCGCCTATGACCCCTACGTGCCCACGGCGCGGGCGGCCCAGCTGGGAGTCCGCCTCGTCGGCCTGGAGGACCTGCTCGCGGAGGCTGACTTCATCAGCGTGCACCTGCCAAAGACCGCCGAGACCTCCGGCCTGATCGGCGAGCGGGAGCTGCGGCTGGTCAAGCCCGGCGTGCTGATCGTCAACGCGGCCCGGGGCGGCATCGTGGACGAGAACGCGCTTGCCCTCGCGCTCAAGGACGGCCGGATCGGCGGCGCGGGCATCGACGTGTTCGCGACCGAGCCACCCGCCGACAGCCCGCTGCTGGCGTTCCCCAACGTGGTGGCCACCCCCCACCTGGGCGCCAGCACCCACGAGGCACAGGAGAAGGCGGGCACCCAGGTGGCCAGGTCGGTCCGGCTCGCGCTCTCGGGTGAGTTCGTGCCCGACGCCGTCAACGTCCAGGGCGGCGCGGTGCACGAGGACGTCAAGCCGGGCCTGCCGCTGGCCGAGAAGCTCGGCCGGATCTTCACCGCGCTGGCGCGCGGCGTCGCGGCCAGGATCGACGTCCAGGTGCGGGGCGAGATCGCCGCCCACGACGTGCGGGTGCTGCAGCTGGCCGCGCTGAAGGGTGTCTTCGGCGGCATCGTCGAGGAGGCCGTCACCTACGTGAACGCGCCCCTGCTCGCCGCCCAGCGGGGCGTCGAGGTGAGCCTGTCCACCGACGCCGTCAGCCCGGACTGGCGCAATCTGGTCACCGTGCGCGGCACCCTGCCCGGTGGCCAGGTGATCTCGGTCAGCGGCACCCTCACCGGCCCCCGGCAGATCGAGAAGCTGGTCGAGGTCAACGGCTTCGACATGGAGATCGCGGCGGCCGAGCACATGGTCTTCCTCACCTACACCGACCGCCCGGGCATCGTCGGTGTGGTCGGCCAGATCCTGGGTGGCGAGGGGATCAACATCGCCGGCATGCAGGTGTGCAGGGATGCCCGCGGCGGCCACGCGCTGATCGTGCTCACCGTGGACTCCGCGATCCCGCCCATGGTCCTCGACGACATCACCTCCACCATCGGCGCGGTCGTAGGCCGGTCGGTCGACCTGGAGATGAGCTAACGCACTGGCCAGCTACCCAGCAGGAGAACCCCCGTGTATGACATGTATTACTGGGACCAGCCCCAGCCGCCCGGCCCGGCCCCGCTGACCGGGGCCAGGCACCCCCGGCGCCCGGCCGGGCGGACCGCACAGCCACGCCGCCCGGCTGGCGCGACCCCGTACCCGGGACCGGTGCAGGCGGTTCAGGTGGCCCTGGACAGGCGTGACAACGGAGGAGACTCCGGCGCCTCACGCGACCAGTAAGGTACGGCGCATGGGATCTTCCGCGATAAGGCTCGCCGTGATCGGCGGCGACGGCATCGGGCCAGAGGTGGTCGCCGAGGCGCTCAAGGTGCTCAAGGCGGCCGCCGTCACCGTGGACGCGACCACTTACGACCTCGGCGCCCAGCGCTGGCACCGGACGGGCGAGACCCTGCCGGACTCGGCGCTGGAGGAGATCCGGGGCCACGATGCGATCCTGCTCGGGGCGGTCGGCGACCCGACCGTGCCCAGCGGCGTGCTGGAGCGGGGCCTGCTGCTGCGGCTGAGGTTCGAGCTGGACCACTACGTGAACCTGCGGCCGGTCCGGCTGTACCCGGGCGTGGCCACCCCGCTGGCCGGGGTCCGGCCCGAGTCGATCAACATGGTGGTCGTGCGGGAGGGTACGGAAGGGCCGTACGCGGGCGCGGGCGGCGTGCTGCGCAAGGGCACCCCGGCCGAGGTGGCGACCCAGGAGAGCCTCAACACCGCGTTCGGGGTGGGCAGGGTGGTCAGGTACGCGTTCGGGCTGGCCAAGCGGCGGTCGCGGAAACACCTCACGCTGGTGCACAAGACGAACGTGCTCGAGTATGCCGGCGACCTGTGGCGGCGGACCATGGCCGAGGCGGCCAAAGAGTCCGGCGCGGTCACTGTCGACTACTGCCACGTGGACGCGGCGACGATGTTCCTGGTCACCGACCCCGAGCGGTTCGACGTGATCGTGACCGACAACCTCTTCGGTGACATCCTGACCGACCTCGGCGCCGCCGTGGCCGGTGGCATCGGGCTGGCCGCGAGCGGGAACATCAACCCGGAGCAGACCGCGCCCAGCATGTTCGAGCCGGTGCACGGCAGCGCCCCGGACCTGGCGGGCCAGCAGAAGGCAGACCCGACCGCCGCGATCCTGTCAGCGGCCATGCTGTGCGAGCACCTCGGCTTCACCGCCGAGGCGGCGAGGATCGAGCAGGCCACCGCCGACGATCTGGTGGAACGCCAGGGGGCGTGGGCGGCACGATCCACCGCGGAGGTCGGCGACGACATCGCCGAGCGAGTAGCCGGCTGAGCCGCGCCCGGGGCCGATTACCACCTCGCCGCGCGGCAAGATGGGGAATGCGGCGCGGCCGGCCCAGCGCCGCAACGCGGGCCCGGCACCGGCGCCAGGCCCGGGCGGCCCGGCAGCGCCGGGCACAGAGGAAGGACCTGTGATGACCACGATCAGCCAGAGCGCCGAGATCGAGTTCGACATCCACATCAGCGATCACCCCGTTCCCACCGCCGAGCGTGAAAGGCTCCTGGCGGCACCGGGGTTCGGCGCCGTATTCACCGATCACATGGTCACCATGCGGTGGTCGGCGGAGCGTGGCTGGCATGATGCCCGGCTGGAACCCTACGGCCCGCTCACGCTGGACCCCGCCACCCAGGTCTTCCACTACGCACAGGAGATCTTCGAGGGGACAAAGGCGTACCGGCAGGCCGGAGGCTTGATAGCCACCTTCCGGCCCGGGGCGAACGCGGCCAGGTTCAACTCGTCGGCACGCCGCATGGCCATGCCGGAACTGCCCGAGGACGCCTTCGTCCGGGCCATTGAGTTGCTGGTGACACAGGACCGCGCCTGGGTGCCCGACGCCGACGAGTACAGCCTCTACCTGCGCCCGTTCATGATCGCCACGCAGGTGGGGCTCGGCATCAACCGGCCCTCGCAGTCGTACCAGTTCACCCTCATCGCCTCGCCCGCCGCGGCCTACTTCCCGAGCGGCATCAAGCCGGTCACCGTCTGGCTGTCGGAGGAGTACACCCGTTCCGCACCCGGGGGCACCGGTGCCGCCAAGTGCGGCGGCAACTACGCCGGCTCGTTCGCCGGGCAGCAGCAGGCCGTGGACAACGGCTGCGACCAGGTCGTCTGGCTGGACGCCGCGGAGCGCCGCTGGGTCGAGGAGATGGGCGGCATGAACCTGTTCTTCGTCTACGGCACGGGGCCGGACGCGAGGATCATGACACCGGCGCTGACCGGGACGCTGCTGCCCGGGGTCACCCGGGACTCGCTGCTGACCCTCGGCCGGGACCTCGGCTACCAGGTCGAGGAAGGCAAGATCTCGGCTGACGCGTGGCGGGCCGGCTGTGAGGCCGGTGAGCTGACCGAGGTCTTCGCCTGCGGTACCGCCGCCGTGATCACGCCCGTCGGCAAGGTCAAGGGGGCCTCGGCGGAATGGGTCATCAGCGACGGCACGCCGGGGCCCGTGACGCTCAAGCTGCGCGAGGAACTGATGGGCATCCAGTACGGCGAGCGCCCCGACCCGCACGGCTGGATCCACAAGATCTGCTAAACGAGCTGCGCCACGCCACTGGTGTCCGGATAGTGAGACGGGCGTTTCGCGTTGGGGTGGTTGGTGTGCAACACTGTCCGCCATGACGTGCGGCCGGATCATTATCGGCGGGCGCGTCGGCACTTAGCAGGGCCAGCTGAACGGCCCGCAC
>WNFW01003654.1_pt1 | contig 10706 bp, 9 predicted proteins | sample 5400131 | NCBI WGS metagenome assembly WNFW01 (sample SAMN13153362, study PRJNA577476) | soil metagenome | isolation source: 20 cm soil or saprolite under grassland replicate 1 | place: USA:California | collected 2016-06-15
CACATCTTGAACCTGAACACCGGAGTCGTGAACGCAACCCCGTTTCTGACGCTCTCGGACATCGTGGTCGGCGGCGAAGAAGGTTTGCTCGGACTCGCGTTCGATCCGGATTACGCGACGAATGGAAAATTTTATGTGAACTGCATTGCGCCGGGCGGCGCGTTCAACGCAGGCATTACGCAAATTCGCCAGTATCAGGTGTCATCGAACCCGGACATCGCCGACACGACGCCGTCGAACGTCAAGATCGTGCTCGCATTCGATCAGCCGCAAACCAATCACAACGGTGGCTGGATCGGATTCAGTCCGCGTCTGAACGACGATCACAATCTTTACATCGCAACCGGTGACGGCGGAAACGGCGATGATCAGGGGCCGGGCCACATCGAGCCGGGTGGGAATGCGCAAAACAATACGACGCTCCTCGGTAAAATGCTTCGGATACATGTCGATCCAACGACCGGCACTTACACGATTCCGCCGAACAATCCGTACGCGAGTCCGACGCCGGCGCCTTCGCCCGCGCCCAAGCGGGAAATTTGGGCGCTCGGTTTGCGGAATCCGTATCGCGACAGCTTCGATCGATTGACCGGCCGCATGTTCATCGGCGACGTCGGCCAGAGTACACGCGAAGAAATTGATGTTCAGCAACCGACCAATCCCGGTGGCGGTGAGAATTATGGATGGCGCGACCGCGAGGGTTTGATTCAAAACCCGGCTTATCCGACGCCGGCACCGACGCCGAATCGGGGTTGGATCGATCCCATTTTTGATTATCCGCGCACCACGGGGCGGACGGTAGTTGGCGGTTACGTCTATCGCGGTTCGCAGTTTCCGGCGCTGCAAGGCATTTACGTTTTTGGAGATTATCTCGGCCCGACTGGCGGATCGGCGCGAATCTTCACCCTGAACTACGACGGCACGACGGCTTCGAATTTCCAAGACATCACCGGCCAGCTTTTCCCGATTCCAACCACGATCGGCAACATCCCACTTACGAATACGTCTTCGTTTGGCGAAGACGCCGCGGGCGAGCTTTACATAACCGACATCGGTAACGGCCGTGTTTACAAAATCTCGCCCATGCTGGTGAGCGCTGCGTCCAGGAAAATCCACGGTATCACCCCGTTCGATCTTAATCTGCTGCTGACTGGCTCTCCTGGCATTGAATGCCGCAGCGGCGGGACGAATGGCGATTACACGATGATTTATAAATTCGCGCTGCCAGTATCCACGATTGGAGGCGCAAGTGTCACAAGCGGAATTGGCAGCGTGAGCAGCCGGATGATCGACAGCAGTAATACTCGTCAATACATCGTCAATCTCACTGGGGTAACGACTGCCCAGTACATCACAGTTACATTGACGAACGTGGTCGACGTCGCCGGAAATACAAGCAGCTCGGCTTCCGCAACAATGGGTGTCTTGCGAGGGGATACCAACGCAGACGGTTTCGTCGATTCCGCTGACATCAGTCAGACAAAGTCAGAATCGGGCAAAGGAGTTACGACTTTAAACTTTCGCGAGGACATGACTCTGGATGGCTTCATCGACAGCGCCGACATTTCATTCGTGAAGTCAATGTCCGGGACTGCACTCGCACCGGCTTCGCCGAGCAATTCGGCCGCTTCGCCCGTTACAAGTCCGAAAGCGAGGTCGGCTGGGAAAAGGAATGACAATCAAGTGTCGCCTACGCAATCCAGCATTCCGGGACCATGACGTGTCGACTTTGAAAGCGATAGACCTTCGATCGCGACAGTCAAAAGATCTGCCATTTTCTCTCGTCTGTTTGGCTATCCGTTTCCCAAAGACGGACGCCACCGAGAAAAGCGTTTTCGTTTTTACCGCGCTCGATGCCTTCCGGTAATTGATCGAACCGGTGCACGTTACCGCCGCCAAGCACGATGTAATCGGCGATGAACGATTTTTTCAAATGGGTAACCGCAAAAATCACTTCCCGTTTCCATTCTTCTTCTCCCAGTCGTTCGATTCCGGGAATGCCGAGAAAATTTTCAATGATGTCGTGATCGCGATAAGGAAGATCGCCCAACTCGAGCGGGAACAATCTATTTTCGAGAGCAAACGCGGAACCGAGCCCGGTGCCGAGTCCAAGAAAAAGCATTCGGCCGCCGTGATAACTTCCCAGTGCCTGCATCGCGGCATCGTTGAGGACTTGCACCGGTTTGCCTAACGACTTGCCGAAATCAAACCCGACCCACCCCTGGCCGAGATGTTTCGGCTCTTTGATTATCTGACCGCCGCGGACCGGCGAAGGAAAGCCGATCGAGATATTGTCGAAGTTCCAATCGCGAGTTTTCTCCTTCAGTTGTGCGACAAAGTCCGCCGGTCGCATCTGCGGTCCGGAATCAAACGCACGCTGATCGGCGCCCTCGATCAATAACTTCACGTGCGTGCCGCCGATATCGACGACGAGCGTCTTATTCATCGCCTCGTGCGAACCAAGCGTTACTCGCCGAGGCCGATCGCCTGACCGAGACGCTGGAAAACGCCTTTCCGTTCCTGGCCCGTGCCGGTCGCAGGTGACCAGCATTCAACAATCTCGAGAGCGAGGAACCGGAAAAGCGTAACGCTCGCGAATTTCAAATCGAGTCGCAGGTTTTTTGCGATCTGTTGGACCGAGCGAACGCCGTTGAACTGCGACGCGAACTGCGCTTCGGCAACGGTCAGCCGCAGATTCTGCACTCTCTCAAATCCATCGCGGGTATAGGCCGGAACGGAAGCGGGGTCGTAATAAGTGCGATCGCCAAGCTGCGGGAATTGGACAAAGCGCAACGTTGCCAATGCCCATTGATCGACATCGAGCTCGCCGGGGAGCACAGCGGCGAAATCCGGAAGCGCGCCTTGTTGAAACGAAAAGCGAACGCATGGCGCGCTCCAAAGCTCTGCGAAAAGTTTTTGTCCGTGATGCTGCGTTAATTGCATTGTCGGTTCCTGCAAAATCAAATTCTCCTGCGCGAGAGCGATGAACATTGGGCATCCGGTCTCCTGCTGTTGGGCGCGCGCAGCCGCGATCCGGTCCGGGTCGATATTACTCAAAGTCACCGGTGCTTCGGGGCAATACAGTTCTGGATCGCGCGAGGTCGCAAACAGGACCTGGCCATTTTGAGTGAGAAGCTCGACCGGCTGTTTGTCCCAAAAGAAGCGCAGCGTGCCGGTGAGTTTCTGGGACGCGATAATCTGGAGTGCGCGGTTTATCGAGAAAAAGCGCGTGTCGCCGCAAAAATAAGCGCCGCCGGTCAGCGATTCGTCGGGAATGTAATATTGCTCGGCCGCCGGTTCGAACGCCGCTGGTGTCGCGAGTGGCACATCGGTCGTAGGGGCCGGAGTCCACCAGGGAGTTTCCGGCGCTTGCGTGATCTCGGGTCCAACTTCGCTGACTTCACGGTAGGCAGGTTCCTGTTCGATCGGAAAATCCGCTTCCACCGTGCGTTTTGGCTCTTCAGGCTGCGGCTTGGTCGATTCAGGCTCTTCCGATTTCTTCGGCATATGGGTCTCTACGGTTTTAATAAGCAAATCCGAAGTGAACGGTTTATTCAAGAACCCAATCACATTTGAATTTTCGCTTCGGCTGGCCTGAAGCTCGGCCCCGTAACCGGACATATAGACAACCGGAATGGTCGCGGTCCCGGGATTTTCCAGCAAACGCCGGCAGACTTCGTCCCCTTTCATGTCCGGCAAAATGAAATCCAGCAAAATGAGATCCGGCCCACCGCTTTGCGCCGCGCGGACCGCTTCTTCCCCGCTCGACGCCGTTGTCACTTCATAATTCGCCTCGATCAAAACCTCTTTCACGAAACTGAGCAGCATCAGGCTGTCGTCGATTACCAGGAGTTTTGGATTGCCTTTCTTGCGGCGCGATTTTTTCGGCGGGGCGGCCTCGACTTCATCAGCGCCGCGCACCGCTTCCATGAGCAAGTGCTGCCAATCCATCTCGATCGTCCGCGTGCCGGAAGGCGCGTCGCCGACTTCGGAAACGGTCCCGCCTTTCCAACGCACAATCTCATTGAACGCTTCCATTCCATGTCGACCCGGAGCAGTCGCGTGACGGACCTGGCCTTTCTCAAAAAACACCCGCGCCTTTTCGCCGCTCGGTCCGGTGAATTCCACCACCGCGGTCGCGCCGCTCATGCATTTGAGTTGAATGATGTCGGTGAACTGGAGATCGCGGAGTGTTCCTTGAAATTTTTCTGCGGCCGCGTCGGTCGCGGGATGCAACAAACGCTCGACCAGCTCGATAAAATCCCATTGCACCAGCGGCTTCTCGAGAAAATGAATCGCGCCGAGTCCGGCGACTTGTTCCCGTTGCTCGGGCAAATGAACACCGGTCAGAACGATCGCGCGCGCATTCGGATGGCTCGTCCGCAAATCGTAAAGAAAATCCTGGCCGAGGTCGGGAGCGGCATCGACGTCGAGAACAAAAAGCTCCGGCTTCACGCCCAGCACAAGTTGCTGTGCTTCCTCCAGGCTTCGCGTCATCTCGACCAGCGCGTTCGGCGCGGCTTGCTCCAAAGAAGACACGATGGCGGACGCCAACTGTTCGTCCGGTTCCAAAACCAGAATCCGTGTGCTCTGTTTCGATTTTTTCTGTTTCATCAGGGCGCGTCTCGAGGAATGTCTCGACGCTCAACTCGGTAGCAATGCCCGCTTCTCGGCAAATGACAAAGAATTTTTACCTATACCGCCGCGCCAGCTCCCGGCGACTGATTTTCCCGCGCTCGTTGGCAGGAATCGAGTCGACGATAAAAATCCGCTTTGGCACCTGCCACGCGCTCAACTCGCGCCGGCAAAATTCCAGCAGCTCGTTCTCGCCCAGGCTCGCATCGGTTACAACGCAGGCGGCGACTTCCTCATTGCGCCGTGCCGATTCCCGGCCAAAAGCAATCGCTTGACGAACGCCCGAGCAACGGAGCAAGCATTCTTCAATCTCGGCCGGGTTCATTTTTTTTCCGGCGACATTGATCAGGTCGGAGACGCGCCCAACAATTTTGAAACCGGAACCGTGACGCGCGAGCAGATCGTCCGGAACGAAGACGCCATTGCCTAACTTTTTTTCGTCAGCATCGGGAAAGTAACCATCGCCCACGGCCGCGCTTTTGACCCGGATCTGACTTTGCGCGGCGTTCGGATCGATTAGTTCAAGATCGACATCTTTCATCGGCGTGCCGACGAAACCTTCGATCTCGTTTTTCGCATCGCGGTCGTAACAAATTCCGCCGCACTCCGACGCGCCGTAAAAGGAATGGATCGGCAATCCGAATTTTTCTCGGAATTTTTTCGCGGTGGCAACTGGCAGCGGCGCGCCCGCGGAAATGCAAAGCCGCAGCTTCGGTAGTGGCGGGACATTTTCCATTTCGCAAAACGCCTGATAGAAAACCGGCGTACCGGGAAACACGGTCGCATTTGTCTTCAAGAGATCGCCAAGAACTGCCCGCGGGGTCCGGTCCCGACTTAAGACCAGTGGTACACCACGAGCGATCAACGGCGTGAGCAGGTTGCTGAATCCGTAGGAATGCGAGATCGGAATCACCCCGAAGTTGAGATCGACATCGGAAATTCCCATCGTCTCGCAAATCTGGTCGCAATCGGCCAGGAGCTGCTCGCTCCGAAACCGGATCATGCGTGGGGCGGACGTTGTGCCGGAGGTTAGCTTGAAAAGCGTTGGCGGCTTATCACCCCAATCAGTGATTCCGCTTTTCGCCGCGATCGATACCGCTGCCTCGGCTTGTTGCTTGCTGATCGATTCATCAATCGGAAGGCCAACGCGTTTAGCTCGCAAACAAGCTAGGATATGCGACGGCCAGTTATCATGATTTCCAATTTGAATCGCGCTTACATTGTGCGGCTTAACTGCAGGCATTTTCGCTTCGATTTGCCGCGCATGTCCTTCGACTTGCCGAAATGTCCGAACAACTTCGCCGCTGGTATTGAAAATGGCCGGCGCATCGCCCTTTTGAGCGAGGATCGCTTCCCATCGCTCCAGCAATGCGTCCTTCGGTTTCATCGCTTGCGTAAATTACCCAGGCGGCTACATTCGGCGCTCATTTTTGACGATGAAAGCAGGCATTCACCCAGAGTATCACGAGACAGATATCGTCTGCGCGTGCGGCGCGGTCTACAAAACACGCTCGACGCGTCGTGACATTAGAATCGGTATTTGTGCCGCTTGTCATCCGTTTTTCACCGGCGAACAAAAATTCGTGGACACGGCCGGTCGCGTGGAAAAATTCGCCAAGCGCTACGGCAGCACCAAAGCCGTGCGCACGGGCAAAAAAGCTTAGCTGAAAAGCTGTAGCCGCCTCGCTCTGTCGAGGCGTCTCGAAACACGGCGACAGAGCGCCGTGGCTACAAATAATCATGGACTTTGATCCTCTCATTCAACGCAAACGCGAGCGGTTCGAGCAGCTCGAACGCGAGATCGCCGACCCGAAGCTCTTCGATAATCGCAAGCGCGCCGAGGAAATCATGCGCGAACACGCCAACATCAAAGCTGTGCTCGCGAAATGGGACGAATTGGAAAACGCGCGCAAACAGCTGGACGACAATCGCGAGCTGGCCACTTCACGTGACATTGAGATCGCGGCCATGGCGGACGACGAGATTCCGGATTTGGAAAAGCGCGTGGCCGAGCTCGAGCGCGATTTGCAAATCGCGTTGCTGCCGCCGGACGAAAATGAAGATCGAGATGCCATTGTCGAAATTCGCGCCGGCACCGGCGGGAGCGAGGCCGCCATGTTCGCGGCGGATCTTTATAGGATGTATCACCGCTACGCTGAGTCGGCCGGGCTGAAAACCGAAGATCTCGAATCGAGTTCGTCGGAGATGGGCGGACTAAAAGAAGTGATCTTTAAAGTTTCAGGCGAATCGGTTTTCCGGAAACTCCGTTACGAGAGCGGCGTGCACCGGGTGCAACGCGTGCCGGCGACCGAAGCGCAGGGCCGCATTCACACTTCTACTGCGACGGTTGCGGTGTTGCCGGAAGCGGAAGATGTCGATGTTGAATTGAAGCCGGAAGATTTGCGGATTGAAGTTTCCCGCGCCGGCGGACCGGGCGGACAAGGCGTCAACACCACCGACTCGGCCGTGCAGGTAATGCACATTCCGACCGGCACGATTGTTCGTTGCCAGGACGGTCGCAGTCAGCTCAAGAACAAGGAAAAGGCATTGTCGATCTTGCGGGCGCGATTGTTGGAACGGCAACAGCAGGAGGAGGCGGCAAAATATAGCGCCGTGCGCAAGAGTCAGATCGGCTCAGGCGGACGCGAGGAGAAAATTCGCACCTACAATTTCCCGCAGAACCGCATCACCGATCACCGCATCGGACTAACGCTATATAATTTAGATCGCATGATGGAGGGCGACCTCAGCGAAATGATTCGAACACTCCAAGCCGCCGATGTGGCGGAGCGATTAAAAGAATCGTCCGCCGCGTGATTTCTTCGTGAGTTGTCATCCTGAGCGAAGCGAAGGATCTCTCCTACGAAGTCTGTGTCACGCTCAGTAGTATGTGTGATCAATTCAGCTTGTGAGAGATTCCTCGCTCCGCTCGGAATGACAAAGACAAAGACACTGCTCGAAATTCTTCAGTCAACGACTGCTTATTTCACCAAGCGTAAGATCGAGAACCCGCGGTTGAATGCCGAGCACTTGCTCGCCCACGCGCTCGGGCGGACACGAATGGATCTCTATCTCGAATTCGAGCGCGCGCTTAACGAGGCGGAACTCGTGCCGCTGCGGGAACTGGTGAAACGTCGGGCAGAAGGCGAGCCGCTTCAGCATTTGTTGGGAACAGTAGAATTCTGCGGTCATACGTTCGCAATCGACAAGCGCGCGATGGTGCCGCGACCGGAAACCGAGGAGCTCGTTGAGCTCCTCGTGTCAGAGATCAGCGATCAGAAGTCAGAGGTCAGAGTTATCGATGTTGGGACCGGTAGCGGTGTGATCGCGCTCAGTTTGGCAGCTAAGTTTCCGGAAGCGGAAGTTTACGCCGTCGACATTTCTGAAGACGCGCTCGCGCTGGCGCGTGAAAACGCGGCGCGGCTCGGATTCGAGCGGGTCCATTTTCAAAAAAGCGATCTTCTCGAAACTTTGTCTGAAAGATTCGATCTGATCGTGGCGAATCTTCCTTATATTTCCATGCAAGATCGACATCAGCTTGCGCGCGAAGTGCTGCATGATCCAGACGTGGCACTTTTTGGCGGACCGAACGGCGACGAGTTAGTGCGAAAATTGATCGAAAAAGCGCCGCCACATCTGGAAGCGGGCGGGCTGCTCGCCCTCGAAATTGGAGTCGATCAGGCTGAAGGACTTTGCGACTTCCTTCGTCTAAAGAATTATCACGACATTGAGTTAAAAAAGGATTACTCAGGTATCACTCGTTTCGTGTTAGCCAAATATGGATAAAATCCGCATTCACGGTGGGCGGCCGCTGAGCGGAGCGATCAAAATCAGCGGCTCGAAGAATTCTGCCCTGCCGATCCTGGCGGCGACGCTGCTCACCCGCGAACCATGCACCATTCGTCGTGTGCCCGACCTGAGCGACACGAATTACATGCTGCAAATTTTGAAGCACCTCGGCGCGGAAGTGGAACGCGCCAGCGGCACGGTCACGATTGCGGCTGCGAGAATAGATTCGATCGCGCCCTACGACGTCGTGCGCAGAATGCGCGCATCGGTCTGCGTGATCGGGCCGCTGCTCGGATGATGCAAAGAGGCGACGGTTTCGTTGCCGGGCGGCTGCGTCATTGGCGATCGTCCGATCGATTTGCACTTAAAAGGATTTGAAGCGCTCGGTTCGGCCGTTCGGGTGGAAGCCGGCAACATTAAAGTGTTCGCGCCGAAACTCACCGGTGCGGTGATCAATTTGCGCGGGAAATTTGGACCGACCGTTCTCGGCACCGACAACGTGATGATGGCGGCGGTGCTGGCTGAAGGAACGACCGTAATTGAAGGCGCCGCTCAGGAACCGGAAGTTGTCGATCTTGCAAATTTCCTGAACAAAATGGGCGCGAAGATTGAAGGCGCCGGAACGCGCCGCATCATCGTTGAAGGCGTCAAGGAATTGCACGGTACTGAGCACGACATCATTCCGGATCGGATTGAAGCGGGAACGTTTCTGGTTGCGGGTGCAATTTGTGGAAAGGGAATTACGATCAAGCGCGTCGAACCGGAACACGTTCAAGCGGTGACCAATGCCTTGAGCAGTTGCGGATTCAAAATCGAATCGTCCGAAAATTCCATCACTGTTTCGCCCAACGGCGTGGCTAAACCTCTTGAGATCGCGACCGAGCCGTATCCCGGTTTCCCGACCGATATGCAGGCACAAATGTGCGCGCTTCTTTCCACCACTGGCGGAATTAGCGTGATCACCGAGAATATTTTTCCGCAGCGCTACATGCACGTAGCTGAGCTCAAGCGCATGGGCGCACATGTCGATCTTGAGGGACCAACCGCCGTGATCCAGGGTGTCGATCATCTGTTTGGCGCGCCGGTGATGGCGAGCGATTTACGCGCGTCGGCCGCGCTCGTGCTTGCCGGATTGAAAGCGGACGGAATTACCGAAGTCAGTCGCGTTTATCACATCGACCGCGGCTACGAACATTTGGATGAAAAATTGAGCGAGCTCGGCGCTCACATCGAGCGCGTGAAAGGATAAATTATGGAGACGACAACGACACCGACATCGACATCTGCCAGCGTGCGGACGTGGTGCATACTCGCGCATGCGACTGCTTTGGTCGGATTTTTAGTGCCGGTGGCCGGGCACATTGTTGGACCGCTCATTGTCTGGTTGGCCAAACGTCAGGATTCGCCCGAGATCGATGCTCACGGCAAGGAATCGATGAACTTTCAGATCTCGATGCTGATCTGGAATGTGATCGCTGGAATTCTTTGTCTGGTGTTAATCGGAATTCCGATCCTCATTCTGCTCCACATTCTTAATATTATCTTTGTCATCGTCGCTTCGATCCAGGCGAGCGAAGGCAAACTTTACCGTTATCCGCTGGCGATCCGCCTTATCAGTTAGGCACTTTTGTCATCCCGAGCGGAGCGAGGGATCCCTCATTCGGCGATGGATCACGCTTTGATCGATATGTGTGACCGGCGTGTTTGTGTGAGATTCCTCGCTTCGCTCGGAATGACCCGCGGATTAACGAGATTTCATTTCGAGCAAACCACGTAGCGTTTTCAGGTTCTCGACGTCTTCGCGTAATTCCTTGCCTTTCGGAGTTTCGAGAACTTTCGGGATTTTCTTGAACCGGCGGTCGCGCATGATGAACCGGAACGCGTCGAGACCGATCTGGCCTTTGCCGATGTGTTGATGTCGATCCACCCGCGAGCCGCGCGCGGTTTTGGAATCGTTCACGTGAATCGCGGCCAGACGATCGAAACCAATCACGCGATCGAATTCGCGAAATGTTTTCTTAACCGCGACTTCGCTGCCAATGTCGTAGCCGGCCGCGAAAATGTGCGCGGTGTCGAGACAAACACAGAGCCGCCCCGGCTCGCGCACATTGTCTATGATGTAGGCGAGCTGCTCGAACCTGTGTCCGAGGCATGAGCCCTGGCCCGCCGTTGTCTCGAGCGCGATCCGCGTCTTTACCTTTGGAATTTTTCGAAACACGCGATCGATCGATTCGACAATTTTTTCGAGGCCGGCTTCTTCGCCGGCGCCGAGATGGGCGCCG